>Ga0307413_10000839_pt1 | contig 10795 bp, 8 predicted proteins | sample DK1Ometagenome_3_FD_203714 | JGI IMG/M metagenome (GOLD analysis project Ga0307413, IMG submission 203714) | Maize rhizosphere microbial communities from greenhouse at UC Davis, California, United States - DK15-O-2 | ecosystem: Host-associated > Plants > Roots > Rhizosphere > Soil | place: USA... | reverse complement strand
CTGCTCGTGAGCAGTACCACCGGCCAGGGCATCGCCGACCTCGGCGAGAGCGTCCTTGCGGCCGCCAGCGGAGGAACCGAATGATCCCACCGGCCGTACGCATCGCTGCCGCCGTCGCCTTCGCCGCGGGGGCGCTGGCCGGGTGCGCGCGCGCCCAGCAGGCGCCGCCGCCCGCCTCGGCCGAGGCCCGCCGCGACAGCCTCGCGCGCACCGCGGGCGACTACGGGACGCTCAGCCAGAACGACATCGTCGTCCGGCTGCGCAACGAGGACCTCGATATCCGCCTGGTGCCGCTCGACGCGCGGATCACCACGCTGCTCGCCCGCGATGCCGCCGAGTCCCTGCAGCGGCTGGTGGCCCGGAACCGCACGGCGATCGACTCCGCCGCCCGCGCCGCGGGGGTGGCGGAGCCGGGGCTGGCACTGGTCACCTTCTTCGCCCAGCGGGACGGCGTCCGCTTCGACCCGCAGCTCCTCTGGCTCACCTTCCAGAACCGCCAGCTCCGTCCCATCGCGACGGTGCCGCTGAGCCCGGCGTTCAGCTCCCAGCAGCTCGACGCCCGGGGGACGGCGATGGCGATCTACCTGTACGAGGAGCTGCTGCCGGTCTGGAGCATCTTCACGGTCAGCTACGACACGCTCGTCTCGAACGACTGGGAGCGCCGGCTGCCGACCCTCGCGCGCGAGCGCGACCGGCTCGCCGTGCGCGTCCCCTGACGGAGGCGCCATGGTCCACCTGCCGCTCCGCACCATCGCCATCCCCGAGGCGACCGCGCGGGTGCACGACGCCTGGATCGGGGAGCTGGAGGAGCGCCTCGCCGAAGGGCCGGGCGCCTGGAACCGCCTGGCGCGCGACTACCTGCTCCAGCTCGCCGCCCCCGAGGTCACCGACTACGACGAGCGCGTGGCGGATCCCGCCGTCCCGCTCGCGCGGCGCGAGGCGCTGCTCGCCCTCGACCCCCGGAACGTCACCCTCGAGCCCGAGTACTACGGCGACATCGACGCGGAGCGCTTCGCGCGGGTGAAGCCGCTGCTCTGGCTCTGGTACACCTTCGACCGGTGCGTCCCGGGCGGGCAGAACGTGGCCCTGCCGGTGCGCTTCCGCCGCGCGCTGGCGCCGCACATCTTCGCGCGCTGCGGCCGCAACTTCAAGTGCTTCCACAACGTCGAGTTCTCCTTCGGCTACAACATGGAGGTGGGCGACGACGTGGTGGTGCACCGCAACGTCCTCCTCGACGACCGCGGCATCATCCGCCTCGGCGACCGGGTGAGCATCTCCGACTACGCGAACATCTACAGCCACACCCACAGCATCGTGGAGCAGAAGGACGTGACCAGCGTCCCGACCGTGCTGGAGGACGACGTGCGCATCACCTATCACGCGACGGTGCTGGCGGGCGTGCGGGTCGGGAAGAACGGGATGGTGGGCGCGGTCGCGGTCGCGACCAAGGACGTCCGCCCCTGGCACGTGAACGTCGGCATCCCCGCCAAGTCGGTGCGGGTCAAGCCCAACGCGCCGCCGGAAGCGTACGTGACCGAGCGGATCGTGCGGCGCCCGCCGGAGGCCTGACCTGCCCCGCCGCCGGGCCCGGAGAGCGCCCCCCGCGCTCGCGGCGGCGGCGGTCGGCCTCGCGCTCGCGATGGCCGAGGTGTTCCTGCTGCGCTGGTGGGACGCCTCGCCGTGGTGGCTCCTGGTGGTCCCCCTCACCTTTGCCCTGATCGCCATCGTCGTCGAGGGCCGGCGCCTCCGGGACCGCCTGGCCGAGGTCGCGCGGCAGCGCGACGAGGCGGCGGCCCAGCTCGACCGCCGCATCAGCGAGCTCTTCTCCCTCCGTGAGCTGGGCTACGTCGTCTCCGAGTCGCTCGAGCTCTCCCACATCGTGCAGCAGGTGGCCCGCTATGCCACGCGCTTCCTCCAGGCCGGCGGGGCGATCGTGGTGCTCCAGGACCAGGCGGGCGCGGGGCTGGAGGTGCTCGCCGCCGAAGGCACGCTCTCCGAGCTGATGGGGCAGCGCTCCGACGGGGGCGGGTCCCTGGTCGGGACGTCGATCGAGCGCGGGCGCATCGAGGTGGCGCAGGCGATGCCCGGCCGGCAGTTCCCGCTCTTCGCCGGCGCCACGGCGGCCTCGGTCGCGGTGGTGCCGCTCCGGCTCCGCGGCGAGCGCATCGGCGCGATCGCGGTGACCGACCGGAGCGGCGGGCCGTTCACCACCGAGGACCTCTGGCTCCTCTCCACGGTCGCCACCAATGCCTCGGTGGCGCTCGCCAACAGCCGGCTCTTCGCCATCGTGGAGCGGGGCCGGCGCGAGTGGGAAACCGCCTTCAACGCCCTGCACGAGGGCCTGGCGGTGATCGGGCCGGAAGGCCGGATCCAGCGGGCCAACTCGTCGCTGGCGCGCCTGGCGGGCGTGCCGGAACCGGAGCTGATCGGGCGCGACTTCCAGGCGCTGCTCTTCGGCGAGGCGGAGGCGCCCGCGGCGCTGCTCGCGTCGGCGCGGCGCGGAGAGTCGCCGGCGCCGGGCGTGGTGCGCATCGCGCCGGACCGGTTCCTCCGGCTCACCGTGTCGCCGCTCGCGGGCGCGCCCCGGGCGGTGGTGGCGCTGGTCGAGGACGTGACCGAGCAGCAGGCCCTCGAGGCGCAGCTCTTCCAGAACGAGAAGATGGCGGCGATCGGCCAGCTCGTCTCCGGCGTGGCGCACGAGCTCAACAACCCGCTCACCTCGATCGCCGGGCTCACCGAGCTGCTGCTCGAGCGCGGCCCCGGCGGCGACGCGACGCGCCAGCACCTGCGCGTCATCCACGACCAGGCCGACCGCGCGGGCCGCATCGTCCGCAACCTGCTGACCTTCGTGCGGAAGGGGACGCCGGAGCCGGAGCCGTTCGACCTCAACGAGGTCGCGATGGGGACCTCGCTCCTCATCGCGTACGAGGTGCGCCTGCGCGACGTGGAGCTCGACACCCGGCCGAGCGAGGAGCCCGTCATGGTGGTGGGCGACCGCAACGAGCTGCAGCAGGTGATCGTCAACCTGGTCACCAACGCCGTGCAGGCGCTGGCCGGGCTGCCCGCCGGCCGCCGCCGCGCCATCACGCTGGAGACGGCCTCCGACGGCGACCATGCCCGGATCGTGGTGCGGGATACCGGGGACGGCGTCCCCGCGGAGTTCGTCCCCAACCTCTTCACCCCGTTCTTCACCACCAAGCCTGCTGGCCAGGGCACCGGCCTCGGGCTGTCGCTGAGCTACGGCCTGGTGCAGGCCCACGGGGGAACGCTCACCTACGCGCCTGCGCCCGGGGGCGGCGCGGAGTTCACGGTCACCCTGCCCCGGGCCGAGGTGCCAGCGCCGGCGCAAAGCGGACCGAGCCGCAGTGTGCTGCTGGTGGGAGACGATGCGCCGGCCCAGCGGGTGCTGGGTGCGCTGTTCGCGCCGGACGGCCTCGCCGTGGACACGGCCCGCACCGGCGACCAGGCGCTGGCGCTCGCCGGCGCACGGGACTACGCCCTGGTGGTGGCGGACGCCGGCATCGCCGTCTCGGCGGGCGAGCCGTTCGTGCGGGCGCTGCTCAGGGCAGATGCGAAGTGGGAAGGGAGGCTGATCACCATCGGCGGGCGGAGCGCGGCGGACGGACCGCACCGGGTGAGCCGGCCATTCGACCTGCGGCGGCTCCGGGCGCTGGCGGACCGGCTGATGGCGGACGCCGCCGGGGTCAGTACCCCGCCGCCCGAGCCGGCCGCCACGGATCGAGCGTGACCCGGCCGACGATGTGCGCCATGGTGCGCCGGACGTCCGGCATGCCCCAGTAGTTCCCGCCGGCGTCGAGCTCCTCGGCGCGGATGAACGCGCCGCTCGCCCTGAGGAAGATGTTCCCCGCCACGTCCGCGTCCTTCCCCGCCCCGTCCACCGTCAGCGCGTCGCCCAGCCCGTCGAAGAGGTTGCCGCGCACCCGCGTGCGCGTCGTCCCCTCGAGCACGAGCCCCTTCTCCAGCCGCGCGAAGACGTTGTCGTCGATCCGGTAGCCCCGGCTCGGCTCGGCGCCCGCGGTGGGCGCGAAGAGGCGGATGCCCACCGCGCCGCCGATCATGACGTTCGCGCTCAGCGTGTTGTCGCTGCCGTGCTCGATGGCGATCGCCGCGCTGCGCGAGCCGATGATGGTGTTCCCGCGCACCAGGCTGCCGCTGGAGTAGCCGAGCCAGAAGCCGTAGTCGGAGCTGTCGGCGCGGTTGTCGATGAAGCTGTTGCCCCAGCTGAAGGTGGACTCGAAGGCGTTGTGGTAGGCGCCGGTCGCGTCGTTCCGGATCACCACGTTGCCGACCGAGGGGCGCACCTGGGGCCGGTGCCCGCTCAGGAAGAAGCCGTCGCCGGAGCGGGAGAGGTCGTTGTCGGCGATCGTGTTGGAATCGCTCTGCTCGCGGAGGAGGAGCGCCGCCGAGTCGCAGCCGCGGCGGTAGGTGTCGCCTTCGCAGCGGACGTTGTGGTGCGCCTGGTTCCTGAGGATCGCGTTCTGCGACGAGCGCCAGAGGTGGATGCCCCAGCCGCTGTTGCCCGAGACGTCGTTGTCCGCGATGTGCGAGCCGCGCGCCGCGAAGAGGCCGATCCCGTTCTGCGCGCCGCGGGCCGTGACGCCGGTGACCGAGGCGCCGTCGGTGCCGCGCAGGTAGATGCCGCTCCCGTATTCCTCGAACGTCTCGGGATGGAAGATGTCGAGCCAGTCGCGCTCGTCGTAGGTCTCGCTGGTGGACAGCAGCCGCTGGGCCCGGGAGCCCGACACGTCGGTGCCGATGATGCGGTGGCTCCGCCCGCCCTCGATGCGGATGCCGAAGCGGTAGCCGCGGATGGTCCCGCCGGTGACGGTGACGTTGTCCACGTTGCTGGCCGTGACGCCGCGGCCGACGAACTCGTGCGGCAGGGTATCGCCGCTCACCAGCGTCACGCCGGTGAGGTCGATGCGCGTGCCGGTGGACACCGCGATGATGACGCCGCGCTCGGCGGGATCGGGGATGCGGTAGCGGCCCGGGCAGATGCGGACGTCGCCCTGGACCTGGGTGCCGGCGCGGGTGGGGCGGACGCAGGGCGCCGAGGCCGCGGGGAGGTCCGCCAGGGCGGCGGCGGCGAGCAGGACGAGCGGGAACCGGAAGGTCATGGCGCGATGTGCAGGACGTCGTCGATGGGGCCGGGATGCCCGTCCCTGAAGACGCGCACGATGTCCTCGAGCGCACGGGCCTCGCGCGCCCAGGCCACCCGCGCCATGGCGTCCGGTGGTGCCAGCCATTCCGCGGCGTCGTGCTCGTCGCCCGGCACCGCCTCGGCACCGTCGGCGACGAAGGCGGCGAAGACCGGCACCAGGGCGACGGTTCACGTTGTAGAAGCGCAGCGGCGCGAGCCCGGTCTCTTCGCGCATCTCCCGCAGCGCCGCGTCCGCCGGGCGCTCACCGGGCTCGATGTGGCCGTGCACCACTTCCCAGGCGCCGGGGCAGCGGCCCGGCGGGCTCCGGCGCAGGACCAGGCATTCGAGCGCCGGGCCGGCGCCGCGCAGCACGTACACGTCGACGAGGGAGACTTCGATCCGGCTCAGGAGCGGCGCCGGCTGAGCACCGCCTCCAGCCGCGCGGAGAGCGCCCGCGCGCGGAACGGCTTGGTGAGGAAGTCGTCGGCGCCGAGCTGGAAGACGCGCACCTCGTTGTCCTCGTCGCCCTTGGCGGTGAGCACGATGACCGGGATGCTCCGCGAGGTCACGCGCGAGCGGAGCTGCTGGAGCACGCTGTACCCGTCGAGCCCGGGGAGGTTGAGGTCGAGCAGGATGACGTCCGGGGCGTGCCGGTCCACCGCGTCGAGCGCCTGCACGCCGTCGGCGGCTTCCGCCACCGTGTAGCCCTCCCGCTCGAGCAGGTCCCGCATCACCTTGCGGAGCGAATCCTCGTCCTCCACCAGCAGGATGGTGGCGCCGCGCTCCGATGTGGCGACGCCGTCGCCGCCGGCCAGCTCGTCCACCAGGTCGAAGTTGATGCCGAAGTCGGCGGCCTTGCCCGCGGGGGCCGGGGCGGGCGCCGCGGGAGCGGAGGGCGCCGCGGCCGTCCGGCCCGCGGGCCGGCCCCCGCCGCGGCGGTCGCCGGGCACGTCGGTGACCCGGAGCAGCTCCTCGGCCGAGCTCTCCCCGGTGAGCACGTGCTGCAGGCCGCTCTCCCAGAGCGAGCGCATGCCGTTCTCGCGCCCCGCCTCGGCGATCCGGTCCGCGGTGGCGCCGGCGCCCACCAGCCGCTCCAGCTCGCCGTTCATGGTGAGCACTTCGACGATGCAGAAGCGTCCCCGGTAGCCCGTCATGGCGCAGTCCGGGCAGCCGACCGCCCGGTACGGGGTGGCGCCCGCCGGCACGAAGCGCCGGAGCTTGGCGGGGATGTCGTCGCCGGCCGGTGCGCGGCACGAGGTGCAGAGCCGGCGCATGAGCCGCTGCGCGATCACGCCGCGCAGCGCCGAGGCCAGCTTGTACGGCTCGATGCCCATGTCCACGAGGCGCGTGACCGCGTTGGACGCGTCGTTGGTGTGCAGGGTGGACAGCACCAGGTGGCCGGTGAGCGACGCCTGCACGGCGATCTGCGCCGTCTCCTGGTCGCGCACCTCGCCGATGAGCACCACGTCGGGGTCCTGGCGCAGGATGGAGCGCAGCGCCGACGCGAAGGTGAGCCCCGCCTTGTCCTGCACCTGCACCTGCACGATGTTCTCGCCGAGCTTGTACTCGACCGGGTCCTCGACGGTGACGATGTTGATGCCGGGGCCCTGGACCAGCCGGATCGCCGAGTAGAGCGTCGTCGTCTTGCCCGACCCGGTGGGGCCGGTGACCAGCAGGATCCCTTCCTTGTTGTCCAGGAGGTTGAGGATCGCCTGGCGCTCGTCCGGCAGCATGCCGAGCGACTCGAGCTCGAGGACGGTCGCCTTGGTGTTCAGGATGCGGATGACGACCTTCTCGCCGCTGGCCGCCGGGAGCGTGGACACGCGGAGGTCGATCGGGCTCCCGTTCACCGAGACCCGCGCGCGGCCGTCCTGGGGCCGGCGCCGGTCGGCGATGTCGAGCCCCGACATGATCTTCACGCGCGAGATGAGGGGGATGCCCGCCGTGCGGGGGATCTTCATCACCTGGCGCAGGACGCCGTCGATGCGGTAGCGCACCGCCACACCGCCGTCGATCGGCTCGACGTGGATGTCGCTCGCGCGGCTGGCGATGCCGTCGGCCAGCATCATGTCCACCAGCCGGATGATGGGGGCGTGGCTCGCCTCCTCCGCCGAGGTGCCGAGGTCGTCGGACTCGTCGTCGAGCTGGTGGACGTCGGCGCCCTGGTCGAGCCCGCCGAGCAGCCGCGCCACCGCGTCCTCCGACGGGAACAGCTCGGCCATCCCGTCGCGGATCCGCGTCGGCGATGCGAGGAAGAGGCGCACCTCGCGCCCGCTGGCAAAGGCGAGGACCTTCTCGGCGTCGATGTCGAAGGGGTTGGCGGTGGCGACCTCGATGTAGGAGTCGGTGACCCGGAAGGGCAGGACGTTGAACCGGCGCATGACCGCCTCGCTCACCACGTCCTTGACCGCGGCGTCGGGCAGCACCGGCGGGATGACCGGGATCCGGAACCGGGCCGCCACGGTGGACAGCACCTGCTCGTCGGACACCAGCTTGCGCTGCACCACCGATTCCCAGAGCGAGACGCCGGAAGCCCCGGCATCCGCCCGGACCGACGCGAGCGCCCCCTCGGGCAGGAGGGGCTCGATGGTCGGGACCAGCCATTCGTCGCTGAATTGCATTCTACCTGCTGCGGCTTGGATTTCGCGGGTCGTGCGATATGGAATGGTAAACGATAACGGCTACAACGCCCCCCACCAATCCCGGCTGACGTCCACGGTGACGCCAAAATGCCCCGTGCGGAGCGCCACGCCCGCTTCGACGCGAAGCAACCGCATGAACAGTTCCAGCGCCACGCCGGCCACCGGCCGGGCACCGCCGTCGGGATCCCACGGCATCCCGGCGACGCCGCCCCCGGCCCACCCGAGCGCGGCGAAGGGGGCCAGCGTCGCGGTGGCGCCGGTGCTGGCGAACGAGCCCAGGGGGATCGCCGGGGCGGGCACCTCGAAGCGCCACTCGGCGTGCGCCAGCAGGGCGCGCCGCCCGCCGAAGGCGCGGAACGGCTCCCCGACCAGCGTTCCCCTGCCCCCGATGGCCATCGCGCGATAGGCCGGCATCCCGCCGGTCCCCGCCACCCCGTACAGCCGCCCCACCAGCGCGGTGGGGCCGATGGAGCGCGTCCACCGGGCCTCCAGCGCCCCGCGCAGGTAGTCGCTCGGACCGGTGCCGGCCTCGAGCCTGAGCGCCCCGTGCAGGTCGCTGCGGGCGGCCACCGAGCCCCCGCTGGCGCGCGTCACCGAAAGCCGGGCGACCCGGTAGGCCTCCGCACCGAACGCGGGGTTGGGCCGGTACTCCCCATTGGCCGGGCTCGCCTCGACCTCGAGGCTCCGGCTCCGCTCCAGGGCGCCCGCCAGCTCGACCCCGTGCCGGCTCCCGAGGCGGCGCTCGACGCCGGCGCTCGCCTCGTCGAGCAGCAGCCAGTCGCCGTAGTCGTCGCCGAATTCCTGGGCGGCGAGCGAGTTCACGGCCGGTGCCGTCACGGGGAGGTCGCTGAAGTCCCTGACCTGGCGGGAGGCAGATGCGAAGAGGCGGGTGGCGCCGCTCGCGAAGGCGAGGCGCGCGCCGCCGGTCACCCGGCCATCCGCCGTGCCGATCCCGATGAACGGGCGCAGGTCGAGCCGGTCCTTCTTCAGCCCGACGACCGCGGCGCCGCCCAGCGCGAGCCCCTGGACCCGGTTGACCCGCACGAAATCGCTCAGGCCTCCGCCGCCCAGCCGGCTCGCCGGCAGGCCGCTCAGCGACCGGCGCCCCACGTAGCGCTCGATCTCGGCGCGCGTCGCCGCCATGTCCTGGGCGTCGAGCGGCCGGCCCGCCGCCGCGATCGCCTCGGCGAGTGGGCCGTCGAACAGCGAGTCGGCACCGCCAGGACGGCGCAGACCGGCGATGGCCGGGCCGGCGAAGACGGCGTCGGGAAAATCGGCGTTCAGGTCGTAGTCGTCGATCTCCCACCGCCCCCGGATGATCCCGCGGGCCGGGAACTCGAGCCAGCTGAAGCGCCGGCGGATCTCGACCTCCTGCCGGTAGGGCAGCCAGTAGCGCTCGTCCCAGAGCGAGTTCTGCAGGGTGATGGTGATGTCCTCGAGCTGCCGGTCGAGGTAGGCGGAGGCGGTGAAGCTGAAGCGGAAGCGGACCAGCTGCGAGGTGGCGGCGTCGAGGAAGAGTGTCCCGATGACCAGCGGCCGCGAGAAGTCCTTCGGCCGCACGGCCAGCGCCCGGAGCCGGATGCTGCCCCCCGCGCCCTCGACGGACACGGAATCGGTCAGGGCGAAGTCGTAGAGCGCGAGCCCGGCCGCCGAGAGGGGATGGGGCACGTCGCGCACTTCGTCGCCCTCGCCGATGCGGATCAGGTCGCCGAAATTGTTGGTGACGATGCCCAGGTGATCGCGATGGTAGCTGATGTCGGTGGGCAGGAAGGTACCGTCGCGCCAGCCGAGGATCCGCTGCTTGCTCTCGTTCGGGGCGCGCCAATACACTTCCACCTGCAGCTCGTCGGCCTTCACCAGGCGCGGGGGCTCACTCAGTCCTTCCTCGCCGACCTGCGCGAGAAAGAACACCAGTCCGTGGGCGCGGGTCCGGTACCGGGCGAGGGTCGAGTCCGCCTGGGCCTCGCGGCGCCGTTCGACGCCGGCGTTCGCGAGGGCGAGCGCGTCCGGCGTGTTCCACTGCTGGGCCGCGAGCGGCGCGGCGGCCGCGACGAGCAGGACCAGCCCGAACGCGAAGCGAGGAGACATTGAGCGGAATATCCCGGTGGACCGGATGGGGATCAAGCGCGCGGCGGTGGCTCGCCTGCGCGGCGGCGCTGCTCGCCGCCTGCGGCGGCCGGCCCGGTCCCGAGGACGGCGCCGACCCGGCGCTCGCCACACTGGGCACGATGCCGCTCGACTCGGTGTACCAGATCGAGACCACCGGCTCCCCGCCCGCCGACACCACGCTCACCATCCCGGCCGGCCAGCCGCGCGTGGTGCTCGTCCGCCACGGCCCCCCGGAAAACGTGGTCTTCGCCGAAGTCGCCTTCGACACCGCGGCGTTCCAGGCGGCGCGCGGGGCGCCGGTGTCGGTCACCGTGCGCCCGCGGCCGGGCACCTACGGCATCGCGCTGGAGACCAGCGCCCCGCTCCGCGCGGCCGTGCTCACGTTCAAGTACGCGGTGCACTTCCACGCGCCGTCCGACGCGCTGGCAAAGTACGGGAACGACATCGGCGTCGAGCGCGCGCTGGGGATCGGCCGGCTCGACGGCGGCATCGTCACCTTCCTCCCCACCACCCGCCCGGCGATCGACAACCTGCAGGCCGCCCTGCCGTCGGCCGGCACCTACCTGGTCGGCGCGCCGCGGTGACCCGACTGTCCGGCGCGCGCACGTCGTCGTAGACTTCTCCACGATGGCTTCCTACCGCATCATCGCCACCGAAGGCTCCCAGAGCTTCGACCTCCCCACCGGCTCCGCGGTGGTGGTGGGCCGCGGGGTGATGAGCGACATCGCCCTCTACGACCCGACCATCAGCCGGCGCCACGCCGAGCTCACGGCGGGGCCCGACGGCGTGCACGTGCGCGACCTGGGCAGCTCGAACGGCACCTCGGTCAATGGCGCCCGCATCGCGATCGGCCTCATGCAGCCGGGCGACTCGATCACCTTC
>Ga0307413_10000837_pt1 | contig 10804 bp, 8 predicted proteins | sample DK1Ometagenome_3_FD_203714 | JGI IMG/M metagenome (GOLD analysis project Ga0307413, IMG submission 203714) | Maize rhizosphere microbial communities from greenhouse at UC Davis, California, United States - DK15-O-2 | ecosystem: Host-associated > Plants > Roots > Rhizosphere > Soil | place: USA... | reverse complement strand
GAGTGCACGCAGACGTGAAATCCCTGCTCGAACTGCAGGCGGAGGACGGTGCGCTTCAGGAGCTGGAGCGGCGGCGGGCGGCGACGGTGGAGCGCGCGGTGGCGCTCGACCGCCAGCGGCAGTTCGCCGAGGACGCGCTCGCGCGCGCGCGCAATGCGGTCGAGCAGGAGGAGCGGCGGCAGCGCGAGCTCACCGCGAAGATCGGCGCGCACCGGCAGCTGCACGACAAGAACCTGGCGCGCTTCGACGCGGTCAAGAAGCTTCGCGAGGCGAACGCCGCGATGGCGCAGGCCGAGCTGACCCGGAAGGTGCTCGCCGACGAGGAGGGGGAGCTGGCGACGATGAACCGCCGCCTCGCCGACCTGCGCCAGGCCGTGGAGGCCCAGCAGTCCGCCGTCGCCGACGTGGAGCGCGAGCAGGCGCCGCTGCGCGCGGATCTGGAGCGGGAGCGCGGCGCGCTCGAGGAGGAGATCGCCGCCGCGCGCGCGACGCGCGAGCGGGCGGCCGGCCAGGTGCCGCGCATGCTCCTCTCGCGGTACGACCGGATTCGCGCGCGCCGCCAGTCGGACGCGCTGTACCCCCTGCGCGGCCCGTCGTGCGGCAACTGCGACACCGCCATCCCGCTCCAGCGCCGCCACCAGATGCAGGCGAGCGGCGCGGTGGAGGTGTGCGAGGGGTGCGGCGTGCTGCTCTACGCCGCGCAGTGACGGCAAGGAAGTGATGCTTGTGAGGCGCCGGCGGGCGCCGTAGAATTCGGCTGTGACCGCTTCCCTCGTCGCACCCGCGTCCCGGCGCCCCCGCCCGCGCGCCCGGTGGGTGCTTCCCGCGACCCCGGACTCCGCCCCGGTGCTCGCGCTGGCGACGGAGCTGCGGCTGCCGGAGCCCATCTGCCAGCTCCTCGTCGCGCGCGGCCACGCCGTCCCGGACTCGGCGCGGCGCTTCCTCCGCCCTCGCCTGGAGCAGCTGCACCCCCCGTCCGCCCTCGGCGGGCTGGACGACGCCGTCGAGCGGCTGGCGCGCGCCGTGCGCGCGGGCGAGACGATCCTCGTCCACGGGGACTACGACGTGGACGGCATCTGCTCCACGACGCTGCTGACGCGCGCGCTGCGGGGCTTCGGCGGGCGCGTGGTGCCGTTCATTCCCCGCCGCGTCGAGGACGGCTACGACCTGAGCGACGCCGGCGTGCGCGCGGCGCAGGCGGCCGGCGCGCGCGTCGTCGTCACCTGCGACTGCGGGACGAGCGCGCTCGCCGCGGTGAGCGCGCTGTGCGCCGCGGGCATCGACGTCATCGTCAGCGACCACCACCTTCCGGGCGGTCCGCTGCCGCAGTGCCTGGCGGTGCTCAACCCCAAGCGCCCCGGCTGCAGCTACCCGGACAAGGACCTCGCCGCGGTCGGCGTCGCGTTCAAGCTCGCCCTCGCGCTGGCGCGGGCGCTCGGCGCGAACGAGAACCCCGTGTACGGCATGCTCGACCTGGTGGCGCTCGCCACCATCGCCGACATCGCGCCGCTGCGGGGGGAGAACCGCGTCTTCGCGCGCTACGGGCTCAAGCTGCTGCAGGAGAGCGGGAATCCCGGCATTCGCGCGCTCGTGCGCGCCGCGGCGCTCGACGGCAAGGCGCTCACCGCCGGGCGCGTGGGGTACATCCTGGCGCCCCGGCTGAACGCCGTCGGGCGGCTCGGACACGCCCTCCGCGGCGTCGAGCTGCTGACCACGGAGAGCGAGGCGGAGGCGAACCGGATCGCCCGCGACCTCGAGGAGCTCAACCGGCAGCGCCAGGAGCTCGATCGGGCCACCCAGCGCGAGGCGCTCGCCCTCGTGGACCGGCTCGACCTGGACGCCACGTACGGCCTGGTGCTCGCGGCGGAGGGGTGGCATCCCGGCGTCATCGGCATCGTCGCGTCGCGCGTGGTCGAGGAGACCGGGCGGCCGACGGTCATGATCGCCCTCGCCGACGGCGAGGGGAAGGGCTCCGGGCGCTCCATCTCCGCGCTCGACCTGCACGGCGCGCTCGGCGAGTGCCGCGACCTGCTCGTGCGCTTCGGCGGGCATCGCGCCGCGGCCGGCATCACGATTCGCGCCGACCAGGTGCCGGCGTTCGCCGAGCGGTTCAACGACGTCGCGCGCTCGCGGCTCACCGAGGAGGACCTCGTGGGCGAGCTGCGCGTCGACCTCGAGCTCCCGCTCGACGCGGCGAGCGAGGAGCTGGAGGCGCTGCTCCGGCACTTCGAGCCGTTCGGCGTCGGCAATCCCGCGCCCACCCTCCTCTCGCGCGGCGTGCGCCTCGCCGCGCCGCCCCGGCCGGTGGGGCAGGACGGGGTGCGCTTCCGCTTCCGCACCGCGCGGGGCGAGCTCGACGCCATCGCCTGGGGGATGGCCGCCCGCGTGCCCGAGCTACGGGCCGACGGTGCGCTCGACCTGGTGTACCGGCTGGAGCGCGACGACTACCGGGGCGACAGCCGGCTGCAGGCGCGGGTGCTGGACCTGCGCCCGAGTGCGCCCTGACGCGTGCGGATCGTCGCCGGCCGCTGGCGTGGACGGACCATCAAGGCACCGCCTGGCGAGCGCGTGCGCCCCACGGCCGACCGCGTGCGTGAGGCCTGGATGAGCATCGTCCAGCCGCGGCTGCCGGGCGCGCGCGTGCTCGACCTCTTCGCCGGGTCGGGGGCCCTCGGGCTCGAGGCGCTCTCGCGCGGCGCCGCGCGCGTGGACTTCGTCGATTCCAGCCCCGTGAGCCTCCGTATCCTCAAGGCGAACGCCGCGCTCCTCGGCGCCGGCGACGCGGCGGTCGCGCACCGGGCCGACGCGCTCCGCTACGCCGAGGCGCTGGATGCCGGCGCCTACGACGTCGCCTTCGCCGACCCGCCCTACGGCCAGGGCGCCGCGCCGCGGCTCGCCGAGCAGTGGGCGCGGGTGCCGTTCGCGGCCCTGCTCGGCATCGAGCACTCCGTGGACGAGCCACTCGCACCGGGCGGCGACACGCGCCGCTACGGCCGCACCGCCATCACCATCTACCGAGCGCCCGCATGACCGCCCACTTCCGCCGGCGTACCGCCCTCGCGCGCCGGAGGGGCTAGCGTGGCGCGCGTCGCGATCTACGCCGGCAGCTTCGACCCCATCACGCGGGGGCACGAGGACCTGATGCACAGGAGCCTCGCCTTCGTGGACCGGTTGATCGTCGCCGTGGCCACCAACGGCGCCAAGCAGCCGATCTTCTCGGTGGAGGAGCGGCTGGACTTCATCCGCCAGGCGGCCGCCGGCGATCCGCGGATCGAGGCGCGCGCCTTCAAGGGGCTGCTCGTCGACTTCGCTCGCGAGGTCGGCGCCCGGCTGTTCATCCGCGGGCTGCGCGCGGTCAGCGACTTCGAGTACGAGTTCCAGATGGCGCTCATGAACCGGCACCTCTCGCCCGAGTTCGAGACGGTGTTCATGGTCCCGTCGCTGGACACCACGTACATCAGCTCGAGCCTCGTGCGCGAGGTGGCGCGCTTCCACGGCGACGTCACCGGGCTGGTGCACGACGGGGTGCGGGCGGCCCTGGAGACGAAGTTCGGCAGCCGGTGAGCGACTTCCTGGCCGGCGTGCGCCGCCGCGCCGCCGTGGCCGCGCGCCGGCTGGTATTTCCCGAGGGGGACGACGCGCGCACGCAGGTCGCGGTGCGCGCCATCCTCGCCGCGCGGATGGCCGCGCCCGTCGTGCTCCTGGAGGCGGAGAGCGCCGCCGCCGACGAGTTGCGGGCCGCCGGCGCCCGGGTGATGATTCCCGCCGCCGACCCGTTCGCGGCGGAGGCGGCCGCGGAGCTGCTGGAGGCGCGCCGGGCGAAGGGGATGACCGAGGAGCAGGCCCGCGCGCTCGGCCCGCAACCGTTGTACTTTTCCGCCGCGCTCGTCCGGCGCGGGCTCGTCGACGGGTGCGTGGCCGGGGCGGTGAACACGACCGCCGACGTGCTGCGGGCGGCGCTCTGGCTCGTGGGTCCGGCCGCCGGCGTCCGGACCGTGTCGAGCGCCTTCTACATGGTGGTGCCCGCGTTCCGGGGGACGGCCGAGGAGGTGCTCACGTTCACGGACTGCGCGGTGGTGCCGTACCCGACGCCGACGCAGCTGGCCGACATCGCCCTGGCGGCGGCCGCCGACCGGCGGCGCATCGTCGGGGACGAGCCGCGGGTGGCACTCCTCTCCTTCAGCACCAAGGGGAGCGGGAGCGGCGTGAGCGTCGCGGCGGTGCGCGAGGCCGTCGAGCTGGTACGGGCGCGCGCGCCGGAGCTGCAGGTGGACGGAGAATTGCAAGGTGACGCCGCGCTCGTCGCGTCGGTGGCGGCCCGGAAGGCGCCGGACAGTGCGGTGGCCGGGCGGGCGAACGTGCTCGTCTTTCCGTCGCTCGACGCGGGCAACATCGCGTACAAGCTCGTGCAGCGGCTGGCGAGCGCGAGCGCGGTGGGGCCGATTCTTCAGGGACTGGCGCGCCCTTGCAGCGATCTCTCGCGCGGCGCCGTTTCGGAGGACATAATCAACGTGGCCGCCATCACCGCCCTCCAGGCGGGCGGCGCGCCGGACACGACACTGGGGACCGCCCCGCTCGGAGAAAGGACATGAGCTTCTCGATCAAGAAGCAGCAGGACATCGTGGTCGTCGACGTGGAAGGTCAGCTCATCGTGGGCAACCGCCAGGAGCTGAAGCAGAAGGTGCTCGACGAGCTGGAGCGGGGCGAGCGGAAGTTCCTCATCGACTTCAGCCAGACCGGCTACATCGACAGCTCCGGGCTCGGCGTCCTCGTGTCGCTCTCCAAGAAGATCCGCGAGCAGGGCGGGGAGCTGCGCCTGGCCAACCTCAACGACGACCTGAAGACGCTGTTCGAGCTCACCAAGCTCGACACCCTCTTCCAGATCGCCGACACGCGCGAGCGCGCTCTCGAGAGCTTCTGACCCCACCCGCCCGGCCTCACCTCCTCCACAGGGCGCAGCGCGACGTCGCGCTGCGCCCCGTTCGCTGCTACGCCCGCGCATGAGCACGCAGCCCCACCGCACCTGGACCCCCCCCTACGGCATGCGCATGGCGCTCGAGCTGCAGATTCCGAGCGACGTTCGTTACATCGAGCGGATCGTGGGGCTGGTGATGCGGCAGTGCGAGGAGCTCGACTTCCCTCGCCAGAAATGCGCGCTGAACGTGCCCGTCGCGCTGTCCGAGGCGCTGTCCAACGCCATCCTGCGCGGCAACCGGGAGGACCCGCGGAAGCAGGTGCACGTGCGCTCGGCGATCGACGGTGATACCCTGGTGGTGGAGATCGCCGACGAGGGCGCCGGCTTCGACATGGTGAAGGCGATGCGACGCGACCCCACCGCGCCGGAAAACCTCTCGCGGGAGGACGGCCGCGGCCTGTTCCTCATGCACCACCTGATGGACCGCGTCGAGCACTTCTCCAACCCGTGGAACGTCGTGCGCCTCACCCTGCATCGCTGAGGCGGAACCGGGCGAATGCGCGAGCTCCACTCCCTCGTCGACTCCTTCCACGACGCGACACACTGCGCCGCGGCGGTCTGGCTGCAGCCCGAGCGCGGCGGGCCGCTCGTGCTCGGCGCGGCCGCGCCGGCGAGCCCGCCGCCCGCCCCGCCGGAGGTCGCCGGCGCGACCGGCGAGCCCGAGCTGCTGCGCGAGGGCGAGTCGGCGTCCGTCGTGGCGGCGGTGCCCGGCCCGCGCCGCGCCTGGCTGGTCGTCGGCCCCTGCCCGCCGACCAGCGACCCGCGGGCGCACGCCCGCTTCCTCCTCCCGGTGGTCGCGCAGGTGCTGCAGGCCACGCTCGAGGTCGAGCACGCCGCGAAGGAGCTCGCCGAGCGGTACGAGGAGATCAATCTCCTCTACACCACGAGCGAGATTCTGGGCCGCACGGTGCGCCTTGAGGAAGCGGCCGCCACGATCCTCACCGAGATCTCGGAGACGGTGGGCGCGCGCATGGCTTCCATCCTCGTGCACGACCGCGTGACCGACACGCTGCAGGTGACGGCCGCGCTGGGCGTCGACCCGATCCAGGCGCCGCCGATCGCCGTCGACGACCCGTGCAGCGTCTCCGCCCGCGTCTTCCGCGCGCAGCACCCGATGATCGCCGAGAAGGACGAGATGCCGTGCGCGGCCGAGGCGCTCTACCGCCGCGGCCAGATGCTTTCGGTGCCGATCATGTGGACCAACCCCACCGGCGGCGAGCCGCTCGGCGTCGTCAACCTGAGCGACCGGCGATCGGGGCAGCCGTTCACCGCCGGCGACCAGAAGCTCGTCGCCGCCATCGCCACGCAGATCGGCACCGCGATCCAGAACACCCGCCTGGTGCGCAACTCGCTCGCGCAGCAGCGGCTGGTGCAGGAGATGGAGCTCGCGCACGACCTGCAGATGAAGCTGCTCCCCTCGGCATCGGTGGTCGCGCCGGAGGCGGAGGTGTCGGCGCGCGTGCTCCCCGCGGAGAGCGTGGGCGGAGACTTCTATCACCTGTTCAGGCTGGGCGGCGGCCGCACCGGCGTGATGGTCGGGGACGTGTCGAGCCACGGCTACCGCGCGGCGCTGATCATGGCGCTGGCGATGAGCGCTTCCGCCATCCACGCGCAGGCGAACGCCGACCCCGCCGCCACCCTGCACGCCGTGCTCTCATCGCTCCGGGAGGAGCTGGCGAGCACCGAGATGTTCATCACGCTGTTCTACGGGGTGATCGACCCGGCCGCGCGCACGCTGTACTACGCCAACACGGGCCACCCGCACGCCTTCCTGCTCTCCGCGGACGGCACGGCACAGCGGCTCCCCGCGCTCGACCCCCCGCTCGGGATGGTGGACGGGCCTCCGACCGCGGAGACGCGCCCGTGGGCGCCCGGCGCGGACCTGCTCCTCCTCTTCACCGACGGCGTGAGCGACGCACGGAACCGGGTGGGCGCGCGCCTGCGCGAGGAGCCCGTGCTCGAGATCGTGCGCGAGCACCGGTCCGAGCGCACGGCCGACATTCTCGAGCGCGTGTTCGGCGCGCTGCAGCAGCACACGAGCGGCACCCCCCTTCGCGACGACCTGACGCTGGTCGTCGTGCGCAGCTAGTCGGGCGCCGCGTGACCCGCCCGCCGCGCGGGAAGGACGCCGCCCACTTCCCGCCAACGCTCAAGCGCCTCGGGCAGCACTTCCTGAACGACCGCCGCATCCTCGAGCGGATCGCCGACGCGCTGCAGCTCACCGGCACCGAGACGGTGGTGGAGATCGGGCCGGGGCGGGGCACGCTCACCGCCATCCTGCTGCAGCGCGCCGCGCGCGTCGTCGCGATCGAGCTCGACGCGAAGCTCGCCGCCATGCTGCGGGCGCGCTGGGCGGGCGAGCCGCGCTTCACGCTCGTCGAGGGGGACGTGCTGCGCACCGACCTCGGGGCGGTGGCGGGCGGCGAGTACGCGCTCGTCGGCAACGTGCCCTACTACATCACGACGCCCATCCTCTTTCAGGCGCTGCAGCCGCCGCGCCCCACGCGCGCGGTGTACCTCGTTCAGCGCGAGGTGGCCGAGCGCGTGGTCGCGCCACCGGGCTCCAAGACGTACGGCGCGCTGTCGGTGAACGTGCAGGCGGTCGCGCGCGGGGAGCTGCTCTTCCGCGTTCCGCCGGGCGCCTTCACGCCGCCCCCGAAGGTGGACTCGGCGGTCATCCGCATCACGCCGAGAGCGGACCCCGACGTGGCGCCCGAGCGGGAGGAGCGCTTCCGGGCGCTCGTGCAGGAGGCGTTCGGCCTGCGCCGCAAGCAGATGCGCCGCGTCGTCCGCACCATCGCGGCACTCGACGCGGAGCGGGCGGACGCCGTCCTCTCCGCCGCCGGCGTCGACCCCGAGGCGCGTCCGGAGACGCTCGCCCCCCCCGCCTTCGCGCGACTCGAGGCGGCGCTCGGCGCGCGGCCCTAGCACATCCCGCGCCCGCATTGAGGCCGCACGCGGCCGGCCGCCGCTCGCAACTGTCGCGCAGGGCCGGCGTCTCGTTGTGTCTGCGCCACAGCGCCCGCGCATCATTGTGCCCCCCGCCGGCGCGCCCTATCTGTAGCCTCGTTCGTGGCGACGCGCGCTCCAGCGCCGCCGCCTCTAGGCTATTGCGGGAAGGTGCTCCATGCGTCTCCGTAGTCGGCTCCCACTCCTCGTGCTCCTCGTCGCGGCCGCCGCCGGCTGCGACACCCCGATCAACCCCGCGCCGCCCTCCGGCACCGAGCCAGCCAGCGCCCAGAGCGCGCTCACGATCTCGAACCCCGGCCGGTGGGATGCGGTCCCCTCGTGGCCAGCCCTGGTGGCGTCGCACATGGCGCTGCTCCCCGACGGCCGCGTGTTCACCTTTAACAGCAGCGACGTCCCGGGCACCGCGGAGAGCAAGGAGGTCTTCACCTGGGACCCGCGCACCGAGAGCTGGCTCCAGTTCGCCAACGGCAGCAACAACGTGTTCTGCAGCGGCCACTCGTTCCTGCCGGACGGGCGGCTCGTCGTCGCCGGCGGCCACATCTCGGACGGCAGGGGGATCAAGGCCGTCAACGTGTTCGACTTCCGCACCAGCGCGTGGAGCCGCGGCGCGGACCTGAAGGCGGGGCGGTGGTACCCGACGGTCACCACGCTCGGCAACGGCGAGCTGCTCGTCCTCGCCGGCACGAACGAAGTCGGCGCGCAGAACTCCGTGCCCGAAGTCGGCAGCGGCGCCTCGTGGCGGCAGCTGGCCGGGGCGTTCGCCGAGCTCCCCTACTACCCGCAGATGCACCTGGCGCCCGACGGCACGGTGTTCATGGTTGGGCCGGCGCGCAACGCGCGCTTCCTGAACCCCGCCGGCGACGGCGCCTGGACCACGCTCGCGCCGAGCAACTGGGGGCTGCGCACCTACAGCACGTCCGTGACGTACGCGCCGGGCAAGATCCTGCTCGTCGGCGGCGGGGACGCGCCGACGAGCACGGCGGAGGTCATCGACCTGAACGCCCGCACCGGCTGGCGGTACACGGGGTCGATGGCGTACGCGCGCCGGCACCTCAACGGCACGGTGCTGCCCGACGGTACGGTGCTGGTCACGGGCGGCACCAAGGGCGCGGGATTCAACAACGAGTCGCAGAGCGTGCTCGCCGCCGAGCTGTGGGATCCGGCGACGGAGAAGTGGACGCTCCTGGCGAGCATGAAGGTCGGCCGCACCTATCACTCCACCGCGCTGCTCCTGCCGGACGGCCGCGTGCTGTCCGCCGGCGGCGGGCGCTGCGGCAGCTGCACGGCGAACCACACGGACGCCGAGGCGTTCTCGCCGCCCTACCTGTTCAACGCCGACGGCACGCCCGCCGTCCGCCCCGCCATCGCCGCGGCGCCGGCGGAGGTCGCGCTGGGCCAGGCGTTCTCGGTGCGGACGCCGGATGCCGGGGCGGTGGCCCGCGTGACGCTCGTGCGCATCTCGTCGGTCACGCACGCGTTCAACCAGAACCAGCGCTTCGTCGAGCTCGCCTTCACGGCCGACGGCGCCGCCGGCGAGCTGCACGTGACCGCGCCGTCGAGCGCGAACGTCGCGCCGGCGGGGCACTACATGCTGTTCGTGCTGAACGACCGCGGCGTGCCGTCGGTCGCCAAGGTCGTCAGGCTCGTCGGAACCGCCCCGCTGCCCGCCCCCAGCTCCGGCGGCGGGGACTCCGCCTCGGTCTGGGAGGTGGACGCGGGCCCGGCGCAGGCGGGCGACGAGGGGCAGCCCCTCACCTTCCACGGGTCGTCGAGCCGCGAGCAGCACGAGGGCGCGCCCGGCGAGCCGGGGGGGCTCACCTACAGCTGGAACTTCGGTGACGGCACGCCCACGGTGCTCGGCTCCACGGCGACGCACGCCTACGCCGACAACGGCCGCTATACCGCGTCGCTGACCGTGCGCGACACGACCGGCGAATCCGTCAGCGACACCGTGGCCGTCGTGATCGCGAACGTGGCGCCGGTCGCCAGGGCGGGGAACGACACGACCGTGATCGCCGGTCGCCGCCTGGACCAGCGCGGCACCTTCGCGGACGCCGGCACGCGTGACGGGAGCTGGCGCTACACGTACGCGTGGGGCGACGGCACGTCGTCGCAAAGCGGGTACGACGCCACGCAGGGGGCGCTGCCGGTCATCGCACACACCTACAAGGCGGCGGGCACGCGTACGCTCAAGCTCTCGGTGCGCGACAAGAACGGCGCGGTGGGCACGGACGAGCGCGTCGTGACGGTGCTCCCCAACCACGTACCGGTGGCTGCGGCCAACGGCCCGTACGCGGCGCCCGAGGGCACGCGCATCGCGTTCTCGGCCGCCGGCACCAGCGACGGCAACGGCGACGCGCTCACCTACAAGTGGACGTTCGGCGACGGCACCACGTCCACAAGCTCGAAGCCCCTCAAGTCGTACGCCGACGACCGCAGCTACCTCGTGACGCTCGTCGTGAAGGACCCGTCGGGCGCCGCTGACACCGCGACTACGTCGGCGGTGGTGAGCAACGCGACCCCCACCGCCAGCCTCTCGGCGCCGAGCTCGATCTCGGAAGGCTCGTCGTACACCGTGAGCATCACCGGCAGCGACGCCGGCACCGCGGACAGGTCCACGCTGCAGTACGCGCTCGACTGCGGGCTGGGGGCGGGGTACGGCGCGTGGAGCGCGACCACGCGCAGCGTCACGTGCCCGGTGCAGCCCGACGAGCGCAGCGCGATCACGGTGCGCGGCAAGGTGCGGGACAAGGACGGCGCCGAGCGAGCCTACAGTCGCAGCGTGTCGGTGGTGAACGCGACGCCGGTCGTGTCCATCTCGCCCACCACGTCGCTGACCCTCGCGAGGGGGGGAACGCT
>Ga0307413_10000836_pt1 | contig 10805 bp, 8 predicted proteins | sample DK1Ometagenome_3_FD_203714 | JGI IMG/M metagenome (GOLD analysis project Ga0307413, IMG submission 203714) | Maize rhizosphere microbial communities from greenhouse at UC Davis, California, United States - DK15-O-2 | ecosystem: Host-associated > Plants > Roots > Rhizosphere > Soil | place: USA... | reverse complement strand
ATCGTCAGCGCCGCGCGGAGCCCCGCCTGCCCGAAGCCACCGCTGCCGTACGGCGTCGTGGCGGCCAGGAAGTCCGCGCGCGTGGTGTCGGCGGCGTCGTAGCGTACCTCGGGTCCGATCACCAGCTGCCCCCGCTCGCCGAAGCCCAGTCCCGCCCCGACGAAGAGACGGTACAGCGAGTGCTCGATGCGCCGCGTGTCCGGCTCCGGCGGCCGCGGGCTCTCGTTGCCCGGCCCGAACCAGCGCAGCAGCTCGAGCCCCGACGCTTCGGCCTGCACCAGCCAGAGCAGGCGCGACGACTCGCCGCGCGAATCCCACGTCAGCGCCGCCCGGCTGTCGTCGGGCGCGGTGGCGTGCGCGAAGTCGAGCGCGATGCGCCGCGCGAAGGGAAATCGCCGGAAGCCGTTCGAGGTGAGACGCACGCCGGCGCCGGTGACGAGTCCGAGGTCGCTCGCGTAGCCGAGGGTGAGGCCGGGCGCCGTCGCGCCGCCGTTGTCGGGGCGCAGCGCCACGGCGCTGTCGCCCACCGGAACGAAGCCGCCCGGCAGAAGCGGGCGGCGATCGAGAAGGGTGTCGGCCTTCGCGTCCGCGGGATAGCGGACGCCGCTGGTGGGGCCCGCGTCGTAGAGCTTCGTGGGCCGGCGGCGGCCGCGGACGGTCGAGCTGTCGGCGAGGCGGTTGTCGCCGTTCCCGCCGATGATGCGCACCAGCACGCTTCGGCGCTCCGCGGCACCGCGCGCCAGCGCGCGGTCGTCGCCGCCGTGCAGGTAGAGCCGCACTTCGCGCGTCTCGTCGGGCCGGAAGCGCCGCCGGAACCACGGCTCCCCGCCCTCCGCCTCGGCCAGCGACACCGTCACCGCGCCGTCGGCGTGCCGCTCGACGGTGGCCACGTCGACGGTGTCGGTGCCGTGCACGTCGACGACGCGCGCGAGCTCGGCGTACCAGCTCATCGCCGCCGGATGCAGCTGCGCGCGGCGCGCGGCGAGCGTGCGCCGCAGCTCCGGGCCGATCCTCGACGCGAAGCCCTCGGGCAGGCGCCCCACGGCGCTGTCGAGCACGCCGTCGGTCACGCGCGAGACGACCGAGCGCGCCACCGAGTCCCACGCCGCCCGGTCGAGCCCGGCGAGGAGACGCTGGTCGAGCCAGCGGCTGTTGAACGTCAGCCCGCGCACGCTCGGCCGCTCGCCGAAGCGCACGAACTTCGGCATCGCCATGCGCGCCAGTCCGCCGAGCGTGCCTTCGAGCGAGAAGAACGCCTGGTCGCGGTCCCGCGCGATCGGGATCCAGCGGTCCCATCCCTTCTCGTCGCGCTCGCCCCACTCCCACTGTCCGCCGTGCCGGTCCCAGTCGTTGATCAGCAGGTCGAGCATGCGCGCCGTCAGGAACGCGCGCGCGTCCACGCGGTCCTCGGGGCTCGCGTTCAGCTTCGGGATCAGGTCCTCGCTGCCCACGATGTCGGTGAAGCCCGCGAAGCCCGGCGCCCCCTCGGGGCCGTCGTCGGGCTTCTCCTCGATCATGCCGAGGAGCCCGGCGGCCATCTTCCGGTGCTCGCCCAGGCGCGGGTCGTCGGGCATCACCGCGAGCTGGGGCCGGGGCACGAGCACGCCGAGCGCCTCGGCGATCGGCGGCACCAGCAGCGCGCCGGCGGGGAAGCTGGAGCTGATCTGGTCCTTCACCACGTCCGCCACCGCCGTGCCGCGCAGCTCCTCGGGCAGCGCCAGCGAGGGGTCCTTGTTCACCGAGCGGAAGACCCACTCCTGCCCGGCCGCGTTCTCGAAGTCGAACGACTTCGTCTGCTGCCCGCCGCCGAGCTCCTTGAAGGTGAGCCCGCCGGCGAAGCGGTCGAGGTCGAGCACCGGCGCGCGTACGGGCGTCGTCCAGAGCTCGCGGTAGTTGCCGCCGAAGAGGAAGCGCTTGAAGCCGCCGGCCCGGTACTCCGGCCCGGGCACCACGGTCACGGTGTCGGTGCCGACCCTCGGCGGCTCCTCGATGCCGGGCCCGTAGGCCGACGGCGCCGTCTGCGACCGGACCGTCGCGGGGACGGCGAGCGCCACCGCGATCACGACGGCCGGGACGAGCGGGCGGGCGGCGGGGACGCGGAGTGGGCGCATGGGGTGGGTGGGGTCAGTGCTTGAGGTACATGGAGTGCGACTCGGTCACGGCGCTCTCGCCGTCGACCAGCTCGACGCCCAGGCGCACGCGGCCGTCGCGCAGGAAGTCGAGGCGCATGAAGCCCGAGCGGGCGGCGGCGTAGATGGTGTTGGCGCGGTAGTGCGTATCGGTGACGTGGTTGTAGACGCCCGCGCCGCTCACCAGGATGTAGCGCGCGGTGCGGCCCTCCATCACCTGCAGGTCGTGGTCGTGGCCCGCGGCGTAGACGAGCGGATGCCGCCGCGAGAAGACCACCTCGAGCGCGCGCCGCATGCGCTGGTTCTTCGGGCCGGCGAGATCCTGGTTCGACGCGCCCTGCTGCCGGTTCAGCGCGTAGTAGCTGCCCACCACCGGCAGCGGCACGTAGAGCCAGCGCGAGATGCTCCGCAGCGGAAAGAGGTGCTCGCGCAGCCCGAGGTGGCCGCCGTGCAGCCCGCCGCTGGCCAGCGGGTGATGCCCGACGACGACGACGTGCCGTCCGCGCGAGACGCGCAGCATGGCGCGGTTCATCGCGTTCACGACCTCCGCCGGCGAGTCGGTCGGGCACTTCGACTCCGGGTGGCGGGGGCGGTCGTAGTCGTGCAGCCACCACTGGGTGTCGATCATCAGGAGCCGGAGCCGCCGCCCGAGGTCGACGTACACCGGCCCGGGGCAGCCGCCGGTGGGCTGCAGCTGGGCGTAGGGCGCGCCGTGCTCGCGGATGAAGGTCTCCTGCCGGCGGATGGCGTCCCAGCCGTCCTCCGTCATGTAGGCCCAGTCGTGGTTGCCGGGGATGAAGTACGTCGGCGTGCGGGTGGAGACGGCCACGTCGATCTGCGCCAGCAGCCGCCGCTCGGTCTCCTCGCGCGTGGGCACCACGATGGCGTTCGTGTCGGGGAGGCCGCGCGGGTAGATGTTGTCGCCGAGGAAGACGACGGTGGTCGGCGTCTTCACCACGCGCAGCTGCCGCTTGAGCGCCTCGAGCACCGGCTCGGTCGGGTCGTGCGGCGCCCCCGCGTCGCCGATCAGGAAGAGGGTGTGCTCGACCTCGGCGGGCGCGGGGCGCGGCACCCGGGTGGGCGCGGGGAAGCCCCCACCCCCGCCGCCGCGCACGCAGGCGCCGAGCAGGAGGGCGGATCCCACCGCGGCGAGCGCGGCGCGGCGTGCACGGGTGACGCTGAACGGGTCGGGCATGCTCGATATCGTCTATCCTGTTGGCGCGCAGTCGGTTCGCCCGGCCCCAGCCGCGCCGGTGCCCCAATATCTCGGCGGCCGGCGGGGGTGTCTGTGACACCGGTGACATGGCGGCACTCGCAGGGGCCGCCGCGGCGCGCGGCTACGCAAAGAAAAAGCGCCCGCCGAGACGTCTCGGCGGGCGCGGTCGTGCGGGGTCGATTCGAGGCCTAGTTCCCGGTGTACATCGTCCGCAGCGCGGAGACGTCGGTCGGGAAGGGATCGCGCTTCTCGCCACCGAGGTAGAACGGGTTCATGACCGCCTCCGGATCGAACACCGTGCCGTTCGGCTGCAGCTTGAACGGCTCGTTCGTGTTCGGGCCGCCGAAGTGGCCGAGGCCGTGCGAGTGTCCCGTCTCGTGCACCACGATCGACTCGATGTCGAACGGTGCGTCGTCGTCGCCGAGGAACGGCGAGCCGGTGTCGGTCCAGTTGAACCGCGTGTTGTAGTACTGCTCGGTGTAGAGCCGGTCGCGGTAGCCGTCGGTGGTTCCGTCGATCGAGCCGTCGGGCAGACTGAAGGTCCAGGTCACGCCGATGATGTTCTGGCTGCCGAGGCACTTGGCGAAGTACTCGGGGGCGAGCCAGCCGCCGAAGACGTTGTCCGCGGCCGGGTCGAAGTCGATGCCGCCGGTCTTGGCATCGTAGGCGAGCACGCGCGGGCTCTTCAGGTCGACGATGTCGACGCAGTTGCCGGCCCGGTCGAAGATCATCCCGTCGAGGATGTCGTTGTTCTTGCCGTCGTCCGGGAGGCGGGTGGCGTGCAGCACCGTATTGTCGATCGCGTTCCAGCTGTCGAAGGCGCTCACCAGCGCCGCCTCGACCCGCGAGGCGGAAACGTCCTTCGTGTAGTCGGAGGCGTCGAGGATGTAGGTGACCTGGCGCGGGTTGAGCCACATCGATCCGGTCCGGAGCCGGCGGTACGGCTCGGTCCCGCGGCCGATGCTGAAGAACCATCCCTCGTCGACGCGGATCTCGCTGCCCTTCGCGGCGAACCGGGCGTTCACGCGCTCGATGAGGGCCGCGGCACGCTGTGCTGGGCCGGGATCCAGCGTGGGATCTATCACGGTCTGGGCCAGGGAGGGGCCCGGCGCGGAGACTTCGGAGGGAACACCGGTGTCGGAGCAGCCGACGAGGACCAGGGCCGCGAGCGCGGCTCCGCCGGTCCAGACCTTCTTGTGCATGACGCACTCTCCTGCGAGGCGGTGGGGACAGGCCTCTCTCGGCGGCCAGGGCGGTCTCGGGGAGACCCCTGGCTTTGCGAACCGGCCTCGCGGCCGGGGTGCCTTTTTCGGAGGGGTGGAGTAGACAGCAGACCCGGGGGCAGGACCGTCAAACCCCCGGGTACGGACAGGATCGTCAAAAGTACCGCTCCGCGCAACCCCGCGCCGGATTTTCAGTAGGGTGGCTCCGCCTGGTGCCTCGCTTCGTCCAGCCGGAGCGCCGGGAGCGCGGTCCCGGCCGGTACCTCGTGCATCCCCTCGGGTACCAGCAGCAGCGCGTCCGCCCGGGCCATCGAGGTCAGGAGGTTGCTCCCCTGCGCCCCGGTGAGTCGCGCGAGCAGCCCTCCGTTCTCCCGTTCCTCCAGCGTCACCCGCAGGAAGTGCTGCAGCTTCGGTCCCGATCGAACCGGCTCGCCCACGGTCACGGGCACGGTGCGGCGGAAGGGCAGCGCGTGGCCCGCAAGCCGACGGATCGCCGGGCGGGCGAAGAGCTCGAAGGTGACCATGGCGCTCACCGGGTTGCCCGGCAGCCCCAGCCACGGCCGGCCGCCGAGGATGCCGAAGGCCAGCGGCCCCCCCGGCCGGATCCGCGCCCGCCAGAAGCGCAGCTCCGCGCCCAGCGATTCCATCACCGCGCGCACGTGGTCGTGTGCGCCGACGCTCACCCCGCCCACCGTGAGGAGGAGATCGCAGTCCTCCTCGTGCGCCCGCGCCACGTGCGCGCGCACGCTGGCCGGGTCGTCGGCCGCGCGGCCGAGCGGGACGGGCTCGCCGCCCGCCTCCGCCACCTGGGCACGGAGCGCGTGCGCGTTGCTGTCGGCGATGCGCCGGCCGGCCAGGATCTCGTCGGCGTGCGCGAGTCCCGCCAGCTCGTCGCCGGTGGTGAGGATGCCGACGCGCGGGCGCCGGTGCACGACGGGGTGCGCCACCGCGAGCGCGGCCAGCAGCGCGACGCGGCCGGGCGTGAGCACCGCGCCCGCCTCCAGCGCGACGGCGCCGCGCTCGAGGTCCTGCCCCGCGGGCCTGAGATTCGCGCCCGCGTCGCGGTCGTCGAGGATCCGCACCTCGGCCGCGTCGTCCGCGTGCTCCGTGTCCTCCTGCCGCACCACGCCGTCGGCACCCGGCGGCACCGGCGCGCCGGTGAAGATGCGCGCGCACTCGCCGCGCTCGAGCGGCCGCGCCGGCGCGGCGCCGCCGGCCGCGATCGCCGCGACGACCCGGAGCGTCGTCGGGCGCGCGCGCGTCGCGCCCCGCACGTCCTCGGCGCGGCAGGCGTAGCCGTCCATCGCGGAGCTGGTCCAGGGGGGCAGGGCGATCGGGCTCGCCACCGTCTCGGCGAGCACCGAGCCGAGGGCGTCGTCGAGCGGCACGCGGAGCGACGGCTGGGGCGCGAGGTCCGCGAGAATGCGCCGCGCCGCATCGGCGGCCGACGGCGCCGGTGATGCCGGTCCTGCCGTCACCGCACCACCCGCGCCCGGTCCCACGCCACGCTCGCGAGGAACTGCAGCCACATCGTGTCCTGGAAGCGGAAGACGCGGCACGGGGCGTCGAACTCGTAGTCGTCGGTCAGGACGGCGATCCAGTCCTCGGCGTCGGGCGACGCCGGATCGTAGAGCGGGGCGGGGGGCGACCGGCGCAGCCAGACCTCGATGCGCGGGATGCCGGGCGCCATCGCGCCCTCGGCGAGGAGCAGGTCGTGCCGCCCGTCGAGGGCGGCGCGGCGCGCGGTGGCGAGCGGGTCGGGGTCGGCGCTGCAGTCGAGGCGGCCGACGCGCAGGCCGCGCCGCGCGTACTCCGCGGCGAGCGCGTCGGCCAGCGTCGTCTTGCCGCTTCCGGGTCGGCCGACGATGGCGACCAGGCGTGGAGCGGGCACGGGGCGGTGAGGGGGACGGCGGACGGAGTGCGGCGCGCGGGCGGGGCTAGTAGCGCCGCCCGTGCCGGCGCTCGAGCACGACGTCGAGGCCGATCATCATGCTGGGCAGGTGCCGCAGCGTCATCTTGTGCTGCGGCTCGGCGCCCGCGGCCGTGGAGGCCTCGATGCGCTGCACGCCGGCGATGTTGTCGCGCACCTCCCAGCGCAGCGCGTAGCCCGGACCGAGCGACGCGGTGAAGCCGAGGCCGAGGCCGAGCTGCGGGGAGAAGCGCGTCGACTTCGGGTCGTCGTAGATGACCAGGTCGATCGGCGGCAGCTCCCGCTCGTCGGTCGCGATGGTGCGGATCGCGCTCTGGTTGCTCACGATCACGCCGGCGTTCGCGCGCACGTACGGCGAGATGATGCGCTGGGCGTTGGTGCGGTAGATCGCGCCCGCGTTCAGCACCACGGCGGATGCGGCCTTCTCGCGCCCGTTCAGGTTCGAGCAGAACGCCTCGTTGCGCGTGTCGCCCGTGACGAAGGTGTGGGAGCAGGTGTCGGCGAACCCGAGGCCGAGGAGGAACGCCTCGCCGACGAGGCCCAGGTTGGCCCCCGGGAAGTAGGCCCCCGAGAAGACCACGCCGAGGGTCGGCTGGATCTCGCGCCGGATGTCGAAGGTGTCCGCCACGCCGAGGAAGTTGGGCACCGGCTGCGAGCGCACCCGCCAGAGATCGTTGCCGAGCACGTAGGCGGGCATGACCGTGAAGACGAGGCGCGCCTGGTCGCGCGTGCGCTGCGCCGCCAGCGGCGACGGGGCGAGGGCCTGCACGGCGAGGACGAGGAGCGCGGCGAGCGCGGTGAGGGCCGGGCCGGCGGTGCGCGGGCGGCGAAGCGGCATTCCTATCTCCCGAGGAGGTGGCGGTGGTCCACCATGATGCAGCGGTCCATCACGACCGCGATGCCGGCGGCCTCCAGCCGGCGCGCGGCGTCCGCGTGGCGGATGCCTACCTGCATCCAGACGAGCCTGGGCGCCGCGGCCACACACGGCTCCACCAGCTCGGGGATCGCCTCCGAGCGGCGGAAGACGTTCACGATGTCCACGGGCCCCGTGGCGGCGACCGCGCTCGCCAGGTCGGGCCAGACCCGCTCGCCGAGCACCGGCTCGTCGATCCCCGGATGCACCGGGACGATCGTGTAGCCGGCGCCCTGCATGTAGGCGCTGACGTAGTGCGCGGGCCGGGCCGGGTTGCGGCCCAGCCCGATGACGGCGATGCGTCGGGCGGTGGCGAGATGATCGCGCAGCTGCGCGGCGTCGAGCGGCATGGTGCCCCCCGCCGGGCCGGGCCCGGTCAGAAGGTGGTTCAGAAGGTGAAGGTGTAGCCCAGTCCCACGCGCAGCCAGGGGGTGACGGTCCAGCTGCCCGTGCGACCGTCGGTGATCACCGCGTTCGGCTCGTCGTCCGTGCCCGGCTCGTCGACCGGCTCCTGCTGGAAGCTGGTCGGGTAGTCGAGCTTCCAGAGCGGGAACGCCATCTCGGTGCGCAGGTGCACGTTCGGCGCCAGGAAGGCGCGCACGCCGACGCGCGGGTTGAAGAAGATCTTGCTGGCGCCGAACTCGAAGCCGCTGGTGTCCGCGGCCGTCTCCCCCGCGCGCGCGAGCCCCAGGCCGAAGCCGAGGTGCGGGGCGAGCCGGTTCCAGCTCTTCTGTCCCGTGAGCGTGAACTGCAGCCCCACCTCGGCGGTGAGCAGCGACTGGTCCACCGGTCCGCTGACGCGGTCGGCGACGCGCACGAAGGGATTCACGATCAGCCGCTCGGTGTCGGCGTAGGAGCCGGCGACGCTGAAGGAGAGCGGGTTGCTGATCCGCACGTCGTAGAGGAAGCCGTAGCTCATTCCCTGGTGCGGCCCGATGCCGAAGCGCCCGCCCGCGCCGAACATCTTGCCGGCGAAGGGCGTGAAGGTGTGGCCCTTGGCGATCTCGCGGTAGGGCGAGGCGCCCGGCAGATGGCCCACCTGCGCGTCGAGGGGGGCGGCACCGGCCGCGGCGAGGAGCAGGGCGGCGAGGGTGCGGAGCGTCGTGGGTCGCATTGAGTGTCGGAAGAGGGTCAGGGCCGGCGCAGGTCGCGGCCGGTCATCTCGGGCGGCGGCTCGATGCCCAGCAGGCGCAGCACCGTCGGGCCCACGTCGCCGAGGGCGCCGCCGGCGCGCAGCGCCGTGGTCTCGGCGCGCACCGCCACCAGCGGCACCGGGTTCGTCGTGTGGGCGGTGTGGGGGCCGCCCGTCTCGAGGTCGAGCATCTGCTCGCAGTTGCCGTGGTCGGCGGTGACCAGCACGGCGGCGCCGACCTTCTCGGCCGCCACCATGATGCGCTCCAGGCACTGGTCGACCGTCTCGACCGCCCGGATCACCGCGGGCATCACCCCGGTGTGCCCCACCATGTCGGCGTTGGCGAAGTTGCAGAGCATGAAGTCGTGGCTCCGCTTCGCCAGCGCGTCGCAGAGCACGTCGGTGATGCCGAACGCGCTCATCTCCGGCGCGAGGTCGTAGGTCGCCACCGTCTTGTTGGACGCCACGAGCCGGCGCTCCTCGCCCGCGTACGGCGTCTCGTAGCCGCCGTTGAAGAAGTACGTCACGTGCGGGTACTTCTCCGTCTCCGCCGTGCGCAGCTGCGAGCGGCCGTGGTCGGCGAGCACCTCCGCCACGATGCGCGCCATGCTGAACGGCGGGAACGCCTGCGGGAAGGGGAAGGTCTGGTCGTACTGCGTCATCGTGACGAGCGCGAGCCGCGGGCGGTCCGGCACGGGGAAGCCGTCGAAGCCCTCGACCGCCAGCGCGCGCACGATCTGGCGCATGCGGTCGCTGCGGTAGTTGAAGCAGAAGACGCCGTCGCCGTCGCGCATGCGCGCGCCGCCGGGCAGCACCATCGGCTCCATGAACTCGTCGGTGACGCCCTCGGCGTACTGCGCCTCGATCGCCGCCACGGCGTCGGGCGCCGGCTGGCCGGCGCCGTGCACCATGGCGTCGTACGCCTTGCGCGTGCGGTCCCAGCGCCGGTCGCGGTCCATCGCCCAGTAGCGGCCGGTGAGCGTCGCGAGGGCGGCGCGCCCGTCGGGGCCGCCGATGCGGCGCAGGTCCTCCTGCAGCCGGCGCACCACGCCGGCGCCGAGCGTCGGCGACGCGTCGCGGCCGTCGAGGAAGCCGTGCACGGCGATCCGCGCCACGCCGTGCCGCATGCCCAGCTCGGCGGCGGCGAGCAGGTGGGTGTCGATCGCGTGGACGCCGCCGGGGCCGAGGAGCCCGATCAGATGCAGCGTCCCGCCCGAGTCGCGGAGGCGCGCGCAGAGCTCGACCAGCTGTGGAATCTCGAAGAAGGCCCCGCCCTCGATGCTCTGGCTGATGCGCACGAGGTCCTGCGGCACGACGCGGCCCGCGCCCAGGTTCAGGTGCCCGACCTCGCTGTTGCCCATCTGGCCCGCCGGCAGCCCGACCGCGAGGCCGCTGGCCTCCAGCAGGGTGCGCGGGTGGCACTCCCACAGCCGGTGCCACACCGGCGTGCGGGCGAGCTCGATGGCGTTGCCGTCGCGCGCCTCGCGGTGGCCCCACCCGTCGAGCACGACGAGGACCACAGGGCGCTGTGCGTTTGACATGGCTCTCCGCGTGTTCTACAATGCGCGACTGTGACTTCCGCGCCGCAATCTAGTCCCGGCCTCCGCCGCCTACCAGCCTGGGCGGCCCTCGTCTGCACCCTGCTCGCCGTCGTCGGCGCGCCGCGCGCCGCGCAGGCCCAGGGCGGCGCGCCGGGCGGCGCCACGGTGAGCAAGGAGCCCGGCAGCGCGACGCAGCTCGCGCGGCTCGGCACCGCGCGCCCGCGCCCCACCGGTACGGTGCGCGGGGAGTGGGCCGAGGTCTCGCTCGAGGGCTGGCTGCCCGCCGCCGCCATCACGAAGACCGATCGCGCGGGCTTCGACGTCATCGTCCGCTCCAACATGGGCCCCGACCTGCGCACCGCCCCCGGGGCGGGGGCGGTGGTCGCGCGGCTGCGGCCCGGCGTGCTGCTCGACAGCGTGGGCGGACAGGCCGGCTGGGTGCGGGTGCGCCGCGTCGGCTGGGTGCCGCGCGGCGCGCTCACCGCGCCGTCGGCCGCCCCGGCCGGGACCGCGCAGGCGGCGGCGCCGCCGGCGCCGCCGCGGCCGTCGCAGGATACCGCGCGCGCGACGCCGCCGGCCGCCCCGGCGTCCGCCGTGGTGCCCGGCGCGGCAGGGCCCGGTGAGGGAGCCGCCGCCGCGGGCGACCGCGTCGAGACGGTGCGCAGCGCGACGCTCCACGCGGCGCCGGACGCGCCGGCCTTGGCGGCGATGCAGCCCGGTG
>Ga0307413_10000835_pt1 | contig 10805 bp, 14 predicted proteins | sample DK1Ometagenome_3_FD_203714 | JGI IMG/M metagenome (GOLD analysis project Ga0307413, IMG submission 203714) | Maize rhizosphere microbial communities from greenhouse at UC Davis, California, United States - DK15-O-2 | ecosystem: Host-associated > Plants > Roots > Rhizosphere > Soil | place: USA... | reverse complement strand
TACTCGAACTCGCGTCGCAGGAGCTCTCGGTACTGCATTTTGCGACACATGCGCTGGCCCGCGAGGACGCGCCCGAACGCTCGGCGCTGTTCCTGTCCGAGTACGCGCGCGACGGCAGCTTTCATGCCGACAGCCAGCTTTCCACCAGCGACATCATGAGCTCGGGCCTGCGCGCCCGCGTGGTGGTGCTGTCGGGCTGCGCCACCGGCGACGGCAGCACGTTGCGTGGCGAAGGCGTGCTGGGCCTCACCTATGGATTCCTGGCGAATGGCACGGGCGCCGTGGTGGCGTCGCTGTGGCCGGTGGAAGACGCGTCCACGGCGCGTCTCATGAGCGAGTTCTATCGCGCATATCGCACCCACGGCAACGCGTCAGAGGCGTTGCGTACCGCGCAGCTCCGCGCGCGCGCCAGCCATCCGGATGCGGCCGTGTGGTCGAGTTTCGTAGTGCGGGCGAACGGATTTCCGTGACCGGGGGGTGACGGGGTTCGCGCGCGGGTGGTTTGAAAATCAGGAGTGCAACATGAAATCGATTGTCTTCATGAAAGGTGGAAAGAGGATCGCGGTGGCCGTGGGCCTGGCGTTGACGACGCTGCTCGCCATGGCCGCCGAGATGGACTCGACCTATCTGCCGTGGATGGGCCGTGAGATCACCATCACCGCTTCCCCCATCAACGATCAGATTCCGGTGGGCGGCAAGCTCACCTTCGTATACGACTCGGGAGACGACGTCGTGCGCATCTGCACGCGCACCGCCCCGGGACAGCGCGGACCGTGGCGCATGGACCTCGCAGGAGGCTGCAACGTCGCGCTGAACTTCACGCGCGGAACACGGTTCTGCACGCTCGAGGACGTGAAGGCCGGTGACGGCGAAACCTTGTCGCAGTGCCATCGCCTGCGCACCCGCGAAGTGGCCCTGAAGCCGTCCAGCGTGAAGGACGCGGTCGAGCTGAAGGACATGATCGTGTTCCTGCTGCCGAGCCAGCAGCGTGGACGCAACTCGATCGCCATCCTGGTCGATTCGCCCGCGCGAGTGACCGGCGGCGGAGTGATCGTCGGCGAGTTGTGAACGCCCGGGCCTGGGTGAGGCGTCTCTGCGCGCTGCTGTGGCCGTTCGCGGCCACGGCGGCGCTGGGCGCTTCGCTCATGCCCGAATCACCGTGGATCTGCCGGGAATCCGGTTGGGATCCCGCCCGCGGGCTCATGCCCTCGGAAATCCATGATTACGTCGAGAGCCTGGGCGCGGCGCCTTTCGACACGCGCACCGCGTGTGCCTACTGGGCGGGTCTTTATTCCCAGCGGCGCGCGGGCATCGAGGTCAAGAACGTCCCGTTGGCGCGTCTCATCCTGTTCCCCGCTCCCGGCCACGACGTCCGCCAGCTGAGCGCATTCCTCGCCGGGTCCGACGCCGTGCGCGATCTCGAACGGCGACTCAGTTACGTGATCGTGACCTTCGACCGTGGCCTGTCCGGCGAGCAGTTGCTTACGCTGCTGGAATCGGAGCCCGTCGGTTACGGCGAACCCGACTGCAATGGTCCGGATTTCTTCACGACCTCGAACGATTCCCTGAATACCGGACTGCGGCGCGACTGCTGGCTGCGGGCCGCGCGCACCGTGTTCCCGAACGATCCCTGCATCGATGACCTGTGGGGCCACGAGCTCATCGGCTGGAATCCGCGCGTCGCGGCGGGATCGCTGCCGCGGCTGGTCGCCGTGCTCGATTCCGGCATCGACGCGTCGCACGAGGATCTCAAGCGCAACATCGTGACGCGCGTGATTCCCGGCCGCCGTACGGAAAGCGGGCGGCTCAACGCGCGCTGCGCGACCAGCGGGCGCTGCTACAGCCACGGCACGGAGATGGCCGGCACCATCGGCGGCCGCATGGACAACGGCATCGGAGTCGCGGGCGTGGCGCCGAACAGCCGGCTGCTGCCCATCGTGATCAGCAGCATGGACACGCGTGCGCTCGCGCGCCTGTCGACCATCGCACAGGGCATCGATGCGGCGGCTCACCAGGGCGTCGACGTGATCAACATCAGCGCGAAGTGGCCGGTGGACAGCCGCGCGATCGCCGAGTCGATCGTCAATGCCGTGGGCGGCGAACATGCGCGCCAGCGGCTGGTGGTCACCGGCTACACGACCACGCTTCGGGGTGACGACACCGTGCGCGAGTACTATCCGTCGCGCTACCGCTGCCTGCCCGGCGTGCTCGCCGCGGTACCGGTGGACATGCGCGGACGCAATCTGTCGCATCTTAAGGGCCGCCCGAATGCGGCAGACGGCAGAATTCAGGCACCGGGCGTGGACATCGTGGTGACGACCACAGAGAATTCCGAGCGAGGCTACGCGCTGTCCGAGGCCGCCGGTTCGTCCACCGCGGCGGCCTACGTGTCGGGCGCCGTGGCTCTGGTCTGGGGCAGCCCGCCACTGAACAAGTGCGACGCCCAGCAGATAAAGGAACTGCTGTTCTGCAGGAGCAAGAGCAGCGATTCCACGCGGTATCCATGGATCAATGTCGATTTCCTTCGAGAACTGGCGAACGTCGATACCGGGTCGGATTGCGGCTCGGTCATGGAAGCGCTCGGCTGTAACTAACTACCTCGTCACGGCGGGCGCGTGAGTTCCCCCGCCGCCGACGAGATCGCCCGCATCGTCGCCGAGGCGCTGACCGGTGACCGGCAGGCGGAGGGCCGCATGCTCCAGGCGCTGCGCCCAGGCGTGCTCGCGGTGCTGCGATTTGGCGCATTCCACCGCTGGATCGACGCCGAGGACCTCACCCAGGAAACGCTGCAGGTCGTGGTGGAACGTGTACGCGCGCGCACGATCGATGATCCGCGCAAGGTGTTCGCATTCGCGGCCGCGACGGCCCGCAACCTCGCCCTCAACGCCGCGCGCAAGATGCTGCGGCAGCAGACCGTGGTCGACTCGGAGCTCGTCGATGAGCTCGCCCAGAACCTCGAGATGGAGCAGAGCGACCTCTCGGATGCGGATGACCGTCAGCTCGCGCAGGCCGTCGCGCAACTGCTCGAGGAATTGCCCACCGAGCGCGACCGCCAGCTGCTCATGCGTTTCTATCTAGACGGGATCGACAAGCAGCAGCTCTGCCAGGAGCTCGGCCTTTCCCCTAAGCATTTCGACCGTGTCCTCATGCGCGCCCGTTCGCGGCTGCGCACCATCATCGAACGGCGGGCGCCCCACCTGGCCCTTTTCCCCCGAATCACCTCAATTTTGCTGCCGCTGGCGATGTCTTTCACAGTTTGGGTGAGACATTTCGGCTCCTGGTGACACATGTCACTCATGAACTCCATTGATCGCAATCCTCTGGAAGAACAGGTCAGGCTGGTCTCCCGTTATGTCGCGGGCGATCTTTCGCGCTCGGAACGCGCGGAATTCGAGGCCTGGCTGGTTGCATCGCCCGAGTTGGCTGCCGAAGTCGAGATGGAACGGCGCCTGCGCCGCGGCATCGCGAGCGCGGCCCGCCGTGGCTGGCTGAAGCAGACCGCCCCCGAGCGGCTGCCGCGTCAGCGCCGCTGGCAGATGGCCATCGCGGCCAGCGTGCTGCTCACGGTGGGACTCGGTGTTTCGCTGCTGATTTCCGGCGAAGACGGAATCGCATCCACCGGCCAGCGCCTGCTTTCCCGCTCCGGCGGTCCGGCGAATTCACCGCTGGTCGTGCGGCTCGGAAAGATGCGCAGTCTTTCCGGCTCCCCCGACATCCGGCTGTCACAAGCCGCGTTGCCTTCGCAGCTCATCGTGGAGCCCGACGTGGTGGTGCTCACCTGCGCCGACGGCGCCATCGAGCTCGAATGTGCTGCCGGCGGAACACCGCAGACTCCGCAGTACACCGAATACGAGGTGGACCTCGTCAACCGCCGCGGTTCGACGCTGGCGTGGCGTTCGGCGCGTCAGCAGCCGGTGATGCGCACGCAGCTGTCTTTCACGCTGCGCGATCCCGGCAACCTGGAAGTGGGTGAATACGATCTCATCGTTCGCGGACATTCCGCGGATCACGAGGAGATCGTCGGGCGCTTCTGGGTGCAGGTCAGCGCCAGGTAATCCCGCGAGCGCGAGCCGTTCCGGCTAGCTCAGGTACCTGGAGATCCGCGCGTGCAGCGGCGAATGCCGCGGGAAGTGCGCGCGCAGGTATTCCATCTGGTCCGCGAGCACGCGCCGCCCCTTGAGGAAGATGTATTCCGCGTAGGTAGGCGTGAATGGCACGGCGATGAGCTGCATCTTCGCCTGCTCGGGCGTGCGTGAAGCCTTGAGGTTGTTGCAGCGCCGGCAGGCGGCGACCACGTTCGTCCACACGTCGCGCCCGCCCTGGCTGAACGGCCGGATGTGATCGCGGGAAAGTTCTTTGACCGCGAACCGCTGCGCGCAATACAGGCAGAAGTGCGCGTCGCGACGGAACAGCGTCTGGTTGTTGAGCGGCGGCACGTAATCGTGGCGGGTATTTCCCGGGTTGCCGGTGTGCCCCACGGTGGCGACGATGGAATTGACCTCGAGCACGGTGCGAAACCCGGTGCGCGCGCTCACACCGCCGTAAAGTTTGAACAGCGGGGTTCCGCAGGTGTACGCCACCTGCTCCTGGTGATAGAGGCGCGCGGCTTCCTTGTAGTCGATCCACTCGAGCGGCATGCCGGACACGTCGGTCCGGAGCACAAGCTGGGAGAGCGCGCGACCGACGTCACTCGCGATGAGGTGCAGATCATTGCCGAGGCCGTGATCCGCGATATCCAGATCGATGCCCAACATTGGGCATGTAAGATAAGCCAGTCGTGTGCGAGAATTCAACGCCGCAACATATTCATTTAACACGGGAAATGAAGAGCCTTGGCTTGATAGCCACGGCCAGGGGGAGTCAAGGAGATGGCCATTACGATAGGCGCGCTCAAAGAGGGCGCGCCCGGTGAGACTCGCGTCGCCCTCGTTCCAGAGGTCGTCGACAAATTCACCGGCACGGGTGCGCGCGTATTGCTGGAGGCCGGCGCCGGCACGCGGGCGCAGTTTCCGGATGCGCTGTACAAGAAGGGCGAATGGTCCGGCAGCCAGGCCGAGGTGTTGTCGCAGGCCGATGTCCTGCTGACCGTCGCCCCGCTCACGGTGGAACAGATCGCCCAGCTCAAGCCCGGAGCGGTGGTCGTCGGATTCCTCCAGGCGCACACGCGCCATTCGGAAGTGAAAGCCCTGCGTGATCGCAAGATCACCAGCTTCGCCGTCGAACTGATTCCGCGCATCTCGCGCGCGCAGTCGATGGACGGCCTCTCTTCCCAGGCTGCGCTCGCCGGCTACAAGGCCGTGCTGATCGCGGCCAACAATCTCGAAAAATTCATGCCGATGCTGACCACCGCGGCCGGCACCATCCGGCCGGCGTCCGCATTGATCATCGGCGCCGGTGTGGCGGGGCTGCAGGCCATCGCCACCGCGCGACGCCTGGGCGCCGTGGTCGAGGCCTATGACGTGCGCAGCGCCACCCGCGAGCAGGTGAAATCGCTGGGCGCCAAGTTCGTCGAGACGGGAGTCAGCGCGGACGGCGTCGGTGGTTATGCGCGCGAGCTCACGGCCGAAGAAAAGGCGAAGCAGCAGGAGGCGCTCGACGCCCGCATCGCCGCCGTCGACACCGTGATCTCCACCGCGTCGGTACCGGGCCGCAAGGCGCCGGTGATCATTTCGAAGGCCGCCGTGGAGCGCATGCGCGCCGGGTCAGTGATCGTCGATCTCGCCGCGGAGCAAGGCGGCAATTGCGAGCTCACCAGGGCCGGGGAAACGATCGTCCACCAGGGCGTGAAGATCATCGGACCCATCAACGTGCCCGGCACGCTCGCGTACAACGCCAGCGAGATGTACGCGCGCAATCTCTTCAACTTCCTCAAGCCGGCGATCGACAAGGGCGGCGAGCTCAAGATCGACTGGACGGACGAGGTTTTCGCGGGCGCGGTGCTCACGCACGAAGGCGCCATCAAACACGAAGCCACGCGCAAAGCGCTGGAAGGCTGAGCCCCATGACTGGAATCGTCGCTCTCTACATCTTCATGCTCGCGGCCTTCACCGGCTACGAGATCATCGCCAAGGTGCCGGTCATCCTGCACACGCCACTCATGTCGGGTTCCAACTTCGTGCACGGCATCGTGCTCGTGGGCGCGATGGTGGCGCTCGGCAGCGCCGTGACGCCGCTGGAGAAGACCATCGGCTTCGTCGGCGTGCTGCTCGCGGCCGGCAACGCGGTGGGCGGTTACGTGGTGACCGAACGCATGCTCGAGATGTTCAAGTCGTCGGGCGCCCGCAGGACCGGAGGCGGGCACTGATGGAAGGCACATTGCAAACGCCGGGCATCTTCTCGCCGCGGCTGCTGATCGACATCAGCTACTTCCTTACGGCCGTGTTGTTCATCCTCGGCCTGAAGCGCATGAGCTCACCGGTGACGGCGCGAAGCGGCATCATCTGGGCCGGCGCCGGCATGGTGGTGGCCACGCTCGTGTCGTTCCTCTACCCGGGGATGTCGAACTACGAGCTCATCATCGCCGCCATTGTCGTCGGCTCACTCATCGCCTGGTGGAGCGGCAAGCGCGTCGCGATGACCGACATGCCGCAGATGATCGCGCTGTACAACGGCATGGGCGGCGGCGCGGCCGCGGCCATCGCGGCGGTGGAGCTGTATCGCGCGGCATTCGCCAACGCGGCGGGCACGCCGGCGGCGCACAGCAACGTGGTGATGACGCTTGCGGTGGTCGGCGGCATCATCGGCGCCATCTCGTTCAGCGGTAGTTTGATCGCGTGGGCGAAGCTGCAGGGCGTGCTCAACAAGACGGTGCGTTTCGCCGGCCAGAAGTTCGTGAACGGACTGCTGTTCCTGGGGTCGCTGGCGGTGGGCGCGATAGTTGTCCTGCACCATGGCGCGGATCCGATGCACGTGACGCTGATCTTCGCGCTCGCGTTGCTGTTCGGCATCGCGATGACGCTGCCGATCGGCGGCGCCGACATGCCGGTGGTCATCTCGCTGTACAACGCGCTCACGGGCCTCGCCGTGGCGTTCGAAGGCTTCGTGCTAGACAACGCCGCGATGATCATCGCCGGTACGGTGGTGGGTTCGGCCGGCACGTTGCTCACGCAGCTCATGGCCAAGGCCATGAACCGTTCGCTCGCCAACGTGCTGTTCTCGGACTTCGGTTCGGGCGGCGGCGGCGCGGCCACCGCGGTGTCGGGCTCGATGAAACCCATCGAAGCCTCCGACGTCGGCGTCATGATGGCCTTCGCGAGCAAGGTCATCGTGGTGCCGGGCTACGGCATGGCGGTGGCGCAGGCCCAGCACAAGGTATGGGAGATGTGCCAGCTGCTCATCGATCGCGGTGTCACCGTGAAGTTCGCCATCCACCCGGTGGCGGGACGCATGCCCGGCCACATGAACGTGCTGCTCGCGGAAGCCGGCGTGCCTTATGACCTCATCGCGGATCTCGACGAGATCAACGCCGAGTTCGAGACCGCGGACGTGGCACTGATCATCGGCGCCAACGACGTGGTGAACCCGGTCGCGCGAACCGACAAGTCGTCGCCCATTTACGGCATGCCGATCCTGAACGCCGACAAGGCGAAGAACGTGATCGTCATCAAGCGCGGCCAGGGCGCCGGCTTCTCCGGCATCGAAAACGCCCTGTTCTTCCTCGACAACACGCGCATGTTGTACGGCGACGGACAGAAGGCAGCGGCCGAGCTCGTCAACGCCATCAAGGCTGCTGGTTGAACATGGTGCCGGGTGGGGAGTGGGGAGAGAGGACTCTCCCCACTCCCCACCCGGCACCTTCTCATTTCAACAGCCGCGTGTACCGCGCCAGCAGCGCGAGAACGGTCGGCCAGCACATCGTGTTCAACACGTCGTGCACGCTCGCGCCGGCGCGCCAGTAACCGAAATCCACCCAGTTGTCGAAGGCATCGAATGCTTCGATGACACAGGCCACCGCGAGCACGACCAGCCAGGGCTTGAGCGTCGCGATGGACTTGCGCCACAACGCCGCCGCCAGCAACCACACGATCAGCCCCAGGTAGACGTGCAACGCGTCCTTGGAAAGCCCGGTGGCGGAGATGATGTCCAGCTTCAGCGCCTGGACGATCGAGGCGGCGATCACGCTCGAGAATCAGTGATCGCGATGTTTGGCGAACGACATCTTGTCGAGCACGCCGAGCAGCAATGCCGAGAGCACGAACGTCATGTGGAGGATCACGAACCACATGATCTCCCAGTTGGTGTACTTGTCGACCCAGACTCCGTCGACCTTAACCTGGGTATCGACCTGCATGAATATGCGCAGCAGGTGGATCGAGGAGATCGCGACGATGCTGGCGGCCACCTTGAGCTTCAGCGTGCCGGCGTCCAGCTTGCCCAGCCAGTTGAGGTTGTCCGAACCCTTCGAATCGATCGTGGATACGAAGTTTTCGTATCCGGAGAACATCACCATGACGATCAAGGAACCCACGAGCGTGATGTCGATCATCGCCAGGGCCGTGAGCACCAGTTCCTGCTCCTCCATCTCCACCAGATGCGTGAAGACCAGGAAGGCTTCCTGAAAGAACTTGAACCCAAGCGCGATCAGCGCCAACGACAACCCGAAGAAGATGGGAGCCAGTATCCAGCGCGACGAGAACAACAATTTCTCGAAGCCAACTTCCAGTTTCGAGGCCACTTGAGACTCCCAGACGATTAAGGGCGCGTATTGTAGCCAATCAACACCGGTTGGTAGTCTGACCTGCCATCCAGAAGGGGAAGTACATGTTCACTCGACGCGATTCTCTCGTGGCCGCCATAGCCGCTTCCGTCACACTGGCCTGCGTCTCCATGGCCGACGAGCCGAAGGCGCACCTCGATTCCACCGCATGGAAGTGGGCAGACATCGCCGCGCGCGACACCGACGTCGGGCAGTACCGCCACGTGGTGCGGCAGCCGACGCGCACGCTGCAGGAGCTGGAGATGCACATCACCACGCTGAAGCCGCGCACCGCCTCGCACGCGCCTCACACCCACGCCAACGAAGAGATGGTGATCGTGAAGGAAGGGACGCTGCAGGCCCACGTGAACGGCCAGGAAATCGTCGTCGGTCCCGGCTCGGTATTGTTCTTCGCGTCCAACCAGCCGCACGCCGTGCAGAACATCGGCGACACACCGGCGACCTACCACGTGATCAACTGGAAATCGGCGGCCACTACCGACAAGAAGCTGCCGGCCAAGCCCGCGCCCGAAACGGCGCAATAGACGAGACTACTCCGCGCTTTCCGGCCGTTTCCGGCGCTCGCGACGGCGATCCAGCCACTTCTGCCGCTCTTCGGGCGTGGCGTTTTTCCACCGCTCGCGCAGCTTGCGACGCTTCTCGGGCGTCATTTCCCTGAAGCGATGATAGTTGTCGCGGACTCGCGCCTGCTGGTCCGGCGGCAATTGCTGATAGCGACGCCAGGCGCGCCGCGCATGTTCGCGTTGCGCCGGCGTGAGCTCCTTCCAGCGCGCGTAGCGTGCCTGCGCACGATCGCGTTGCTCGGGCGTCATGTGCGCCCAGCGACGCGCGCCGCGGATCAGCCGCTGTTGCTGCTCGGGAGCCAGCGAATCCCAACGCTCGGCGTGGCGCGCCAGCAGCTTCTGTTCATCGGCGCTCAGCGCGGACCAGGCCACCGGACCCGCGACGGCACTGCTGGAGGGAGTTTCGGCGCGTGCGCGGCCTGGCACCACCGTGTGCATCGCCACGCCGACCAGCGCGGCCACCGCCGCCCGGCGCGTCAGGCGGAAGGCGCGAGAATCACTCACTCGTCACCCTCCGCCGGGGCCTTGGCGCGGTCCGCCTTGTCGACGTCCTCGCTCGCGAGGAAGCCGGAAAAATCTCCGTCGCGTGAATCCTCGTTGACCTCGTCGATGCCGCCGAGGAACTCCAGCAGATCTTCTTCGGGCAGGTTGCTGTCCGGTTCACTCATGATTCGACCTCGCCCGCGGCCCACTCGTAGAACTCGAGGTCTTCGCCGTCGACGACGAAATCCGGCGCATCAGCGTCGGCGAGCAGATCGATGTCCTCGAGCGCGCCGCCCGTGCCGGGCACCGCTCCGGGCTGATCTGGCGATCGGGCCATCCAGAACACGACCGCCAGTATCGCCGCAGCCGCGCCAGCCCCTGCCGGGAAGTACCACCGCCACGCCCCACGCGCGGGCTTCCCGAGCTGTGCCAGGGCGGCATGCCGTGCCTGAGTGAGCCGCGATTGCGTGCGGCCATCGAGGCGCCCTGTGCTTTCTTCCAGCAGCTCGCGGGTACGTTGTTCGAATTCGGAGTTCATGCCTGCCTTCAAATCACTTCGCCGAGCCTGCCGCGCAGGTTCTCGAGCGCGCGGAAATAATGCGTCTTCACGCTGCCTTCCGAACAGCTCATCGCGCGCGCGGTGTCGGCCACGTCCAGTCCTTCGAAATTGCGCAGCAGAAAGGCCTGCTGCTGGCGCGGCGGCAGCGCGGCGATCGCCGCTTCGAGTACACCGATTGCCTCGTCGAGCTCCAGCCTTTGCGACGGCGTCGGCTCCGGGCTGGGCGCCTGCGCCATCGGGTCCACTTCTTCGTCGTCCTCATCACGCGCCGGCAACCAGGCCATGATGCGCCCGCGTACCGTGCGCCGCCGCTGCATGTCGCGGATGCGGTTGGTGAGTATCCGGTAGAACAGCGGCCGCCACTCCTCCTCGGGCCGCGACGCATAGGACTGCACGAGATTCATCATCGCGTCCTGCACGGCGTCGAGTGCATCGTCATCGTTGCGAAGGCCGAGCCGCGCAATCCGGAACGCGCGCTTTTCGA
>Ga0307413_10000833_pt1 | contig 10807 bp, 9 predicted proteins | sample DK1Ometagenome_3_FD_203714 | JGI IMG/M metagenome (GOLD analysis project Ga0307413, IMG submission 203714) | Maize rhizosphere microbial communities from greenhouse at UC Davis, California, United States - DK15-O-2 | ecosystem: Host-associated > Plants > Roots > Rhizosphere > Soil | place: USA... | reverse complement strand
ATTCGGCATCGCTGAGATGGCGCGCGAATCACTCGACAAGCGGCTTGCGAAGCTCCGCGACGGCGGTGAGTCGTCCGGCAAGTCCTCGGGCGGCGGCGGGATGTTCGGGGGCGGCTCCGGCGGCATGGGCTTCGTCGTCGTCAGTGAGCTCTGCAAGGTGTCGATGGGCATCGTCACCGGAATGGGGGTCAGCCTCGGGCTGACGGTACCGACGATCCAGGGTCGCGGCACGCTTGCCCAGCAGGAACGCTGGCTGCCCGACCTCGTCACCTACGACAAGATCGGCGCGTGGGCGATCACCGAACCCGATTCGGGCTCGGATGCGTTCGGCGGCATGAAGTCCTACGTCGTCCGCGCCAGCGATGGGACAGGCGACTACATCCTCAACGGCCAGAAGACGTTCATCACCAACGGTCCCGACGCCGATGTGGTCGTGGTGTACGCGAAACTCAGCGAAAATGAGGCAGGCGACTCCGCATCGAATCCACGTGACCGCAAGGTGCTGACGTTCGTGCTCGACCGCGGCATGGAGGGCTTCGTCCAGTCGAAGCCGTTCAGCAAGATGGGGATTCACAGCTCCCGCACCGGCGAGTTGTTCTTCAACAATGTGCGGCTGGGCCGTGACAGGTTGCTCGGTGAGACCGAGGACAGTTCGGCGGGCGACGGGCGTGCCAGCGCACGGTCGAACTTCTCGGCCGAACGCATCGGCGTTGCGGCGATGTCACTCGGCGTGATCGAGGAATGTCTGCGATTGTGTGTGGACTACGCGAAGACACGAAAGCTGTGGGGCCAGGAAATCGGGCAGTTCCAGCTGATCCAGCTCAAGCTTGCGAACATGGAAGTCGCCCGAATGAACGTGCGCAATATCCTTTTCCGAGTCATCGAGTCCGCGGAAAAGGGCGTGCCCATCTCGCTTCCTGAGGCGTCGGCGATCAAGTGGTACTGCTCGCAAGCTGCCACCGACGTGGCGATGGAGGCGGTGCAGGTGTTCGGCGGCAACGGCTACATGACCGAGTATCGGGTGGAGCAGTTGGCACGTGACGCGAAGTCGCTGATGATCTACGCAGGCAGCAACGAGGTTCAGATCACCCACGTCGCAAGGGGTCTCCTGAGCGACGCCTAGGCCGCGGGCGGAGGAGTTCTGCGGCGCCCGCCGCTCAGCGATAGTGCTGTGGCTTCATCGTGCAGTGCCCGCACTCGTCGGTAGATCCGCTGTGCAGTTGCATGTGGCATCGTCCCTGGGCGGTATCGACCGCGGCGCAACCGCACCACCCGACCGCGGCCGATCTCCCATCGCAGCGCGTCCGACACCGCCTTCGACGTGTGCCCCGCGGTACGAAAACCGTGGTACGTCAACGCGTCGACCAGTTCGTCGAGGGTGGACGGCCCGCAATCGAACAGGTACGCGGTGAGCAGGTACCGAAGATCGGAACCCCTCACCTCGAGCGAGTCGGTCATGGGCAGAGAATGGCACGCAGGTACGACAACCCTTCGCCGACTAGCCTGATCACGTGGACCTGAAGAACAAGACAGCGTTGATCACCGGATCCAGCGGAGGAATCGGCGAGGAGTTCGCCGTCCAGTTCGCGAAGCGCGGGGTGAACCTCGTGCTGGTCGCACGTCGCGCCGAGAAACTCGCTGAGCTGCGCAACACGCTGACCGGGCGGTATCCCAATCTCACTGTCGACGTGATCACCGCCGATCTCGCCGTCCCGGGCTCCGGTCCCGACCTGGCGTCGAAGGTCAGCGACCTGGGCAGGACGATCGACATCCTGGTGAACAACGCAGGCGTCGGTCTGCACGGCAAGTTCGTCGCGCAGGATGCGGCCGCCAATGCGGCGCAGATCCAGCTGAACTGCGGCACGCTTGTCGACCTCACGGCGTGTTATCTCCCCGCCATGACGGCGGCCGGTCATGGCGTGGTCATCAACGTCGCGTCGACGGCGGCATTTCAGCCGACACCCGGGATGGCGGTCTACGGCGCCACAAAGGCGTTCGTGCTCTCGTTCTCCGAAGCGCTCTGGCAGGAATGCAAGGGAACCGGCGTGCGCGTTTTCGCACTGTGCCCGGGTGCGACGGAGACGGAGTTCTTCGCGCGGACCGGAGAAGAATTTCTCACCGACGGCAGGCAGACACCCAAACAGGTGGTCGACACCGCGGTGGCGGCGCTGGGCAAGTCCACCCCGACCGTTGTCTCGGGATGGCGCAACGCTCTGCTCGCCACCGGTTACCGGGTCACCCCACGCAGGCTGATGGTTCAGATCTCCGAGCAGCTACTCAAGTCCAAGTAGGGTCGTCGGATGTGACGCCACGGCGGGACTCGGGCGCATTCTTCACCATGCCGTTACAATCGGTGCGCGCTGGCGCTCTGATATAGACAGATCGCCGCCGCCGAGGCCACGTTGAGGCTTTCGGCGTTGCCGGGCATCGGTATCCGCACCCGATGGGTCGCGACGTCGGCCAGTTCGACAGCCAAGCCATGCGCCTCCGGCCCGAACAGCCATGCCGTCGCCGCAGTCAAATCCGCATCGTCTAGCGATATTTCGCCGTCGACAGTGGTGGCCAGGACCGCAAGACCAGCTGCACCTATCGCAGATACCGCCGCGGCGGCGTCGGTCTCGGATACGACTGGAATCGAGAAAATGCTTCCGGCCGAGGCGCGCAGGCACTTTCCGTTGTATGGATCGACGCTGTGACCGGCGAGTACGACGGCGTCGGCGCCCATCGCATCGGCGATGCGAATCAGGGTGCCCGCGTTACCGGGCTCTGAGATCTCCGCCGCGACGGCCAGCAGCCGTGGCGAATCGGCGAGCACGTCGTCCAGCGAGGTCTCGGGTACCGAGCACACCGCGACCAGGCCCACCGGAGTAACCGTCTCCGACAAAGCCTTTGCGGCACGCTCGGTCACCAGGTGCACCTGCGTGCCGGTCAGCAGAGACCCGAAGCGGGCCTGCGCGGCTTCGGTGGCGAAGACCTCGGAGACGAGTCCGCGCCGCAACGCGGCCTCGACGAGATTGGGTCCCTCGGCGAGAAAACGTGCGGCGCGGCGTCGTCCGGCGTGGCGGTGCAGCTTGATCGCCGCCGCCACTCGGGCAGAGCGTTCGGTGAGCGTCAGGCAGCCTCGCCCGACGGTGCGTTCACGTCACTGGGCAACGCGCCCTTGGCAACCTCGGCCAGCGCGGTGAACGCGGCAGGATCGCTGACGGCGATCTCGGCAAGGTTCTTGCGGTCCACCTCGACTCCGGCGGCCTTGAGGCCCTGGATCAACCGGTTGTAGGTGATGTCGTTGGCGCGGGCCGCCGCGTTGATCCGGGAGATCCACAACTTGCGGAACTCGCCCTTGCGGGCACGCCGGTCACGGTAGGCATAGGTCAACGAATGCAGCTGCTGCTCTTTGGCTTTGCGATACAACCGCGACCGCTGACCGCGGTAGCCCTTGGAAGCTTTGAGTACTGTGCGCCGCTTCTTCTGCGCATTCACTGCGCGCTTTACGCGTGCCATCGGGGTATTCCTATTCGTTCAGGTTCGTTCAGGTCCGAGCTTGGTGGGCTATCAGCCGTTCAGCAGTTTCTTGACGCGCTTGACGTCGTTGGCCGCCACCTCGGTGCGGCCGTCCAGCCGGCGGGTACGGCGGCTCGACTTGTGCTCGAGCAAGTGCCGCCTGTTGGCTTTCTGGCGCATGATCTTTCCGGTTCCGGTGGCCCGGAACCGCTTGGAAGCGCCGCTGTGGGTCTTCGCCTTTGGCATGTGTCCTCAGTTCAGTTCTGTGGTGTTTCGGTCGGTGCGCTCTCGGGCTGTGCGCGTTGCGCGGCCGGAGCGTCGGCATCGTGCGCCGCCTTGGCACGAGTCTTCGCGCCGCGGTGCGGTGCCAGCACCATCGTCATGTTGCGGCCGTCCTGCTTGGCCGACGTCTCGACGAAGCCGTAATCGGCGACGTCGGCGCCCAGCCGTTGCAGGAGTCGGTAGCCCAGCTCGGGCCTCGACTGCTCGCGTCCGCGGAACATGATGGTCACCTTCACCTTCGACCCCGCTTGCAGGAAGCGGACGACGTGGCCCTTTTTGGTCTCGTAGTCGTGCGGGTCGATCTTGGGTCGGAGCTTCTGTTCCTTGACGACGGTCTGCTGCTGGTTCTTGCGAGACTCGCGCGCCTTCTGCGCCGTCTCGTATTTGAACTTGCCGTAGTCCATGATCTTGCAAACCGGAGGTTTGGCATCAGGGGCTACTTCCACAAGGTCGAGATCGGCATCCGCGGCGACGCGGAGAGCGTCTTCGATGCGCACAATGCCTACTTGCTCGCCGCCCGGTCCGATCAGACGGACTTCAGGTACGCGAATGCGCTCGTTGACGCGGGTCTCAGTGCTGATGGGGCCTCCTATGTTGTCGTCTAGGAATCCCACCCATCAGCCCTCTGTTCAATGAACAGAAAAGCCCTGCTCAAAGCAGGGCCCATAGCCGACCAGGACAGGCATCGGATGCCTGTGACCGGACCGCTGTACCGGTATGGTCAACGGTGGGAGTGGGACTCCACTTGCTGTCCCTGGCGTACGCCGGGACGGTCGCGCATGCCAGTCTAGCAGCCATGACCCAGGATCCCGCATCGCCCGAAACCGGGGCTGAGCTGCCGACCCGCGAGCTCGCCGATATCCCCGCCGTCGAGGTGATCACCAGGTCGGCAGTCATGTTGATGAGTGCCGCGGCCGAGAAGCTCGGGTTGGGCGCCCATGATCCCGACGAGAGCCCGCACCGCGATCTCGACGAGGCGCGCCGTCTGATCACCGCGCTCGCCGGGCTGGTTACGGCGTCCGCCGAGTACCTCGGACCGCACGCCGGACCCGTGCGCGATGGGTTGAAGAGCCTGCAACTCGCGTTCCGCGAGGCCAGCGCCGCACCGGAGGAACCGGGTCACGGTCCCGGGGAGAAATACACCGGCCCTGTCTGGTAGCTACTCACACCAATTTGGCGGGACGAGCGAATATCCTCGCGCCTTATGACCGTCACTAGCCCGGCCGGCTCAGCGAACATTGCGAAAGCCCGCCGCAACTCCGCGTTCAGGTGGGTGCCTGCCGCGGCCGGCTGGACCGTCGGCATCATCGCCACGTTGTCGCTGCTCGCGAGCGTCTCGCCGTTGTTCCGGTCAGTGATCAAGGTGCCCCGCGAGTTCGTCAACGATTACATCTTCAACTTCCCCGACACCAGCTTCGCGTGGGCGTTCGTGCTGGCTCTGTTGGCGGCGGCGCTGGCAGCGCGCAAGAGCATCGCCTGGTGGATCCTCGTCGGTTACATGCTCGCAGCGCTCAGCTGGAACGTCGTCGACATCGTCTCCGGCCAGGAGTCGTGGCTGCAGGAAAGCGGCGAGATCATCGGCCTCGCCTTCCACATCGCCGCCATCGCATTCCTTGTCCTGGCGCGCAAGGAGTTCTGGGCCAAGGTTCGCCGGGGTGCGCTGATCAAAGCGGCGGCAACACTTGTCGCCGGGCTAGTCGTGGGCACCCTGATCGGGTGGGGCCTGATCGAGCTCTTCCCTGGCAGCCTGGCCCGCGAGGACCGCTTCTTCTACGCGCTGAACCGGGTGGGCGCCTTCGCAGGCGCCAGCTCTGATTCGTTCACCGGTCACCCGCACGTCTTCGTCAATGCGCTGCTCGGCCTCTTCGGTGCGCTGGCACTGATGGTGGCGGCGATCGTGTTGTTCCAGTCCCAGCGCGCGGAGAATGCGCTCACCGGTGAGGACGAGTCGGCGATCCGGGGATTGCTCGAGTTGTACGGCAAGAACGACTCATTGGGGTACTTCGCCACGCGTCGCGACAAGTCGGTGGTCTTCGCGCCCACCGGCCGCGCGGCCATCACCTACCGCGTCGAGGTCGGCGTCTGCCTGGCCAGCGGCGATCCCGTCGGCGATCCCAAGGCCTGGCCCCAAGCCATCGAGGCGTGGCTGCTGCTGTGCCAGGCCTACGGCTGGGCACCCGGTGTAATGGGCGCGAGTTCGACTGCGGCCGAGGCATTCCGCGCGGCCGGTCTCAACGCCTTGCAGCTCGGCGACGAGGCGATCCTCTACCCGGACAACTTCCGGTTGTCGGGCCCGGACATGCGCGCGGTGCGGCAGGCGGTCACCCGGGCGCGACGCGCGGGTGCGACGGTGCGGATCCGCAGGCACCGCGATCTCGACGCCGACGAGATGGCGACGGTCGTCGAGCGGGCCGATACCTGGCGCGACACCGACGACGAACGCGGCTTCTCCATGGCGCTGGGCCGACTGGGCGACCCGGCCGACGGTGACTGTCTGCTCGTCGAAGCTGTGCAGCCCGCGGCAGGCGGCGAGCAGGTCGTCGCCATGCTGTCCCTCGTGCCGTGGGGCGCCAACGGAGTGTCGCTGGACCTCATGCGCCGCTCCCCGCAGTCGCCCAACGGCACCATCGAGCTCATGGTCAGCGAGCTGTGCATGCAGGCCGAAGGCATTGGGGTGACGCGTGTTTCGCTGAACTTCGCGATGTTCCGCTCGGCATTCGAACAAGGTGCCCAGCTGGGCGCGGGCCCGGTCGCACGGCTGTGGCGGGCGCTGCTGGTGTTCTTCTCCCGCTGGTGGCAGCTGGAGACGCTGTACCGCTCGAACATGAAGTATCAGCCCGAGTGGGTGCCGCGCTATGCGTGCTACGAGGACGCGCGACTGGTCCCCCGTGTCGGGGTGGCGTCGGTGATCGCGGAAGGCTTCCTGGTGCTTCCGTTTTCACGTAGGCACGAGCAACCGCACACCGGTCATCACATCGCGGTGCCGCAGAGCATCGTCGACCGCGGTCTGTTGCACCATGACGGCAGCGCCCCTGATGTCGACGAGTTGCAAGTCGGCCTGGACGAGGAGGAACGGTCTCGGCTGCCCGAACAGGTCCGGGTCCGGATGGCCAAGCTCAAGACATTGCAGGACAGCGGAATCGACGCCTACCCCGTCGGCGAGGCACCCAGCCACACCATCCTTACCGCAGTCGAATCCGAGGGCGCGGGCACGATCACTGTGGCCGGACGGGTATTGCGCATCCGCGACTACGGTGGCGTGTTGTTCGCGCAGCTGCGCGACTGGTCTGGGGAAGTTCAACTGCTGCTGGACAATTCGCTGCTCGAAGAGAGCACGACGGTGGATTTCACACACGCCATCGATCTGGGCGACCTGATCCAGGTGACCGGGACCATGGGCTACAGCAAGAAGGGCACCCGGTCGCTGATCGTGCTCAACTGGCGGATGATCGGCAAATGCCTGCGCCCGCTGCCGGACAAGTGGAAGGGGCTGACCGATCAGGAGGCACGGGTACGGGCCCGATATGTCGACCTGGCGATCAACTCCGAGGCCCGCGATCTGATCCGGGCACGCAGCGGTGTTCTGCATGCGATCCGCGAAACCTTGTTCGACAAAGGTTTTTTGGAGGTCGAGACGCCGATTCTGCAGCAGATCCACGGCGGCGCGAACGCCAGGCCGTTCCTGACCCACATCAACGCCTATGACCTCGACCTGTACCTGCGGATCGCGCCCGAGTTGTACCTCAAGCGCCTCTGTGTTGGCGGTGTAGAGCGGGTCTTCGAGTTGGGCAGGGCATTTCGCAACGAAGGCGTCGACTTCAGCCACAATCCCGAGTTCACGCTGCTGGAGGCCTATCAGGCCCATGCGGACTACAACGTATGGATCGACGGCTGCCGGGAGTTGATCCAGAACGCCGCCCAGGCCGCCAACGGTGAGCACGTGTTCATGCGTCCCCGCAATGACGGCACGTTGGAACCCGTCGACATCTCGGGTACCTGGACGGTCAAGACCGTGCACGAGGCGGTGTCGGAGGCGCTGGGAGAGGCGATTGATCCCGAAACCGACCTGACGACGCTGCGCAGGTTGTGCGACGGCGCGAAGATCCCCTATCTGACGCACTGGGACACCGGAGCCGTAGTGCTCGAACTGTACGAGCACCTGGTCGAGGACCGCACCGAGGCACCGACGTTCTACACGGACTTCCCCACGTCCGTATCTCCGCTGACGAGACCGCACCGCAGCATCCCCGGTGTCGCCGAGCGGTGGGACCTGGTGGCGTGGGGCGTCGAACTCGGCACGGCCTACAGCGAGTTGACCGATCCCGTCGAGCAGCGCCGGCGGCTGCAGGAACAGTCGCTGCTCGCGGCCGGGGGCGATCCGGAGGCCATGGAGCTCGACGAGGACTTCCTGCAGGCCATGGAGTATGCGATGCCCCCGACAGGTGGCCTTGGGATGGGCGTGGACCGCGTCGTCATGCTGATCACCGGACGCAGCATCCGCGAGACGCTCCCCTTCCCGCTGGCCAAACCGCGTTAACAGCTGATCCACAGCTGCGGCCAAGGATCAGCGGTCACTCTTGTGGCCGTGACGCTTCGCGAGATGCTGCGCCATCACCTGTCGCTGCTGCACGGCTGGATTCCCATCACGGCCCAGGTCCTAGCCGGCATCGCGCTGGTGGCGGCGGTCCGCTGGGGCATCCAGCGCCGGCGATACGTCTGGTTGCCGTGGGCCGCCCTGTGCGGAATCGCGCTGGCGGCCGCGGCGTACTGGTACGTCGAATCGGAGGGCCTCGCGGGAAACCCCGCGCCCGAAGGGCTCTGGGCCTGGATCGGGCTGACGGGTGCTGCAGCGGGCGTGCTGGTCGCCGGCTGGCGGGATTCGACGTGGTGGCGGCGCCTGGTGGCGGCTTCGGCAGTGCCCCTGTGCCTGTTGTGTGCCGCGCTCGCGCTGAACCTGTGGACCGGTTACTTCCCCAGTGTCCAGACCGCGTGGAATCAGTTGACCGCTGGCCCGCTACCCGATCAGACGGATCAGGTGACGGTGCTGGCATTGCAGCACCGCCACCAGATTCCCGCGAAAGGCACGGTCGTGCCCGTGCAGATCGGCGACTCGGCCTCGGGCTTCAAACATCGCGATGAACTGGTCTATCTGCCACCTGCCTGGTACGCGACCGACCCTCCGCCGCCGATGCCGTCGATCATGATGGTCGGCGGGGAGTTCAACACTCCGGCCGACTGGGTACGCATCGGCAACGCGGTCGCGGTCGCGGACAGCTTCGCCGCCGCCCATGGTGGTAATGCGCCGGTGCTCGTCTTCGTCGACGCCGGCGGGACATTCAACAACGACACCGAATGCGTCAACGGCAGTCGCGGCAACAGTGCCGACCACCTCACCAAAGATGTTGTCCCATTCATGATCTCGAAGTTCGGAGTGAGCGCGCACCGGGACAACTGGGGCGTCGTGGGCTTCTCGATGGGTGGTACGTGCGCCGTCGACCTCGCTGTGATGCATCCCGATATGTTCAGCGCGTTCGAGGACATCGCGGGTGATATCGCCCCCAACTCGGGGACGAAGAACGAGACCGTCGCACGACTGTTCGGCGGCAACGTCGCGGCGTATGCCTCCTTCGATCCGACCACTGTCATCACGCGCCACGGCGCCTACAACGGTGTCGCCGGCTGGTTCGCCGTCAACAGCGAAGCGACCGCGGAGCAGAGTTCGGCCGCGAACTCGCTGTGCGGGCTGGGCAGTGCGAACGGCATCACCTGTGCCGTCGTCACCTCACCCGGTATGCACGACTGGGCCTTCGCGTCGCAGGCCTTCGCGACCGCGCTGCCCTGGATGGCAGGTCAACTCCGCACTCCAGGGGTTGCACCGACGCCATTGCCCGCACCGCCGCCGCCGATCGTGCAGGTGGCCGCACGGTAGCGCTCGACACGGTCAGGGCTTAGGCCCAAGGCAGTTGCCCACGCTCCAGTCGTTGATCTGCCGAACACCGTGCTGAACCTCCACGAAATGCGGCGCGATGAACGTCTTCGTGATCGCCATCAAGACCATCAGGATGCCGATCGTGGCGAATGCCGACAGCGCCACGACTTTCAACGGCGTTCGTTCGCCCGGCTGTCTATCGAACCTTGTGTAGAACAACATGGCGGAAAAGTGCCACGCGCCGTAGATGAGCACGTTCAGTCCCCAAATGCCGACGCCGTTATCGAAGCAATAGTTGGAACCGGAATATGCGAACGTCTCGACCAGCGGCATCGGAACCGCCAATACCGCGCAGAGAACCCCGTGGCGCAGCCAACTGTCTTGGGCAAGTAGCGATGACGTTCTGTCCAGCAGTTGTGTTGCGATGCGATACAACGTGCCCAGGATGACCGAGTAGAGCCCGAACACGCAGATCGTCATCGGCAGCATGAACAGCGGCACGCCGTTCGGGTTGAGTTCGGTGTTGAAGGCGAAATGGCCATGCAGCACCTCGTACCAGGGGTCGGTTCCGACGAAGCCGCCCAATACCGCCCACACCGTGAGAAACAGGCCCATCCGAAACCCGTAGAGCTCTGAGAGTGGGCGGCCCTTGTCCTCGGGAACGCGAAACACCAGCGGCCAAATCAGCGAGCCCAAGCCCATGACGACCGCCTGCGCCAGCAGCGGGACGTCGTTGGGCGACTCATAGCTCAGGTTCAGGACGACAAGCCCTTGAATCGGTACCGAGATCAAAAACCAGACCACATAGATGATCTCGGTACGACGCTTCCCCGGGTTCAGCGACAGCCAGTGCCACGTCGCGGTGGACCTCGACGTCATGACTACTCGAACGCGATCACGCCGCGGATGTTATTGCCTGCGCGGAGGTCTCTCATCGCCTCATTGATGTCGTCGAGCTTGTACTTCTGGGTGATGAGCTCGTCCAATTTGAACGTGCCGGCTTCGTACATTGACAAGAGCCTCGGCATCGCCTCTCGGGGGTTCATCTCTCCGTAGAGAGCGCCTTTCAAGGTCTTACACGAGCTGACCAAGTCT
>Ga0307413_10000832_pt1 | contig 10807 bp, 9 predicted proteins | sample DK1Ometagenome_3_FD_203714 | JGI IMG/M metagenome (GOLD analysis project Ga0307413, IMG submission 203714) | Maize rhizosphere microbial communities from greenhouse at UC Davis, California, United States - DK15-O-2 | ecosystem: Host-associated > Plants > Roots > Rhizosphere > Soil | place: USA... | reverse complement strand
TCAACCAGGACCATAGCAAGCACGAACAGGTATTCCTACAAACAGAAGAACGAATACGCGTTCGGTCGTCTGGACATTCAACCCTGGCAGAGCCTTCGCATGACCGGCACCTTCCTCTGGAACCCGATCGAGGTGCAGGGCAACCTACCGGCACAGAATCCGTTCGGCACCGTCCCGGCACTGACGTGGCCGGGCCGCGGAGTTGTTCGTGGGCCGGACCTTAATGATTTCCAGGGCGGCCGGCAGAACTCCAATAACACGACGGGTTCGATCGTGTGGACGCCGACCGAGAGGCTCGTTGTTTCAGCCCGCGGCGGCTACAGCTTCCTCAACGAGAAGCTTGGCAACTACGGCATACCGTCGGTTGCGGGCGGCGCCGTTACCCGGTACCTGACAAACGCCTGTGACACGGGCGTCACTGCACCTGCCGGTTTCCAGGCCTGCGGAACGCAGAACTTCGGGGCCATCACTCAGGTCCTGTTCGACCGTTCGATCCGTCGCACGGCCGATGCTGATATCTCTTATCTTGTCAGCAACTTCCTCGGACGCCATCAGTTCAAGGGCGGCGTTCAGTTCAACGGTATAAGCAACGCGATCGAAAGCACGCGTGAAGATACGATCGTTATGCAGTTCGGTCCGAGCCGTACGGTTGCTGCCCTCACAGGTCACAGCGACGTTCCCACGAGCCCGGGCATCATCGGTGCAGGCTGGATGCAGCGTTTCGGTGCTTTCGGTTCGGCCGGCAGCGACAACCTGGCATTCTACATCCAGGACCAGTGGCAGCCGTTCAGCCGGTTGACCCTCAACATCGGTATCCGCACCGAGCGCGAGAATTCGCCGAGCTTCAATGAACTCGGTGACGGTATCACGTTCGACTTTGCCGACAAGCTCGCTCCGCGTCTCGGCTTTGCCTGGGACATCTTTGGCGACGGCAAGACCAAGCTGTTCGGAAGCTACGGTCAGTTTTACGATCGTTTCAAATATGAACTGCCGCGCGGCTCGTTCGGCGGCAACTTCTTCCGCAACGATTACTTCGAGATCTTCCCGGGTGATGTGCAGACGAACTTCACCAGAACGACCATCATCGGCAGCCTGCCCGATCCTATCGGCGGAACCTGCCCGATCAACGTCGCCGGCCTGCGTACACGCTGCCAGCTCGATTTCCGCATTCCGTCGAACCTTCCGGGTCAGCCGGAATTCGGTGAGGTCGATCCCGACATCCAGGCTTTCCGCCAGAGTGAATACACGATCGGCTTCGAGCGGGCCATCGGCTCCGACTTCCTGCTGAGATCGCGTTACACGCACAAGCAGGTGGACGTGGCTGTTGAGGATATCGGCATCCCCGTCCCCGGCGGCGAAGCATACGTGATCGGTAACCCCGGCCGCGGCCTCGCCCAGGAGATCGCGGAAGCGTCCGGTTTCGAGTCGATCGACGCCGTTCGCGACTACGATGCATTTGAAATTGGATTGGACAAGAGGTTCGTCAACCACTTCTACTTCAATGTCAATTACACCCTGAGCCGTCTGTACGGGAACTACGCCGGTCTGGCCAGTTCTGACGAAGCCGGTCGCACGTCACCGAACGTGAACCGTAACTTCGACTTGCCGTTCATCGGTTTCCAGGGAGCCGGCGGCCCCGACAACGGACGTCTGCCGACCGATCGCCCGCACGTGTTCAGGGCCTACGGTGCATACGAGATCCCGTGGACGAGCAGCAACTCGACCGAGATCTCGGGCTTCACCACCCTGCAGAGCGGAACCCCCATCACCACCCGTTACACGGTCTTCGGTGTTGGCGGTCAGATCTTCAACGAACGCGGCGATCTTGGACGTACCGAAATGTTCACGCAGACGGATCTTGGACTTCGTCACAAGTATCGTTTCGGCCGTGACGGACGGTTCAGCCTTATCGGCACGCTCGATATCCTGAATCTGTTCGACGAGGAGAATGTGCTGGGCCACGTTGAGACCATCTCGACGACCGGTATCACCGGGGCCAACCTTGGCCTTACGGGTACGGGACTGCAGCAGGAAGCTGCTTACCAGTCGACCGCGTCCAACACGGTCGCGCTCCAGTACATCAATGCAAATGGTTTGCTTAACCCGCTTTACAACCTGCCGAGCGTCTTCCAAGGCCCGCGCAGCGTGAGGTTCGGTTTCAGACTGCAGTTCTAAAAGAACTGATGAGTCCCCCTGACTTTTACAGGCTGCTTCGAAAGAAGCAGCCTTTTTTTGTTTGGAATTCTGTATCGTGGATCGCGTGGCCGTGGAGCTTGATGGGAGCGGCAGCCCTAAATGGTGTCGTTCAGAAGATGACCCAATTTTTCCTTTTTGGTCCGAAGGTAATGGGCGGCCGGTTCTTCGGCCTTCACCTCGATCGGTATGCGCTCGACTATTCGAAGGCCGGCCTTTTCGAGCGCCGCTAATTTTTCCGGGTTATTGGACATCACCCGCACCTGGCAGAGACCTAGATCGAATAATATCTCGGCGCACTGCTGGTAAACGCGCGCGTCGACCGCGAATCCGAGCTTTTCGTTCGCCTCGACCGTGTCGGCGCCTTCATCCTGCAGGGCGTAGGCGCGAATCTTGTTGATGATCCCGATCCCTCGGCCTTCCTGCTGTTGGTAAACGATGGCCCCTCGGCCCTCGGCCTCGATCATCTGCATCGCCTTGTGGAGCTGCGGGCCGCAATCGCATTTGATCGAACCGAACACGTCGCCCGTCAGACATTGAGAGTGGATACGTACGAGCGTCGGAACCTCCGCCTCCATTTCCCCCTTATAGAGCACGACGAACTCCTCGTCACTGTTGAGCGAGCGGTAGCCGGCAATGTTGAAATCGCCCACCTCGGTCGGCAGCTTAGCGGACGCTACCCGCTCGACCGTGATCGAGCTCTCCCTCCAGGGGCAATCGTTGTTCGTATCAGCCAAAAGCGGGACTCCGTTAAAGGTTAACTCTTTAGATACAATTATATCGTTTGTGCGCATGTTTGTGTAATCGGGTATTCGCCCGACCCGCCGCGGCGGATGCGCGAAAAAATTGACCATCCGGGGTACCGCAACCCGCCGAACGGCCAATTCCAGAGGCTCTCGCCTTAATTTCAGTTAGATTTTTGGATCTTCCGAATCCGTTTTCTCCGTTTTGTTTTCCTCTTCGTCCTTCTTTTCTTCGTGGGCGAAGACCGCGTTGTCCGCTGTGCCGAAGATCTTCGAGAGCAGTCCGTTCAAAACCTCGGAAACTCTGGACGGCTCGGCCGTGTCGGCTATCCGTGCGTCCGCTGGCGTTTCCGCGAAGGCCATGTCAAGCCTGATCAATTCAGCCGTGACGTGGCGGCAGAAGGAACAATCGACCAAATGGGAGACTACAGGTTTCGCCTCACGCTCCGACAGGGCCCCTTCGGTGAAAGCCGCCAACGAGTCCTGATCGACATGCGGGCCGCCGGCCGCACTGTTGAATTCGCGTCCTGAGCGGGCGTTTAAGAACTGTCCGACCAGATTTTGTATCGCCGCTTCCTGCGCGTCTATGTTTCCTTTGTTTTCCATTTGAGTCCTAGCCTCCCACATTTAGCAGACGTTATCTGTTAATAACATTTGCGTTAATTTTTCCGCTGGGCCCGGAAAAAATGACCGGAGCCGGAAAGCGGTCAGGAGGTAGACAGGTTTCGGAACAGATTATTGCCGGCCAGATCTTCCGTCGCCAGCCCCAGGCAAATATCTATCTCATCGCGGCTCAGGCCGCCTTTCTCCGACAATTCGGCTTTGAATAATTGCAGCACGCGGCCGTAACTCTTTTCAAGCCAACGCATTATCGTCGACTCATGGATGCGGCCGGCCGGGTTGTCGTTTCGCGTCTGCGACTTTCGCTGGAACCAGCCGCGCAGGGGCGAACCTTCGTTCTCGACCAGCCGGGCTATCTCTCTAAGTTTAAGGTTCTCAACGTGATAGAACATCAAGAGCAGCTTTTCGTGCTCCTCCAGCGAGGAAAATGCGGTCTCAAGTGCGCTGACAGTTGCCTTGCGGTACCGCTGGCGGGTGAGATGGTCGATCATTTCACCCTCGCCGCCCGGTGCCGTCTCGGCGAAACTGGCGTGGGCCATGCCTTCGCCGACGTTTTCGGTCATCTCGTCGAGTGAAACCTCGTCGTGGCTCGCCCGGTGCAGATCCACCAGCGAATGCCAGATGACCGTCCGCAGCCAACCGCGAAGGCTCCCACGGCCCGAGTAAGTTGAGAATTTCGAAACCCGCTCGCCGTCGACGATCTTGGTCCCGTAAAGCTCGACATAGACTTGATCGATCACCTCCTGTGCGTCCACCTCGGTCTTGGCAAGATGGCGAGCCACCCGCTCGAGGTACGACCGGTGCTGCTGGTCGAACTCCCACCAGGCCCGCTCGTTGCCGTTGGCACACGCTAAAGCCAGGAACAGGTCATCGGCCTGGATCTGCGACAACAAACTATCGACGTCGCCCTGATCCGGCTGCCCCTCGGATGCGAGGTATTTCGAAATTGTTTTGAGAATGGAATCTTTGAAGCAATCGAGCGTCACGCCGAAATTGGGCGCGTTCTCCGTGCAGCGAGCGTAGATCAGATCGATCATCTCATCACTCTCGGCTGAAAGATCCGCGCTCGTTTTAACTTCCGTCGGCATTGTCAGTCTGACAGTATAAACCAACTCATACTGTTTGTTCTAGTTATAAGGAAATGGGGCGGGGGACATACAAAAGGCTTTTGGCTGGGCCGTATCAATTTCCGCTAGTAGCGGCCCTTGTGTAGAAACACCGGACCGGGGGCGATCCGAGCGCCGCCGGGGGCGCTGTTAATTGAAACATCACCGAAAACAGGCCGCTTTTTAATCAGATTCCGACGGAACCCGGCTCAAGTTCAGGCGGTATGTTCCCGCCACGTAGCTGCGAATCGCGGTCGGAGTACTGTAGCTGGAACAGTTTCCAGTAAAGCCCGCGGTAGGCGAGCAGCTCATTGTGGCTGCCGCTTTCGCGTAGCTCGCCGTGGTGAAAGACCATGATGCGGTCGCATTTCTGGATCGTCGACAGGCGGTGCGCGACCACCATCGACGTGCGGCTCTCCATCACGCGCTCGACCGCTTGCTGGATGAGCTGTTCGGTTTCGGTGTCGATGGAACTGGTCGCTTCGTCGAGGATCAGGATGGTCGGGTCGAAGGCCAGCGCGCGTGCGAACGAGATCAGCTGCTTTTGCCCGACCGACAATCCCGCGCCGCGTTCGTGCACTTCGAACTGGTATTGGCCATCGAGATGTTCGATAAAGTCCGACGCCTTAACCTCGTCCGCGGCCCAGCGGATGCGGTCGTTGTCTATTTCAGCGTTCCCGAGTCTGATGTTGTTCTCGATCGTGCCGCTGAACAGGAAAACATCCTGCAGCACGACGGCGAAATTCGACCGCAGATCGTGCAGGTCCCAATCGCGAACGTCCACGCCGTCCAGGAAAATGTGGCCCTGCTGGATGTCGTAAAACCGCATCAGCAGGTTCGTCACGGTCGTCTTGCCCGAGCCGGTGTGCCCAACCAGCGCAACGCTCTCGCCCGCCTTCACCGCGAATGAGACGTCCTTCATCACCCACTCTTCGTCCTTGTAAGCGAACCAGACGTTGCGGAACTCGATATCGCCGCGGGCCTTGCCTCGTTTTTTCGGGTTCTCGGGGCTCTTAATTTCGATGTCCAGATCGAGCAGGATGAATATCCGGTGCGAAGCGACGATCGCCGCCTGCAGCACGTTGAATTTGTCCGAAAGATCGCGGATCGGCTGGAAAAGCTGCAACGAATATTGAATGAACGAAGCCAGGATGCCGACCGTCAACGCCTGCCCGGCCGCCGACATCCCGCTTAGATACTCGAACCCGAAAAAGAAGATGACGACCGCGATCCCAACGGCGCCGATGAAATCGACCAGCGGGTAAAACACCGAGTAGTAATAAATGGTCTCGATGTTCGCCCCGCGGTAATCGTCGTTGATGTCGTGGAAGCCTTTTTTCGCCTTCGACTCGGCGTTCATCAACTGTACCGTTTGAGCGCCGGATATGAACTCCTGCAAATAAGCGTTCAGCTTCGCATTCCGCGTCCGCACCCGGTCGAAACCTTCGCGGGCGTGCTTGCGGAACCAGTTCGTCGCGGCAAAAAGCAGAGGCACGGCGACCAGCGATGCTATCGCCAGTTTCCAGTCCAGCCAAAACATCATCCCGATGATCGCGAAGATCACGACCAGATCGCCGAGCACGTCTATCACGCCCGATGTGAAAAGCTCGTTAAGCGCGTCGACGTCAGAGGTAAGCCGCGTTATGATCCGCCCGACCGGGTACTTGTCGTAATACGCGACTTCCTGCCGCTGCAGCTTCGTAAAGATCTCGGTCCGCAGGTCGAACATCACCCGTTGCCCGACCATGTTCAGCAGAACTTCCTGAACGTAGGAAAAAAGAAATCGGAACAGGAACAGCCCGAAAAAAGCGAACGCGAAAAGCCAAACGCCGTCGACCCGCTGGGGCACGATAAAATCGTCCACCGCAACCTTGGTAAAATAAGGCTGCAAACTGACCAGCACGTTCGTGAACAACGTCAGCGTCAGAGCAACGGCGACCAGCTTCCAATACGGCCGCAGATAACGAAGCAGGCGCTTCACGATGCGAAGATCGTAGGTCTTCCCGATCTTCTCTTCCTCGTGATATTTCTCGACTTCGGTGGCCATGCGTAAACTTCGATTTTAGAGACGCGTTCCCTTAATAGCAATCGCACCGTCCCCCTCACCGTAGTCGCCCGGAACGGAACCGCTATCCTTTATTCACTATTCGTTATTCTCTATTTCGGAGATTATCTTGACCGGCTCCGCGAATCCGCGGACGCGTCACTGTGCTAACATATCCTAAACTTGTTGCGAATCAGGGGATTATTAATATGCAGTGTCCGATCGACCAAACAACTTTGGCCATGACCGAGCGGCAGGGGATCGAGATCGATTATTGCCCGACGTGCCGCGGAGTGTGGCTCGACCGTGGAGAGCTCGACAAATTGATCGCCGGCGGCAGCGGCGGGGAAGAACGAACTGACTACCGTACGGAAGCTCCCCCTCAGCAGTTCAATGAACAGCGGCCGTCATATTCCGACGATCGCCGTTACAAGGACGATCAATACTACAAGAAGCGCAAGAAGGAAGGTTTTTTGAAGGACCTTTTCGATTTCTAAAATACTATTATGGCGGGGCTGCGCAACGCAGCGAAAAAGCGTCCGCCGGTTGTCAAAAGCGGTGGAGCAGCGAAAGAACGTCAGCCCCAGGTGAAGCATAGCGGAAACCTGGGGGGTCGGTGGAGAATATGAACAAGCCCGCGTTGCGGGCGGCAGGATCGTAGTGAAACGACCTGTGCCGCCGGCACAACGCGGGCTTGATGTGATGTGGGTGACCGTTCTACACTTCGCTTCACGTGTAGCTAACGCTCTTTCGCCTGCCAAGCAGGCTTCGATGCCCCCGCGTCGCGGGTTGGCATATATCCGTTCGCCTAGGGCATTAGTTATTCCCTTGTCCCCGGCCCGTTTTTTCCTGCAGTTCTTCGATCTTGATAGACGCTTCCGCCTTTGTCAGGTTTTCGTCCATTTCTTCCTTCGCTTCCTCGCTCAGCGTCGAAAGGTAAGACCGCTGTGCCCCGGTCATCGGCTCGTCCCCGGTGACCCAGTTTTCCGGTTCCTTAATGGTGTTGCTCTCGTTCGCTTTTTCCTGTGTCTGTTTGTCAGCCATATAAACCTCGTATTCTGTATTAATTCGTTTCACGAATGAAACACAATACAGGGTGCTGCACATCCTGTGCCATCCGAAACCGAAAGGCGTGGTCTGTGCTTAGATTATTTTCCGCGCGCCCTTGCCGAACTTGCCTTGCCGCCTAGTTCTTTCGCGATGGTACGCAGATCTTCGACGAACGCAGCGTACTGAAGTTCGCGCATTTCGGGATCGGGTGCCCGGAGTATCGAGGACGGGTGCACCGTCGCTATCACTTTCGGGACAAGCTCCGTCTCCAGCCAGATGCCGCGTTGTTTAGTGACCCGAAAGTCTTTGCCGAGCAAAGCCTGTGCGGCGGTGGCCCCCAGCAAAGCGAGTACGCGGGGTTTCACGAGTTCGATCTCGGCCGTCACCCACGGAAGGCACGCGGTGATTTCGCTCGCCTTTGGCTTTTCATGGATCCGACGTTTGCCCTGCGGCTTCCATTTGAAGTGCTTGACGGTGTTCGTGACGTAAGCGAGCGAGCGGTCGATACCGGCTTCTTCCAAAGCTTTATCGAATAGCCGACCGGCCGGCCCAACGAATGGCCGGCCGGTCAGGTCCTCCTCGTCGCCCGGCTGCTCGCCAATGAACATCAGCTCGCTGCGGTCGGTCCCTTCGCCGAACACGGTCTGCGTCGCGTTCTTGTAAAGGTCGCACCCCATGCACCCGGCGGCGGCCTCTTTCAGATGCGGGTAATCTATTTCCGCCGGAAAAAACTGCAACGCGCTTCTGTCTTCTGTTTCCTTCATGGTCGCACCTCTGTTCTCAGAAGAAACTGTTTCACTAAAACGTGTCGTTCCCGTTTGTACAATAGGGGAAGGAGGAAAGAAAAACGGCAGAGGAGATCCTCGTTGAAACGCAGGAGAATGGGAGTACTCGCTCCACAAGGGGATGGTGATGTCCGGCTCGAGAAATAACGCCGACATCAGGCCTAAGGGTGCAACTATTTGGACGCTTCGAAACTCAAATGAATTGATCGGGGAAGGCCGCCATCTCGACGGAGGAGAGCTTTGCATGTCGTCGTCACATTGTTGTTTACGGTAGCCGTGTGTGCGGTATCCGTACTTGCGCAGCCGCCCGAACCGGCGGAAGCCCGCCTTTTCGAGCGGGTTTACCTGGCCAAAGACGACGGGGCCGGTAAGCCAGGCGAGGAAACGAGCGAATTCGCACCTGGCGATATCCCGATTCATTGCGTTGTCGTGCTTAGCGGAGCCTCGACGGCCACCGTCAGGATGGCCCTGATCGCCGTCAGCGTGGCGGGCATCGATCCGGAGCGGGAAATCATCTCCACCACATATACGACCAAGGAAATGCAGGACCGCGTGTTCTTCAACGGCAGGCCGAGCAAGTTGTGGTTCGTCGGCAGTTACCGCGCCGATATTTACATAGACGGAACTCTGGTCGGAAAATTCCCGTTCATAGTGAAGGGAGCCCGCGAGGCGCCCAAGCCCGCGATGAACTTTCAGCCGAAACAGCCTGTAAAGCCGCGATCCGCTACTGCGAAAAAGACCTGAATTGGCGTTAGCCAGAAACGAAAATGCCCGCACGTTTGCCGTGCGGGCATTTTCGATTTAGGTTTGGTTTGGGACTACCAGCGATTCGGGCTTCCGCCGAAATCGTCGCGGCGACCGCCGCCTCCGCCGTAGCCTCCGCCACCGCCGCCATAGCCGCCGCGGCCTCCGCCACCGCCGCCATAACCGCCGCGGCCTCCGCCGCCACCGCCGCCGCGGCTTTCCTGCGGCTTGGCTTCGTTGACCTTCAGCTCGCGGCCGTCGAGTTCCTTACCGTTGAACTCTTCGATCGCGCGCTCGCCTTCTTCCTTCGAAGACATTTCCACGAAACCGAAACCGCGCGAGCGGCCCGTTTCACGGTCTTCTATAATATTGGTCGATTCGACCGTACCAACCTGAGCAAAAAGCTGTTCCAGATCCTGCGTATTCGTTTTGAAGGAAAGATTTCCTACGTAAAGTTTCATTGACATATCAGAGTTTTCTTATTTCCCCTCCGGGAACCTTTAGAGAAGCGTCGAGGCGGAATTATTTCATTCGGAAACGAACCGTATCGGGTGCTCAAAACTACGAGCGGCTTCTTCTGCCATTAACCAGCCTGCTCTCTAACTACCAAAAAGACCGTCTTTAGCGGAGCGCATCGCAGCCGATGCGAGAGAAGGACCAACTCGGATATAATGCACTTTTTGACTGTCCATTGCAAATGAAAAAACCGGCGTTCGTCCCGCTTTTTTCACAGCGAATTTCATTGAATTTCGCGGCTATCCGTCGTAGAATCAGCCCGTCCCGTCTGAGAGGCAACATTCCGGCCGGGGTGCACGTCATACGAAACGACGGCGCGTTTTCTTTTTCGGCGCAAACGACCGCGGCGGCTCCAACGCAGTATGCACAGGGGCGACCATTTCCGGCCCGCTTTTTTATCTTTTCGAAAACTAATTGGAGGTTTCACGACGATGAAATGCTTCCTATCGCTGTTGATCATCAGCCTTGCGTTCTGTGTGGGTGGTTTTGCACAGGCCGGCGGCTCCACGTCGGAGATACGCGGCCGCGTGACCGACCCGAATGGGGCCGTCGTAAGAGGCGCGACCGTCACGGTCACCGACGCCGAGCGCGGCTCCAGCCGAACGGCAACGACCGACGAGGAGGGAGAATACAGGTTCCTTTCTCTGACACCAGGCACGTATCAACTTCGCATCGAAGCCGGCGGGTTCAGCACTCAGGTGAAGAACGGCGTCCGGGTGACCGTCGGGCAGACTGCCGACCAGAATTTCGCGATGCAGGTCGGCGACGCTACGGCGACGGTCGAGATCTCGGGCGATCCGCCTCTGATCGAAACGGACCGGTCGCAGCAGTCGACGACGGTGAGCGAGCGTTTCATCCGCGACCTTCCGATCGACCGCCGTGATTATCTGACGTTCACGCTTCTGGCGCCGGGGGTCGTCGATTCGAACGCCCTCGCCGACAACTCCGATTTCCGCGTCGCCCAAACGCCGCAGAGCGGCATTTCTTTTTACGGCAACAACGGCC
>Ga0307413_10000830_pt1 | contig 10815 bp, 11 predicted proteins | sample DK1Ometagenome_3_FD_203714 | JGI IMG/M metagenome (GOLD analysis project Ga0307413, IMG submission 203714) | Maize rhizosphere microbial communities from greenhouse at UC Davis, California, United States - DK15-O-2 | ecosystem: Host-associated > Plants > Roots > Rhizosphere > Soil | place: USA... | reverse complement strand
CGACCCGGACCGGCGCCTCGGCGGGCGGGACCTGGTGGGTGGACACGACCGGCGAGATTACTCTGATGCCGTGACCGACACCGCGCCCGATGCTCAGCCGGAGACGGCACCCGACCCGGCGGCTCCTCCCGGTGGCGTGCGCTACACCGAGCGGCTCTCCGTGCCGTGGTGGGGCTGGCCGCTGCCGCTGTTCGCCGCGGGCCTGCTCGCCGCGGAGATCCACATGGGCTACCCGGGTCTGCGTGCCTGGCTGCCGTACGCCCTGCTGCTGCCCGCCACGGCGGTGCTGATCGGCGGGATGGGCCGGACCCGGGTGCGGGTGGTCGACGACGAGCTGTGGGTCGGTGATGCCCACCTGCCGCTGCGCTTCGTCGGCGCGGTGACGGTGATCCGCCCGCCGCAGAAGCGGATCGCGCTCGGGCCGAAGCTCGACCCGACCGCGTTCGTGCTGCACCGCGGCTGGATCGCGCCGGTGGTGCGCATCGAGCTGACCGATCCGGACGACCCGACGCCGTACTGGGTGGTGTCGTCCCGCCGGCCGGAGGAGCTCGTCGCCGCGCTGGGCGTCGGTGGCGGGCAGCAGGACAGCCGGACCCCCTGACGGGTGCCCGGCTGTCGGCTGGCTGGTGCCGTCGGTCAGAGCGTGCTCAGGCGCAGTCCCGGCAGATGTAGCGGCCGCCGGACTCCTCGGCGAGCCGGCTGCGGTGGTGGACCAGGAAGCAGACCGAGCAGGTGAACTCGTCGGCCTGCTTGGGCACCACCCGAACGGTGAGGTCCTCACCGGACAGATCGGCGCCGGGCAGCTCGAAGTTCTCCGACGCGTCGGACTCGTCCACGTCCACGACACCGGACTGGTTCTCGTTGCGGCGCGCCTTCAGCTCCTCGAGGGAGTCCTCCGCGAGGTCGTCTGCTTCGCTCCGCCGCGGAGCGTCGTAGTCGGTCGCCATCTTCTCGTTTCACCCCTGCGGTTACAGATGTGGTCGTGCCGCTGGTCAACGCTCCAGGGCTCTGGTTTGTGCCCGTCGACTCACGTGACGGAGGTCTCCTGCGACGGGGATGCCCGCATCGCGTGCTGAATCGTTCCAACCCCTGACTTCCCCGACCGGAGCCCGCAGAGGGTAGCCCATGCTCGGCGCGGTGCCGAACACCGTTGCCCGCACGGGGGTCACCGGTGCGTCGACGGGTCTGGCGCGGGGGTCACCGGGACGGGTGAGATCGGCTCGCCAGGCAGGTCACGGCCGGTGCGGCGTGTCTCTCGACGGCACGCCCATCGTTGCTTGCCTGGGCGGCCACGACGTGGTGCGATGCGGGGAAGACGTCACGGTGCGCGTCCGGTCCGTTCCCTGAAAACGACGGTCGGGCCGCCGTTTCGACGGGTGACCGGTGTGACCGGGAACCTCCTCGCAGCGGTGCTGCCGGGGCGCACAGCGAGCGGGAGGGGGACGGGTGACCGCGGGCACGACCACGAGCGGGCGCTACCGTCGGCGCAACCCCATGCCCGCTTTGCTGCTGATGGTGGTGCTGGGGCTGGTCGCGGCCTTCGTCTGGTTGAAGGTGGTCGACGAGACCGCCGAGGCCGACGCCGCCAGGTGCAACGTGCCCGCCCCGCCGGCCACCGTCTCCCCCGACGCGGCCGCGCCCACCCTCGGCCAGGTGCTCGGTGCCGGCGCGCTGGACCGCACCGCCCCGGTACCGGCCGGGCAGGCACTGGTCCGGGTGGTGAACGCCAGCGACCAGCGCGGGCTCGCCGCCACCGTCACCGAGCAACTGCGTGAGCTCGGCTTCGGCCAGGTCGCCGAACCGGTCAACGACCTCGTCTACGACCAGAACCTGAACTGCCGCGCGCAGATCCGCTTCGGCCAGCAGGGCCAGTCGGCGGCGCGCACGCTCAGTCTCGTCGAGCCGTGCGCCGAGCTGGTCCACGACGACCGGGCGGACGCGACGGTCGATCTCGCGCTCGGCACCTCGTTCGACGACATCCGGCCGCGTACGGAGGGCCGCAAGGCCATCGAGGCGCTCGCCGCCTGGGCCGAGGCGCATCCGGAGGCACAGGGCGGCCTGCAGGCCGGGCTCGTCCCGGACGTCGATCAGAACCTGCTGACCGGGGCGCGCGCCGCGAACTGCTAGACCGGGTCCCCGAGGTCGGTCACACCAGGCCGGCGCCGGCCGCCCTGACGGCGTCGACGAGCTCGGCCGCCACGCCCGGCGCGCACACCAGCACCGCGTCCGCGCCCAATCCGTCGTCGAGTTCACCGTCGATCCCGCCGTGATCGGTCGGCAGTCGCACCACCGCCCCCGCCTCGGCCGCGATCAACGCGCCGGCCGCCCAGTCCCACCGGCCGAGGCCGTGTTCCAGGAAGCCGTCCAGCCAGCCCGCCGCGACGGCGCAGAGATCCAGCGCGGCCGACCCGCCCCGGCGGATGTCGCGTACCGAACCGAGCAGCGCGGCGGCCATGGCGCCCTGGCGCCTGCGGCGGTCCACCGCGTAGGCGAACCCGGTCCCGAGCAGCGTGAGGTCCAGCCGGCGCACGGCGGACACGGCGAGCGGCTCACCGTCCAGAGTGGCGCCCTGGCCGAGGGCGGCGCTCCATCGTCGCCCGGAGGACGGTTCGACCACCGCGCCGGCGATCGAGTGGCCGCCGACCTGCGCGGCCACCGACACCGCGTAGTACGGCAGCCCGTACAGATAGTTCACCGTGCCGTCGATGGGGTCGACGACCCAGGTCACCGCCTCCGGTCCGGCCGCGACGGTGCCGCCGCCCTCCTCGCCGAGCACCGCGGTGCCTGGGGCCAACTCGGCGAGGCGCGCCCGGATCAGCCGCTCCGACGCCCGGTCCGCCTCGGTCACCACGTCGGTGTCGGTGGACTTGGTGTCGACCGAGCCCACCGCCCCCGGACGCATCCGTCGGACCAGCTCGGCGGCCTCGGTCGCGACCGTCAACGCCGTCTCGCGCAGCCGCGCCACGTCAGCTCCCATGCGGCCATCTGATCACATCCGGATAGGGTCGCACCGTGACCGGCAATCGCGGCTTCGGCATCGACATCGGCGGCTCCGGGATCAAGGGCGGAGTCGTCGACCTCGACGTGGGACAACTCATCGGTGAACGGCTGCGGGTGCCCACCCCCAAGCCGTCCACTCCGGACGCGGTCGCGGAGGTGGTCGCCGGAATCGTTCGCGAGTTCGGCTGGACCGGACCGCTCGGCGTGACGCTGCCGTCGGTGATCCACCGCGGCACCGTGCGCACCGCGGCGAACATCGACAAGGGCTGGCTGGACACCGACGCGGCCAGCCTGTTCGCCAAGAACCTCGACCGCTCCGCCGAGCAGATCGTGGTGCTCAACGACGCGGACGCGGCCGGCGTGGCCGAGGTGCGCTACGGGTGGCCGGGCGACCAGCGTGGCGTGGTGGTGCTGCTGACCTTCGGCACGGGGATCGGCAGCGCGCTGTTCATCGACGGCGTGCTGGTGCCCAACACCGAGTTCGGCCACCTCGAGGTGGACGGCCACGACGCGGAGACCAGGGCGGCCGCCTCCGTCAAGGAGGACGAGGAGCTCTCCTGGGAGCAGTGGGCCAAGCGCGTGTCGCGCTACATCTCGGTGCTGGAGAACCTGGTCTGGCCGGATCTGATCATCGCCGGCGGCGGGGTGAGCAAGAAGGCCGACAAGTGGATCCCGCTGCTGGACGTCCGTACCAGGGTGGTCGCGGCGGAGTTGCGCAACGACGCGGGCATCGTGGGCGCCGCGGCCGCCTCGGCCGTACTGGTGCCGCCGAGACCGCCGCTGGGCAGCTGACGGACCAGCGACGACACCAGATCGGTACCGATCGGCGCGACCCGCTCGCCGAGCGTGTCACGGACGGGCGCCCGACGTCGTTACAATGGAACGGTGCCCCCCGAACAGGGGCCTCCCCCACCTTCCGGCATCTCAGGTGTCCTGACCCTGATGTGACCGCGATCGACAGCTGCGAAAGGGCGTACGTGGCAGCCGCACGAACCGCAACCCGACAGGCCACCCAGGTGGACAAGTCGGAAGGCGACGACGCCAAGTCGACGACGACCACCACGGCGGCCAAGCAGGCCAAGGCCCCTGCGACCGGTGCCGCCAAGGCCCCGCGCAAGACGGCGGCGAAGTCGACGAAGGCCGTGAAGAAGACCGACGCGTCCGCGGACGCCGCCGCCGCCGGCGCCGCCGCCGCCGAGACCGAGGGCGAGCCGGAGCTCGACTCCCCCGACCTGGCCGACCTCGAGGACGTCGAGGTCGATGTGGTCGTGGTCGACGAGGTCGAGCCCGAGGAGGAGACCCCCAAGGACGCCAAGGAAGGCGACTTCGTCTGGGACGAGGAGGAGTCCGAGGCGCTGCGGCAGGCCCGCAAGGACGCCGAGCTCACCGCGTCCGCCGACTCGGTGCGTGCCTACCTCAAGCAGATCGGCAAGGTGGCGCTGCTCAACGCCGAGGAGGAGGTCGAGCTCGCCAAGCGCATCGAGGCCGGCCTCTACGCGGCGGAGCGGGTGCGCAAGTCCGAGGAGGACAGCGAGAAGCTGGCCACCCAGCTGCGCCGCGATCTGCGCTGGATCATGCGGGACGGCGAGCGGGCCAAGAACCACCTGCTCGAGGCGAACCTGCGACTGGTGGTGTCGCTGGCCAAGCGCTACACCGGCCGCGGCATGGCGTTCCTGGACCTGATCCAGGAGGGCAACCTCGGTCTGATCCGCGCGGTCGAGAAGTTCGACTACACCAAGGGCTACAAGTTCTCCACCTACGCCACCTGGTGGATCCGCCAGGCGATCACCCGCGCGATGGCCGACCAGGCGCGCACCATCCGCATCCCGGTGCACATGGTCGAAGTGATCAACAAGCTCGGCCGAATCCAGCGCGAGCTGCTCCAGGACCTCGGCCGCGAGCCGACGCCGGAGGAGCTGGCGAAGGAAATGGACATCACCCCGGAGAAGGTGCTGGAGATCCAGCAGTACGCCCGGGAGCCCATCTCGCTGGACCAGACGATCGGCGACGAGGGCGACAGCCAGCTCGGTGACTTCATCGAGGACTCCGAGGCGGTGGTGGCGGTGGACGCGGTGTCGTTCACGCTGCTGCAGGACCAGCTGCAGTCGGTGCTGGCCACGCTGTCCGAGCGCGAGGCCGGTGTGGTGCGGCTGCGGTTCGGCCTCACCGACGGCCAGCCGCGCACCCTCGACGAGATCGGCCAGGTCTACGGGGTCACCCGTGAGCGGATCCGGCAGATCGAGTCCAAGACGATGTCGAAGCTGCGTCACCCGTCGCGTTCGCAGGTGCTGCGCGACTATCTGGAATAGGCCGCACCGTCGGGCTCGGGCTCGGGTCGGCGTATCACCAGTCCGCCGACCACCAGCGCGATCCCGACGGCTTCCACCACGCTCGGCACCTGCCGCAGCAGCACCAGACCGACCACCGCCGCGGTGACCGGCAGCAGCGACAGCAGCAACGCGAAGCCGGCCTGCCCCAGTCTGCGCAGCGCCACCTGGTCCAGCGCGTACGGCACCACCGTGGACAGCACCCCGACCCCCACGCCGAGCAACAGCAGGCGCGGCGAGGTCCACACCGCACCCGTCCCGGCGGCGAGCGGCGCCAGCACGACGGTCGCGACCGCGAACCCGACGGCGAGCGAGTCGAACCCGTCCCCTGCGGCGGCCACCCGCTTGCCGAGCAGGATGTACGCCGCCCAGCAGGCGGCCGAGGCGAGCGCGAAGAGCACCCCGGCCGGGCTGCCCGCCCAGCGGACGTCAGCGATCAGCAGCACCCCCGCGGTGACCGCCAGCAGTGCCGCCAGGTCGCGGCGGGTGCGGGAGCCGAACGCCGCCACCGCGACCGGTCCGGCGAACTCCAGCGCGACGGCGGTACCCAGCGGCAGCCGGGCGAACGCCTCGTAGATGAACACGTTCATCAGCGCGGTCACCAACCCGAACACGGCGGCCAGCAGCAGCCCCCGACCGCGCCAGGCGGACCGACCGCCGCGACGCCAGACGAGCAGCACCACGGCCGCGCCGAGCTGCCGCAGCCAGGCCACCGATGCCGGCTCGATCCGTGTGAACAGGGTCACCGCACAGGCCGCGCCCAGGTAGAGCGAAATTGCGCCCAGGGCGAACAGCATCGGGGCCGGAATGGCGTCAGTACGGCGTCGCACCCGCATCTAGCTCCATGTCTTGGCTGGTGAGACAGCAAGTACGGAGTCGGAAGGACCACATTCGATGCCTAGTCTCGAAGGTGTCGGGAACACTGACGAACAGCGAAGTGTCTGTAAGAGTGGAAGTGCTGCCAAGTAGGAGTGCACCAGAGATCTGAAGCATCCGCGCTGTGGTCGCAGCCGGAGAGTAGGCGCCGGGTGACCGGTGCCGGGACGGAGGGAGATTTCCCATGAACACCACGCTCGCCGCCCCTGCATTGACCGCTGCCGACCGTTGCGACCGGTGCGGTGCCGCCGCGCAGGTACGCGCAGTCCTTCCGTCCGGTGGTGAACTGCTCTTCTGCGCCCACCACGCCCGCAAGCACGACGACAAGCTGCGCGAGTTGGCCGCCAAGATCGTCGCCTGATCCGACCGCCGACGAAGGCGGGCAATCCCCTGGCGGGGTTGCCCGCCTTCGTCGTCCCGCGGCCGGAAACGCCCCGGTCACCAGGACCGTAGCGTGGCGATGCGCTCCTCGAGCTGGTCCATGGTGGCCATCGCGGTCGGCGGGCCGCCGCAGAACCCCCGCAGCTCGCTGTGGATCCTGCCGTGCGGCTTGCCGGTGCGGTGGTGGTGCATGGCCACCAGCGCGTTGAGCTCCTTGCGCAGCGTGGTCAGCCGCTCGGACACGGTCGCGGGCGCGCTCACCGGCGGCGCGGCGGCGGCCTGCTGCGCGGTCCGGCTGGCGAGCTGGCGGTCCTGACGCTGCCGCAGCAGCTCGCGAACCTGGTCGGGCGCCAGCAGGCCGGGCAGCCCGAGGTACTCCTGCTCGTCGGTGGAGCCGGCGTAGGCCCGGGTGCCGAACGACGAGCCGTCGAAGATCACCTGGTCCAGCTCGGCCGACGCGCCCAGCGCGGTGAACGCCTTCTCCTCCTCGCCCAGCTCGTCCCTGGTCTGGTTGGCCTGGGCGAGCAGCTCGTCGTCCCAGCCGTCCTTCTCCCGGTGCGGCTTGCCCAGCACGTGGTCGCGCTCGGCCTCCAGCTGGCTCGCCAGCTCCAGCAGCACCGGCACGCTGGGCAGGAACACGCTCGCGGTCTCTCCCGGCCGCCTGGCGCGAACGAACCGGCCGATCGCCTGCGCGAAGAACAGCGGGGTGGACGCGCTGGTCGCGTAGACCCCGACGGCGAGCCGGGGCACGTCCACGCCCTCGCTGACCATCCGGACCGCGACCAGCCAGCGTTGGGTGGACGTGGCGAACTCGGCGATCCGGCCGGACGCCTTGGGGTCGTCGGACAGCACGACGGCCGGCTCCTCGCCGGTGATCCTGGCGAGGATCGCCGCGTACGCCTTCGCCGACACGTGGTCGGAGGCGATGACCAGCGCGCCGGCGTCCGGGATGCCGTCCGCCCGCAGCTGCGCCAGCCGCAGGTCGGCGGCGGTCAGCACGGCCGGGATCCACTCGCCGGACGGGTCCAGCGCGGTCCGCCAGGCCCGCGCGGTCTGCTCGGCGGTGAGCGGCTCGCCGAGCCGGGCGGTGAACTCCTCGCCGGCGCTGTCGCGCCAGCTCGCCTCCCCGGAGTAGGCCAGGAAGATCACCGGCCGCACCACGCCGTCGGCGAGCGCGTCGGCGTAGCCGTAGGTGTGGTCGGCCTTGCTGCGCTGGAACCCGGCACCGTCCGGCTCGTAGTTGACGAACGGGATGGGCGAGTCGTCGCTGCGGAACGGCGTGCCGGTGAGCGCGAGGCGGCGCACCGCCGGGGTGAACGCCTCGCGGACCGCCTCGCCCCACGACTTCGCGTCGCCGCCGTGGTGGATCTCGTCCAGGATCACCAGGGTCTTGCGGTTCTCGGTGCGCACCCGGTGCAGCGTCGGGTGGGCGGCGACCTGGGCGTAGGTGACCGCGACGCCGCGGAAGTCGCTGGAGGTGGCGCCGGTGGTGTTGCGGAAGTTCGGGTCGATCGGGATGCCGGCCCGGGCTGCCGCGCCCGCCCACTGGTGCTTGAGGTGCTCGGTCGGGGTCACCACGGTGATCTGGTCGACCACCCGGTCGACGAGCAGCTCGGTGGCGATGCGCAGACCGAACACCGTCTTGCCGGCACCCGGTGTGGCGACGGCGAGGTAGTTCTGGGGTCGACGGGCCAGGTACGCGGTCAGCGCGCGGCGTTGCCAGGCCCGCAGCGGCCGTGCCTCGGACAACTGACGCTCCCCCTCGTCAACGACCGGTGGATCACGGGCAAACGAATGCCCCGGGGCGGCGGTGCGCCCGAGGGCCGGGGAGAGCGTACCCGGCCGGGGCCGGCCGGTGGTGCGCGGCGCGACACGGCCGGGGTGTCTCAAGCCTGTCGGGCCGGCATGCAGCATGCTTGACACGACATGACCGATGCGCCCGCCACCCACGAGGACCCGACGCCCGGCCCGACGGCCGAACGGCGTCGGGGACTGCGGCAGTTGATCTCCAGGACGCTGTCGAAGGCCTGGGGCGGCAACCTGTTCTCCGAGGCGGCGGAGGCCGCCTTCTGGCAGGTGCTGTCACTGCCGCCGCTGCTGCTCGGCCTTCTCGGCAGCCTCGGCTACGTGGCCGAGTGGTTCGACCCGCGGATCATCGACGACGTCCACGACAACATCATCCGGGTCTCCTCGACCGCGTTCAGCGACAGCGTGGTCCGTCAGATCATCGATCCGACGGTGAGCGACATCCTGCGCACCGGGCGCGGTGAGATCCTCACCATCGGGTTCCTGATCTCGCTGTGGGCCGGGTCGTCGGCGATGTCGTCGTTCGTGGACGCGATCACCGTGGCGCACGACCAGTACGGGGTGCGCCACGAGGTGTGGCAGCGGATCTTCGCGCTGCTGCTGTACATGGCCAGCCTGGTGCTGCTGATCGTGCTGCTGCCGCTGCTGGCGATAGGGCCGGACCTGCTGCCCAACTTCGTCCCGGTGGCCTGGCGGGGCGAGGTGACCAGCTGGGTGGACGCGCTCTACTACCCGGCCATCGGCGTGCTGCTGGTGGTGGGTCTGGCCACGCTGTACAAGCTGGCGCTGCCGCGCAAGCTGCCCTGGCACCGGGGGCTGCCGGGCGCGGTGCTGGCGATGGCGGTGTTCCTGCTGTCCAGCGTGGGCCTGCGGTTGTACATCGGCTGGATCACCACGACCGGTTACACCTACGGCGCGCTGGCGACACCGATCGCGTTCCTGCTGTTCGTGTTCTTCATCGGCCTGGCGGTGGTGATCGGCGCCTATTTCAACGCGGCGATCCAGGAGATGTGGCCGGCCCGGATGACCAAGCGCCAGCGGCGGCGCTGGCGGCGGCTGGAGATGGAGCGTGTCGCCGGCATGGCGATGTCGGACGCCGACGAGGGCACCCCGTCGGATGACGCGGCCGATGCTCGGGGTGGCGTCCCGGCGAGCCCCGCCGGGCAGCCGGCGTCGAACGTCGGGTCGAGCCCCAGGTCGAGCCCCGGGTCGAACAACGTGTCCGGACACGCCGACGAGGCGCCGGCCGCCGACCGTGCCGAGCCGGTCGGTGAGCGGCGCCCGACGGGTCAGCCCTTCTCACCGGGCAGCTGCTCGTAGATCCGCTTGCAGTCCGGGCAGACCGGTGAACCGGGCTTGGGCGAGCGGGTCACCGGGAACACCTCGCCGCACAGGGCGACCACGTGGGTGCCCATGACCGCGCTCTCCGCGATCTTGTTCTTGCGGACGTAGTGGAACATCTTCGGCGTGTCGTCGCCGGTGGCGTCGGTGCCCTCCGGCCGGGTGTCGACTTCCGGCAGCGTCTGCGTGGTCACCCGGCCATTTTGCCAGGCCGCTGTGCCAGGATGCGCGGCATGTTCCAGAAGGTGCTCGCGAGCCTCGGCTCCGGCGGTGCGAAGGTGGATGCCCGGCTGTTGGATCGCAACGTCCGCCCGGGCGCGGTGCTGCGCGGTGAGATCGACCTCACCGGCGGTCAGGTGGACCAGGAGGTGACGAGCCTCGGGGTGACACTGCTGGCCAGGGTGGACGAGACCGACGAGCGCGGGCGCACCTCGTCGACCGACATCCCGATCACGTCGGTGCAGGTCGCCGGCAAGGAGCTGGTCCGGGCGGGCGCGCAGGTGCGGGTGCCGTTCCAGGTGCAGCTGCCGTTGCAGACGCCGCTCACCTCGGTGCTCGGCCGGTACCTGAGCGGGATGGCGGTCGGTCTGCAGACCAACCTCAACCTGGCCGGCACCGTGGTCGACCCGCAGGACGTGGACGCGGTGCTGATCGAGCCGCTGCCGGCCCAGCACCGGCTGCTGGACGCGATGAGCAGGCTGGGCTTCCAGTTCGGGGCGGCCCGGCTGGACGGCGACCGGCTGGACGGCGTCGAGCAGCAGCTGCCGTTCCACCAGGTGATCAGCTTCACCCCGCCGCAGCGGCTGAGCCAGGTGTTCCGCGAGGTGGCGCTGGTGTTCCTGGCCCGCCCGCGCGACCTGCAGGTGGTGCTGGACGTGACGAAGGTGGTGCGGGTGACGCGCGGGGCCGCGCTGAACGGCCGGACCCAGTCGTTCCTCGGCAGTTTCGTGGTGGAGCAGAACACCGGCGCGGTCGACTGGGAGCGCCAGATCGACGGCTGGCTGCGGCAGGTTGCCGCGCCGCGCGGCATCTTCGACTGACCCGCGGCGCCGGACGGGCAGAATCGGGGACATGACCGAACCGC
>Ga0307413_10000829_pt1 | contig 10818 bp, 8 predicted proteins | sample DK1Ometagenome_3_FD_203714 | JGI IMG/M metagenome (GOLD analysis project Ga0307413, IMG submission 203714) | Maize rhizosphere microbial communities from greenhouse at UC Davis, California, United States - DK15-O-2 | ecosystem: Host-associated > Plants > Roots > Rhizosphere > Soil | place: USA... | reverse complement strand
AAATGGTTTTTCGGGGCACGGGGTGATGCACTCGCCGGCGACGGGACGGGCCTTGGCGGAGATCATTCTGGATGGGGAAGCGAGTTTTCTGGATGTTTCGTGCCTAAGGCTGGACCGGTTCGTGAGTGGCGAACTGCTTCATGAAACAGCGTTTATTTGAGTTGTGGTGGGGGCTATCACGTGTGCCGGCCGTTGTTACTGGACCGCATTGTGTCGAACCCTGAACAATCCAGTCGCTACCGCTCCCGGTTCTGACATCGCTGCGATAAGATATTTTAATGAAGACAGCACTCGTTCATCACCCCATTTTCGAGAAGCACAAAACTGGGCCTGGGCATCCAGAGATGCCGGAGAGGTATACGGCTGTGATCGATGCTCTAAAGGGGGATGATGGGTTGTGGAATTCACTGATTGAGATAACGCCGGAAAAAGCCTCGCAGGGTGTGGTCCAGGCGGCGCATACGAAAGAACATTTCAAGCGCGTTGAGGGAGCGTTCGCGAACGGACTGGACCGGCTCGACGCGGACACGGTTATCTCGATGCAGTCCTTCGACGTTTCGCTTTACGGTGCCGGCGGCGCGGTGACGGCCGTGGACGCCGTAATGCAGGGCGAGGCGGACAACGCTTTTGTCGCCGTGCGGCCGCCGGGGCATCACGCTACAGCCGAGCGGGCGATGGGTTTTTGTTTATTCAATAATGTCGCGGTCGCAGCAAGGTACGCGCAGAACCAGTACAAAGAGATCGAGCGGATCGCGATCGTCGATTGGGACGTGCATCACGGCAATGGGACGCAGGGGATATTTTACAGCGACCCGAGTGTTTTCTTTTTTTCGATGCATCAATATCCGTGGTATCCGGGCACGGGAGCACGCGGCGAGACGGGACAGGGGCGAGGCTTGGGCAGCACGTTGAACGTCCCGATGAAGGCTTTCACCAAAGCACGCGATCAGTTGTCGTCCTTCGAATCGGCCATCGGTGAGAGCGCGGCTAAGATGGCGCCGGATATCGTTTTCATATCTGCCGGGTTCGATGCGCATTTGACTGACCCGCTCGGACAGCTTCAGCTTGAGGATCCGGATTTTGATGCGATGACGCGTGTTGTGAAACAGTGGGCGGCCGAAGCGTGCGGCGGCCGTGTCGTGTCCTGCATGGAGGGCGGGTATAACCTCGAAACGCTCGGCGAGACCGTGAGAAGCCATGTCGCGGAGCTTGCGGGTTAGCCGTTTAACATTTTCTTCCCCGTTTGTGGTAATATCTCCTCACCTCGACCTCAACAACAGGAGAAAACCCAAATGCCCGACATTGAAACGATTTGCGTTCAGTGCAAAGAAACATTTCTCTTCAGCGAAAAAGATCAGGAGATGTTTTACCAGCGGAACATGCCCGCTCCGCAGCGGTGCACGAAATGCCGGTCGAAAAAAGCGGCACTGGGCGATGACGCTCCGAAACGATTCGAGATAGTCTGCGATCACTGCGGCAAGCACGATCGCGTTCCGTTCCAGCCAAAGGTCGGCCGCTCCGTTTTGTGCCGGGAATGTCACGAGGCAAGCCGTTCGCGGGCGAAATTTGCATGACCGATTGCGGACGTCGTTGCGGCGTTCCACGTGCTCGGTCAACCTGAATTTAAATTTGTGTGATCGCCGGCACCTTGCCGGCTTTCTAATTTTATGGAACTTGAAACTGTAATTTACTCGATTGAGAACGGGGTCGCGATCGTACAGTTGAACCGCCCCGAAGCTTTGAATGCACTTTCCTTGCGGCTCTGCATTGATCTAAAGGCGGCGTTCGAACTTGCGATCCAAGACGGAGCGAGGGCCGTCGTACTCACAGGCTCCGGGCGCGCATTCTGTTCGGGTGGCGATCTCCGCGAGATGCGGGCGATGTGGGAGAAGGAGGGGCGGATCGAAGCATTTCTGGAAGATCCGTTGAAGGCACTGCATGACGTAATATTTTTGATTCGTGAGACCCCTGTCCCGTTCATCGCCGCCGTGAACGGCGTTTGTGCCGGAGCGGGGACCAACTTCGCCCTCGCGTGCGACCTTATCGTAGCGGCTGACGACGCGAGCTTTAACGAAGCGTTTGTCCGAATAGGGCTTTCACCCGATTGCGGTGGCACATTCTTTTTGCCGCGGGCGGTGGGCGAGAAGATCGCGGCGGAGTTATTCATGACCGGCGGTACCGTAGACGCGAACCGGGCGCTTCAGATCGGGATGATCAACCGCGTCGTTCCGGCGGACGCACTGATGGACGAATCGGGGAAGCTGGCAGCTAAACTCGCCGCAGGGCCGACCGGGTCGATCGGGCGGATAAAGCGGTTGCTGAACGCTTCTTATTCGAACGATCTTCGCCGGCAATTAGAACTCGAACATGAATGCCAGATCGAATCGGGCAGGGCCGCTGATTTTAAGGAAGGCGTCGCGGCTTTTTTTGAGAAGCGGCCGCCGGAGTTTTCGGGAACCTAGCGACATCTAACTTAAAGGTTAAGCCGCCAGCAAGCAAAGCCGGAACGGTTGCGAAGGACGCAGGTAAGAATGCGGCCTTCGTTTTTTCTTCGCTTGCTCATCGTTTTCAAATCCCAAAAAGCGTTCTTCAATTTTGACACGCCGGCCCGCGACGGGTTTTAATATGACATTGCAATTGAAATTCATTTTCAATAAGGTACTAACGGACTGTGCCGCCCAACCTCTTGACACCATTGCGAGAAGAAATTGTCAGTGATAGGGAAATTCGAGAACAGAGGAGATCATGAACGCCTTCATAAGCTTACGCTTGCCGCGACCAATCAAACGAACAATAGTTTTAGCCCAACTGACCCTGCTCATTGCCGTTCAGGCTTTATCACAGACAAGCAGTGCGACCCTGAAAGGCGTCGTTACCGACGAGGCCAAAGCGATAATTCCCGGTGCAGTGCTGACAGTCACGGGTGAACGGGGCGACAAGCGCACGACCAACTCCAACGAATACGGAGAATTCAGTTTTGGAGAAATGCCGCTTGGGAAATATCGGCTCACTGTAAAGAAGGAAGGTTTCGCGGACGTGGACCGGGAGATCACGCTGGATGCGGCGGCGGCTGCTGCCAATCTTATCCTCGGTGCCGGAGCGGTCAACGAATTGGTGACCGTCGTGATGGACAGCGCCGAAGCGGCGGTCGACGCTACGCTGAAACTTTCCGCGTCGATACACGAAACGCCGCGAAGCGTGTCTGTCATTGGTGACGAGAGGATACGTGAGCAGAATTTCCGTCAGGTATCGGATGTTATCAATTACGTCCCGGGCGTGACGCAGAACAGCTATCGAAACGGCAGTTATCATTTTTACGCCCGCGGGTACCGAATGTCGCCGGACGATACAAGGCTCGATGGATTTGCCGGCATCAATGTCGGGAGCAATGGCTTCGGCGCGAGCATGTTCGGGGTCGAGGAGGCCGTTGTGCTGCGTGGGCCGGCAAGCCTGATCTATGGGCAAACAGGTTCGCCCGGGGGGCTGATCAATCTCGTCTCGAAGAAACCACGCGAAGACTACTTCACCCGAGTAGACCTGCGGGCCGGCGGATACAGCGGGAACGGTGTTTCGCTGAACGAGAGGCCGCAATACGGCATAGATCTCGATTCCACGGGAAAAGTTTTCGGCAATGACCGGTTCCTGTACCGCGGCCTGCTGACCGTGGAGAATATGAATTATTTCACCAGGGACACGCTCGACCGAAACCGTTACGGGAACGGTTCGCTGGCCATCAGGCTGGATAATATCGGGCAGCACGTGCTGACACCGAGCGCGCAGTGGACACGTTATTTCCGCCCTTACGGTGGCGGGATCATCGCTTCGCCGACGACCTCGCTTCGCACGAACGACGGCCTGAGAACTATCCGCGAGGAGGACCTTTCGCCGCTGGACGTAAATCTTTACGGCGGGGACCGCGTTGAGGAAACCGGTTGGGCGGGCATTGATTACCGCGGCGTCATCACGGAAAAGCTGCGCGTGAATGCGGCATATCGCTATGTCTCGTTCGACACTGACATCAACCAGTTTGCGCCGCAGGTCACCTCGAGCGCACAGATAACCGCATTGCAGACGCAGAACCTCATCTCGCGCACGCAGACCAAGAGTTTGACCGAGCGAGATTACAACAATTTCAACGCCGACGCGGTTTACGAGTGGAAGAACGCCGGCTGGTGGAGAAACACGACGCAAATTGGTTTTTACGAACGCGTACTGAATTCGCGGACGACATCGCCCCAGGGAGCCCTCCCCGGCGCTCAGTCGCCAATAAACATCTACACAAGCGTCGCCCTTACGCCGCTTCAGGACACATTCCCCGCCATCGCATTCGGGTCGCGAACGCGGGACGTCGTCTGGAACGGATTCGTTCAGAATCGCACGCTGCTCGACGGCGGGCGCGTACACCTGACGGTAGGCTTCAACTACGGTCAGAACGATCCGGCCAGCGGGGCGGTGCGCAAAAGCGGACTCATGCCGAACGCGTCTGTTGTTTTCAACGCGATGCCCGAGCTTGCCTTGTACGCGAGTTATGCTACAAGTTTCAATCCGGTCGATCCCGACCTCGAGGACTCGGAGGGCAACCGGTCCGTTTTCGATCCGACGATCGGCAAGAGCTACGAGATTGGCGCAAAATACGATCTTCTGAGCCGCAGGGCGAGCGTTGCGTTCAGCCTGTTCCAGAACCAGGTCGAAAATGCGCTGGTCCAGTCGGATGTTGGGTTTCTGAATCCGGGGGGAAATCGGTTTTACGTCCCGGCGGGCACCCGGCGGGCGAGGGGAGCTGAATTGACGGGAGATTTCCAGATCCGCCAGGATCTTCGGGTTTCGGCCGGGGTCAGCTACCTCGACGCGATATACAAAGGCTTCCCATCCGGCCTTACCCTTTCGGGCAATCCGCCCGCGACATCGCCGCTTCCAAATTCCAAGGCAGAGAAATCGCCCCGCTGGTCTTACAACGCTTACACGCGTTATGACCGTCGCGAAGGCTACCTCAAAGGCTTCGGCGCCGGATTCGGCATCATCTATCAGGGCGAACGAATCGGGAGCAACGGTGCGCAGACATTTGCGGCACCTGATCCGCTGGTGCTGCCCTCGTTCGTGCGTGTCGATACGGCCGCGTTCTATCGTGTGAACAAGTTTGTAAATTTCGCCTTCAACGTCGAGAACCTTTTCGATGAGGTTATCTTTGTTAATGCCTCGGTCGGCTCGAACATAGAGATAGCCGCGCCGCGCGCCATGACGCTGAGGACTACTTTCAATTTCTAGGAACGATGAAAACGTTTCGAAAAGTCATATTCTGGATGCACCTTGTCTCGGCGCTGGTCGCGGGCGTGATCATTTTTGTTATGTCGGTGACGGGAGCTCTGCTCTCGTTCGAGCGGCAGATGATCGAGTTTTCCGAAAGGGAAGCACGGTATGTCGACGTGCCGGCTAACGCCGCGAGATTGTCTCCGCAGCAGGTGCTTGATGCCTTTCGTGCGGCGAGGCCGGACGCGAAGCCGGCGTGGCTCGCGATAAACAACGAACGTAACGCGGCGTGGCAGATCGGCCTCGGGCGTGAAGGGGTGGTTTTTGTCGACCCCTACGCCGGTTCTATAACCGGCGAAGGCAATATGACGGTTCGCGGCGTGATGAGCGAACTGCGTAACTGGCACCGCTACGTTGCGATGTCCGGCGACCAGCGGCCGATAGGGAAGGCGTTGACCGGTGCAGCGAATCTGCTCTTTTTGTTCCTTGCGATCTCGGGGCTTTATATCTGGATGCCGCGGATGCTTACGTGGAGGCTGATCAAGCCCGTGATCTGGTTCCGCGGCGGGCTGCGGGGCAAGGCCCGCAATTTCAACTGGCATAACGTGATCGGCTTCTGGTCGTCGCTTTTCCTGATCGTCTTCACACTGACCGCCACAGTGATCTCTTACCAGTGGGCGAGCAATCTGCTTTACACGCTCACAGGCAACGAGGTGCCGCAGTCGCAAGGCGGCGGACAGGGACAGCAGGCGGAACAGCCTTACGTTTTACCCGATAACCTTAACGCGATTTGGCGGTCGGCCGAGCAGCAGTCGCCGGCGTGGAAGTCTATCAGCCTGCGCCTGCCGTTGGAGAAGAATTCCGCCGTCTTCACTATCGACGAAGGCATATATTGGAACATATTCGCCCGTTCGACGCTGACGGTTGACGCCTCGACCGCGGCCGTTTCGAAATGGGATCCTTACGGTCAGCGAAACTCGGCGCAGCAGCTTCGTTCGTGGTTCAGATTCACGCACACCGGCGAAACAGGAGGGGTCATGGGACAGATCATCGGCTTCATTGCATGCGTCGGTGGGGCGTTTCTGGTCTGGACTGGTTTCTCGCTGGCCCTACGACGTTTCGCGAAATGGCTGCGTAAGCGGTCGGGACCGGGGAATATCGCGTTTTCGGAGTAAGTGATAACTGATAACTTATAGTTTCGGAGTGAGATCCAGTAGTTATCCCATTTCACCTATCACTTATTTCGGAAGAAACCGCCCGTTTGCGTGGATCGTGGATCAAGTGAGGTCAAACTCAGAATCGAAACGTCTCAATCACAGTATTCTCACCCGCCCCCGAACTTCTTTCCTTTTTAACCGTAAACTTTAAGTTGCCAGACTTAGGCACCCCGCCCGGGGTGCCGTTATACTTTCGGTTTCTATGGAATCGACGACGTACGGACAGCTATTAAGGGGGAACCGGAATTTCCGCAATCTACTGGCGGGGCAGTTCATCTCCGAGCTGGGGAATTGGTTCAATTTTATTGCGAGTCTGGGCTTGGTGCGTGTCGTTTCTGAAGCCTCGCCGATGGCGGCCGGGGTGTTGTTCGTTTGCCGGCTGCTGCCGTTCGCGTTCTTTTCGCCGATCGCGGGGACGTTCGTCGACAGGTTCTCGCGGCGGCAGGTGATGATCTGGACGGATCTTGCAAGGGTCGCGGTCGCGTTGATGTTTCTCCTGGTGACGAACGCGGACGATCTGTGGATCGCTTACCTGGCGACGATACTGTTGTCGACGTTCGGTGCATTCTTCGATGGAGCGAAAAATGCGGCGACGCCGAATCTAACCGGGAAGGAAGGTTTGCTGGCCGGCACGGCCCTTATGTTCTCGACGCGGTTTTTGCTGATGGCGATCGGGTCGGCACTGGGCGGATGGGCGGCCTGGGTATTTGGCTATGAGGTCGCGTTCCTGATCAACGCTGCATCATTCCTGGCGTCGGCTTACACGGTGTGGCTCATTCCCGAAGAATCCGTGCGAGAACAGGAAACTGCCGAGCGCGCCGGGCAGGAATCTTTCTTCACTGAGTTGAAGCAAGGCCTGCACTACGCAGCGACTAATCATTTCGCACTGACCATCATTCTGATGAACGTGATCTGGGCGGTCGGCGGCGGGGCGATCAACATCGTGTTCGAGCGGATGGGCGGCGTCCATTTCGCCGATCACGAGGGCTGGAACCCGGACGTCGCGGTCGCGCTACTTTGGACGGCCAGCGGCTTTGGGCTTTTTGTGGGCATGATGATCGCCCACCGGACCTCGATCTATCTCGATCGCCGAAACATCAACTATAAGTTCATCGGCTGGACGCTGATCATCCATGGAGTGCTGTTCGCCGTTGCCGGCGTGGTGCCGAGTTTGTGGCTGTTCATGTTTTTCGCGTTCGTCTCGCGTGCGGTGATCGGGGTCGAGTACGCAGTGCAGGAAACGCTTTTCCAGCGCAGCTTGCCGGATTACATCCGTGGGCGCATCTCGACTCTCGAACGCGGTGCCGAGCTGACGATGTTCGGGCTGTCGAGCTGGGCGAGCAGCCTGCTGATCTACGGCGTATCCGCGCAAACCCTGACAATTTTGTCCGGCCTGCTTGCGGGCTCGGCGGGTATTGTGTGGTTCGTTCGCGAACGTGGTCGGGCACACAACGGGTTCGAGCTGGAGACGTTCAAGTTGGAACTCACCGACGAAGAGCCGGCGTCTACGCCGTGATGATAACGGCACGCGTTCCGGTAAGCTCGGAAAAATCCTTCGTATAGATGGTTTCGACGCGGCGGATGGCGGCGATCACGTTCACGATCTCCTGCGTCGAAACGAGGCCGCCTTCTACATGGGCGACGGCCCAGGTCTTTATGTGTCCGGCGGTCGCGAGGGCCTCGCTTAAAATTTTCAGATACTGCGATTTCGTTTCCACCGGGCCGCCCAGTTTGCCGTGCCTCGCTACCTCGAACGCGGGCCAGAAATCGTCGCCGCCTCGGAGCCATTCCTCACGCCACACTGCTTTATCGGGCGACGCGGTGCGCCCTCCGCTGCCCGCCGCGGGCAGGCGCAGGAACATCAGATCGGCCGGGCTTTCGGCAATGAAATCTTCAACCCCTTTGTTCTGGCAGCCGTTGTTCTGGCGGTTGTTGAACGCCTCGGGCATCACGGTCCACAGTCTGCGGAACACGTTCGAGAGCGGTTGGCGAAGGTCGCGGGTATCCTCATTGAAAGAAAGAACGTAATCGCCCACCGCCATAACCAGGCTCGCGGCCATCGCGAAGGCGAATGGCGACTGGAGCCGGTCGAGGTTCCGCCGAATATTGTCGAACCACCAGGAATCGGTTTCGCTGAACCAGTTGCGCAGCGCCGGATTGTGCAAGCGGTTGCCGGGCACATACACATCCTCCAGCACAAGGTTGATGTGTTCGTCGGTGAGGCGCTCGCCGTTGTTCTGGATGGCCGCGAGGGCCCGGGTCCATGCCGACTGAAGCGGGTCGTTGGCAAGCACCCTGACGTCGCCGCGTTTGAGGAACGCGCCGAGCGTGGGATTGCCGGTAAAGGGCATGGCGACGGACCTGTACTCGAGGCGTCGGAGCACGTTCAGTTCGAATGCGAGCCAGCTTCGCGGGGTAAAGATCGATTGTCTACTCATGGTTCACTGGGTGCAGGAGCGGCTGTTCGTCGGCGTGCGCCGTTTCCGATCGATGCGGCGACTGCGGTTGCCCGCGGCCGGCAGGGGTCGTTTCGAGGTTGGCGGGACCCGTTGCCGCCGCCGACAATACCGGAGCGGACCTCATCTCAGTCTGCTGAGATGCCGCCACTCCACGCGCGTCAGCCGCGGTGGTAACTTCAAGGTGGTCGATGTAATCGCTCGCGAGGAAGGCCTTAACGACCCTCGGATCGAATTCCAGCCCGGCCCACTGGGACAGGTGTTCTTTTGCTTCCGCAACGGACAGCGCTTTGCGCCGCGGCCGGTCGTCGCGTAGAGCGGCAAAAGAATCGGCGACACGCAGGATGCGGGCGGTCAGCGGGATCTGCTCGCCTTCCAGGGCGTCCGGGTAGCCGCTGCCGTTCCACCATTCCTGGTGCCAGCGGATCAGGAGCTGCACGCCGCGCGGGAATCCGCGTTTCGCCGCTTCCTGCTCGCCGATCACCGGATGCCGCTGCATGTCCAGGCGTTCGGAGGCGGACAAGGCGCGGTTCTGCTTTATATAATCGCGGTTCATCACCATTTCGCCGATGTCGTGAATGAGGGCGGCCTGCTGCATGAAGAACCGGTCGTGAGCGACCAGGTTGAAACTCTTGCCGATGGCGTCCGCTATGGTGGCGATGCGCAGCCCGTGCGCGTGCGTGTACCCCTCGAACGCGTCCATTTCGGACGACAGCTCAAGCAGCTTCTCATCAAAATTCGAATCCTTGGCCTGCATCGGTTCCATAGTTCAAATCAACCGCGGAATTGAAAATTCTAGCATAACGCTTTCGCGAAGGTTGAACCAATCTGACGATCAACCCTGCAGTTTCGACAACAGTGACTGGGCTTCCTTGTTGTCGGGTGCGATCTCGAGGAACCGTTTCAGTTCGCCTTCGGCCCGTTTCGGCAGGTTCTGGTCGATGAAGAATTCGACAAGCATCAGCCTTATTTTGGGGTTTTGCGGATCCAGCTTCACCGCCGCCTGCATTTCTCCTTCGGCCCGGTGGATCTGTTTCCGCTCGTAGGAGAGTGCTTTGCCGAAGTAAGCACGGTACAGGGCGTTTTCGGGATTGTAATGTGCGGCACGGCCGAGAAACGGAATGGCACGCTCGAATTCCTCGTCCATCAACAGGCTAAGCCCCACCTCAAAGCTCTCGAGGCCCTGTTCGGCTTTGATACCGGTTTCGTCTGTATCGGACACGCCCTGGGCCCGCAGCTTCTCTCTCGTCTCAAGCTCCTTCCGGACCTTCAGGTTGTACGTCTCGCGGGAATCCGGCGATTTGAGTGTTTCGTAAGCGGCCTGGACGCTCGAGAACGCCGCCTGGATCCGGTCCAGGGTGGCCCGGTCGTGCCGGTGGAACCGGTCCGGGTGGAAGAGTTTGGCGAGCACCAGGTACGAAGACTTTAGCTCAGCATTCGTCGCCTTCAGGTCGATCCCCAACGCGTCATAGTGTGTGCTTGCTCCCTCGACGCGTTCGAGGTATTCCTCCAGAGTCAGCTCGGTTTCCGCGGCGGCCGCTTCCACAGGTTTTGCTTCCACGGGTGCCTCGGGGGCGGCAGTTTCGTTCACGGCGGACTTCTGTGCCTGGCGCACCATCTCAACGCGCGCGCCGCGTATCGCGGCGAGGCGCGGCTCAGTGAACGCGGCGTCCCATCCGATACGGCGAAGCAGGCCCGCGAGCCACAGCACGTAAACCGCCTGAAGAAATCCATTCTCCGGAAGCCCGCATTCGAACGTCAGGTCGTGAATCCTCTGCGGTTCATTCCCGAAACGCTGAAGAACGTACTCTTCATGACTTTGAAGTCCTGGAAGGCTCGCGGCCTCGGCGATCTTTTCCAGTTGCTCCTCGGCGCTTTTGAATCCGGCCATCACGCCG
>Ga0307413_10000825_pt1 | contig 10838 bp, 11 predicted proteins | sample DK1Ometagenome_3_FD_203714 | JGI IMG/M metagenome (GOLD analysis project Ga0307413, IMG submission 203714) | Maize rhizosphere microbial communities from greenhouse at UC Davis, California, United States - DK15-O-2 | ecosystem: Host-associated > Plants > Roots > Rhizosphere > Soil | place: USA... | reverse complement strand
CGGCTCGCCGCCGGTGCCGACGTGCTCGCCGCCGGGCTCGGCGCCTGCCCCGGGATCGCCGCCGGCCGGCTCGCCACCACGTCGACAGCCGCCGTCTCGATGGCCGCGTCCGGACCGGTGATCCTGGCCCGGCCGCAGACCTCGCCACTGGACCTGGCCGGCATCGCCGCCGCGGCCGGGCTGGTCACCGCGCGCGGCGGCGCCACCAGCCACGCCGCCGTGGTCGCCCGGTCGCTGGGCCGGCCCGCGGTCGTCGGCGCCGCCGGGCTCGACGTCGCGGACGGGGCACTGTTGGTCGGCGGCCGAGCGCTCGACGAGGGGACGGTGCTCACCGTGGACGGCGCCGCGGGCCTGGTGGTGCTCGGCGACTGGCCGGTCGAGACCGGCACGGCCGATGAACAGCTGGACCGGCTGCTGGGCTGGGCGGACGAGGTGTCCGGCGGCGCGGTGGGCTCGGCCGAGGCGCGGCTCGCCGCCGCCCACGCGGTACTCGGCTGACCGGCGCGGCGCGTCGGAGCCGCTCGGCTCAACGCTCCGTCCTGTCACGCTGCCGGCCGCGTATCGTCCTCGCCACCATGGACACGAACACCGCAGAACGGCTGCCGGCGCGGGTGCGCGTCGGCTACTCGCTCGGCTCGCTCGCCACCGGTGCGTTCGGCACCGTGCCCGGGCTGCTCCTGCTGCCGTACCTCACCGACAGCCTCGCGGTGCCGGCGGTCGCCGCCGGCCTGTTGGTGCTGCTGCCCAAGGCCTGGGACGTGTTCTTCAACCCCGTCGCCGGCCGGATCAGCGACCGCACCGTGAGCCGGTGGGGTCCCCGTCGGCCCTACCTGCTGTTCGGCGGCATCGCGTTGGCGATCACCTTCGCCGGACTGTTCGCCGGCCCGCGCAGCGGCAGCCCCTGGCTCGACGCCGGCTACGTCGCGGTGGTCTTCCTGTTGTGCGCCACCGCGTTCGCGTTCTTCCAGGTGCCCTACAACGCGCTGCCCGCCGAACTCACCACCAGTCCGATCGAGCGGACCAGGCTGACCGCGTGGCGGATCGCGGCGCTCGCGATCGCCATTCTGGTCAGTGGCGCGGGGGCGCCGGCGGTGCGCACGGCGGCCGGTTATCCGACGATGGGATTCGCGGTCGGCCTGCTGATCCTCGTCGGCGTGTTCGCCGTGGTGTTCGGTGTGGCGGGGGCCCGTCAGGCCGAGCCGCTGCCGTCGGTGTCGAACTGGCGCGAGACGGTGGCCGCGGTACGGGCCTGCCGGCCGTTCCGGCTGATGCTCGCGGCGTTCGTGATCCAGGCGGTCGGCATCGGCACGCTGCTCGCCGGGGTGGACTATCTGGCCCGGATCGCGCTGAACGACAAGGGTCTGCAGTCGGTGCTGTTCGTGGCGTTCGTCGGCCCGGCGCTGCTGGTGATGCCGCTGTGTCAGTGGGTGGCCGGTCGCTACGGCAAGCGGGTCGGCTACATCGGCGCGTCGCTGGTGTTCGCGGTGGCGGTCGCCGGCCTGCTCGCCGCCCGCACCGTGCCGGTCGCGGTGGTGATCGCCAGCGCCGCGCTCGCCGGGGTCGGCTACGCCGGTCTGCAGGTGTTCCCGCTGGCCCTGCTGCCGGACCTGATCAGCGCCGAGGAGCAGCGCACCGGGCAGGTGCGTGCCGGGCTGTTCGCCGGGGTGTGGACGGCGGGGGAGACGCTGGGTCTCGCGCTCGGCCCGGCGCTGTACGGCCTGGTGCTCGCCTTCGGCGGCTACGTGTCCACAGCGGACGCGGTGGTGACGCAGCCGCCGAGCGCGGTCACCGCGGTGGTGCTCGGCGTCGGTCTGGTGCCCGCGGTGTTCGTGTTGGCCGGCCTGCCGTTGCTGCGCCGAAAGATCTGGGAGGGACTGGCATGAGACTGCCGGAGACCGGGCTCGCCGCGGCTGCGGTGCTCGACGAGCTACGCGCGCTGCGTGCCGGTGATCTGCCCACGCACGGCGGTCGCACGCTGGCCTACGTCTACGACAGCGGACTGGCCGGCATCGACGAACTCGGCGCCGCCGCGCACGCGCTGGCCGGCTCCACCAACGGCTTGGACCCGACCGCGTTCCCCAGCCTGCTGAGGATGGAGAACGACGTGGTCGCCGCCGCCGCCGCGCTGCTCGGTGGCGGGCCGGACGCGGTCGGCAGCGTCACCTCCGGCGGCACCGAGAGCTGCCTGCTCGCGGTGCACGCGGCCAAGGCCGCGCACCCGGAGATCGAGGCGCCGACGGTGGTGCTGCCGACGACCGCGCACGCGGCGTTCCACAAGGCGTGCAGCTACTTCGATGTGCGGCCGGTGGTGGTACCGGTCGACCCGGTGAGCTTCCGCGCGGACCCGGCGGCGATGGCGGCGGCGATCGACGAACGCACCGTGCTGGTCGTGGTGAGCGCGCCGTCCTATGCGCACGGCGTGGTCGACCCGGTGGCCGAGGTGGCCGCCGCGGCGGCCGAGCGGGCCGTGCGCTGCCACGTGGACGCCTGCATCGGCGGGTGGCTGCTGCCGTACTTCCGTCGGGCGGGTGAGCCGGTGCCGGACTTCGACCTGTCGGTGCCGGGTGTGACCAGCCTGTCGGTCGACCTGCACAAGTACGCCTACTGCCCCAAGGGCACCTCGGTGCTGCTGCACGCGAACGCCGAGCTGCGCCGGTCGCAGTACTTCGCCAGCGCGGCGTGGCCGGGTTACACGATGCTGAACTCCACGATCCAGTCCACCCGCTCCGGTGGGCCGCTGGCCGCGGCGTGGGCCGTGCTGCGGCACATCGGCGACGCCGGCTACGTCGAGCTCGCGGCCCGCACACTCGCCGCGACGCGGACGCTGCGCGCCGGCATCGAGGAGCTCGACGGCCTGCGGGTGCTCGGCGACCCGGACTCCTCCCTGCTCGCGCTGTCCACTGTGGACAATGCCGGCTTCGACGTGTTCACCGTGGCGGACGAGATGACCGCGCTCGGTTGGTACGTGCAGCCCCAGTTCGGCTTCGGTCCGTCGCCGGCGAACCTGCACCTCACGGTGGCCGCGGTCAACCACGGCACCGAGGCGGAGTTCCTCGCCGACCTCGCCCTGGCGGTGGCCGCGGCCCGCGCGGCCGGCCCGGTGTCGGTGCCGGACGAGCTGGCCGCGGTGATCGCCGCGCTGGATCCGGACACGCTCACCGCCGAACAGTTCACCGGCATGCTCGCCGCGGTCGGCCTGGGCGGCGAGGGGCCGGCCGGTGGGCTGCCCGAGCGGTTGGCGCCGATCAACGCCCTGCTCGCGCGGACCGGGCCGCGGCTGCGCGAGAAGCTGCTGGTGCACTTCCTGTCCGCCATGCAGACGAACCGTCCGGAAGCGCCCGCCGCACCATGACGTCTACAGTGGACTGAAGGCGCGGGGGGTGTGCCCCGGCCGGATCGCGGACGTGTCATCCGTTCTCGCTCCGACCTGAACCGCTACGCTGCCGCGCATGGCGAGCGGCACGCACATCCTGTTGATCACCGGCAGCACCCGGAGCGGCTCGACCAACACCGCCGCGCTGCGCACCGCCGTCGAGGTCGCGCCGGACGGGGTGAGCACCAGGCTGCACGACGGGCTCGCCGAACTGCCGGCGTTCAACCCGGACGACGACCGAGACCCGCTGCCGGCGTCGGTGGCCGACCTGCGCGACCGGCTCGCCGCGGCGGACGCGGTGCTGGTCTGCACCCCGGAGTACGCCGGCGCGCTGCCGGGCAGCTTCAAGAACCTGCTCGACTGGGCGGTCGGCGGCACCGGGTTCAACGGCAAGCCCACCGCGTGGATCAACGCGGCGGCCGCCGGCCGGGGCGCACAGGCGCACGCGTCGCTGGCGGTCGTGCTCGGCTACCTGGACGCCGCCGTGGTCGAGGAGGCCTGCCGCGACCTGCCGGTCGGGCGGGACACGATCGGCCCGGACGGCACGATCACCGACCCGGCCGTGCGTGCCGGGATCGCCGAGGTGCTGACCGCGCTGCACCGGGCCGCGTCCGGCGGCTGACTTCCGCCGTCCGGCGCGATGCGGCCGCAGCGGCGAGACTGGCGCCATGCGGGTACTGGTGGCGGGTGCGTCCGGCTTCGTGGGACGGCGGCTGACCGCCGCGTTGGTGGCGGCCGGTCACGAGGTGCGGGCGATGACCCGGCGGGTCGACGCCTATCCCGGGGCCGGCAAGGCGGTGTACGGCGACGTGCACGAGCCGGAGTCGCTGGCCGCCGCGCTGGACGGCTGTGCGGCCGCGTACTACCTGGTGCACTCGCTGGACGACCGGCGCTTCGCGCAGCGCGACGCCGCCGCGGCCACCGCGTTCGGCCGGGCCACCGGCGAGGCCGGGATCGAGCGCATCGTCTACCTGGGTGGGCTCGGTGCCGACGACGGGACGCTGTCCGCGCACCTCAGCAGCCGCCGCGAGGTGGAGAAGCTGCTCGGCGCCGGGGAGGTGCCGGTGACGACGCTGCGGGCCGGCATCGTGATCGGACACGGCGGGATCTCCTGGGAGATGACCCGCAAGCTGGTGGAGCGGCTGCCGCTGATGGTGGTGCCGCAGTGGGTGCACACCCGCTGTCAGCCGATCGCGATCGCGGACGTCGTCCACTACCTGGTCGAGGTGCTCACCGTGCCGGCCGCGGCCGGGCGGGCGTTCGAGATCGGCGGACCGGACGTCTTCAGCTACCTGGACATGATGCGCAGGCTCGCCGAGATCGAGGGCCGGGTGCTGCCGATGCTGCCGGCACTGGTGCCGATGGTGGAGCCGGTGACCTGGCTGTCGGCCCGCTGGGTGGCGCTGTTCACCGGGGTGGACGCGCACACCAGCCGGGCCCTGATCGACTCGATGAACACCGAGGTCGTGGTGCACGACCACACCATCCAGGACGTGGTCCCGTACCGGCCGATGACGTTCGACGACGCGGCGATCGCGGCGTTGGCCGAGCGGGCGGCGCAGAGCCGGCAGTCGCGCCGGTGAGCCGGTTGCGACGGGTGTTCCGGGTGGTGCCACGTGATCACGCCGAGCCGCCGCACGCCTTGCGGCGCCGGCGGCAGGTGGTGGCCGCGACCGCGCTCGGCGGAGCCGGCCTGCTCGGCGCCTCGCTGTCCGCGCAGCCGGGATCGGCACGGTTCTACCAGTTCACCGCGGCGACGGCGGCGACCTGGGCGGGCGGCAGCGTGCTGTCCGGCCGACTGCACCTCGGCCGCTCGTTCGGCCGCGGAGACCGGCTCGAACGACCGGTGCTGGTGCCGGTCGCGCTCGGCGTGGCCGCGTTCGTGCCGTTCTACGCGGGCGCGTTGGTGTGCCGACGGGTCGGTCCGCTGCGCCGGATGCTGACCTCGGTGCTGAACTACGCGCACCAGGGGTCCTCCGGCGCGGTGCTGGCCACCACGCTGGTGAACGGGGCGGCCGAGGAGGTGTTCTTCCGGGGCGCGCTGTACGCGGCGGTGCCGCCGGGCAATCCGGTCGCCACCTCCGCCGCGGCGTACGCGCTGGCCACCACCGCGACCCGCAATCCCGTTCTGGTCGCGGCGTCGGCGGTGATGGGGGTGCTGTGGGGTGTGCAGCGGCGCAGCAGCGGCGGCATCCAGGCGTCGATGATCACCCACCTGGTGTGGTCGTCGTTGATGTTGCGGTTCCTGCCGCCGCTGTTCCCGCCGCGTGTCGACGAGTCGATGGACTCCGCCGCGGACTGGCACGCCTGAGATGTGCAACCGTCAGGTTGCGTCCCCTCCGGAGATGTGCAACCCTTGAGTTGCACATCAATCCAGGAGTGAGGAGATCCACATGAGCAACGACCGGATCGAACGCGAGACCATCATCGCCGCACCGCTGGCCAGGGTCTGGTCGCTGGTCACCGAGCCCGGATTCTGGGTGACCAGCGAAGGCAACCGCACCGGTGCCACGGCCGAGGTCGGCGCGCTGACCGTCGCCCGCCACGAGGAGCACGGGGAGTTCCCGGTGCGGGTGCTGCGGGTCGACCCGCAGCGCTACGTCGCCTACCGGTGGGCGAGCGCGTTCGCCGGTGCCGAGCCGAACGAGCACAACAGCACGCTGGTCGAGTTCACCCTCGCAGAGGAGGGCGGCAAGACCCGCCTGCGCGTGGTGGAGAGCGGGTTCGCCGCGCTCGGCGGACCCGACGAGCTGCGCACGAAGGCGTTCACGGACAACACCGAGGGGTGGTCGGCCGTGCTCGAGGAGGTCACCGCGCGCGCCGAGCAAGCGCAGCGGTGACGACGGATCGCCGCGTCCACCCGGTGATCGACGCCGAATCGACCAGTGCCGAATCGACCGGTGCGGAATCGACCGGTGCCGAGTCGGCCAGTGCGGTGTTCGCCGCGCTGGCCGACCCGACCCGGCGCGCGCTGCTCGAACTGCTCGCCGCGCACGGTGAGGTGACCGCGACCGGGCTCGCCGGGCGGCTGCCGGTGACGCGCCAGGCCGTGGTCAAGCACCTCGCCGTGCTGGACGCGGCCGGTCTCGTGGCCGGCACCAGGGTCGGCCGCGAGGTCCGCTACGCGGTTCGGCCGTCCACCGTGGAGCGGACCGCGCGCTGGCTGGCGACCCTGGCGGCCGACTGGGACCGGCGGCTGGCACGGATCAAACGGCTCGCCGAGGGCGTGGACTGACCGATCCGGTCGTCGCCGTGCGGCCGAATCGCTCCGACGCTCACCTCGCCGTGCGGTTCCCGCGCCCTGCCCGGCCCGTCGGCTCGGCACCGGCCGGTGGTCAGGCGGGCGGACGGATCGCGTTCCTGACCGACGACGCCGGGTGGAGGCGGCGACCGCGACGGTCACCGCGCGGATCCGGCCGGCGACGGTCACCCCGCCTCCGCCGGCGTGCGGCTCGGCCGGGCGTTCTCCCCTCGGCGGCCGGTCAGCCGGGCAGTTGCGGGACCGGTCGCCGTCGGCTCCGAGGGGCGGGCGGCACCAGGCGGTCGGTGAAGCCGGCCGCCACCAGCCGCCGGTACGCGGCGTGCACCGCGTCCGGCAGATCCTGCGCCACCGCGTAGCCGCGGCGGGCGTACTCGGTGATCCGCTGCGTGTCGCCGACCAGCATGGTCACCACCCGGTCGACGTCGCCCATGCCGGCGATGTAGTCGTCCAGCGGCAGCGGCTGCGAGGCACACACCACATCCACCTCCGGCCACACCTTGCGGCAGGTCGCCAGCACCCGGCGCTGGTGGTACTGCCGGCAGACCAGCAGCACCGACCGGGGCACGCGGCCCGCGGCGTGCAGCAACCCGCGGGTGTTGGTCAGGTTCTCGCTGGTGTTGGTGGCCTCGGGGTCGATGGTGATGGCCTCCGGCGGCACGCCGAGCGCGATCGCGTGCTCGCGGTAGTGCACCGCCTCGCCACGCGGGAACCGGTCCACCGTGGTCGGGGCGTTGGCGCCGGTGAACACGATCCCGGAGAACAGGCCCCGGTGGTACAGCTCGGCGGTGTAGGTGGCGACGCCGAGATCGTGCCCGCCGAGCCCGACGCCGACGTCGCACGGGCGCAGCGGGTGTCCGAGGTCGTGGTAGTCCCACAGGGTCTGCACATCGGCCCGGATGGGGTCGGCTATGACGGTCGGCACAGCGCAGGACACTACGACACGACGCGCACCTCCGCTTGTATACGTGGTCAATGCTTCACGGGCAGTAGTCGCCGCGGACCGGTTCATACTGGTCACATGCGCCGTGCCTTCGCCCATGACGCGATCCTCGACCTGGCCGCCGACGGCGACGTCCGGGCCCCGGGTGCCGCGGTGACGGTCGCCCTCTGCGGAGGCTGGGAGCACCCGCCGCCGTGTCCGCTCGCGCCGCACCACACCGCCGCTCACCGGACCGGCGGTGCGGGCGGGTCGGAGGGCGAGCTGCGGGTGCGGGTGCTGTTCGCCGCCGAGCCGTCCGCCGAGACCGGGGTGCGGGTGCGGATCGAGCACGCGCTCGCGCAGGGTGAACTCACCGGCCCGGACGGGGTGACCACCCGCTGGCGGCTGGTGGAGGCGTCGCCGGGCGCGGTCCGCGCGGACGAGGTCGACCACGCCGAGCGGCTGATCGGGTCCTAGACGGGGTCGTCCTCGGGGGTGGGCAGCACCGTCAGCGTGCTCGGCGCCGTCGGCAGCACGTCGTCCACATAGGACTTCGCGGCGGCGGTGGTGCCGACGTCCTTGCCGGCCCGCTCGGACAGGAACCAGCGGTGTTCCAGGATCTCGTGGAACACCTCCGGCGGCGCCAGCCGGTCGGACAGCCCCGCCGGGATCATCGCCATCACCCGGTCGTACACCTCGGCCCGCCAGCGGTGCCCGGCGACCGTCTCCGGGATCGGCCGCGCCTCGACGTGCTCCAGGTGGGCCCGGTAGCTGATCATGTCGTTGAGCAGCCGCTGCGCCTGGTTCTCGGTGGCCTGGATGCCGGTCAGCCCGAACAGCCGGGCCCGGTGCCGGCCGACCTGCGCGACCTGGGTGTGGATGGTCAGCCGGGTGCCCTCGTCGGTGGTGACCAGCTCGATCTCGTCGGCGTCGAAACCCAGCTCGTTGAGCCGGTCCAACCGCTCCGCGATGCGGTAGCGCTGCTCGTCGGAGCGGAACACCTCCTCGCGGGTCAGCTCCGACCACAGCCCGTGGTAGCGGTGGGGGAGCTGCTCGGAGATCAGGATCGGGTCGACGCCGTCCGGCAGCAACCCGCCGGCCTGCAGATCCAGCAGCTCGCCGCCGACCCGCTCGGCGGCCGACTCGATGTCGTGGAGCCGCTGGCCGTCACTGAGCGTCCGGTACTGCGCCGAGGTCTCCGCGTCGACCAGGTAGGCGGCGATCCGCCCGGCGTCCGGCCGGAACAGCGTGTTGGACAGCGAGCAGTCGCCCCAGAACACCCCGGCCAGGTGCAGCCGGACCAGCAGCTCCACCATCGCGTCGATCAGCTGGTCGGTGGAGCGGTCGGTGGCGGCGTGCGAGAACAGGTACCGGTAGGACATCGAGTAGTCCAGGAAGCGGGTCACCAGGATCGCGTCCAGCCCGTTCGCGCGCTCCACGCACGCGCCGAGGACCGACACCGTCGGCAGGCCCTGGGTCTCGAAGTCGCTGAGCAGGTGGTACTCGCGGCGGGCCAGCCGCTCGCTGATCTCCTTCAGCGCGTAGACGTGGCCGTCCACCTCGGCGAAGCGGACCACGTGCCGGGAGATCCCGCGGTGCGCCACCTCGAGCAGTCGCCGGTCCGCCCACTCCTCGAGCGGTTGGTCCCAGGGCAGCGAGAGCAGCCCTGCCGCGTGCGCGGCGGGGGGCCGGAAGATGAACCGCACCGGCACATCATGCCAACCCCCGGCGCCGCGGCGCCCGGGTCGGATTCCTCTCTCATCCTTCTCTCACGTTCCCTGGCCAACCTCGACGGCATGTCCAGGACAACCGCGCAGGCGATCGATCCGGAGCGCAGAACGATCAGCGAGTACGCGCCCGGCCCGGGCAAGTGGGTCCTCGACCTGTCGGTGCTGCTGATCGCGCTCGGCTCGGCGCTCGCCGTCGCCGCGTTCGTTCGGGACCCGCGGCGTGCGGCCGTACTCCCCGGCCGTCGTGTTCGGTGCGTTGTGGACGCTCAGCCTGCTGGCGGTCGTCGTGTTCACCAAGACGGACTGGTCGGTCGGACCCGGCATCGGTGGCACCATCCACCGCTACGCCAGCGTGGTCGGCAACGTGTCGTTGCCCCTCGCGGTGCTTCTGGTGGCGCACAGAGTGTCCCCGACGCAGGCCGGCTGGCGGTGGGCGGCGCGCGTGCTCGGCACGCTGTCGCTGGGCACGTTCGGCCTCATCGTGGTCGGGGTCGTGCGGATGGCCATCGGATACGGGCCGCGGTGGCGGTTCGTCCCGCTCGGACTCGTCGAGCGGGCGGTGGCGTTCACCGCGGTCGCCGCGTGCTGACGCTGGTACTGGGTCTGCTGATGGCGCGAACGGACGCGCGGCGCGAGGCGGTGCCGGTCGGCGTCTGACGTCCCTGAACGCGGGACTCGCGGACGGTGCGGGGCTTTCCGGGGGGCTGAGCCGGTGTTACCGTTTCGGCACGGGCGCCGTCCTGCGCCCAACCTCCGGCTCCGGTGCTCACGCCACCGGCCCAGCGGAGGCAAAGGGAGCTTCGAGCCCTCGGGTGCCGGTCAGCTGACGTCCCTTCCGGTGGGGATCGCACGAGCGTGAGTCGTGGGTCGCCGCCGCGGAGAGGATGCGACATGACCGAGCACCGGTCGTTCAAGAAGCTCGTCCGGGCCCGCATGGCCAAGACCGGCGAGAGCTACACCGCCGCCCGCGCCCGGCTGCTGACCGCGGCCGACCCCGGCCCGGCGCCCGTGCTGGCCACCTCCGACGCCGTCGTCCGCGAGCGCACCGGCCGCGGCTGGGAGGAGTGGTTCGACCTGCTCGACGCCGAGGGCATGGGTGGGCGTCCGCACCGCGAGATCTCCCGCCGGGTGGCCGACCTGCTCGGCGTCGTGCCGCTGGCCTGGCCCGCGCAGGCGGTCACCACCAGCTACGAACGCGCCCGCGGCGGTCGCGCTGTCGGCCAGCACGAGGACGGCTTCTCGGTGTCGGTCACCCGCACCGTCACGGCCGGCCCGGAGGCGGTCTTCGACCTGCTCGCCGACGCCGACCGACGGCGTGCCTGGCTCGGCGTGGAGATGCGCGAGCGCACCGCGACCCGGCCGCTGCGGGCCCGCTTCGACCACGTCGGCGACCCGGGCGGCCGGGTCGCGGTCACCATCGGCGTCAAGGACGCCACCCGGTGCACGGTGGTCGTCGCGCACTCCCGCCTCGCCGACGCCGGCACCGCGGACAAGGCGCGCGCCTGGTGGCGCGACAGGCTGGACGCGCTCGGGACCGCCCTGGAGAGCGATCAT
>Ga0307413_10000824_pt1 | contig 10839 bp, 10 predicted proteins | sample DK1Ometagenome_3_FD_203714 | JGI IMG/M metagenome (GOLD analysis project Ga0307413, IMG submission 203714) | Maize rhizosphere microbial communities from greenhouse at UC Davis, California, United States - DK15-O-2 | ecosystem: Host-associated > Plants > Roots > Rhizosphere > Soil | place: USA... | reverse complement strand
GAATGCCCTTCTCCCGCGCCATCGTGGCCACACTGCTGCTGGCCGGCTCGGCGGTCGCGGCCACACCGGCCGCGGCCGACCCGACCGGCACCGCCGCCGACGTCACCGTCACCGTCACGGCGGCGATCACCGAGGTGACCGGTTTCGGCACCAACCCCGGCGCACTGCGGATGTACCGCTACCGCCCGGACGGCCTGCCCACCGGCCGGCCGGTGGTGCTCGCCCTGCACGGCTGCACCCAGGACGCGGCGGCCTACGGCACCGACACCGGCTGGGTCGCGCTCGCCGAACAGTGGCGGTTCACCCTGGTCCTGCCCGCACAGCAGCAGGCCAACAACGGCAGCCGCTGCTTCAACTGGTTCCAGAGCGCGGACACCACCCGCGGCCAGGGCGAGGCCGAGTCGATCGCGCAGATGGTCCGCCGGGCGGTCGCCGACGGCGCCGACCCGGCACGCGTCTGGATCAGCGGGCTGTCCGCGGGCGGCGGGATGACCGCGACCATGCTCGCCACCTACCCCGAGCTGTTCGCCGGCGGCGGCATCGTGGCCGGCCCGCCCCACCGCTGCGCGACCACCCTCATCGAGGCCTTCTCGTGCATGTACCCGGGCCGCGATCTCACCCCCACCCAGTGGGGCGGCTTCGTGCGCGCGGCGAGCCAGCACACCGGCCCGTGGCCGACCGTGTCGATCTGGCACGGCACGGCGGACTACACGGTGGCGACCGCGAACCAGCGCGAACAGGTGGACCAGTGGACCGACGTGCACGGCATCCCGACCACCCCCAGCGCGACCGACACCGTCGCCGGCTTCCCGCACGCGGTGTACCGCACCGCCGACGGCCGCACGGTGGTGGAGACGGTGACCCTCACCGGGATGGGCCACGGCCAACCGGTCGACCCGGGCACCTCGGCCACCAGCTGCGGCCGGGCCGGCGCCTACATCCTGGACGTCAACCTCTGCGCCGCGCGGCACCTCGGGACCACCTGGCAGCTGGCCGGCTGAGCCCGCCGGCACCCGGCGAACGGGAGCGGCACCCGGCGGGTGCCGCTCCCGTCCTCACCGGGTCAGGACGCCTGGGCGGCGTTGTACAGGTTCTGCGCGTCGGCCCCGAAGAACGGGCCGAACATCCAGTTCGGGAAGAAGTTGATCTTGTAGCTGTTCACCGAGTTCTGCAGACCGGTGCCGGTCGTCTCGTTGAACTGCTGGAACCACGGACCACCGCTGGAGCCGCCGGTCATGTTGCAGGTCATGCCGATGCCGCTGCTGAGGAACGCGCCGAAGGTCGGACCGCTGCAGTAGATCATCTTGGTGCCGTCGTACGGCGTGGCCGCCGGCCAGCCGAACGCGTACATGTTCTGCGACTTCGGCTGGTTGAACGCGACGCCCTGGCCGCCGACCACGTCGGTCAGGTTCTGACCGTTGAGCTGGTTCATGACGGCCGCGCCGATGTCGTAGTTGATGTCCTCACTGGCCACCCACTGCGGTGTCGCCGAGGTCGCCCGAGCCGCCCAGGTGCCGTACGGCGCCGCGCCGTTGTTGTAGGCCGGCACGAACACGAAGTTGGTGTGGAACGCGCCGTCCAGCTTCACGCAGTGGCCCGCGGTCAGCACCGTGCTCCTGTTCGCGCTGGTCACCGCGTCACCGCTGCAGGAGGCGTTGCGCCCCTGGTAGGTGAAGAACACCCGGCCCGCGGTCTTCACCACGGCCCCCGAACCGGTCCAGGCCGAGCCGCCGTTGGGGAACGCCTGGATGCCCACATCGGCCGAGCGCGACGGCGACACCGAGGCAGCGACCGCCTGCGGTGCGCCGAGTGCCACGTCGTGGCTGAGCCGGTCGAGATCGACACTGCCGAGCAGCTCGTCCATCGGTGTCGCGGACCGCATCGCCTCGGGCGTCCAGTGCGCGAGCACCGCGTCGACGGCGGCCGCCGTGGTGGCCTGCCGGGCGGTGGACGGGGCGGGCGCGGCGGCGGACGGACCGGCGAAGCCGGCTCCGGCGAGCGCACAGGCGGCGGCGACGACCGCGGCACGAATCATGACGGATCTCATTGCTGTACCTACCTTCGTGCAGGGGATCAGGTGGCCCGACGGAAGCTAATCCCGGCACAAAACGCGATCACACCGCCATTCGAAGGATGACATTTGCCGTTTGCCCGCACGGTGTGTTGCCAGTTCACCGAACGGGGCGAATTCCGGATGACGGGACGGCCCGCGATGGCCCATGCTGCGCGGCATGGTCTGCCGCATCTCACACACCACAGTCGACTGTGCCGACGCCTACGAGCTCTCCGAGTGGTGGAAGCGGGTGCTGGACTACGTCGACATCCCCGACGACCCCAACCTGCCCGGCCACGACGAGTGCATGATCATGCGACCGGACGGTGGCCACCAGATCCTCTTCATCGAGGTGCCCGAGGCGAAGCAGGGAAAGAACCGCATCCACTTCGACCTGATGCCGACCGACCGCACCCGCGACGAGGAGACCGAGCGGGTCATCGCGCTCGGGGCGACGCTGGTCCTCGACCTGCGCGACCCGCTGACCGGCAAGGGCTGGGCACAGCTCGCCGACCCGGCCGGCAACGAGTTCTGCGTCCTGCGGCCCGAGGCCGATCGGGCCGGTGACAGCCCGTCCTGACCCGCCCGTCCTGACCTTTCGCGAGAACGAGCCGACCCCGACGCGGCGGCCGCCGCGACGGACTAACCCGCCGAGCCGCGGGCGGCCCGCCGCCTGCGGACCCCGATGGCGAACACCAGGGCCAGCACCACCAGGGCGGCACCGCCGGCCGGCCACCAGCCCCAGGTCGCCGCGCCGGTATGCCCGGACACCGTCACGTCCGGGGTGTCCGGAAAACCCTCTGCCACGGTGATCGTGTCGGCCTCGGTCAGCAGGTGGTTCTCGGCCCGGAACGCGTCGAGGTCCGGCTCGTATCGCTGGCCGGTGTGGTCGACCAGCACCCGGCTGCCGTCGGTGCGGCGCACCAGGAACAGCGTCAGCTCGTCGACCTCGCCGCCCGCCCGCTGCACCACCAGCTTGCGGGTGCTCACCGCGCTGTCATCACCGCCGGTGTCCCGCTCGATCATCGCGATGATCTCGTCCGCGGACATGGACACGGCCGGCGGCGGCGCCGAACACGCGGTCACCCCGCCCAGCAGGGCCAGCAGCACCACCACGGCTCGGATCACCCGACCACCGTAGCCGGAGCGGGACCGTGACCGGCGCTCTGCGCACCGGCCACGGTCCCGGTCTGTCGGCCGACCCGTCGAGCGGTCGGTCAGTCGGTCAGCTCGTCACAGCCGATCGCGTCGGCATCGCCCGCCGCTCTCGGCACCCACCGCACGTTGGCGAACGAGGCGGAGAACGCGCCCTCGGTGTAGATCAGGAACGGCGTGTTGACCACCTCGAGGTCCAACCCCGTCGCGGCGAAGCACTCAACCGGGATCTTCACCGTCGACTTCGTGCCCACCGGCATGGAACGGAACAGGTTCGTCGCCACCACCTCGGCGAGGCACGGGTAGACGCAGTGAACGCTCACCACGGTTCGCGCGGCCGGGGCCTGGTGCACGATCATGTCGAACTCCAGCGCGCTGTCCGCGTTGAGGTACGACCGCAGATCCGTGCCCCCGGACGGGTCCTGCATGTACAGCTGGCCCGGCGCGGTGCCGGTCCAGGTCGCCCTCAGCGCGTCCTGCTGCACGTTGACGTCGGCGGGAACGACGCTGATCGAACTGTGCGCCGCGGTCCCGTCCGGGCCGATCTCGGTGCCGCCCCAGTTGTCCGGCGAACCGATGAAGCTGCGGTACGGCGCGGTGTCGGCCCGGTCGAAGATCACCAGGTCCTCGGTGGCGTCCCCGCCACCGCCGCCGCCGCAGCCGAAGCCCGGCGAGCTCTCGTCGAGCACCGGCACGGTCACCCGCTGGCCGTCGGTGAGGCCGTAGCCGAGCCGGAACAGCGGGTCGTAGTCCGGCTGGTCCGGGTTCAGCGGCGTCTGGCAGGCCGAAGCCGGCCAGGAGTAGGACAGCGTGCCGGTGAAGCCCCTGCCGTGGTTGTCGCCGCGGACCAGCATGTCGGCCACGCCACCGCCCTCGGTGCCGGGCAGCCACGCCGCGACGAACGCGTCGGAGCGGTTCAGCTCCTTGTTCATGTGCAGCGGTCGGCCGGTCACCGCCACGGTCACCACCGGCACGCCCTTGCCGGACACCCGGTCGAGCACGGCGAGGTCGTTCGGGAACAGCCGGGCCGTCTCCAGCGTGCGCCGGATGTCGCCGACGCCCTCCGCGTACGGGGTCTCGCCGATGACCGCGATCACCGCGTCGTAGCCGGTCGGGTCGACGTTGCCGGACTCGTCGAAGGTCACGTCCGCGTCGCCGAGCACCTCCCGCAGACCACCGAGAATCGTGGTGCCGTTGGGGAAGTCGGCGTTGGTGTTGCCGGTGCCCTGCCAGGTCAGCGTCCAGCCGCCGGTCTGGTTGGACAGGTTGTCCGCGCTCTTGCCGACCACCAGCACCCTGGCGTCGGGCGACAGCGGCAGGACGTTGCCGTTGTTCTTCAACAGCACCTGCGACTCGCGCACCGCCGTGCGGGCGAGCGCCCTGGCCTCGAGGTCGCCGGCGTCGCCGGCGTGCTCGCGCTGCGACGGCCGGGGACCGTCCAGCACCCCGGCACGCAGCTTGACGCGCAGGATGCGGGTCACCGCGTCGTTGATCCGCGACATCGGGATCTCGCCGGACTGCACCTGGGCGATCGTGTTGGCGATGAACGCCTGCCAGTCGGCCGGCACCATGATCACGTCGATCCCGGCGTTGATCGCCCTGGCGCAGCTGGCGTTGGTGCAGCCCTCGACCTGGCCGATGCCGTTCCAGTCGGACACGACCAGGCCGTCGAAGCCCATCTTGCCCTTCAGGATGCCCCGCAGCGCGAGCTCGCTGCCGTGCAGCTTGCCCTCTCCGATACCGAGGTCGGTGTTGGTCCAGCTGTTGAACGACACCATCACGGTCTGCGCGCCCGCGGCGAGCGCGCCGTAGTAGCCGTGGCCGTGGAGGTTGATCATCTCGGCGGTGGACGAGGGGTTCACGCCCTGGTCGCGGCCGCCGATGGTGCCGCCGTCACCGATGAAGTGCTTGGCGGTGGCGATCACCCCGTCGGAGCCGATGCGCCGGTGGGCGTTGTCCTGCAGGCCCTTCACGGCCTCGTAGCCGTAGGCCCTGGTGATCCGCGGGTCCTCGGAGAAGCCCTCGTAGGTGCGGCCCCACCGGTCGTCGCGGACCACGGCGAGGGTGGGCGCGAACGCCCAGTCCTGGCCGGTCACCCGGATCTGCGCGGCGGTGGCCGCGCTCACGTCGCGCACCAGGCAGGGGTCCTTGGCCGCGCCGAGGCCGATGTTGTGCGGGAAGACGGTGGCGCCGTGCACGTTGTTGTTGCCGTGCACCGCGTCGATGCCCCAGATCACCGGGATGCCGGTGCGGGTGGCCTTCGAGGCGAGCCAGTAGGCGTCGGCCGAGGCGACCCAGTCCTGCGGGGTGGCGTACTTGTCGCGGTTGGGCCAGGCGCCGCCGCCGTTGAGCACCGAGCCGATCGCGTACTCGCGGACCTGGTCGGGGGTGATCGAGGTGATCTCCGGCTGGGTCATCTGGCCGACCTTCTCGGCCAGGGTCATCCGCGAGACCTGGTGGGCTATGCGGAACTCGTCGGCGAGGTTCTTCTGGACCTGGCTGTCCACCAGGGGCCAGTCGGCGAGGGTGGGCAGCTGGTCCTCGATCCGGGCGCAGCCGCCGTGGTCCATCCGCGGGGCGCCGATGGTCGGCCGGCCGTCTCCCGGGTGGTGTTGATCGCCCTGCGGGGAGGCCGTGGCCAGGCCGGTGGACAGCCCCGCTGACAGGGTCATCACCACGCCGACCAGCAGCGCGCGGGCGGGGGGTCTGTGGGTCATGGGCTGCCTCACCTGGATCGCGACGTTGCGGACGGTTGCGGACGGCGGGTTCGCACCGCTACGGCATCGTCACGTGGGGGTGTCGGCAAAGTCAATATGTTGGGCGTCGAAACATATCCTCATTTGGGAGCGCTCCCACACCGTCTAGGCTGGGCGGATGCGGATCGTGTCGCTGCTGCCCGCCGCCACCGACATCGTGGCCGTGCTCGGTCGCTCCGCTGACCTGGTCGGGCGGACGCACGAGTGCGACTGGCCGGCGTCGATCGGTTCGGTCCCGGTGATCACCGGCAGTGACATCGACGTGGGCCGGATGTCCAGTCGGGAGATCTCCGCGGCGGTCGGCGGCTCCCACCGGGGTTCGTCGCTCTACACGGTGGACGTCGAGCGGCTGGCGGCGCTCGCCCCCGACCTGGTGCTCACCCAGGACCTGTGTGAGGTGTGCGCGGTGTCCTACCGGCGGGTCGCCGACGCGGTCCGACTCATCCCCGGCGCCGGCCCGCAGGTGGTCAGCCTGGAGCCGAGGACGCTCGACGAGGTGCTGGACTGCGTTCGCACCGTCGGCGAGCTGCTCGAGGTGCCGGACACCGCGGCCCGGTCGGCGGCGCTGCGCTCCCGGCTCGCCGCTGTCCGAGCCGCCGTCCGAGCCGCCGTCCCGGCGCGGCCGCGGGTGGTCGCGATCGAGTGGCTGGACCCGGTGTGGCCGGCCGGGCACTGGGTGCCCGAGCAGATCGACGCGGCCGGCGGGGTCGCGTTGCTGGCCTCGGCGGGCGAGCACACCTCGCCCGTGCGGTGGCAGGCCGTGCTCGACGCGCGACCGGACGTGCTGCTGCTGATGCCCTGCGGCCTGTCGCCCGACCGAACCGTCGCCGAGGTGGCATCGCTGACCGACCGGCCCGGCTGGGCGGAGTTGCCGGCCGTGCGCGCCGGTGCCGTGTGGGTGCTGGACGGCCCCGCCTACTTCAACCGGCCCGGCCCCCGGGTGGTGCGCGGCGTCGAGGTCCTGGCGCACGTGTTGCACGGTCTGACGGTGGCGGAACCGGTCGGTGCGAGCGAAGCCCGCCGGCTTCCCCACCCGACCGAACCCCGGTGAGCCGAGGTCGACCGCGACAGCACACCCCGCTGCCGGGCGGACGCTCGCAGCCGGGTCGTACTCGGGCCCGTCCGGCCGTGCCGCAGGCGACCGCCTCGGCGCGGCCGTCGCGGACGGGAACCTTCGGGACACGACCTAGGATCGAGCCATGATCTTCATCGTGGTCAAGTTCACCGTGAAGCCCGAGCACGCGGACAGCTGGCTCGCGCAGGTCGGTCCGTTCACCGAGGCCACCCGCGGCGAGGAGGGCAACCTCTGGTTCGAGTGGTCGCGCAGCGTCGACGACCCGAACACCTTCGTCCTGGTCGAGGCGTTCCAGGACGGCGCGGCCGAGGCGCACGTGACCGCACCCCACTTCGCCGCCGCGCTGGCGACGATGCGTCCGCTGATCGCCGGCACCCCGCAGATCGTGAGCACCACGATCGACGGTGCCACGGGGTGGTCGGAGATGGGCGAGCTCCGGCTCGGCGACTGATCCTCCACAGAGGACCTGCTGTCGTGCGGCCGGACCCCACCGAGTTGATCGAACGCGCCGCCGCGCTGGCCGCTCCGGGCCGCCGGCGGCTGCTCGGCATCTGCGGCTCGCCGGCTGCCGGCAAGTCCACCTTGGCCGAGACGATCGTCGCGGCGCTCGGCGACGCGGCGGTGTGCGTCCCGATGGATGGCTTCCATCTGGCGCAGGTCGAGCTCGACCGGCTCGGCCGGGCCGATCGCAAGGGCGCGCCGGACACCTTCGACGGCGCGGGCTACGTGGCGCTGCTGCGCCGGCTGCGAACCCCGGTCCGCGACGAGGTCGTCTACGCACCGGCGTTCCGCCGGGAGATCGAGGAACCGGTGGCCGGCGCGGTTCCGGTCGCGCCACACGTCCCGCTGGTGATCACCGAGGGCAACTACCTCCTGGTCGACACCGCACCCTGGGACCAGGTGGCCGGCCTGTTGGACGAGGTGTGGTTCCTGCGGGTGCCGGCGCGGCTGCGCCGGGACCGGTTGATCGCCCGGCACCGGGAATTCGGTCGGTCCGCCGAGCAGGCCCGGGAACGGGCCCTCGGCTCGGACGAGCGCAACGCCGAGCTGATCGAGAGCACCGCTCACCGGGCCCACCTGATCGTTCAGGACTGAGGCACGGTCTCGGCGAGCGCGCGTCGGAGGCCGTCGAGGATCAGCTCCAGCCCGTAGTCGAACTCGTCGCCGTAGGCGTAGCCGGGCCGCAGAACGTGTTCGGTCATCAACTCGGCGAGGTGCGGGTAGGCGTCGAGGGGCTGGTCCGCCATGATCGCCTGGGCGACCTCGCCCGCCTCCTCGCCGGTTCGGAACGGCAGGCTCGCCTCCTGCAGCGCGAACCCGTAGACATAGGCGTCCAGCAGCGAGTACGCGTGCGCGGCGAGCGGGATCGGGAAGCCCGCTGCCCGCAACAGTCCGAGCATCGCGTCGTGCTGGCCCAGCGTCGCCGGACCGGGCGCGGTCCGCGACTCCATCAACGGCGTGGCCCACGGATGTCGGATGAGCACCGCTCTCATCGACGAGCACCGCTCTCGCACCGCCGCTCGCCAGTCACTGTCCGGGTCGAGCTCGGGCGTCACGATCTCCGCGAAGACCGAGTCGACCATGCCGTCGAGCAGCGCGGTCTTGTTGGCCACGTGGTGGTAGAGCGACATCGCCTCGACGCCCAGTTCCTCACCGAGCTTGCGCATCGTCAACCCGTCGATGCCGGCGGCGTCCGCCATCGCGACGGCGGTGGTGAGCACCCGCCGCCTGGTGAGCCCAGCTCTTGCGGCCACCGCACCTCCCCTGCCGACGACCGTCCCTCGCACCGACGCCGGGCAACGCCCACCACCGACCCGGCGAACGTCACCGAACCGGCGAGTCCGCCCTGTTCCGCCGCCTCGGGATCGACCCAGCGAGTTCCGCCGTCCGTCCCGCGGTTCGCGCCACCCCGACCCGTTGCGTTCCTTACGTCGTAAGACCATACTGACCGCACAATCTTACAACGTAAGGGCACGCCATGACGACAGTGACGACCACCATGCGCGCCGTGGTGCAGGACAGCTACGGCGACGCTGACCTGCTGCGGCGCGCCGAGATCCCCCGACCGACACCCGGCTCCGGCGAGGTGTTGCTGCAGGTCACGGCCGCCGGACTGGACCGGGGCGCGGTGCACCTGATGACCGGCCTGCCCTACCCGATCCGACTCGCCGGCTTCGGCCTGCGCCGGCCGAAGAACCCGGTCCGCGGCCGCGAGGTGGCCGGGCGGGTGGTCGTGGTGGGCGATGGAGTGCCGGATCTGCGGCCGGGCGACGAGGTGTTCGGCATCGGCGAGGGTTGCTTCGCGGAGTTCACAGTGGCACGGGCAGACCTCCTGGTACGTCGGCCGGACACCCTCGACCCGACCGCGGCCGCCGCCCTGCCGATCTCCGGGCTCACCGCGCTGCAGGCTGTGCGCGACCACGCGTCCGTGCGGCACGGCCAGCGCGTCCTGGTGCTCGGCGCGTCCGGCGGGGTCGGCACCGTCGCCGTTCAGCTCGCGGTCGCGGCCGGCGCCGAGGTCACCGGGGTGTGCCGAACGTCCAAAATGGACCGGGTGCGCGCGCTGGGCGCGGCTCACGTGGTGGACCACACGACGGCCGAGCCGCACGGCGAGTTCGACGTCATCCTGGACATCGGCGGCAACCGGCCGCTGAGGACACTGCGGCGGCTGCTCGCCCCGCGTGGACGGCTGGTCATCGTCGGCGGTGAGACCGACGGCCGACTGCTCGGCGGCACCGACCGGCAGCTGCGCGCGATGGCGTGGTCACCGTTGCTGCGCCAGCGACTCGGCACCTTTGTGTCGTCCGAGAACGGCGCGGATCTCGCGGTGCTGCGTGATCTGGCCGTCGCCGGCACGCTGCGTCCGGTCGTCGACCGCACCTACCCGCTCGACGGTGTGCCCGACGCCATCCGGGACCTGGTCGCCGGCCGGCTCACCGGGAAGGCGGTCATCACCCTCGAATGACGAGCCGCCGCCGGCGTCTCGCTGTCAGGCATTGGCGATGGCCCGTGCCGGCACCCACCGGCGGAGAGCACCGCTCTTGACGGAGAGCACCACGTCGATCGAGTGTCGTCCCCGGTCGCGAGAGTGCTCTCCCGAGAGAGCAGTGCTCTCGGCAGCGACGCCGTACCTACTCCGCTTCGACGGCACTGTCCGGATGCGCCCGGGCCTGGCGCTGCAGCCGTTCCTGCTGCCGCAGGTCGGCGTGCTCCACGGCCATCAGCTCACCGCGCGCATCCTCGTGCACCCGCAGCAACTCGTCGAGCTTGACCAGCATCGCGCGGGACTCGCGGTTCGTCGTGTGCTGCACGGTGAACACCATGAACAGGGTGATCAGCGCGGCGCCGGTGTGCATCCACAGGTGCCAGTGCTCGTCGAAACCCCAGGGGATGCCGATGATCAGCCAGCCGAGCACCACGGCGGTCACCAGCGCCACGGCCGCGGTCGACCCCGCGAGGGAGGTCACCCGATTGGCCGCGGCGCTGACCGCTTCACGCGACGCGTCCTGGGGGCGCTGCTCCGCGTCCGGAGCCGCGCTCTCCCCGGCATCGGTCGCCACGGTCGGAGGCAGCTGGTCCTAGACGGTGTCGCGGGGCGTCGTACGGGTGGAGTCGGTCATCGCGAATCGGTCCCTTCGGCTGGCAGCGGCCGGGTACCGCGCGCACTGCTCGACGGGACGGAGGTGCCCGGTGCCGGGAACGGTCAAACCCGCCATTCGACGCAATCCACAATGAGCTTGAACACAGTCGACCGGAGGTTCCCGCTTCCCCGGCGGCGGCGGGCACTCGGACCGGCACGC
>Ga0307413_10000820_pt1 | contig 10858 bp, 17 predicted proteins | sample DK1Ometagenome_3_FD_203714 | JGI IMG/M metagenome (GOLD analysis project Ga0307413, IMG submission 203714) | Maize rhizosphere microbial communities from greenhouse at UC Davis, California, United States - DK15-O-2 | ecosystem: Host-associated > Plants > Roots > Rhizosphere > Soil | place: USA... | reverse complement strand
TTCCGGGCGCCGGGGTGAAGAAGGGCGACATCGTCAAGGCGGTCATCGTCCGCACCCGCAAGGAGAAGCGCCGGCCCGACGGGTCGTACATCCGCTTCGACGAGAACGCCGCCGTGCTGATCAAGCCGGACAACGAGCCGCGCGGGACCCGCATCTTCGGGCCGGTCGGCCGCGAGCTGCGCGACAAGAAGTTCATGAAGATCATCTCGCTCGCCCCGGAGGTGTTGTAGGCGATGAAGATCCAACAACACGGCGACACGGTCTTTTCGGGTTCTCTCGTCGCTTCCGCGGGGGGGTCGTTCTGATGAAGATCAAGAAGGGCGACACCGTCGTCGTCATCGCCGGCAAGGACAAGGGTGCGCGGGGCAAGGTCATCCAGGCCTATCCGGACCGGGACAAGATCCTCGTCGAGGGTGTCAACCGGATCAAGAAGCACACCAAGATCTCCACGACCCAGCGCGGCGCACAGTCCGGCGGGATCGTGACCCAGGAAGCCCCGATCCACGTCAGCAACGTGATGCTGGTGTCGGACGGCAAGGCGGTCCGGGTCGGCTACCAGATCGGCGAGGACGGCAAGAAGATCCGCGTCGCTCGCGGCAAGGCCGGCGAGGACAAGAACGGGAACCCGAGGGAGATCTGATGACCGAGACGACTCTCGAGGCGAACGCCGCGCCGCGGCTGAAGCTGCGCTACCGCGCGGAGATCTCGCCCCGCCTGAAGGACGAGTTCTCCTACACCAACGTCATGCAGATCCCGGGCGTGGTGAAGATCGTGGTGAACATGGGTGTCGGCGACGCCGCCCGTGACTCCAAGCTGATCGAGGGCGCGATCCGCGACCTCGCCACCATCACCGGTCAGAAGCCCGAGGTGCGCAAGGCCCGCAAGTCCATCGCGCAGTTCAAGCTGCGCGAGGGCATGCCGATCGGCGCGAAGGTCACCCTGCGCGGCGACCGGATGTGGGAGTTCCTGGACCGGCTGCTGACCATCGCGCTGCCGCGTATCCGCGACTTCCGGGGCCTGTCGCCCAAGCAGTTCGACGGCAACGGCAACTACACCTTCGGTCTCAACGAGCAGTCCATGTTCCACGAGATCGACCCCGATTCCATCGACCGCCAGCGCGGCATGGACATCACCGTCGTCACCACCGCCACCAACGACGAGGAGGGCCGGGCGCTGCTGAAGCACCTGGGCTTCCCGTTCAAGGAGAACTGATGGCCAAGAAGTCCCTGGTCAACAAGGCCGCCAAGAAGCCGAAGTTCGCGGTGCGGGGCTACACCCGTTGCCAGCGCTGCGGCCGGCCGCACGCCGTGTTCCGCAAGTTCGGCCTCTGCCGTGTCTGCCTGCGGGAGATGGCCCACCGCGGTGAGCTCCCCGGCGTTTCCAAGTCCAGCTGGTAGTACTGATGGCCCGACCCCGCAAGCGGGTCGAGCGAACCAGCTACCTCACATCCCGCCGAGGCCCCTCATCGGGGAACCGGGCGAGAAAGGTTGACAGGTCACCATGACGATGACCGACCCGATCGCAGACTTCCTCACCCGTCTGCGCAACGCGAACTCCGCGTACCACGACGAGGTGACGCTGCCGCACTCCAAGCTCAAGGCGAACATCGCCGAGATCCTGAAGCGCGAGGGCTACATCGCCGGCTACCACGACGAGGACGGCGAGAAGGGCAAGAACCTGGTCGTCGAACTCAAGTACGGGCCGAACCGGGAACGCAGCATCGCCGGCCTGCGACGGGTGTCCAAGCCCGGTCTGCGGGTGTACGCGAAGTCCACCAACCTGCCGAAGGTGCTCGGCGGCCTGGGCGTGGCGATCATCTCCACGTCCGGCGGGCTGCTCACCGATCGTCAGGCCGGCAAGCAAGGGGTTGGCGGGGAAGTCCTCGCCTTCGTCTGGTAAGGGAGGGGAAACAAGCATGTCTCGTATCGGAAAGCTGCCGGTTCCCGTCCCCGCCGGGGTCGAGGTGACCATCGAGGGCCAGCACATCAGCGTCAAGGGGCCGAAGGGCACGCTCAGCCACGTGATCGCCGAGCCGATCACCGTGGAGCGCGCCGAGGACGGCACCCTCGCGGTGAAGCGGCCCAACGACGAGCGGACCAGTCGCGCGCTGCACGGCCTGACCCGCTCCCTGGTGAACAACCTGGTCGTCGGCGTGACCACGGGCTACGAGCGCAAGCTCGAGATCCACGGCGTCGGTTACCGCGTGCTCGCCAAGGGCTCCGACCTGGAGTTCTCGCTCGGCTACAGCCACCCGGTCAAGGTGACTCCGCCGGAGGGCATCACCTTCACGGTGGAGAGCCAGACCAGGTTCGCCGTGGTGGGCATCGACAAGCAGCAGGTCGGTGAGGTCGCCGCCAACATCCGCAAGCTGCGCAAGCCCGACCCGTACAAGGGCAAGGGCGTCCGCTATGCAGGCGAGCACATCCGCCGCAAGGTCGGAAAGACGGGTAAGTGATCATGGCTGAGACAACGGTCACCAAGCGCAAGCCGGTGGGCAAGGACATCTCCACCACCCGGCGCATCGCCAAGGCCCGCCGGCACTTCCGGCTCCGCAAGCGGATCAGCGGTACGTCGGAGCGTCCTCGCCTCGTCGTGCACCGGTCGTCGCGGCACATCACCGCCCAGCTGGTGGACGACCTGGCCGGCCGCACACTGGCCTCGGCGTCCAGCCTGGAGGCCGACGTGCGCGCGGTCGACGGCGACAAGAAGGCCAGGTCCGCGAAGGTCGGCGAGCTGATCGCCGGCCGTGCGTCCGCGGCGGGTGTCAGCAAGGTCGTGTTCGACCGGGGCGGCAACGCCTACCACGGTCGGATCGCGGCGCTCGCCGACGCCGCCCGCGAAGCCGGGCTGGAGTTCTGATCATGAAGACTGCTATGACGATGGAAGGGAACGCCTGATGCCGGGACGTACGCGGCAGTTCGGCGGCGGTCAGCAGGGTGGCCCCGGCGGTGGTGGTGAGCGCGGTGAGCGCGGCGACCGTCGTGGTGGCCGGGACCGTCGCGACGGTGGCCGTGGCGGGGCGGCCCAGGAGAAGACCCCGCACATCGAACGCGTCGTCGCCATCAACCGGGTGGCGAAGGTCGTGAAGGGTGGTCGGCGCTTCAGCTTCACCGCGCTGGTCGTCGTCGGTGACGGCGACGGTCTGGTCGGTGTGGGCTACGGCAAGGCCAAGGAGGTGCCGGCCGCGATCGCGAAGGGCCTCGAGGAGGCCAAGAAGAGCTTCTTCAAGGTCCCGCGGATCGGTGGCACCATCCCTCACCCGATCACCGGTGAGCGTGCCGCCGGCGTCGTGCTGCTTCGCCCGGCGTCCGCCGGTACCGGCGTCATCGCCGGTGGCCCGGTGCGTGCCGTGCTGGAGTGCGCCGGTGTGCACGACGTGCTGTCGAAGTCGCTCGGCTCCGACAACCCGATCAACATCGTGCACGCCACCGTGGCCGCGCTGAAGGGCCTGCAGCGTCCCGAGGAGGTGGCCGCCCGCCGCGGTCTGCCGCTCGAGGACGTCGCGCCGGCCGGCATGCTGCGCGCCCGCGCCGCCGCCGCTACCGGACGGGGGGCCTGACCATGGCTGACGCGAAGCGCCTGAAGGTGACTCAGATCAAGAGCACCATCGGCACCAAGCGCAACCACCGCGAGTCCCTGCGGACGCTGGGTCTGCGAAAGATCCGGCAGACGACGGTTCGCGACGACACCCCCCAGGTGCGCGGCCTCATTCACACGGTCCGCCACCTGGTGACGGTCGAGGAGGTCGACTGATGACCATCAAGATCCATCACCTGCGCCCTGCGCCGGGTTCGAACAAGGCCAAGATGCGGGTCGGCCGCGGTGAGGGCTCGAAGGGCAAGACCGCCGGCCGCGGTACCAAGGGCACCAAGGCGCGCAAGAACGTGTCGCCCGCGTTCGAGGGTGGGCAGATGCCCATCCACATGCGGCTGCCGAAGCTGCGCGGCTTCAAGAACCGGTTCCGCACCGAGTACCAGCCGGTGAACGTCGGCGACATCGCCCGCGTCTTCCCGGACGGCGGCGCCGTCGGCGTCGACGAGCTGGTCTCCGGTGGCCTGGTCCGCAAGGGCCAGCTGGTCAAGGTCCTCGGCGACGGCGACCTGGGCGGGGTCAGGCTCGACCTGACCGCGCACCGGTTCTCGGCCGGCGCCAGGGAGAAGCTGTCCGCCGCGGGCGGCAGCGCCACGGAGCTGTAGTCGTGCGTCACTGACGCCTCGCAAACGGCCGGCGGGAAGACTCCCGCCGGCCGTTTCGCGTGGCGGGTGCCCCCGGTCGTCAGCCGCCCGACAGCGGCGTGGCACGACGAAACTGTTAGAGTCGTGAACACGCTTCGGGGCGAGTAGTCCCGAAGCGTTCCTGGCTTGCCGCCATCCGGTGGGCCAGGTCGTGTACTGCCGGCGACAGCCGGCCAAGCCGTTCACCGGTGTGGGTGCCGGTGACGCCGAGGAGGTCTTGCGTGCTCAGCGCCTTCCGCTCGGCTCTTACGACGCCGGATCTGCGTCGCAAGATCCTCTTTACGCTCGGCATCATCGCCGTGTACCGGGTCGGTGCCGCGCTGCCGTCTCCAGGCGTGTCGTACCCGAACGTGCAGAAGTGCCTCGGTGAGGTCGACCAGCAGGGCATCTACGGCCTGTTGAACCTGTTCAGCGGCGGTGCCCTGCTGCAGTTGTCGGTGTTCTCGCTCGGGATCATGCCCTACATCACGGCGAGCATCATCATCCAGCTGTTGACCGTGGTGATCCCGCGCTTCGAGCAGCTGAAGAAGGAAGGCCAGGCCGGCCAGGGCAAGCTCACCCAGTACACCCGGTACCTCACCATCGCCCTCGCGGTGCTGCAGGCCACGGGCATCGTCGCCATGGCGGACCGCAAGCAGCTGTTCGGCTCCTGCCAGGAGGACGTCATCCCGGGCAACGGGGTCCTGCCGCTCGTCGTCATCGTGATCACCATGACCGCCGGCACCGCGCTGATCATGTGGCTCGGCGAGCTGATCACCGAGCGCGGCATCGGCAACGGCATGTCGCTGCTGATGTTCGTCAACATCGCGGCCCGCATCCCGGTCGAGGGCGCCAACATCCTTCAGCAGAACGGCGGCCTCGTGTTCGCCGTGGTCTGCTTCTTCGGCCTGGTGATCATCGCCAGCGTGGTCTTCGTCGAGCAGGGCCAGCGCCGCATCCCGGTGCAGTACGCCAAGCGGATGATCGGTCGCCGGATGTACGGCGGCACCTCGACCTACCTGCCGCTGAAGGTCAACCAGGCGGGCGTCATCCCGGTCATCTTCGCCTCGTCGCTGCTGTACCTGCCGGACCTGATCGCGCGGCTCACCGGCAACACCAACAACTGGTTCAACCGGTTCGTCGCGGACAACGTGGTCAACCAGGGCAGCTGGGTGCACATCGGGCTGTACTTCGCCCTGATCATCTTCTTCACGTACTTCTACATCACCATCACGTTCAACGTGAACGAGCGCGCCGACGAGATGAAGAAGTACGGCGGATTCATCCCGGGCATCCGCCCGGGCCGCCCGACCTCGGAATACCTGTCCTTCGTGCTCAGCCGCATCACCCTGCCGGGCTCGATCTACCTGGGTGTCATCGCCGTGCTGCCGAACTTCTTCCTCGAGGTCACCGGCGAGGGCCAGAACCAGAACTTCCCCTTCGGTGGCACCGCGGTCCTGATCATGGTCGGCGTCGGCCTTGACACGATCAAGCAGATCGAGAGCCAGCTGATGCAGCGCAACTACGAAGGGTTCCTGCGGTGACGAACCGGCTGATCCTGGTCGGCCCGCCGGGTGCGGGCAAGGGGACCCAGGCCGGCCGCCTGAGCGGCATGCTGGGCATCCCGCACATCTCGACCGGTGATCTGTTCCGGGCGCACATCGCCAACGGCTCCGAGCTGGGCAGCGAGGTGAAGGGCTACCTCGACGCCGGCAAGCTCGTGCCGGACGAGGTGACCAATCAGATGGTGCGTGAGCGACTGGCCGAGGCCGACGCCGAGGACGGTTTCCTGCTCGACGGCTTCCCGCGCAACGTCGGACAGGCCGAGGTGCTCGGCAAGATCCTGGCAGAGGTGGAGCACCCGCTGGACGCGGTCATCGAGCTGCGTGTCGACGAGGAGGTCGTGGTCGCCCGGCTGATGTCGCGCGGCCGCGAGGACGACGTCGAGGAGGTCATCCGGCACCGGCAGGAGGTCTACCGGTCGGAGACCGCTCCGCTGCTGGACTACTACCGCGAGCTGGTGGTCACCGTGGACGCGCTGGGCGAGGTCGAGGAGATCACCGAGCGTGTCCTCGGCGCGCTGCGCAACCGCGCGTGACCGCGGGTGGACTGGCCGCTCTGCTGCCGTGGCGTCGAATGATTGAGATCAAGTCCCCCGACGAGCTGGACGCCATGCGTGCCGCCGGCCTGGTGGTCGCCGCCGCGCTGGCGAACGTCACCGCCGCGGTCAAGGTCGGGGTCAGCACGCTGGAGCTCGACGAGATCGCCGAGCAGACCATCCGCGACGCCGGCGCGGTGCCGTCGTTCAAGGGCTACCACGGGTTTCCGGCGAGCATCTGCGCCTCGGTGAACGACCAGATCGTGCACGGCATTCCGAGCGCCGCGCAGCTGCTCGCCGACGGCGATCTGATCTCGGTGGACTGCGGTGCGATCCTGGGCGGCTGGCACGGCGACGCCGCGGTGACGCTGCCGGTCGGTGAGATCAGCGAGGCCGATCAGGCGTTGTCCGACCTGACCAGGGTGGCCATGCTGGCCGGAATCGCGGCGGCGACGGCTGGCGGTCGGCTGACCGACGTCTCGCACGCGGTGGAGTCCGCGGTGCGCGCGGGTCAGGGGTCGGTGGAGTACGGCATCGTCCGCGAGTACGGCGGTCACGGCATCGGAACGTCGATGCACATGGAGCCGTTCCTGCCCAACTACGGCAGGCCCGGCCGCGGGCCGCGGCTGAAGCCGGGCATGGCGATCGCGATCGAGCCGATGCTGACCCTCGGCGGCGAGAAGACGGTGGAGCTGGCCGACGGCTGGACGGTGGTCACCGCCGACGGCAGCCGGGCCGCGCACTGGGAGCACAGTGTGGCCATCACCGACGACGGACCGCGGGTGCTGACCGCGAGTCCGGACGGCAGCCTTCCCGGCTGATCGCCCGCGTCACACGCCGCACAGCCGCGCTGGTGGGGCCGATTTTGGGCGCTCGGCGATGGTGCGTACACTGGACAGGTGGCGCGCATCGTCGCGCTCGTTCGTGGTGCGCTTGCTGCCTGCTGTTCGTCGGTGTGCATTCCTCGCACGGCCGCGACCAGGCGCCCACCATGGTAAGACGCAACACTGAGCAACACCGTCACGAAACGCGGAGGACATGGGCAAGAAAGACGGGGCCATCGAGGTCGAGGGCCGCGTGGTCGAGCCACTTCCCAACGCGATGTTCCGCGTCGAGTTGGAGAACGGCCACAAGGTACTCGCGCACATCAGCGGCAAGATGCGTCAGCACTACATCCGCATCCTGCCGGAAGACCGGGTCGTCGTGGAGCTCTCGCCCTACGACCTGACCCGGGGCCGCATCGTCTACCGCTACAAGTGACCTTCTTGGCGCCCCGGGATCGCCGGGACGCCGCGGCCAAACAGGAGATACGACCGTGAAGGTCAATCCGAGCGTCAAGAAGATCTGCGACAAGTGCAAGGTGATCCGCCGCCACGGCCGGGTCATGGTGATCTGCGACAACCTGCGTCACAAGCAGCGTCAGGGCTGATCACGGCTCCATCGCACTGTCCGGAGTAGACGCCTACTCGAAGAGGACCTCCCTACGCCTGCCGGGTCACACGGACCCGGTTCTCCCCCGGACTTCAGGCCGGGGCCCGGACCACGAGTCGGTCCGGGACGGCAGGGGAGCAGACCTGGAGACCGACAAGAGGAGACACCGCCGAATGGCACGACTCGCTGGCGTCGACCTCCCCCGCGAAAAGCGGATGGAGATCGCGCTGACCTACATCTACGGCATCGGGCGTACCCGCAGCAAGGAACTGCTCGCAGCCACCGGGATCAGCCCGGACCTGCGGGCCAAGGACCTGTCTGACGAACAGCTCATCCAGCTGCGTGACTACGTCGAGGAACACTTCAAGGTCGAGGGTGACCTCCGCCGCGAGGTTCAGGCCGACATCCGCCGGAAGATCGAGATCGGTTGCTACGAGGGCCTGCGGTGGCGCCGCGGTCTGCCCGTCCGCGGTCAGCGGACCAAGACCAACGCCCGCACCCGCAAGGGCCCGAAGAAGACGGTCGCCGGCAAGAAGAAGGCCGGAAAGAAGTAAGAACCCCGCGTCGTAACTGACCAAGAGGAACCTCACCACATGCCACCCAAGAATCGTCAGGGCGCCGGCGCCATCAAGAAGGTGCGGCGCAAGGAGAAGAAGAACGTCTCGCACGGGCACGCCCACATCAAGAGCACGTTCAACAACACGATCGTCTCGATCACCGACCCGAACGGCAACGTGATCAGCTGGGCCTCGTCCGGCCACGTCGGCTTCAAGGGCTCCCGCAAGTCCACCCCGTTCGCCGCCCAGCTCGCCGCGGAGAACGCCGCCCGCAAGGCCGCGGAACACGGCATGCGCAAGGTCGACGTGTTCGTCAAGGGTCCCGGCTCCGGCCGGGAGACCGCGATCCGTTCGCTGCAGGCCGCCGGTCTCGAGGTCGGCACCATCCAGGACGTGACCCCGCAGCCGCACAACGGCTGCCGTCCGCCCAAGCGGCGCCGGGTCTGAGGGGGGATTAGGAAACCATGGCTCGTTACACAGGTCCGGCGACCCGTATCTCCCGCCGGCTCAAGGTCGACCTGGTCGGCGGCGACCAGGCCTTCGAGCGTCGCCCCTACCCGCCCGGCCAGCACGGCCGCGGTCGGATCAAGGAGAGCGAGTACCTGCTTCAGCTCCAGGAGAAGCAGAAGGCCCGCTACACCTACGGGGTGCTCGAGCGTCAGTTCGTCCGGTACTACAAGGAAGCCGCCCGTCGGCAGGGCAAGACCGGTGAGGTCCTGCTCCAGCTGCTGGAGTCCAGGCTGGACAACGTGGTCTACCGCGCCGGGCTCGCCCGGACCCGTCGGCAGGCCCGCCAGCTGGTCAGCCACGGCCACTTCATCGTGAACGGCAAGAAGGTCAACATCCCGAGCTTCCAGGTGTCGAAGTTCGACATCATCGACGTGAAGCCGAAGTCGATGCCGACCCTGCCGTTCGAGGTGGCCAAGGCGACCTTCGGCGACCGCCCGATCCCGGGCTGGCTGCAGGTCGTGCCGAACACGCTGCGGATCCTGGTGCACCAGCTGCCGGAGCGGGCACAGATCGACGTCCCGGTCCAGGAGCAGCTGATCGTGGAGCTCTACTCGAAGTAATCGAAGGCCCTCTCACGCGGCACCACGCCGCGTGAGAGGGATTTCCGCGGCGTCAAATAGCGGGCGCCCGAGGAAAGGAAATCGGAAAGTGCTGATCTCACAGCGACCGTCCCTGAGCGAGGAGCCGGTCAACGACACCCGCTCGCGTTTCACCATCGAGCCGCTCGAGCCCGGCTTCGGCTACACGCTCGGCAACTCGATCCGGCGCACCCTGCTGTCCTCCATCCCCGGTGCCTCGGTGACCAGCATCCGTATCGACGGCGTGCTGCACGAGTTCACCACCGTTCCCGGGGTGAAGGAGGACGTCACCGACGTCATCCTGAACCTCAAGGAGCTGGTGATCAGCTCCGAGGAGGACGAGCCGGTCACCATGTACCTGCGCAAGCAGGGCCCCGGTGACGTCACGGCGGGCGACATCGTGCCGCCGGCCGGGGTCACGGTGCACAACCCGGACCTGCACATCGCCACGCTCAACGGCAAGGGCAAGCTGGAGATCGAGCTCGTTGTCGAGCGCGGTCGCGGGTACGTGCCGGCCATGCAGAACAAGCAGGCCGGTGCCGAGATCGGCCGGATCCCGGTCGACTCGATCTACTCGCCGGTGCTCAAGGTGACCTACAAGGTCGAGGCCACCCGTGTCGAGCAGCGCACCGACTTCGACAAGCTGATCCTCGACGTGGAGACCAAGCCGTCCATCACGCCGAGGGACGCGGTCGCGTCCGCCGGTAAGACCCTCGTCGAGCTGTTCGGTCTCGCCCGCGAGCTGAACGTCGACGCCGAGGGCATCGAGATCGGCCCGTCGCCGCAGGAGGCCGACACCATCGCCGCCTACGCGATGCCGATCGAGGATCTCGACCTCACCGTGCGGTCCTACAACTGCCTCAAGCGCGAGGGCATCCACACCGTGGGTGAGCTTGTCTCGCGCAGCGAGGCGGACCTGCTGGACATCCGCAACTTCGGCGCCAAGTCGATCGACGAGGTCAAGATGAAGCTGGTGGGCCTCGGCCTCGCGCTGAAGGACAGCCCGCCCGGATTCGACCCGTCGGCCGCCGCGACCGACTACGCCTCCGACGACTGGGGCGCCGCGGTGGACAGCGGTCACGACGACGGCCAGGACTACGCAGAGACCGAGCAGCTCTGACCGCTGCGGCAGTCCCGGTGAACACTCGTCGGGAAACGTCCGAAGTGGCCTGAACTGAATTCCAACAGGAGCTATTGATGCCTACCCCAACCAAGGGTCGCCGGCTGGGCGGATCGCCCGCGCACGAGCGGTTGCTGCTGGCCAACCTGGCCACTTCGCTGTTCGAGCACGGCAAGATCACCACCACCGAGGCCAAGGCGCGCAAGCTGCGGCCGTTCGCCGAGCGCCTGATCACCAAGGCGAAGCGGGGTGACCTGCACAACCGCCGGCTGATCATGCGGGTGATCCGGGACAAGTCGATCGTGCACCGCCTGTGCACCGAGATCGGCCCGTTCTTCGCCGACCGGCAG
>Ga0307413_10000815_pt1 | contig 10889 bp, 11 predicted proteins | sample DK1Ometagenome_3_FD_203714 | JGI IMG/M metagenome (GOLD analysis project Ga0307413, IMG submission 203714) | Maize rhizosphere microbial communities from greenhouse at UC Davis, California, United States - DK15-O-2 | ecosystem: Host-associated > Plants > Roots > Rhizosphere > Soil | place: USA... | reverse complement strand
ACTACGCTGGCCGGATGCCCGGCACCCGGCTCCTGGTCATCGTCCGGCACGCCAAATCGGCCTGGCCACCCGGCGTCGCCGACCACCGCAGGCCGCTCAACGACCGCGGCCGCCGCGACGCACCCGCCGCCGGTCGCTGGCTGGCCGAGACGCTCACCGACGGCGTCGACCTCATCCTGCACTCCCCGGCACTGCGCGCCACCGACACCGCCGCGCTGCTCGCCGCCGAGTTCGCCCCGGCCCCGGCGGTCCGCGTCGAACGACGGCTCTACCCGGACGGACCGGGCACGGTCGAGGAAGGCCCGCGGGCGGTGCTCGCCGTCGTCCGCGACCTGCCGGCCGGCCTGCGCACGGCGGTGCTGGTCGGGCACAACCCGGAGCTGGAGTCCGCGGTCGGCATGCTGTCCGGCGCGGACGTCACCCTGCGCACCTCGACCGCCGCGGTGCTGGCCGTGCCCGGCGGATGGGCCGACCTCACGCCGGGCGCGGCCACCCTCACGGCGACGGCCACGCCGCGCGGGTAGCAGCGACCTGGATCAGCGGACGTTCGGCCACCGCCGGGCCGCGACGGCCCCGGAGGGCGGCCGCTCGGACTCGTCGTGCTGCTCGGCCAGGTGGTCACCGGCCGAATCGGTGATCGAACGGGTTCGTTCCTCGTCGATGATCCGGTCGACCGTGTGGCTCGCACGGCGCAGCCGCCACGCGGCGAACAGCAGCACCACGAGCACGGCGAGCCCGATCCACAGCATCGTCATCGCGCCACCCCCTCAGCCGGGTGGCACACCGCCGTCAGCCGATCGGTCGCGACGCTGAGTCCCGGGGTCGTGCCACTGTGTCCACAATATCCCGGCTGACGCGCCCTGAGGTACCGGCCGTCCGTTCGGCCCAGGGCGGGTACTCACGCCTGGGATGCCGGCCTGGTCTCCCGGGCGGCGAGCCAGAACACGGCGGCGATCCCGGACAGGGCGGCCGTGACGGTCAGCGCGGTGGGGAAACCCAGCCCGTCGGCGAGCGCGCCGGCGGCGAGCGGGCCGAAGATCGCGCCCACGTCCGCGGCCATCTGGAAACTGGCCAGCACCGAACCGCCGCTGCGGCCGTCGGACCCGATCACGTCCGCCACCGCCGCCTGCTGCGCCGGGTTCAGCAGCCCGCTGCCCAGCCCGGCCAGCACCGTCGCGGCGAGGAACAGCGGCACCGACTCGGTGAAGGCCATCCAGCCCATGCCGCCCGCGGTCAGCGCCAACCCGGCGATCGCCGGCAGCCGGCGGCCCACCGCGTCGGACAGCCGGCCGGAGGCCAGCAGCATCACCACGTTGGCCGCGGCGAACACGGCGAGCGCGGTGCCGGCGAACGAGTCCGGCTGGCGCAACACCTCGGTGATGAACAGCGGCATCAGCGCCACCCGGACGCCGAACACCGTCCAGCCGTTGGCGAAGCTGGACGCGATCGCCGCCACGAACCCCGAATGGCGCGCCGCCTCGCGCAGCGTCACCGGCGGCAGTGGCTCGGCGCCCTCCGGCTCGATGAGCGACGACCGCTGCAGGAACACCGCGGCGATCGCCACCGCCACCACCAGCGTCACCGCGTAGACCAGGAAGGGCGCGCGCAGCGAGATCGCGATCAGCCCGCCGCCGACCAGCGGACCGGTCACGTTGCCGAGCAGAAAACCGGTGCCCCACAGCCCGGAGGCCCGGCCGCGCTGCGGCGCCGGGGTGACCCGCACCAGCAGCGCCACCGAAGACACCGTGAACATCGTCGAGCCGATGCCACCCACCGCGCGCAGCGCCACCAGCTGCCAGTACTCGGTGACGAACGCGCAGATCCCGGTGGTCACCGCCACCACGAGCACACCGACCAGATAGACCCGCCGCTCGCCGAGCCGGGTCACCAGCCGTCCGCTCATCGGCGCGAACAGCAGCCGGGACACCGCGAACGCGCTCACCACCGCCGACGCCGCGGTGACGCTGACGTTGAAACTGCGGGCGAAGGTGGGCAGCGCGGGCGCCACGATGCCGTAACCGACCGCGATCACGAAGTTGGCCGCGACCAGCACCCACACCTCGCGCGGCAGACGCGTCCGCGCCGGGCTTGCCGGCTTCGCCGCCTCGGTACTCACTGCCGCATGTATACACGTCCGGCGAAACGGATCCGGCCCCCAGACGATCAGCTCTTCGTGAGCCTGATCAGGACGATGTGCGCCGCCGTGCCGGTGGCCGTCGCCCTCGGCGCGGCGCCGGCGAGCGCCGCCCAGGATCCGTCCAACCTCGCGTTCGTCGACGCGGTGGGGACCCAGCAGATCATCGACTGGGTCCGGCGCACCGTCGGCCGGGCGCTGACCTACGAGTACCGCCACCTCGACGACCTGGAACGGTTCGTCGCCGACGTCGGGACGACGGCCTACATCGGCCGGCAGGACGCCCATCTCGACGACGACCGCACGACCCTCACCCGGCAGAAGATCGTGGTCACCGCCCGGGTCGTCGGCGTCGGCGTGCGAGATCTGCGCGCCGACCGGGCACAGTTGCTGGTCTACTGGGACCAGACCCGCACCAGGGGCGATGTCGACAGGACCGAGACCACCGGCTCGGCGTCGATCGTCGAGATCAGGATGGTGGACGGCACGTGGAAGCTGGACGGCCTGACGCCGGCGTAGTGCCGCCGTGGGTGGTGGTGCTCGGCGCGCTGCTGGGAGTTCTGGTCGCGGCCGGTGTGGTGGCGCTGCTGTTCCTGCCGGGCGCGGGCCAGGACCTGCCCGGCGACGCCGGGGCCGGCTCGCCGTCGACGTCGGCCGCCGCCACCGTCGGGGCCTCGGTGGCGGCCACCCGCGACGAGGCGCGCCGCGCGGCCGAGGACATCGCGGTCACCCTGGCCACCCTGGACGCGGACGGGCTGGACGCCGGGCTGGACCGCTGGGAGCAGGTGAGCACCTCCCCGCTGCTGGAGACGCTGCGCGAGCGCCGCTCCGAGGTGGCCGACGACACGCGCCGGGCCGGCACCACGACCACCGCGGTGCCGAGCAGCGCCGCGGTCTCCCGGCTGACCGCGGACTCGGCGGACGTGCTGGTGGTGCTGCGGGTGACGGTCAGCTCGGACGACGGCGACCCGGTGGTCAGCACCCGGCGCGAGGTGGTGACGGTCGTTCGGGTGGACGGCGGCTGGCGGGCCGGCGCGCTGACCGTGCAGGATCCCGGCTGACCAGCCGCTGAGACCCGGAACGGACGGGCCGCCGCTCGCACGTGGCGAACGACGGCCCGTCCTGGGAGAGCCTCTGGAGTCCGACTCCTCGGGTCAGTGCATGGCCAGCCTGGCGAGCAGGTCCCGGCCGCGCTCGGCGTCGCGGGGGACGGACAGCACGTCGTAGCGGCGGGCGACCAGCTGGCTGGTCGACACGAAGTCGCGCCTGCCGCGGGTGGCGCCGTAGCGGACCGCGGCGGACACCATTCCGAACGCGACACCGGTGCCGACACCGATCACCATGGACACGATCAGCGGCGCGGTGCTGAGCATGCTCAGCAGCAGACCGGTGAACAGACCGAACCAGACACCGGTGGAGGCACCGGCACCGAGCACCCGGCCCCAGGTCAGCCGGCCGGCGACGCGCTCGACCAGCATCGGCTCGACGCCGACGATGGTGACGCCCTCGACCGGGAAGGCGCTGTCGGCCAGGTGGTCCACGGCTCGCTCGGCGTCGCGGTAGGTGTCGTAGGAGCCGATCGGCCAGCCCTGTGGCAGCTGCGGCGAGCTCGTCGGCACACCGGGGGCGAACGCGGCGATCGAGGCGGTCATTGTCCTCACTCCTTGGCTGTCGCTGTCACCCTGTTCAACTCCCGACGGCCCGCGGATGTGCCGCGACCGGGCAACCCACAGCCAACTCTCAGGCTGGGTCAGCGCACCGGCTCCAGCACCAGCACCGGGATGGTCCGGTCGGTCTTCCGCTCGTAGTCGGCGAAGCCGGGGTAGGCCGCCTTCTGCGCCGCCCAGATCCGATCGCGCTCCACGCCGCTCGCCTCGCGGACCCGGACGCCCACCGTGTCGCCACCGACCTCGACCGTGGTTTCCTTGTGGGCCGACAGGTTGTGATACCAGGCCGGGTTGTTCGGCTGCCCGGCGGCCGAAGCGAACACCGCGTAGGCGCCGGCCAGGTCCTGGTACATCACCGGACTGACGTAGGCGGTGCCGCTCTTCGCGCCGCGGTGATGCAGCAACAGCAGCGGGGCACCCTCGAAGTCGCCGCCGACCCTGCCGTGGTTCGCCCGGAACTCCTCGATGATCCTGTCGTTGTACGACGCCACTGGTCCTCCCTGCTCGCGGTCCCCCGCCGTCCATCCTGACCGACGACGAGGGACCGCGCCGGTCTCAGGAGGTGATGTCGCGGCGGCGGAACGCGGTCAGCCCGACGCCGAACAGCAGGACCGCGACCGCGGTCAGCCAGAGCAGCGGGGCGACCGACAGCGCCGGCCCGGGCAGCCGCGGCGTGTGGGTGAACGGCGAGAGGTCCATGACCCACTGGTCGAGCCGCAGGATCGGGCCGAGCTGGCCGAGCAGCACGAACGCGGTCAGCGCCACCCAGCCGGCCGTCGCGAACCTGGGCAGCAGCCCGAACGCGGCCACCACGACGCCGGTCAGCACCAGCACCGCCGGCAGGTTCACCAGTGCCGCGCCGAGCACGCGAGGCAGTTGCCCCATGTCCGAACTGGCGCCGTGCACCAGGCCGGCGGACAGCCCGGCCACCGTCAGCAGCAGCACCGCGCCGGCCAGCGCCACCGCGAGGTGGCCCATCGCGAAACGCAGCCTGCTGGTCGCGGTGGCGAGCAGCGGCTCGGCCCGCAGCGACGTCTCCTCGGTGCGCATCCGCATCGCCACCTGGACTCCGAAGGCGGACACGAACACCCCGATGAAGCTCATTTCCGCGGCCAGGAACGCGTCGGTGATGCCCTGCTGACCGCCGAGCCTGGTGATGAACTCCTTGGCCCGCGGGCTGTCCAGGAAGCCGCTGACGTTGCCCGCCATCCCGCCGAGGACGCCGCCGAGCAGCGCGAACGCCACGGTCCAGCCGAGGACGGTGCCGCGGTGAAGCCGCCAGGCGAGCGCCAGCGGACCGGCCAGCGCGGGGGCCGCTCCGGCCGGGCCGGGTCGGTCCGGCAGCAGGCCCGCGCCGTGGTCGCGGCGGGCGACCAGGGCGAACGCGCCGGCCACCGTGACCACGGCGAAGACGATCAACAGCGACAGCACCCACCAGCGGTCACCGGCGTACGGCCGCACCTGCTGGGCCCAGCCGATCGGCGAGAACCAGGACAGCGCGGTCGGCCCGTCGGTGCCGGCCGAGTCACCGACCGCACGCACCAGGTAGGCGACTCCCAGCACCCCCGCGGCGATCCCGTTGGCTGCCCGTGCGGCGGTGGTGAGCTGCGCGGCGACGGCCGCCACCCCGGCGAACGCGATGCCGAGCGCGGCCCAGGCGGATCCGAAGGCGAACGAACCCGCGGCCGGCAGCCCGACCCCGATCAGCGCGACCGCCGTCACCAGCCCGAGCGTCACGCTGGCGCCGGCCGCGACCAGTACCGCCGCGGCGAGCGCGGCGTGGCGGCCCACCACCGCGGCACCGACGAGCTCCAGACGACCGGCCTCCTCCTCGGCCCTGGTGTGCCGGGTGACCAGCAGCAGCGCGAACAGCGCGACCAGCGCCGAGCCGAACGCGGTCAGTTTGAACAGCGAGATGGCGCCGAGCGAGTGCGTGTCGAACACCCAGCCGTACAGCGCGACCAGGGTCGGCGTGCTGTTCGTGGTGACCGCGGCACTCACCCTGGCCTGCTCGTCCGGGTAGAGGTCGATGGTCGCGGCGGCCGAGCCGGCCGCGGACACCACGAACACCAGGATCCAGGCCGCCAGCATGATCCGGTCCCGGCGAAGGGCCAGCCGCAGCAGCGCGCCCGTGCCGGTGAGGGCGGTCATCGCGGCGCCCCGGCCTTCTCGGCCTCGGCGGACCGGCCTGCCGGTGCGCCGCCGGTGCCGTCGTCCTGGCTGCCGTCGTTCTGGCTGCCGTCGCTCTGGGAGCCGCTGTCGGTGATGTCGTCGGAGTAGTGCCGCAGGAACAGCTCCTCCAGGGTGGGCGGCTGGCTGGTCAGGCCGCGCAGGCCACCATCGGTGAGCAGTCGCAGGACCGCGCTGAGCTGGGCGGTGTCGACGTCGAAGCGGACCCGGTTGCCGGTCACCGACAGGTCGTGCACGTGGTCGAGCCCGGCCAGCTGGGGCGGCACGGTGTCGACCTCGGCGGAGATGGCGGTGCGGGTGAGGTGGCGCAGCTCGCCGAGGGTGCCGGTCTCGACCGTGCGGCCCTGCCGGATGATGCTGACCCGGTCACAGAGCGCCTCGACCTCGGCGAGGATGTGGCTGGACAGCAGCACGGTGCGGCCGCGGCGCTTCTCCTCGGCGACGCACTCCTGGAACACCGACTCCATCAGCGGGTCCAGCCCGGAGGAGGGCTCGTCCAGGATCAGCAGCTCCACGTCCGAGGCGAGCGCGGCGACCAGGGCGACCTTCTGCCGGTTGCCCTTGGAGTAGGCGCGGCCCTTCTTGCGCGGGTCGAGCTCGAAGCGCTCCAGCAGGTCGGCGCGGCGCTGCCGGTCGAGTCCGCCACGCAGCCTGCCGAGCAGGTCGATGACCTCGCCGCCGGTGAGACCGGGCCACAGCGACACGTCACCGGGCACGTAGGCGAGCCTGCGGTGCAGGGTGGTGGCGTCGGCCCAGGGGTCGCCGCCGAGGAGTTCGGCGGTGCCGCCGTCGGCGCGCAACAGACCGAGCAGGACCCGGATGGTCGTGGACTTGCCCGCGCCGTTCGGGCCGAGGAAGCCGTGGACCTCACCGGTGGTGACGGTCAGGTCCAGACCGTCGAGTGCCCGGGTCCGGCCAAAGGTCTTGACCAGCCCGGACACGGCTATTGCGGTTGTCATGCTTCGGACCGTACGCTGGTTTCACATTTTTGTGAAGTTAGGAAAACGCGTGAATGACGTGAAGCGCGATCCGGATCCGGTGGGCAGGTTCGTCGAGCGGTTCGGCCTGCTGCTCACCGACGCCGGCATGCCGCGAATGCCGTCCAGGGTGTTCGCCGCGCTGCTGGTCACCGAGGGCGGCCGCGGCACGGCGGCCGAGCTCGGCCGGACCCTGTCGGTCAGTCCGGCCGCGATCTCCGGTGCGGTGCGCTACCTCGAACACGTCCAGATGGTGCACCGCGCCCGCGACCCCGGCGAGCGGCGCGACCACTACGAGGTCAGCGAGGACCTCTGGTACGAGGTGTACGCCAACCGGGACAAGCAGTTCGAGCAGTGGGCCAACCTGATGTCCGACGGCGTGGACGCGGTCGGCGGCGACAGCCGGGCCGGCGCCCGGCTCGACCGGACCCGACGCTTCTTCGAGTTCCTCCGCGCCGAACTGCCGCTGCTGATGGAGAAATGGCGGGCGCAGGACGGCGGCCCCGGCAACCGTTGAGCCGCACACCCGCGGGTCGTCAGCCCCGCTCGGCCGCGGCGACCAGACGCCTGGCGAGCCTGCCGATCAGCAGCCGGGCACCCGCGGCGAGCGCCGGGCCGGTACCGGGCACCGTCGGGCGGAACGTGCCCTGCCAGCGCACGTCCGTGCCGCCGTCGGGCCGTTCGGTGAACAGCACCTCGGCCGAGTAGTCCCGCACCGGGCCAGGTGTCAGCAGCTCGTAGGCGTGCCGGCGGCCCGGCTCGTAGCCGACCGTCCGCTCCCGCAACCACACCGGGGGGCGACCGATCCGGCGGATCGCCCCGACGCCGCCGTGGGCATCACCGGCACGGTCCCAGGAGCCGGCCAGCGGCCTCGCCCACGCCGACCAGCTCGGCGCATCGGTCACCAGCGCGAACAGCCGCTCGGCCGGCGCCGTACTGGTGACGTTGACCTCGAAACGGTACTTCCCACCCGGCATGGACGACCTCCTGGCTGACTGTTTCGCAACCGACAGGCTGGCAGCCCGCCATGGTCCCCGCCACCCGGATCTCGGTTAGGTTCTGCGCATGAGCACCGACACCCCGGCCCGCCTGCTCGCCGACGAGCTGCTGCGCATCCAGTTCGAGGCGGAGCCGCTGGCCGCGACGCTGCGCGGCATCCCGGGGCACGACCATGAGCTGTCCGACATGTCGGCGGGCGCCGCCGGCGAGCTGCGCGCCGCGATGGTCGACGTGGCCGCCAGGGCCGAGGCGCTCACCGGCCCCGACCAGTCCGAAGAGGACAGGGTGACCGCCGCGGTGATCGCCCAGCAGGCGGTCGCGCTGATCGACGAGCTCGACGCGCACCTGCCGGAGTACACGGTCACCGATCTCTTCGTCGGGCCGGCGGCGCGACTGCTCACCTTCCTGCCGATGGTGCCGGTGCCGGACGAGGGCCGGGCCGCGGACTACCTGGCCAGGCTGCGCGCGGTGCCGACCTTCCTCGCCCAGAGCGCCGACCGGCACCGGGACGGCGTCGCCGCGGGGCGGGTGCCGGTGGCCCGCCTGGTGCGCTCGTCGATCGCCCACCTGGACCGCTACCTCGCCGCCGACGCCGACCCGCTGCTGAAGAGCGCGTCACCCGGCGTCGAGGACCGCGTCGACGTGGTCGCCGACGTGGTGCGCCCAGCGTTCGCCGAGTACCGACGGGTGCTCGTGGAGGAGGTCGAGCGGCACGGCCGGGGCGAGGACCGGCCCGGCCTGTGCTGGCTGCCGGACGGCGAGCGGATGTACGCCGGCCTGGCCAAGGGCCACACGACCACCGACCGAACCCCGGCGGAGCTGCACCAGACCGGGCTGGACCTGATCGAGGCACTCGCCGAGGAGTACGCGGAGCTGGGCGGCCGGGTGTTCGGCACCTCGGACGTGCCGGAGGTGTACCGCCGGATGGTCACCGACGAGGCGCTGCGCTGGACCGACGCCGAGGAGCTGCTGGCCGCGGCGAGGACCGCGATCGAGCGCGCCGAGAAGCTCGCGCCGGACTGGTTCGGCCGGCTGCCCGGCCAGAGCTGCCGGGTGGAGCCCATCCCGGCGGCCGAGGCACCGGGTGCGCCGGCCGCGTACTACATGGCGCCGTCCATGGACGGGCTGCGGCCGGGCACCTACTACGCCAACACCGACCGGGCCGAGGAGCGGGACCGGTTCATCGGCGAGGTCACCGCGTTCCACGAGGCGGTGCCCGGACATCACTTCCAGCTGACCATCGCCCAGGGGCTGACCGACCTGCCGCTGATGCGCAGGCTCGGCGGCGCGAACGCCTACACCGAGGGCTGGGGGCTGTACACCGAACGGCTGGCCGAGGAGATGGGCCTGTACTCCGACGACGTGTCCCGGCTGGGCATGCTCGCCATGGACTCGCTGCGGGCCGGCCGGCTGGTGGTGGACACCGGCCTGCACGCGAAGGGCTGGAGCCGCGATCAGGCCGTCGCGTTCCTGCGGGAAAACTCACCGCTGTCCGACCTGGAGATCGGCAACGAGGTGGACAGGTACACCGCCTACCCGGGCCAGGCCCTGTCGTACATGGTCGGCCGACTGGAGATCCAGCGGCTGCGGGCCGAGTCGGAGCGGCGGCTGGGCGAGCGGTTCGACATCAGGGCCTTCCACGACGTGGTGCTCGGCGGCGGGGCGCTGCCGCTGACGGTATTGGCCGACGTGGTGGGCCGTTACCAACCCGCCTGACACCGAGTCACGGTTTCATCACAACCCACGCATCCCGCACTGGGCCGAACGTCCTCATGCCCACTGGGCCGGACGGGTCATCACACTGCGTCCAGTTGCTTCATCGGGTGACCGCCCGGGCCGAATCTGGCGACCTGGGGTCCCCCGCACGGGGGATCGAGTGAGAAACGGCCACACCCGATCCGGGGCCCGACCGCCGGTCTGGGTACTGTCCGCCCTCATTGATCAGCACCGCGACGTCCTGCGCCGCTGGTGATCGCTCATCCTCATTCGGGAACAGGAGAGTCATGGCTCGACTGAAAGTCGCCGCCAAGGTTGCCGGCGCAGCGGCCGGCGCCGCCGCACTGGTGGCCGTCGCCACACTGTCCGCCGGCGCCGACCCCACCAAGGGCACCTACGACGGCACGGCCGAGGCCGGCTACCCCGCCAACATGAGCGGTGGGATGAACAACACGCCGACGGCGCTGTTCAAGCTGAACCTCGATGGCGGCGGCACGCTCAAGACCTACTGCATCGAGCTGAGCACCGACATCGACCACAAGCACCCGGGAATGGTCGAGCAGCCGTGGGACTCCTACCCCATCGCCAGCTCCCCGTTCAACGCCAACCGCGAGAAGGTCAACTGGGTGCTGCACCACAGCTACCCGGCGACCGACCTCGAGACGATCGAGGACGAGGCAGGCGAGTTCGTCGACGGTCTGACCGTGCAGGAGGCGATCACCGCCACCCAGGCCGCGATCTGGCACTTCAGCGACGACGCGGACCTGAACCTGGGCAACCCGACGCAGGTGAAGTCCGCCAGGGCCGACGTCAAGAAGCTCTACTCGTACCTGACCGGCGACGCGAACACCGGCATCGAGGACCAGCCGACCCCGGCGCTGAAGATCACCCCCGACTCGGCCAGCGGCCTGGCGGGCGAGCTGATCGGCCCGTTCACCGTCGAGACCACCGGTGAGATCAAGGACGTCTCCGGCCTGCCGGAGGGTGCCGAGCTGACCGACGCCGAGGGCAACGCGATCGAGGAGATCACCGACGGCACCGAGCTGTACGTGAAGCTCCCGGCCGACGCGGAGTCCGGCGAGGGACAGTTCACCCTGACCGCCGCGGCCAGTGTCGACACCGGCCGGCTGTTCATCGGTGAGGACTACGAGAAGCACCCGACCCAGTCGTTCATCGTCGCCCAGTCGGAGAACACCCGACTGACCG
>Ga0307413_10000814_pt1 | contig 10890 bp, 9 predicted proteins | sample DK1Ometagenome_3_FD_203714 | JGI IMG/M metagenome (GOLD analysis project Ga0307413, IMG submission 203714) | Maize rhizosphere microbial communities from greenhouse at UC Davis, California, United States - DK15-O-2 | ecosystem: Host-associated > Plants > Roots > Rhizosphere > Soil | place: USA... | reverse complement strand
CGCCAACGAGTTGGGCGCGAGCCTGAAAACCCTCCACGCTCCGTCAATCGAAAAATCGGGTGATCTCGCAGCGATATTGACGAATTTGGAAGAGGGCGATGTGCTCTTCATCGATGAGATCCACCGACTGCGGCCGCAGATCGAAGAGATCCTGTATCCGGCGATGGAAGATTTCTCGCTCGACATTGTGATCGGGCAAGGCACAGCGGCACGCACGCTCAAGATCGATCTGCCAAAATTCACGCTGATAGGTGCAACGACGCGCGGCGGCATGATCTCGGCACCTCTTCGCGGGCGATTCGGCATCGTTAACCATCTCGATTTTTATCCGCATAAGGATCTCGAGATCATCATTCACCGTTCGGCGGAAATTCTCGGTGTAGAGATCGAAGCTACGGGGGCGAACGAACTCGCCCGCCGTTCCCGCGGCACCCCGCGCATCGCTAACCGGCTGCTGCGCCGCGTTAGGGATTACGCTGAGATAATTGGCGATGGACGCATAACCGGGAATGCTGCCGAAAGCGCGCTGGATCTGATGGAAGTCGACCGTTTCGGTCTCGACGAGGTCGATCGAAAGCTGTTGTCGACGATCATCGAAAAATTCGACGGTGGGCCGGTCGGGGTAGGGACGATCGCCGCATCCATCAGCGAGGACCGCGAATCGATCGAAGCGATGATCGAGCCTTACCTGATCCAGATCGGCTTCCTCAACCGTACTTTCCGTGGACGCGTCGCGACGGCGGCCGCGTACCGACACCTCGGATTCGAAGTTTCGAGGATCCGCGAGCTGCGTGCGATGGCAAGCTGAGTTCAAGTCTTAAGATCTGTAACACGCACGGACATCAAACGAAGAACGCTAAGTCACCAAAAAAGAATGGCTCGGACACGTTGGTCCGAGCCATTCTTTTTTCCGAAGTGATCGCTATTTGGTGACGATCGGATTGCCTTCCGCGTCGACGTACGAGATCGTCCGGCCCCAGACGTCTATTTCACGAAGGCCCGGTTCGATCGCCGTGCGGTCGCCGACGATGACGATCGCCATTTTGTCCGGCGTCAGGTACTTGTTCGCGACCCTGTTGACGTCGGCCATGGTGACCGCGCTTACTCGCCGTATGTATTCGTTGAAGTACGAATCCGGCAAGCCGTATGTGACAAGATTCGAGAGCTGCCCGGCGACCTGGCCGTTCGTCTCGAAACCGCTTGGGTAACCGCGGATGAGGCTCTGCTTGGCGGTCTGCAGCTCTTTTTCCGTGATCGGCATGCCGCCGCGGATGCCGTTGAGTTCCTTCATGAATTCCATGACCGACTCTTTAGTAACCGCGGTCTGCACCTGAGCATTCGCCGTAAACGGTCCGGCACCTCTGCGGAAAGAGAAACCGCTGCCCGCACCGTAGGTGTACCCCTTGTCCTCGCGCAGGTTCATGTTGAGCCTGGACGAGAACGATCCGCCGAGCATGTCGTTCATGACGATCAGCGGGAAATAGTCAGGGTTGTCACGCGCGACTCCGACCTGCCCGATCGCGAGAACGGACTGCGCCGCGCCGGGTTTATCGACCAGGTAAATTCCCGGCCTGTCGAACGTCACGGCCGTCGGCGGATTCCACGGAGCGACCTCGCCGGGCTTCCAATTGGAAAATGCCGTCTCGAGTTTGGGTCGCAGTGTTGCAATGCTGGTATCGCCAACGACGATCAGAACGGCATTGTTCGGGCGGTAATAGGTGCTGTAGAACTTTTGCAGGTCTGATCGATCCAAAGATTTGATCGACGCTTCGTCCCCGCTAAGAACCTTGCCGTACGGGTGGTTCTTACCGTAGAGCACCGAGTTGTACACGACGCCCGCGATCGCGCTTGGGTTGTCCCGGCGCTGCCTCAGCCCGACAAGTGCGCGGTTGCGCGACGTATCGAGCTCTTTTTCGGGGAACGTGGGGTTGACGATAACATCCGAAAAGATTTCGAGAGCTTGGTCGAGATTGCGCGTTACGGTCTGCATCGAAACGTTGGCAGAATCCCAGCCCGAGCCGGTGTTGATGCTCGTCCCGATTCCCTGCAGCTGATTCGCGATGTCGACAGCCGAACGCGTCCGCGTTCCCTTGTTAAGCTGGTCCGACGTGAACGATGCGAGTCCCAGCTTGCCGGCGGGGTCGATCGTCCCGCCTGTGCGGAACACCATATTCATCGAAACGATCGGGAGTTCGGTTCTTCTTACAAGCCAGACCTCGAGGCCATTGGAAAGCCGCTGTTTTTCGATCATCGGCAATGCGAAGCTCGGGTCGGGCCCCGGTTTCGGAAGGTTCTTGGAATGATCCTCCTGCGATGTTGACTTCGCCGATTTTGACGTAGGCGCGTTCGCGGCACTCGCAGCCGCCGATGCCGCTTTTTCCTTTCTCGGCACAAAGGTCATAACGAGATGGTTCGCATTCAGATAGGTGTTCGCGACGCGGGTGATGTCCGCCGGAGTGATGCGACGGTACGCCTGAAGCTGATCATTGAACCTGTCCGGCCGGTTAAAGAAAACCGCGTTGCTGTTCAGTTCGTCCGCTTTGTTCTGGACGGTCTGCAAACCGAAGATGGTTTGCGACTCGATCTGGTTGACTGCACGGGCGATCTCGTCCTCGGTCGGCGGCTGTTTCTTTATCCGCTCGATCTCTATGTTGATCTGTTCCTCGATCTCCGCAAGGGTTTTCCCGGGGCGAGCTGTCGAGCTGATAACGAACTGCCCGCCGATCTCACGGGACGGATGCGAAGCTCCGACGTCCTGGGCGATCTGCTGGTCGAAAACGAGTTTGCCCTGGAGGCGGGAACCGCGACCGCTGGAGAGTATCGACGACAATACGTCGAGAGCGTATTCGTCGCGATGGCCCTGCTGGACGGTGTGCCAAACCTTGTAAACCCGCGGCAGCTGGATCGAGTCCTCGTACTCCTTTCGGATGATGCCGCTCATTGTCGGTGCGGCCGGGCTAGGACGTTTGATCGGTTTGCCGGCCTTGATCGGGCCGAAATATTTTTGCACCCACGCGCGTGCCTGAGCAGGCTTGAAGTCTCCGGCGATGACGAGCGAAGCGTTGTTCGGAACGTAGTACTCGCGAAAGAAGGCCTTGACGTCATCCTGTGAGGCGGCCGTCAGATCGGTGAGTGAGCCGATCGTCGTCCAACTGTAAGGGTGGCTCGCCGGATACATTAGTGCCGCGATCTTTTCGCCCGCCGTACCGTACGGGGCGTTATCGTAGCGTTGGCGGCGTTCGTTCTTCACGACGTCGCGCTGGTTGTCGAGTTTTTCCTGCGTCATTGCTTCGAGCAGCCCACCCATGCGGTCAGCTTCAAGGAACAATGCAGTCTCGAGATAGTTCGACGGGAGAACCTCATAATAATTGGTGCGGTCGGCGTTGGTCGAACCGTTGACATTTGCACCGGCCTCGTCGAGCGGCCTGAAATAATCGTGATTGTAATTCTTCGAACCCTGGAACATCATGTGCTCGAAGAGATGGGCAAAGCCCGTGCGTCCGGGAACTTCGTTCTTCGATCCGACGTGGTACCAGACGTTGACGGCGACGATGGGCGTCGAGTGGTCTTCGTGAAGGATCACCCGAAGGCCGTTCTTCAATCGGAATTCGGTGTATTTTACGGGTGGAATTAAGGTTGATCCGCGTTGCGCGGAAATGTATGTTGTCATAAGTGAGAATACGACAAACATCGTGACAAATGCAGGTCTAAGGCGCATTTCATCCTCCTGGGAAATTTGACTAGATTGACCGAAATTATAGCACGGACGGGGAGCGATTATGCTGAGGTTTTTCCTATAGCTGCGATGCGCTCGCGTTTCGAGACCACGACGCCGCCCGGTTTTTCGACCGTCACGGCGAACGCCTTCGGATTCTTCGCTTTAAGGCGCGCATTGATCGGAATCACGACCTCGCCGTTTTGATCGACGTCGAACGTCCCGCCGTCGATCGGCGTTTTCTCCTCCTGCGTCTCGTCAAAGATCCAAAGTTGGTAGGTTTCCTTGGACTTGTCGTTCACAGGAAGGTTTCGGAAACGCATATAACCCGTCTGCTCGGAATCGCTCCAAACGATGTCGCCGCCGACGTGCTGGTATTCCTTCATACCTGCGACATCAGCGCGGATGACATCCGGCGCAGACTCCATTAGCTGCTGTCGCTTTTGCGCGGGCGTTAATTCTACTGTCGCTGTCGGTGTCGGCACACCCTGACGTGCGGTGTCCACCGCCGGCTGGCTTCGCGTCAGGTATATATTCACGCCGAGCGCGACACATGCAGCCGCCGCCACCGCCCAACCGAGCCAGTCTACAAAAGATCTCCGCGGCGTTGCGGTCTCAACAATCGCACGTCCGGCGGCACCGTCATTCCTCGAAACCGCTAACGAATGAAAATAATCGTCCGCTGAATCAAGAATGCGGGCCTGAAGATGGGTCGGCATTTCAGCCTTCGCGTCGACACCGACGAGTGCGATCATCGCTGCAGTGGCCTCGATCGATTCCGCGTCAAGGCCGCCAAAACCCTTCTCTAGCTGACTTAGCTGCTTCGTTTCTTCTTCGTTTAGACCGTAGACGGCCTGTTTGCAAAGAAGGTCCAGCATTATTTCTTCCGTGTTTTCGTTCATACCGGCACCTCCTTTGATAGACCTGACTTTCCTAATCCTAAATTCTCTCTAGCCTGCAAAATACCGCGTCTTGCATGAGTTTTGACGGTGCCCAAAGGCATGCCCGTTGCATCGGAAATCTCCTGATGCGAGAGCCCCTGAATTATCGATAATTCGAGCACCTGCCGCTGTTCGGGACGGAGCGCTTTCAATGCTTCGAACGCTTCGCGGCCCTCGACGGTCGTTTGCAGATTCTGCGCCGTACTGTCCGCAGGCTCGACGACCATATCCTCAATCGAGTCGGACGAGATGCGCCGCTGCGAATAGCGTATGCGGTCGATCAAACGCCGGCGGGCGATCATCGCGATGAATGTCGTTTCGGACGATTGCGACGGGTCGAATCGGCCGGCGTTCTTCCAGACGTCGATGAAAATTTCCTGAACGGCGTCTTCGGCGTCTTCGGAATTACGCAGCATCCGCCTGGCGAGCGACCACACGAGCCCGCCGTACGCCTTCAGGCAATCCTGAACGGCGTTCTTATCTCCGGCTGCGATGCTTTGTAAAGTGGCTCGAGTCACAAATTTAGGAATATTGCACTCTAGCTTACTTACTTTGCATATTTATGCCAAGTACGCCGCGAAAACGTGTAGGTTGCCGTCGAATATGGATATGCCAAACTCAACCGCCGGCCGCGGAATTTGCATCTGCAAAATGTTTTTCCGCCTGGTGATATATTCGCGAATATGAGGGAAATGGATTTAAAGCCCTACGATCACTTGCGGAACTTAGAGATCAGAAAAAGGATGAAAAGCGTAAACGTGGTCGCCGCCGAAAGCAGGCAGAACTGGCAAAATGCACCGATAACGAATGCCTGAAGGTAGATCAGCCAAACAGCGAACACCGCCATGATCGCCGTCTGGACACCGAACAACGTCCACATCATTCGATTGCCGAAACCCGCTAACAGTGCGAGCGAAAACGCAACGAAATAAGCTGCGGCGCCGAAAGCCGCGAGCGGAACGCCACCGATCTCGGCGTACTGGCTGGTCAGGACCGTTTCACACCCCTCGACCAGGCTGCAGGGGACAGGCTCGTTCGTGTAGTGGTGAACGGTGAGATAAGCCGCGTCTACGACGCCGACGAGAGCGACGAGGGCTGCTGCTATAGGCAGTTTACTCAGGCCCGACGCCGACGGTGCATCTATCTCGCCGGCCGGATTCATTTCTTTACGGTATTCGAGTTCGCGGTGGCTGCCGAAGTTGCCGGTGACGCCGATGACGAGGCCGGATTTTGAGCGGCCGGGCCCGACGTAGCCGGAGCGGCCTGGCCTGTCTGGGCCGGTGCGCGGGCGAGCTCGGCGTCTATGAACTGCCGCAGTCCCTGGACGTTCATTTCCGGATACGGGACAGACTGGCCGTTTACGAAAACGGTCGGCGTCGATGTCACGTTCATACCGCGTCCCCGCTCCCTGTCCGCGTCGACGCGGCTTTTCGCCGCGAGGCCCGCGGCGTCGGTCTGAAATTTATTAACGTCCAGCCCGATCTGCTGGGCGTATCCGGCTAAGGTTTGTTTAAAATTCGTGTCGGTCGACCAGGACTTTTGGTTGTTGTAAAGCAGATTGTGCATAGCCCAGAATTTGTCCGATCCCTGCATCGCGGCGGCCTCGGTCGCAACCGCGGCATCGTAAGCCTTGTCGTGCATCTGCAGTGGGAAATTCCGGAAAATGAACTTAATGCGGCTGCCGTAGATCTGTTGGATCTCTTTCAAGGCCGGATGTGTGGCCGCACAGGACGGGCACTGGAAGTCGGCGAATTCTTCGACCGTCACAGTTGCCGTCGGGGAGCCCAGCATATTTGGCGGCTGGGCTCCGGGAGGTGCATTTAGAGCGGCCGTATTCGGCTTCGCCTGATTGGAATTGGTTCGGGCCCGGTTCGAGTTCGTCGATCCCTTCGACGAGTTGTAAAAGTAATATATGCCGGCGATCGCTGCTAACAATACGACTGCGATGATCACGAGCGGGATTCCGCTATTGCTTTTTGGTTCGTTTTTCATCTGAATCTAAATAACGTTAAATAGCTGAGATTATTTCAGAGATCAATATCATTTTACGACCCGCAGGCGTTTACCATCGGCCGAGATCGTTTCAGCATTGGCGACGGCCGACGAGACTTTGGCGTAAATGCCATCGGCGTCCAGTCCGTAACCGGCGAGCAGTTTTTTCGGGTCGCCGTGGGAAACGATCTCGTCGGAAACGCCCATTCGAATCACCTTGACCTGGTCTTGCAGATTATGTTCCTCGAGCAGTTCGAGCACCGCGGAGCCGAACCCGCCGGCGAGATAAGCTTCCTCGACCGTTACTATCACCGCGGTTTCGCGTGCAATGCGGAGGATCGTCTCGGCGTCCAGAGGTTTGACGAACCGGGCGTTGACAACGGTTGCTTCGGTGCCGTCCTTCGCCAGCCTTTCAGCGGCTTCGACCGACGGGTAGACCATCGACCCGTACGCGATTATCGCCACGTCGCCGCCTTCGCGAAGCACCTCGCTTCTGCCGATCGGCAATAGCTCGGGTTTCTGACTGATATCCACCCCGAAGCCGTTCCCTCGCGGGTACCTGATCGCCGCCGGTCCGTCGGATTCGATCGCGGTTAGCATCATGTTGCGCATCTCGGCTTCGTCCTTCGGTGCCATCAAAACAATGTTCGGATAGCCGCGAAGATACGCTATATCGAGGAGGCCGTGATGCGTCGGGCCGTCGGCTCCGACTATGCCGGCGCGGTCCATGGCGAACGTTACGTTCAATTCCTGAAGGCAAACGTCGTGGATCAACTGGTCGAAACCGCGCTGCAAAAACGTCGAGTAGATCGCAGCGACCGGCTTTAAGCCCTCGCACGCCATACCGGCGCAGAACGTGACCGCGTGCTGTTCGGCAATACCGACGTCGAACGCACGTTCGGGAAACTTCTCGAGTATTTTATCGACCCCCGTGCCGTCCGGCATAGCGGCCGTCAGGGCGACGATGGATTTGTCGTCGGCCATCAACTCGCACATAGTTTCGCCGAACACCTGAGTGTACGTTGGGGCCGATGCCTTTGCCGATTTATAGGGCAGCCCTGTTTTAGGGTCGAAGGGGCCGGTAGCATGGTATGCGTAATAATTCTTTTCCGGGTTGGGGAAGCCTTTGCCTTTGGTCGTGAGAGCGTGGACGATCACCGGGCCGTCGTCCACCTTTTTCGCCGCTTCCAGTGCCCGGACGAGCATCGGGACGTTGTGGCCGTCGACGTAGCCGATGTATTTGAAACCGAGTTCATTTACCAGAGCTCCGGGTAGAACGGCGGCGGCGATGGCGTCTTTGACCGATTTTGCGGCGGCACGAAGCCTTTCGCCGATGCCGGGCACGCTTTCGAGCGCGTCGCCGATCTCTTCCTTGAGGTGCTGGTAGCTTTGAGCTCCTTTGATACGATTGAGATATCCGCTCAAAGCGCCTACCGCCGGTGCGATCGACATCTCGTTGTCGTTAAGGAGGACGATCAGACGCGATTTGAGGTGACCGGCCTGATTGATAGCTTCCATCGCCATACCGCCCGCCAGGCTCGAATCGCCGATCAGAGCGCAGACATGGAAATCTTCGTTCTTGGCGTCGCGGGCGACCGCCATTCCCAATGCGGCCGATATCGAGGTTGAGGCGTGTCCGGCCCCGAACGTGTCGTACTCCGACTCGTCACGACGCAGGAACCCGCTGATCCCGCCCTCCTGCTTTATGGTATGAAGCTGATCGCGGCGGCCCGTAAGTATCTTGTGGGCATACGCCTGGTGTCCGACGTCCCACACTAGACGGTCGTTCGGCGTGTCAAAGACGTAGTGCATCGCCACTGCCAATTCAACCGCCCCCAGCGACGCTCCGGTATGGCCGCCGACGCGCGAGCACGTGTCGATTATGAACTGACGGACCTCGTCGGCCACTTCCTGCAGGTCCTCGACCTTGAGCTGCCTAAGGTCGGCCGGCGAGTTTATTTCGGATAAGAATCTCATTTCCGTTTTCGTCGAGCTGAATACAAAAGCTTTATTCTAGAACGCCAAGGCGTAAAAGTTAAATCAACGTCAACGGTTGATTTTAGACTAAAGCGGCGGATTTTACATTTCTTTACACAGCGGCCGAAAAAACATTCGACTAATACCGCAGCCACAACGTCAAAAGAGACGAAAGCGAAAGCTAATTCCAAAAATTCTAGAGGTACTAATTAAATGTTCAAATCAAAGCTAACTTCACTCCTTTCCATGATGTTCGCGTTCGCAGCGTTTTCGGTTGCGGTCTCGGCCCAGAGCACGACCCCGCAGTCGAGCGACAGCGGTGACAAGTCGGACAAAATGGAACGCCGGGGCGGCAGGCACGGTGGTTTCGGTAAAGGAATGCGCGGCGGCCACGGCGGTATGATGCGTGGTCTTCGCGGCGTCGAGCTCAGCGACGCCCAAAAAGCGCAGATCCGCACCATCCACGAAGCCAACAAACCCGATCAGGCAGTAATGGAAGAAATGCGTTCGCTCATGGAAGCCCGCCGCTCAGGCACCCTCACCGACGCACAGAAGGACAGGATGAAAACCCTGCGTCAACAGTCCCGCGCAAAGCGCGAGCAGGTTCATGCACAGGTTCTCGCCATCCTCACGCCGGAACAGCGTCAGCAGATCGAGGCGAAACGGCAGGAAATGGAGCAGCGTCGCCAGGAACGCCGCACCCAGCGTCGCGAAAATCGCAACGACGGCACAACGGACAAACCGACCGATAACTAAACCGGTCGCGATCGATCAAAAAAAGGCGTGTGGAGCTTATCCACACGCCTTTTTTGTTCATCACGGTCTCGCACTAGCCGATAAACATCTCGTCTTCCATGTACGCCTGATCGAGCTGTTTCGGTGCCGGGGCGAACAACACTTCCAGGCCTTTCTTTACGCCGGCCATGATGGCCGCGATCTCGCGGGCTGGTTCTACTATCTTTGTCTGGACGAAATCGGTCGTCTGAACGACCTGCAAATGAGTGCGGTCTATCGTATCGCTCACCATATCGACTTTGTCGCGGGCCACAAGAGCGGTAGAACTGACGATATGCCGCACCTCGGCAACCTCTTCGCGGATGAGTTCGGTCGACTCGGCGAGGTACTTGGTCGCCGTCGACAGGTTCGACGAGATCTCGGTGAAGTGCATGGACATTTCTTTCCCCTGCACGCTCATCGCGTTGACTTTATCGATCAGCGGCTCGACATGCTCCTCCACGCGGTTGACAGTCTTTATCACCCGGCTGACCGTGATGGCGATCGCTATCAGCGCGATCGCCATGACGATAAAACACACCGCGATCACGATCGATGCGATCATCATCCAAAATTGCGGCTCATTGGCGTTCATACACTATTTATTTTCACTTCCGCTCTCGTCGACCGGATATGTCGGGCGGCCTTCAGTGATCGCCTTCGATTCCGTGCGGCGTTTTTCCGCGATGTAGGCTTCCTTGCCGGCGTCGACGGCGGCGCTGAACGGGTTTGCCGTGCGAGCAGCGGCCGATTTTGCCTTTTCGGTGAATTCGCCTGCGCGTTCCTGTGCTGTCTGGTAAAGCTCAGTGGCGCGCTCGCGGCCCACTTCGTAATACTCGCCAGCACGGTCCTGAAGCTGGGCGGCTGTTTCCTTGCTCTTTTCGATCCCTTTACGCGTCGCGTCCGCAATATCCTCGCGGAGTTCGATGCCCGACTTTGGTGCGAAAAGCAGAGCGACCACCGCTCCGATGCCTCCGCCGATCAGTAAATAGGTCAGTTTGGTAGTTGTGCTTGCGTCCTCGCGATCGTATTCATTTCTCATAATTATCTCCTGTTCGCAGGTTTCTGCGGGATAAAGCCGGATAAAATTGGTGAACTCCAACTATATCAAACATCTGAGATTTTGAGCAAAGATTTTTGCGAATGGCCGCCCGGTTCGGTCACCCGCAAGATACTGATTCTGCAATCCTTTGCCACGACAACGGGCCGCCGACTCGACCGCAAGTATCATTGCTCGTACGCGTCCTCAAGAAGCATAGGCCGTACTCAAAGAGCTTGCCGAATCACTTGTGCCATTTTCGCCTTCCACGCTCATTGCAGGCAGGGATGCGCGCGGCCCATTCGCACGCGCAGACCCGCACGCGCTCGGGCAACGGAATAGAACGGCTTGGATTACCCAATTTTCTTACTGTTTGCTATTGTTATGTATTCGCCCTGTACGAATATGGACCCCGCACGAATTAGAAATTTCTCGATCATCGCCCACATTGA
>Ga0307413_10000812_pt1 | contig 10894 bp, 22 predicted proteins | sample DK1Ometagenome_3_FD_203714 | JGI IMG/M metagenome (GOLD analysis project Ga0307413, IMG submission 203714) | Maize rhizosphere microbial communities from greenhouse at UC Davis, California, United States - DK15-O-2 | ecosystem: Host-associated > Plants > Roots > Rhizosphere > Soil | place: USA... | reverse complement strand
CGGTTTCGATGGTGCTGGTTTCGATCTGCATTTCAATCTCCTAAGTTGGTGAACCTTACAAAAGAACCGTACCATACAAAACAGAAGATCCGGCACCCTTTCGGGTACCGGATCTTTTGTAAGAGTTAGAGAGTCTCGTACTTGCCGTTTGGCTGGCGGTACTTGATGTACGTGCATCCTGCATCGTACGTGGCCCAGTCCAGCGGCTCAAACGCTTCCTCATCGTCCGCGTCTCCGAAGAAATAGCCGGTGAAGTAGCAGTTGTCATCGTCGTCGTAGAGCTTGAAGTGGGTTCCCTTGCCTGCGGTCCCGTTCTTGACAGCGTCCCGCTCCTCCTGAGACGTTCCGTAGATGCGCGGCTCGGGCAGCTTGGTCAGCTTCTCTCCGAAGTCGTCCGGTCCCTCGATGGAAGAGTGGGTGATGGTGAAAGCAGCCATTGGATTCTCCTTGGTTCGGTATCGGTAACTCCGATAAATAGAACTCTACTCTAGATCTTCCGATTGTCAAAACCGGATTGCTACCGAAATTCTTGTAAGGCTCCAGACAAAAAGAAAGGGGAGCCTTTCGGCTCCCCTGTCTTGGTTGTTAGCGGATCTCGTGCCACTCGTACGGGTCTACCTGCTGCCCGTTGATGTGTGCGCTCCGGTCCTTGATGTTGAAACGTCCGGTTGTAAGCTGGTTCAAGCGGTCCCGCGTGGTGGAGGTCTCCCAGCCTGCCCAGCTAGCAAACACGCCCTCCGGAGTGTACCGGACGATTTTGTTGCCGTGGTACAGGACATAGATCCCGTCCGCGTTGTTGATCAATTCGGTGTTGTGGCCGATGGTCCGGCGAGACTTGGAGCCAAGGGCATCCTGTGCCTGCGAGTAGGTGAGGGGAGCGGGTGAGATACGAGCAGCCATTGGATTCTCCTAGTTGGTGTGGCTTGGTTGGTACAAGAAAGACATTACCGGTAATGGCTGACTATCGCAAATCAGCCATTACCGGAATTTTTGTTAGGCGTAGATCCGGCGTTTCAGTGCATCGTGCCGTACTGCGTTCGGTTCGATCACTCGCGCTCCCGGCTTGATCCTGCGGGCGATTGAATCCATGGCGGACAGGGACAGCAGCGGCTCGCCGTCCGCTACCGGCGTCTGTACCGATACCGTGACTTCTCCGGTGTCGTTGTCCAGTGTCCTAACCACCTTGACGCGTGGTTCCGGCTTCCCCTTGACCTCGATCAGGTAGGGGAGCGTCGAGAGGGTCAGATCCTCGCGGATCTCAGAGATAGCGGTGATGGTTGGAGCAGTCATTGCAAGCCTCCTAAGGCTCTAGAAATGGTTGGGTGAGGTACTAAGCCGCTACAGGCTCTGAGAGGAGCGCTAGCGCGTCCTCAGGGCTGTGGACGATGGGCGTAGCCTGCCTGTATTCGTCGGTGATCCAGTAGTACCGGATCAGCAGGTACTGGCGTTTCCGCTCGTTGCTGGCAAGCATCACGTCTTTGTCTGCCGTACCGGAAAGTTTGAAACCTCGGTTATTGATCCAGTATTCCACTTTGTGCCTCCTACAGGCTGGTTAGGTGGTAGCGGCTCCTCAGAGCCGCTACCGATGGTTAGTTACTTGTTGTTGCGGTAGTTCTGGGCGAGAGCCAGAATCGCGCCTGCCATGGTCTTCTGGGGCGGCAGAGCGTGCAGCGCGTCCGGCTCCGGAGAATAGCGGTGGTAGCCGTCAAGGTAGACGCGCCCTACGGTCTCGCCGTCCTTGTTGACGACTTTCCAAGAGTCGGACATTCCGCGCTGGGTGGTCTCGTATCCCATGATCAAGCAGTTGCGGATCGGTTCATCGGTCTCAATCAGGTACTCGTAGACCTTTTCAGCCTCTTCCCTGCTGCCGACGATGTGCGACAGAACCTTTTTCAGCGCTTCGGAAACGTCGCCGTACGCGTCAGCCTGAGGAGCCGTGGTTTCAATCGCGTTAGCGTCGTAGCGTGCTGCGTTGAGCGTTTCGGCCAGTTCGATGAGCTTGTCCATCTGATTCTCCTAAGTCTTTGCCGGTCGGTTGATCCGGTACTAGAGACATTACCGTCCGCATGCTTCCCGCGCAAGTCCAAACGCTACCGGTATTTTTGTAAGCGTCCGGACATAAGGAAAGCCGGTACCTTTCCGGTACCGGCTTGCCTGTTAGCTGCGGTCGATCACAAACCCAATCGATCCTGTGTCGTAGAACCGATCCAGAGCCGCTAGGATCTCCTCTAGCGTGCCTGCCCATGCTCCACCCTTGCCGCTGTCCTCCAGCCACTGGCGGGCCTCGTTCTGGAGCCTGTAGCGGTCCCTGCCGCTGCGGATGATCTCGTGAGCCTCGGCAAAGGTTTTCGGTCGCTCGATCTCCGGTGCGGGTCCGGTGAGGTCAGGGAAGCTGACCCGAGTCCGCTCGTCCACTGCTGCCTTGTAAGCCTCCGGCTCCAGTAGAGCAATGATTTTCTCCAGTTCGGTTCCGGTGATGTTCAGCCACTTGGTAGCGCTGCTCCCGTCCCCTGTGACCTGCATGCGGTAGGTATTCCCTACGGCTTCGACGTTTCCGAGTTGGTCGGCGCGGTAGTTGTTGAAGAAAGACATTTGGTTCTCCTCGTTGGTGGTTGGTAGTTCCTACGATACAGGAAAGGCTCCCACCGTTCAAGATGGGAGCCTTACCGTAATTCTTGTTACTCCTCGCCCTGCTCGTCCCACTCGTAGAACTCTGTCTCCAGAGTCTGGAACACTTCCAGTAGGTCTTTCTCAGTGTCGAACTGGAGGACATGCACAAAGCCTTGCGAGTCCTCGCGGACAAGGAAGTGACCAACCAACTCGGACCGCAGTTCCGGAGAGTCTGTGACCTCTGGAGAGTCTGTGAACCAGTCCTCCAGTATAGAGGATACCTCTGTGTTCTCCTGCTGTACGTCTGCCGGATCATTGGAGATCCTCCAGACATAACCCGTTGGAGCCTCCACGTGCCCGAACTCCTCGTTCACCCAGAAACCAAGGCAGAGATAGTGAAGGATCGAATCCCGTGCGCGGGAGAACTTGCCGAGAGGGATGAATCCGTGGTCAGACATTTTGGCCTCCTAGCCAACAGTGGAGCCGGTTTGCTCCGATGGTTCTAGTCTAGGGTACCGGAGCCGATTCACCTAATCGACTCCGGTACCGGAATTTTTGTTAGCTCCGGATGTGAGCCGCGTAGCTCCAGTTCTCGCCGGTCTCGTTGTTCATGCGGGAATCCGCAGCGTAGTAGGTTTCCCCGTCGAACGAGTCAGCGGCTCCGATGTAGGACTCGATCAACTCCAGCGCTTCCGCTTCGGTCTCTACCTCGAAAGCTCGGACATCGGTATCCTCAGACCGCAACTGGAACATGCTCCACTGAGGGTCAACCCAGCCGTGGAATGACTCCTCAGTATCGAGGTTGTAAACGGATGCGGTAAACAGAACTTTCAGCATGGCTGCCTCCTAAGGCGGTGGTTGGTAAGAAGATCCTCTCACGGTACCGGAGTCCTGTCAACTCCGGTACCGGAGATCTTGTAACTACTCCTCTCGGTAGGCGATTGCCCAGCCTGCCGGTTCCTCGTACGCGTCCGGATCGGGTCCGGTACATTCGACGGACGTGATCACCCAGTAACCGGGCGTCTCCAGAATGTGGCGGGCGAGTCCGCCGCCGACGTACTCCGATGAGTGCATGACTGGACCGCTGTAGGACTGCTGTCCGCTGAATCCGGTAATCAGTTCCCAGCCGTAGGCCTTAGCCTGCCGCCGCAGTTCATCGTCTCCGCTAACGTCCTGTCCGTCCTCGTCAACGTCCATGACAAGCTCGGGCGAGTTGAACCGATCATGGTATCCGTCCGATACGGTACCGTCCGCGTGGACTCGGATCACGTGGTCAAACTCCATGACCTTATCCAGCGTTTCCTCTGTGACGTTTTCCAGCTTCTTCACTGCTGCCTCCTCAGGCTTGGTTGGTATGTCAAACGGTACCGGTACCGCAACCCCCCGTCAAGTTGCGGTACCGGAACTTTTGTTAGTTGGTGAGGAGCCGCACCGCATCCTGTGCGAGGTCGCCGTACTCTGCAAAGTGGTTGAGTCCGCCGGTGTAATCCTTGGTGCTCTCTGCCGTGCGGTAGAACGCCGTGGTGTTGGTGCCGTGGTTGTGGTCCGTGTTTACGTACACGTGCTTTCCGGTACGCGGATCGGTAATGAAGCCGGAGCATCCGAACTTGACGCCGTTTACGGACACGTTCCGAAGCGTCACAATCAGCACCGGATCGATAGCGGTGATCTGGTTCCGGAGCTTGGTGGCGAGAAGAGGCTTGATCATTTTGGACTCCTAATCCGTTGTTGGTAGGTCAAACATTACCGGTACCGCATCCGACAGTCAAGCCGCATGCGGTACCGGAAGATTTGTTAGCGCTGGTCCTTCAGCTTTTCTACCGAGTACAGGACATTGGAGACGAGGATGAGAGCGTTACCGGCGACTGACGGCCCATCCTTGTAACCAAACTCCGGTACCCACTGCGGGCGCGGCTGGCGCAGCCGCTGCTTGGTCCCGTCAAGGCCGGACTCTACGGTCTTCTCGACGTAGACCTCCGGAGCGTATCCGCGTCCGCCACGGCTGTAAACGAGTTTCGCGTCCCCATCGAGCAGACCGAGCATGTGAGCCTGCAAGGTCAGTGGAGCCATCATCGACTCGTTTTCCTTGTGCGTGTACTTGATCATTTTGTCCTCCTAGGACATTGGGTTGTTGGTACTTCTCTAGTTTAGGGTACTGGAGCCAGCTTGTCTAGCTGGCCCCAGTACCGGAATTTTTGTCAGCTGGCGGCTGCTTCTCCGATGGTGTAACCCTCCCTCCTGATGTGGCGGATGTAGGCCGGTACGTTCTCCGCTGCCTCTTCCAGCGTGTCGTACTTCCACACCGCTTCGGTGTACCGTCCGCCGTTCGTTGCGCCGTCAATGGCCCAGCCGTCTCCCTCGTCATGGACTCGCAGAAACTCCGGGGCGGTGGTGTAGTCCTCATCCACCGGAACGGCTGCTAGAAAGGCTTCCAGCAGTTCCCGAACCGCTGCGTCTGCCTGCTCTGCGCTGCGTGCCGTGGTTATGTAGGCGCGGAACGCGTCCAACTGCTTGCCGATGCTCTCGGCCAGATCGTGCGTTTCATCGTGGGACGGAATGGTGCGCCCAACGAATACGGTAGGCCCTGCAACTTCTTGGAATGTAGTCATGCTGTCCTCCTAGGACGGTTGTGGTTGGTAAGAAACACATTACCGGCCACGGGTTGCCCCGTGTCCAGTCACGCGCTGCTTAGCTCGTGTACGGCTCACTGGTGACGTGCTCACCGATGGGGCACTTGCAGAACTTCACCATCTGAAACTCTGCCGCCGAGGTGTGCGGATCTCCGGGAAAGATCGAGGAGACGAACGGATCTTTCGACCGGAACTTATATTCCGGGTGATCGGGGCAGTGGAACAGGACCTTGGTGGAGCGGTCGAACGTGGTGATCTCGTTGAGCTTGGTACCGGCTGCGTAGGTGGTCATTTTGTTCTCCTCGGTTGGTGGTAACTCTAGTCTAGGGGTAAGCGGCTCCGGCTGTCAAACCGGAACCGCTACCGAAATTCTTGTTAGTCGCGGTAGGTCTTGAGTCCGCCGTCAGGGTAGACCTGCCAGAGGATTCCGGTGTTGTCCATGACTATCGCGTGTGCGGTGGTGGTGGAGTAGAAAACATCTATCCGCTGACCTGCGGGGAAGTGATGATCCACCAACGCCCGTACCGCTTCGGCGTTGTTGCGGGTCAGTGGGAACGCGGAGAACTCATCGTCAGCCGGACCGAAAGCCGCTCCGAGAGCGTACCGCCATGCGATCTCTTCGGTTGGTCCCTTGCCGAACTCGTCGCAGTTCTCAGCGCTGGGGATAGCATCCCGTCCAGAGTTATCGATCCAGACCTCCCACCGTCCGCCCATGGAGACTACCGAGACGTTGGCGTAGGAGCGGATGAAAGCCTGCGCCTCGTCCAGCGGTCCCACGTAGTAGGTGCCGTCAGCACGGGTTTCCAGATCCTTGATGGTGAGCATGTGAGCCATTGTGTCCTCCTTGGACGGTTGGTGGTAGTTACGACTCTAGTCTAGGGGAGGACCGGAGTCAACTCCCCTAGACCGGAATTCTTGTAACTAGCTTTCGCAGTCCTGCCGTACGGCTTTCTGAACATCCTCAGGGAGGTCTGTCCACTTGCAGGATTCCCGGTAGACCCGTTCACGGTACCGTGCTACCTCGTACGCTTCCATTTCGCTGTAGATGCCGAATCCCTGAGCGCTGAAAGGGTGCTCTGACATCCCACGGTAGCCTATCCAACCCCGCAGGTTCTCCAGCGTCTCGGTAGGCTTGTAGAACACCGTGTAGCGGTCAAACGTCTTGCCTCCGTTGTCGTAGATGGCAAGGACTCCTGAGGGACAATCTCCGTCGAGGAACTTCTTGGACTGGGTACGCGGACGGTAAGTCATCGTGGCCTCCTAAGCCGTAGTGGATATCTCTACTCTAGGGGAGGGGAGCCGCTATGTCAAACGACTCCCCTACCGGAAGATTTGTAACTAGCGGCGGCTCAGGATTCGCTTGCCGTTGTGCTTGAACGGTTTGGCCGGTTCCGGTTCCGGTTCAGAGACAGCAGGAGTCTCGCCGTAGTGAGCATTGAGGGCGTCGTTGAATGCCTTGTCCTGCTCCAAGTAGGTTTCGTTAGTCCGTTCGACAGGACACGTCACGCGGATCTTGTCGCCGTACTCCAGAGTCAGCATGTAGCCGTCACCCTTGGGGAGTGAGTAGGCCTCACCCTCTCGGACGGATGCGAAGGGACCGGACCATACCGTGAGCCGCTTCCGCTTGTGGGACTGGTTGTAGTCGTAGTCTTCCATGATGCCGTAACGCATTGTTGCCTCCTATGGCGGTTGGTGTGGTTCTAGTCTAGGTGAAGCGGCACCGGCTGTCAAGACGGTACCGCAACATCCGTACTAGGAATCTGCGGTGTGCTCTGACATCTCATCGAAGTCGTCACCGAAGAATGCCCGTGCGCGTTCTGCCATGTCCTTGCAGACGGTAAAGATTCGCTGGGCTTCCTTCTCCTCCGGATCGTATCCACATTCGCGGCAGAAGGATTCGAGATCGGGGTTGTTCTCGTAGGAGTGCGTCGTATCGATAACGGACTGCACCACCTCATCGAATCCCGGCTTCCGTCCGTAGGCTGGGCCGGTATGGAACTGGAACGACATGGTCTTTCCGGCAGGGTTCTTTAGCGTCACTGCCCACTTCTTGGTACCGAGCGGCCACTCACCGCGACGGTTGTTGTCCCAGAGTTCTCCGTTTTCTCGGATGCTGGCGGTGTATCCCTTGGGTCGCATTGTGTCCTCCGTTGGTGTGGGTTGGTAGTTCTAGTCTAGGTGAAGCGGTACCGCATGTCAAATCGGTACCGCAACGTCCAGCCTAGGAGTCGGAATCGACCGTGGTGACCATGGCACCGGACGGCAGGTAGATCTCGCATTCCACGTTCTGCTGGAGGTCGATCACCCTAATGTAGGTGGCGAACTCTCCGGTCGGATTCTTGACGGCGAAGTACTTGCGTCCGTCGTACAGGAAGGTCTGGCCCTCGCTGATCTCGAATGCGTTGATCATTTCCTTTGTCATGGTTGCCTCCTCAGGCGTTGTTGGTATTACTACCCTACCGCATTGCGGCAGGCATTGCAAGTCACTTCGGTAACTCGATGTTCGACGGCGGCAGAATCTCTGATTGCCTTACCGCACATCGTGGAGAACTTGTCCGTCTTGTAGTCGAGGACGTAGGCCGCATGGACCTTACCGTTGCTGCTGGTGACAGGAAAGATTGTGGTTACTGCATCAGCAGGGATTGGCGCTCGCGGCTGAATCTCCTCCAGCGGTACCGCATCCACGATGTAGCCCTTCATGGTACCGGAGGACTTCGCTGTCTGGAGGTAGCGCTCTACCTCTGCTTCCGGCATCTCCTGCGTGATTGGCTTTCCGAACATCCAGTAAGTCGTGACCTTTGCATTCATATCTAGCTCCTTCCGTAGTACTTCCGTTGCTTGATGTGTCTAGCTTATGCGAGTCGGTACCGCATGTCAACCCTCACACAGGGTGCGGGCCGCATTGTACTTCTCCGGGATGCCCTTGAACTTCTCATTCTCGGCCTCGATCTTCGGAGCGAGATCTCCGAGGGCATCCGCATCGAACCGGCCAGCGGCCTCCAGACCGTCACCGAGGTAGCCGATCACGGCGGCTGCTGATCCGAATCCGGCATCCGCATGCTCGAAGGCTGCTTTGCAGTTTGCCTGCTTGGTGTTCGCGGCGGTAGCGGCAAACGATCCGGTCACCGCACCTCCGAGGAGCAGGCCTGCGGTGGCGGCAACGGCAGGGATGAACCAGACCTTCTTGGTGAGCGGCACCGGACGGTACTGGTTGGGGAACTGAGGCGGCAGCGGCGGCATCGGTTCGAACGTTTCGGTGGAGTGGACCTGCTGTGACATTGGGTGAATCCTTTCGGTAGCGGTTGCTTGCTGATGAGAAGAACGTTACGGCAATGCTTACCGCATGTCAACCCGCTTCGCTACGGAGCACCGCAATGGCTACGTTGAGGGCCATGATGTCCGCACGGGTTTCTTCCCATGAAGCGGCAAGCTGATTCACCGCATTGGCTTTGACCGTACTGTGAGGGTGAGCGGCAAGCTTCTCCTTTGCCTGCATCTTCTTGTAGGAGATGTTATCGGCAACCGCAATCAATCGGCCCTGCATGCGTTCCAGACGTTCGATCTCTTCCACGGTAACTCCTTAGGGTGGTGGGCTGTTGTCTACTCTAGGATACCGCACCGCAAGCTTAGCGGCAACCCCCTGAGAGGATTGCCGCATTGCTTTACAGCGCTAAGTACTCAATGGGAAATGTGTCTCCCCGCACGAAGAGTGCCTGAGTCTTACCGTACCGCACGACGTTCAACGGCATAACGTAATGCGCCACTACGAACCCCAGTTCCGATAGCGCATCGTGGTATCCCGCAAACCATTCGTCAAGCTGTTCTAGGGTGGCGAATCCGCAATGCTCGTCCGCACCGATCCCTAGTAGTAGCTCGTCCTGCTGTGGTGATAGATGAGTGCCGGAGCCGTGCTCCGCAAACATCGCCCCTAGGGTAACCGCATTGGATTTATTGTAAGGACCGGCACCACCACGCCGCTCCTCAACCCTGTAGATCGAGACCTTCACTATTCTGTTTCTGTTCTTTCACGTGACGCTAGCTCGACCGACCGCACGGCAAGCAGATCACCGCACGGCACAGGGGTAGCCGCACGGCAACAAAAAAGGTGCCCATCCCACTAGGGGATGAGCACCTCACCGCATGTCGATTATCCCCTCTTCGACATGACGTTTCTTTTCGCAGGTCCAGAGACGATCCGCACGGTATCTATGAGTGCATAGATATTGTCCGTACCGTCCTGTATCCGTATGGCTGAGCATTCGGGTTGGATGTCAGCTACGACTCCTGTCGAACCAGCGAACGGTCCTTCAAGAACTTCAACTTTATTCCCGACCTTCAGTGTTGTTTGGGCCATACCTAGAGCTTACCACCCATTTAGGGGGTCTCCAAACCCGGTATCCGCATGCTGGACCCCCTAAAACCCTAGGGTTTCCCTATGAAAAAGTTGCACTACTACACATCGGCACCACTACAGAAATTAAAGTTGAAAAAAGTACTTGACCTCTCCGCATCATCGGCGTAGCGTAGTGGACATGAAGGAAACGACAAGCGCTTCCTCAACCAAATGTCAAATCGAAAGGACACAAACATCATGGCTAAGACCAACACCCTCACCCGTGGACAGAAGGCCGCAGCAACCCGAGCCGCAAACAAGGCCAAGGCAGAAGCGGCAAGCACCGGCACCGCATCGGTTTCCGAACTGCTGCCCCGCACCCGAACCACAACGGCACCGGCAGTCAAGCCCATGTTCTCGGACAAGGACGAGGCCAAGGCGAACATCACCGCACCGACTCCGGAGAACGATCCTACCACGGAAGTTCCCTACGTGACGGAGGCCGACGCCGCAGACACGCACCTGACGCCGGAACCGGAAGAGAAGGTGGACGAGAAGCCCGCACTCTCCGCAGAGGAGAAGGCGAAGATCAAGAAGCGGAAGATCGCGCTCGCGGCACACATCGTTCCCGGTAAGGTCGCCATGCTGACCTTGACGCCTGACGCGCTTCAGGAACTCGCGTTCGTGTCCACCTACTCTAGCACAGACGAGCAGTCTTCGTCCCCGCGACAGCACGGTTACCAGCGTGAGCCGGTCGAGCAGCGCTTCCCCTCCATCGGGCGGTACTACGCCAAGGACGACAACCGGCATCTGATCACGCCGATCATCGTGTCCGTCCGCATCTACAAGCCGGAGGATCACGTCAAGTTCAACCAGCTTCTGGTCAAGGGTGACATCCGCACCATCCATCAGGAGTTTGGCCGCAACGTGGTCTCGGTGGTGGACGGCCAGCACCGCAAGGGCGGACTGTTCTGGGCGTGGGAGAACATCGAGGACTTCAACGCGGACGTGCCGATCATGGCCTTCTACGGCCTGCACTACGCGGATGAGGCCAACCTCTTCGATGACATCAACACCAACCAGCGCAAGCTGCCCAAGGCGTTGATCGAGTCCACCAAGGTCCACATGGAGGCAGGGGAGAAGTCCCACGCTCAGGTCATCCGTGAGATCGCCTTCGCTCTGGCACAGGACGGCGACTCCGTCTGGCATGGTCTGGTCAACATGACAGGTGCCCGTGACCCGGAGAAGCCCGTCACCTATGAGGGTCTTCGTCGGTCCACCGGCAACATGCTCAACGACCGCCTGATCAACCGTCTGGAGG
>Ga0307413_10000811_pt1 | contig 10900 bp, 6 predicted proteins | sample DK1Ometagenome_3_FD_203714 | JGI IMG/M metagenome (GOLD analysis project Ga0307413, IMG submission 203714) | Maize rhizosphere microbial communities from greenhouse at UC Davis, California, United States - DK15-O-2 | ecosystem: Host-associated > Plants > Roots > Rhizosphere > Soil | place: USA... | reverse complement strand
CCAATTGCAGCAGCCTGCGGTTGGATAAGCCTGCACCGCTCACCACCGAACGGGCCGCCGAAGAGTAACTGTCCGCCAGCCGGGCAGCCAGATAGCTGCCGGACTGCCGTCTCGCGTCGTAGGCTGCCAAGGCGCGGCGGACCTGCCCCACGTCTCCCAGCAGCCACGCGGCCGCGGCAAGTCCACCCAGCGTGACCGGAAGCAGCCCTTCCGGGTCTGCTTCATCGAAACGCACCTTCGCTTGCCGGAAATGCTCACACGCCAGGTCGAGGCTGCCCTGCCGTGCCAGGACAAAAGCCCGGTACAGGTGCGCCGGCCCCTCAAAATAGCTGAGCCGGCCCACTGTCTGCCGCGGCGCCCCCGAGCACACCATTTCCTTGCCACCCCATTGGCCCCGCCAGATCAGGTTGGAGCCGTGGATGATCAGCACCACGGCATGGAAGTCCACAGTGCACCGGGCCAGGCGTTCCAGGGATTCCAGGGCGGCGGTGGACAACTCCACTGCCTCGGCAAACCGGCCGCCAACGGCCAGCCCCTGCGAGACCAGCGCCATGAGCAGCACACCCGCTTCGGTAGTCGGCAACGGAGGCGGGCCGCCGGTTTCCCCGCCGGCCCGGTGATCGCCGCCCAGTGGGGCGCCTATGGCGTGCTGCCGGCTGAGCCGCTGGTACAGCGCATCCCCGGCGCGCGGCCAGGTGCCGGACTGGGCGTCAAGGTACAACTGCAGGACGTCCAGTTCGTCCCGTGCCTCCTGCCCGCCAAAAGGCTCGGCATCGACGGCGGCCTCCACCCGTCGTCGCGCATCGTCAACGAGGGCATGCAGAACGTTGGGGTCCGGGGATGTGGGATACAGCGCCCGCACCAGCAGCCAGACCGCCCGCAGGAATTCCCTGTTGTCCGCGCCGTCCGAGGATGCCAGCAAACGCCTGAGTAACTGGACGCTGCCATAGATGTCCCCCATGAGGTACAGGGCCCTTGCATGTTCGACGCCGGCCGGGAGCCTGAGTTCCGGCGCAGTCACCCCCGCGGCTGCGTGCCGGGCGCGGTGGCTGTCATGCAGGTCGTTGGCGGCGATCGCGACAGCCAGCAGGTCGGCGTCCGGCGTAGGCAGGCCGCTTACCTGCTCCAGGGCGACGCGGCGGAACAGGTCCCACAGCGAGCCGGCATCGCCGTGGGACATCTGGCCCCGGAGGGCCAGCCGCAGTTCACGCTGCTGGTCCGGCGCCAACTGCTGCAGGGCAGCACCGGCTTCGAGGACATGGTTGAGGGTTGCGGTAGCGGCAGCGGGATCCGGCAGCCCGGCGTCCTGGATCCGGACGGCGCCCGCAGACCGGAGCTCCGCCAGGGCTACGCTCCCTGCCAGCGCTTCGGCAACGCCGACGGACAGCGGCTCGCCGACGGCCAGGAAATCTATCAGCTGCCGCTGCTGGTGCGGATACCTGGCCAGCCGGCGCGTCACGAGCTCCTGGATCTGGGTTCCCCCGCGCGTGTCGCGGGTCATCGACCATTCACCGCCGGAGCAGGCCAAACCGCCGCCGGCCACCGCCGCATCAAGGAGGAGCCTCGCGGCCAGCATGTTGCCCGCGGAGGCTGCCTGGATATTCCGGACCAGGCCTTCGGAGGGCCGGCCCTGAAGGCGGGACTCCAGGAAGTCCCGCATCCGTTCCGGACCAAGCTCGGAAAGGTTGACCACGGACAGCTGGCGGGCCACCACCGACTCCATGAGTTCCATGCGCAGCGGCCGGTCGGAACGGTGGGTTGCCAGCAGCCGGATGTCCGGTTCGGACACCACCCTGTTGAGGAGCCAGAGCGACAGGTCGTCAAGGAAATCTATATTGTCCAGGGCCAGCAGCACGGGCACCCCCGGTGGCCCGGCGCTGCGCAACGCCTGGCGTGAGGCCTGCACCAGGAACCTGGGGGAAGCATTTGATTTCGCGGGCAGGTCCGGAATCAGCGCCATGGCAATGCTGAACGGAACATCGGTGAAGGAACTGGCCGCGGTGCGCGCAACTACAGAGAAGGTGCCCTCCAGGACGGAGGCCGCGGCGTCCAGCAGGGTTGTCATGCCCGAACCGCCGGCGCCGGAGATCAGCACACCTGCCGGTTCCGGCCCTGACAGTGCGACAACAATGTCATGCAGCTCCGCTGCCCGGATGATTCCCTGAGAAGGGTGGTTGCCTGCCGCGTTGTCCATGGTCCTGTCTTAGGTGAGGGCCACCGGGCGCATTTCCTGGTGGCCGCGGTAGGACCGTTGTCGAGATGCTCACACGGTATCGGGCCATTTCAGGCAGGGATTGAGTGTGTACTACTTGGATTTTCGGGCCCCGGACCGGGTATTCCCGATTCGGGCGCTGGACCGGGCCTGTGTAAGGTTGGTTGGCGTGGGCAGGTTCCGGCGCCTGCGGCTGGGGAGTTGACGAGCGCCGATTGATGTAACTGCCCCCACCGCGATCCACCATCCCGGGCGATAGAAAAGATGACGCGCAGCGTTGCCGCTGCGCGGTACTTTTGCGCGCCCGCGGGGGTTCGCCATGGTCTCGGAGTCCATGCACCCAACAGATATGAATCCCATGAAACACCTGATCACAGCTCTTGCAGCAGTGCTGCTACTGGCCCTCGGCGGACTGTTCACGGTTTCGGCCACACAGTCGTCCGCCACCACATCCGCAGCCACGAAAGCAGCCGGACAGCGCCCGTCCGAGTCGCCGGCCAAGGACAAAGCACAGCCCAAGCGGACGCCCGCCCCCACGCCAAGCAGCACACCGGTCGCCGCGGCGGAAACTTCCCCTGCGGCCGCCGCTCCCGCTCCGGCCACCCAGGCACCGGCCCCGGCAGCGCCGGCTCCGGCTCCCGCTCCCGCCATTGTTCCGGCGGCAGCCACCGGGAGCGGCAGCAGCGCGTACCCCCTGCACAGCAACATCATCAGCACCACGTTCTGGGTTGGCGAGATTTTCAACGCCAGCCTCTCGGACGGTTCGCAGGTCTGCTCCACCTACAACAGCCAGTGGGCATTCCAGCACACCGGGGTCAAGCTCGGCACCGTTGCCGCCGACGCTGCCGGATGCCCCGGCAGCTACTACGGCGGATGTGACGGAGTGAGCTCCGGTTCCGGCGCCGATTTCAAGTGCGCCACCGAACGGCGCGTTGCCAGCAACGGATACTTCCCGCTCAACCAGCCCAAGCCGCTGCAGAACCCGTTCTACCTTGACCTGCCGTACGACGACCTGAACGACGGCGTCGCCTTCCAGGAGCGTTGCCGGGTGATTCCCTGGGCTGCAGCGGATAACGCCGCCACCGGGGCGGACCACTGCGCGGACCAGGGATACAGCTACATGAAGAACCGGTGGGTCCAGATCACGGGCCCGAACGGCAGCACCTGCTACGGACAGATCGAGGATGCCGGCCCCTCCAGCGGCTCCGAGTACCACGACTCCGCTTACGTCTTCGGGGCCGGCGACGCACGCCCGGTCAACCAAAGCTTCTCCGCCGACGCCAGCCAGGGTGCCGGCATGGACGTCTCCCCCGCCCTGAACGGCTGCCTTGGCTTCGCCGAACTGGACGGCAGCAGCGACCGCGTCTCGTGGCGCTTCATTGACCGTGCCAACGTTCCGGCCGGACCGTGGCTGACTGTCGAGACCACCTCAGGAGTCAGCAACTGACAGCAGGCGGCAGCACCTCGAGCGGGGCCGTCTGACGGAGCCTCCTGACAGTTGTCAGGAGGCTCCACTCCCGGCCGTCACCGGGGTCAGCTCTTTCCCCTGCACCCTGCGGGCCGGGCTGACCCAGGCGCCGGTGGAGGCGGAGGAGAACGCCTTCGGGAGTACCTGGAGGCACAGGAAGGCATCCAGGATCCTCATCAGCGGGAACAGCGGTGCCATCAGCAGCATCCCCGGCTTGCGAAGGGAAACCGCTGCCAGGATGGTCAACAGGAAGTCCGGCAGCAGGACACCGAACAGCACATCCTGCGGCCGCAACAGGCCGGACAGGAAGACAGCAACGTCCCAGTCGCTGCCGAAGGCCGTAACCTGGACCGCGGCAAACATGGAGACGAGGAACACCGGCAGCAGCAGCACAAAGAAGACGCAGCTCATCAGCAACTCGAAAATGTACGTCGCCAGGACCAGCCAGAACCGGCCCGTCTGCTTCCGGTGGCGCCGGACCGTCTGCCAGAATCCCAAAATCCACCGGCGCACCTGCTTCATGTAATCCTGCAGCCTGTCCGGGTCCTGGGTATAGGCCACCGCCGCGGACGGGTGGAACGCGATCCTGCCGAGTTTCCTTGCGTGGATCTCGAACGTCATGTTGAAGTCCTCGATGACCAGGCCGGGCGCGACGACGTCGATCTCCTGCAGCGCACTGGTCCGGTACATGCTGGCGAACCCCGGAACGATGGACACCACGTTGGCACCGCGCGCGGCCTGCCCGTACTTCAGCAGGAGCTGCACCACGATGTACAGGCGCTCCCGGTACGCCACCAGGAACCGTCCCATGGCGGTGGGTGACGGCGGATCCATGATGGATTTCGCCCTCCCTGCCACGGCCACCACCGTTGGATCGGCGAACAGCGGCAGGCCGGTCCGAAGGTAATCCTCGGTGGGACGCGTATCGGCATCCAGCAGCATCACCACCTTGAACCGCCGGCACAGGTCGAAGTGCGCAATCCCGGCGGCCAGGGCGCCCGCCTTGCCCCGGTTGGGCTCCAGCTCCAGCACCTTAACCCCTGCTGCGCGTGCCAGCTGTGCCGTGTTGTCCGTCGACATGTCGGAAACCACATGGATGTTCCGGCGCGGTACCAGCCTCGACGCCGCGCGGATGGTCTCGTTGATCACCAGCGCCTCGTTATGGGCGGCCACCAGCACGGCGACGTGGGACGGCAGGATGCGGATGCCGGTTCCCCTGTGGCGGCCCCTCCGGGGCCTGGCGGCGACGGCCGGCAACCCTGCCCTGACGGACCGCCACGTGCGGTACCGGTGTCTCCAATCCTCCAACAGCCAGGAGTTCTCCCCTGCGAGGCGCACCAGCCCCACGAGAGTCCAGAAGATGGTGCTGACACCAAGGACCAGGATGATCGAAACAGCAATCACAGCGCCGGAGCCCCCACAGTGTCGTACATCGCGTAGTCGTCCGTGATGAGGGTGCCGTTGCTGAAGAGGTTGAGGCCGAAGCTGATGGCGGTGGCCCCCGCCGGCAGTGCCGGTGTGGTGAAGCTTGCCTGCGTGTAGGTGGCGGTTGGGGCGAGCCAGGGGCTCGAGGTCCAGTACACCCACGTCCCTGCGGAGTTGCGGTAGTAGACCGCGAACTGGGTGGTGGCGGTGGAGGTGTACCAGGCCCGCAGCGAGTAGGTCTTGCCGGCGATGGCAGGTGGGGCGCAGGAACCGGAGTCCAGGGACGGGAGAAGCTTGCTGTCACCGTTTGAGTAGTTACTCATCACCAGCCGCACGGCCTTAGTACCGGAGTGCGCCCCGGTGGCCAGCGTGGCGTAGGTGGCGGTATTGGTTCCGAAGCCCGCCGTCTGCCAGCACTGCGGAAGGGTGCCCGTGCCGGCAGTTTCCAGCCCGGCGTTCTGCACGAGGTTCGCGCCCGCCGCCGGTGGTGGCGGCGGCGGTGTTGCGGCGGCGTCGAACATCTCGGCGTCATCGGTGACCAGCGTGCCGTTACTGAAAATGTTCAGGCCGAAGCTGATGCCGCTCGCCCCGGCGGGAAGGGCCGGTGTGGTCCAGGACGCCTTCTGGAACGTGGTGGCCGCTGCAAACCAGGGGCTTGAGGTCCAGTAGGTCCAGGAGCCGATTCCGCTGCGGTAGTACAGGGCGAACTGCGTTGGAACCGTGGATTTGTACCACATGCCCAGGTTGTAGCTGTGCCCGGCCGTTCCCGCGGGTGAGCATCCGCCCAGGTCGAGGGACGGCAGCCATTTGGCGTCACCGTTGGCGTAGTTCCGCATCACCACCTGGGCTCCCCTGCCGGTCCGGCCCTGGTTGACGGTGCTGAAGGTGGGGGTGTTGGTTCCGTATCCGCCCTGCTGCCAGCACTGGGGAACGCCGTTGGTGAGCGTTTCAAAGCCCGGGTTCTTGACCAGGTTGCCCGTGCCGGGCGGCGGAACGGCGGGCCCTGAAACGAGCGGCTTGACCGTCCCGCCGATGACCTGGTCCACCGTTTTGACCGTGGTGGTGGCGGGGCGGGTCTTCAGCCAGTTGGCGAACTGGTTAAACAGGGTGGGCGAGATGGTGATGGGGTCGGAAGGGTTGTTGGCGATGTGGTGGAACGTCAACTGGACCCATCCGCCGGCCCCGTTCTCGGCCTGCGTGACGCTCCTTTGGAGGTCCGCCAGCGTCCATGTGTTTTCCACCTGGTCCGGCGCCGCCGTGTAATAGGGGTCGGCCGGCGGCATGGATTCGCCCACCGCACACGTGCCGCAGCTGAATCGGGTGCGGATATCGCCCAGCCCGCGGGCGCTGTTGTAGCCGCAGTTCCGGACGATTGTCTCGGTGCTGGCGTTGGCCGCTGCGAAGGGGTAGGCGAAGCTGGTCACCCGGAATCCCCAGTTGCTGAGGTTGACGCGGTCGTTGCAGACCTGCCGCGTGGCTTCATCGCTGGGCAGGGTGGTGAGGTCCGGGTGGGTCACGGTGTGGCCGCCGATTTCGTGCCCTGCGGCCGCCAGCGCCTGGACCTGGGCGAGCGTGAAGTAGTTCGGGGTATCTACGACGCCGGAGGTCACGTAGAAGGTACCCTTCAGTCCCAGCGAGTTCATGGTCTGGGCTGCTGCCAACTGGTCCGCGTGGCCGTCGTCGAACGTCAGGCTGACCACCGTGGGCGCGGCAGCCTGGGCTGCGGGCGGGCTCATCACCAGGCCGGCGACTGCCAGGGCCAGGGCGGCCGCCACGGTCACCAAGGATTTAGCCCGGCGGAGCAGTCCCAGCCGGGCACCCTCGCGGGGAGGCAGTTCTTCCACAGACTCGCAGCCGGTTGTTTTCATGGCTTACCACTCGATTCATCTTGGGGAGGCCCCCGGGGGATGGGGGCTCACTGGGCAGGAGGCGGCGCCCCCACGGTGTCGTACATTTCGTAGTCATCGGTGGCCAGCTGGCCGTCGCTGAAAAGGTTGAGCCCGAAGCTGATGGCCTCTGCGCCGTCGGGAACAGGCGGCGTCTCCCAGACCGCTTGCCCGTACGTCGTCCTGGCGGGGAAGTACGGGCTGGCCGTCCAGAACTGCCAATCACCCATTGCGTTGCGGTAGTACACGGCGAATTGCGTCCGCGCCGTGGACTGGTACCAGGCGCGGAGCGAGTAGGTGTGACCCGCGGTGACGCTGGGCGCGCAGGCTCCCAGGTCCAGGACCGGCAGGAGCTTGGCGTCCCCTGATTTGTAGCCCGTGACGTCCAGCCTCCGGGACGTGCCGTCCCGGAAGCCGGGAGCCAGGGTTGCCAGTTCGGACGAATTCTCTCCGTAGCCTGCCACCTGCCAGCATTCCGGCAGGCCATACTTTCCCGGTGTTTCCAGCCCAGGGTTCCGCAGGGCGTTGACGCCCGGGCCGGCAGGGGGTGCAGTTACTCCCGGGACCACAGGCTTGGCTACTTTCCCGATCACCTCGTGGACTGTCCGGACCCCCATGGTGCCTTGGCCTGTCCGCGCATCCAACCAGGCGGCAAACTGTTCGAACAGGGCCGGGCTGATTGACAGCGGATTTCCGGAGTCATCGATGTCGTAGAAGGCCAGCTGTAGCCAGCCGCCTGCCGCCTCAGCCTGTTCCACGGTCTGCTGGAGCCCCTGCAGTGTCCAGTCGCGGCCCACCTCGGCTGTGGCACGGGTGTTGAAGGGATCCTCCGGGCGTACGGTCTCGGCCGGGGCGCAGGACTCGCAGGAGTGCGGGCTGCGGATCCGGTCCAGTCCCCGGGCGCTGTTGTAGCCGCAGCCGGACACGATCTCCTCGGCCGCGGGGGACGACGCCCCGAACGGGTAGGCGAAGCTGGTCACCTTGAAACCCCATTCACTGAGCTTCGCCCGGTCACTGCACACCTGCCGTTGCGCTTCGCCGGGTTCGACGGCGGTGAGGTCGGCCAGGGTGACCGTGTAGCCGCCGATTTCGTGGTGCTGTTCGGCAAAGCTGTGCAGGTCCTCCTGGTTCAGGAAGCCGGCGGCGCCAATGAAGCCTGAGTTGACGAAGAAGGTGGCGCGCAGCTGGTGATCAGCCAAAATACGGGCCGCTTCCCGCTGGCTGGACCGGCCGCCGTCGAACGTCAGGGAAACTGACAGCAGCGGCGCAGCGCCCGCGGTGGGCGGATCGGAAGTTTGCGGGCCCGCCGCAACGCCGCTGCGGTCCCCGCCGTTGGCCGTCATCAGCGACGCACCGCCGGTCAATACGGCAATGACTGCAATCCAGGACACGGCAAGGAGGCCCACCCTCCTGCGCGAAGCACGGGCCTGCATTGACGCCAGCTTGCCATTCCCAGGGCCGGCGGTCCCGGAACCGGGATGCTCGCCGCTCACGGCGCGGACCTGCCCGCAGCGGCGCACGGCCATCGGAGGGCAACGCCCTTCATTGACGAGATTTCCATGGTGAGACCCGTTTCTCCACCGACCAGTTCAGTCGTTCACAGCCTCAGCCTATGGAGGGCCGTTCCCCCCGGACACGAGTAGGCAGTACCCGTATTTGGCTTTTTGATTACGTATCCGCGCGAAGCCACTACTCGGCGCTGCCTGCCCGGCAATTGCGGCCCGTAATGCAAGGAATCCTGGCCTGAAAATGGGGCGCCTATGGTCAAATGGTGGTTCAGGAGAGTGGACAGGAAATCCGACCAACGCGGGGGACATGTGGCAGGCAAACCGGGCACCGGCCAGGTCAGCAGGGCTGCCGCGTCCCCTATACCATCGCGGGCGGGAAGGGTGCACCTGCCTTCGGGCAACCGGCGTTCCAGCACCCGGCTCGCCGTGGTCGCCGCAGCCGTAACGCTGGTAGTGGTTGGCGGTTTCTTCCTATGGCGTTTCATTGCGGAGGCGGGCATGGCACAGCAACCGTGGTTTTCGGGATATGCGGACGTGACGGTTGACCCGCCGTACGACTTAGCCGGGACCGGCCTGCCGGACAGCCGTAACGTCACCCTGGCCTTCGTCGTCGCCGACTCCTCGCAGCCGTGCGCTCCCAGCTGGGGCAATGCCTACAGCCTCGATGCTGCCAGGGACGCGCTCAAACTTGAGCAACGGATCTCCGCCCTGAAGTCCAACGGCGGCGCCATTGCGGTTTCCTTTGGCGGTTCAGTTAACACTGAGCTTGCCGTCGCATGCCAGGACCCGGTACAGCTGCAGGCGGCTTACCGCTCAGTGGTGGAGCGCTACTCCCCTTCCACCATCGATTTCGACATCGAGGGAGATGCGCTGCTTAACGGCCCGGCCGGGGAACGGCGGGCAGCGGCGGTGGCCGCCCTTCAAAAAGAAAAGGACGGGTGGGGCGGCGGACTGGACGTGTGGCTCACGCTCCCGGCATCACCACGTGGGTTGACCGACGACGGCATTGCCGTGGTGGACCAGATGCTGGCCGCCGGGGTCGACCTGGCCGGCGTCAACATCATGACCATGAACTACGGGTCCAGCCGCGGGTCCTCGCAGAGCATGCTGGACGCGGCGGTGGCGGCCGCCGGTTCCACCCACGATCAGCTGAGCCTCAGCTACCAACGGGTAGGGACCAGCCTCAGCAGCCAGGAGATCTGGTCGAAGATGGGCCTGACTCCGATGATCGGCGTCAATGACCTGCCGGGCGAAGTCTTCGGGCTGGACGCGGCCAGTGGCCTCAACTCCTTTGCCGTCCAACAAGGCATCCAGAGGGTATCCATGTGGTCGCTCAACAGGGACCGGGAGTGCGTAGCCGCCGCTGCCGATGGCCAGGCGAGCCACGTGTGCAGCGGAGTCCAGCAGGAGCCCGGCCAGTTCGCCAAGGCCCTCGCCGCAGGTTTTGAGGGCAAGCTGCGGTGACGCCGCGGGCGGGCTGCCTGCCGGAGTTGCCTGCCGGGTCAGCGGACCTGGCTGGTGGTGACAATGTCGAGCCAGGGCCCTTCCGGCACCTGGTCCCGTGTCACGAATTGCCAGTCCACGGTGTCCGATTCGCCGTTAATGTCTTCGAAACCCAGGCACGCGTTCAGCGCCGGAGAAACGTCCATTCCAGCCCCGTTGAATTCCTTATTGGCAGGGCGGGCATCATTGGATCCAAAAACATATTCCTTGTCGTGGTACTGGCCGGGACCTGCGTCCTGGATCTGGCCGTAGCATTCCTGGTTTCCCTTGCGGATCCGGACCCATTGGTTCTTCATATAACTGAATGATTTGTCCTGCTCACGGCCCGCATATGCGGAATCCTTGGCCCAGGGAATGACGCTGGCCCGTTCCGCGAATGCCTTGCTGTCGTTGACGTCATCGTAGGGCAGGTCGAGGTAGAAGGGGTTTTCCTTGGGCGTCATGCCGGTGGGCATGTAGCGGTTGGCTTCCGTCCGCGGCTCAGTCTCGCAGGTCCCTGATTTCATCACTCCGTCGCAACCGCCGTAGTTCCGCATCCATCCGGAGTCGTAGGTGGACATGACCTGGCTGCCGTCGTCGGCTTTGGGATCGAAAAGTTCACCCACCCAGAATGTGGTGGCCACAATGTTGGTGTGCCACGGATAACCGCCCTCCCCGGAGGAGCTTCCTCCGTCCGGCGGGGCAGGAGGTGAGGAACAACCCGCAGCGATGAGCGCCACCGAGGACAGGGCGGCGGCGAAGCCCCACCGGACCCGCATGCTGTGCCGAATCTGCCACGTGCGCGATCCCGCTGGTGCAAGGAGATAATTTGGCGCTGCCGCTCTTCTCAACCCGGACTCCTTCGTATGCCGTGACACTTTATTTTCCTTGATATTCCGTGGCATCGGCGAGGGAAATG
>Ga0307413_10000810_pt1 | contig 10909 bp, 10 predicted proteins | sample DK1Ometagenome_3_FD_203714 | JGI IMG/M metagenome (GOLD analysis project Ga0307413, IMG submission 203714) | Maize rhizosphere microbial communities from greenhouse at UC Davis, California, United States - DK15-O-2 | ecosystem: Host-associated > Plants > Roots > Rhizosphere > Soil | place: USA... | reverse complement strand
ATTTTGGACCCGCCATGAAATAGACGGAACCATTCCCTGCTTCATTACCTTGCCGTCACCATCGACTCCACGAATAGAATCAATGATATTCTGGTGAACTCCGTAATCAGGACGCTGGCCCTGCTTTGTGGAACGTGCCCGATAAACCTTACGATCGCCAGTAAAAGCAGCCATAATGTTTTCGATCATCTTCTCGGAAGAATCCCCTCGCTGCAAACCACGGGCAAACATTTCAACGCCTGTTTCCAGAGCGTTAACCTGAATGCTATCCCGGGGTCCAGAAAGCATATGCTTCTTTACTGAATCATAGAAGATATCCGAAATATCATCCAAACCAAGGGGAATAGGCGCATCGTCTGCGGCCTTTTTACCGAGGTCAAGAACAGGATTCATACCCTTTTGACGAGCAATAGCGTATGTAGCTTCCATGATTCGACGGTACATTCCCGCCTTGTGCCATGAAGAAATCTTACCGGATTCCATGAAGAATTTGATTACTTCATTATGTGCAGCAACGGACGACATTGTTCCCATTTCACCGGGATGCACAGCGCCGCCAGTTTCCACAGACCCATCGGTATAAGTCTTATGGCCCCTAGCTGTGGTGAATTTACGGTCCGCACCAGACTGATATTTAACAATTGCTTCAAAGGTACGTTCCGGCATTTTCGCCAGATCGTCAATCTTCACAATCTCTGCATAGTTCTCAGAGACTACATCATTTACCTTATCAACAACGTTTTCGGCCTGATAACGTGCAGTATCTTCCGGAGAAATCTTATCCAGCATATGTGCCAGATTCTGATTTGCTTCCTTATCTACGAGAGCAGGAGCTTTCTTAGTAGCCTTTTCAGCTGCCTGAAGTTCCTTTTCCTTAGTGACGAATTCTTTGTATGACTTCTCGAAAGACTGGGCAACTTCAGACCGCAATGCAGTCTTCGGGAGTCCGAGCTTTTCGATCATCAATTTAATTTCATCGTCGGATGCGTAGTGAGCAATGTACTGCTTACGTTCACGCATATTTCCCGTAGGCACGGTAATATCACGCAAAGCAACCGGATCAATTCCGTGATGAGACGGATCAATCATGGCGAGAATTTCTTCAGGAATCGGAGTTCCATCGACATTCTCTACGACGTTTTCAAGTTGGATTTCTTTCTTGGTGCGGGGAGCCGCGGGAGCTACATTCTGTGCTTCGGTCTTGAACTTAGCAATAAACTCAGGATCAAGTTTCCGAAGCACGGCTTTCATTTGTTCGCCGTTAGTAGCCTTATCCAAATCCCTTGCAACAATGCGCGGGTGAACGGACTTGCCACCGTACTTAATAGTGCCCGAACCAATTTCATCCCCGGTTCCTTCCTTTGTTGCAGCTTTACGGATACTTCCGATAAGGCCCTTTACGTCAATTGAAGCCTTTGCTGGACCCGGCTTAGGGGCCGCAGTATCAGGAACTTCAACGGTCTTTTCGACCTGACGTTCAATAGTCCGTGGCTTTGAATTCTCCACAGCCTGACGGAAAGATTCAACGGTATTAGCGTCGTATCGTTTGCGGCTGAAGGGCACCTGAGTAATGATATCTCGCATTCCTGCGTGAAGATCAATCTCAGGTGCCGTCTTCATTGCCGACAAACCTTCAGTCAGCTTATCGAGTTCGTCTGCCTTTGTGTTATTTACAATGGGAGAATCTTCGACAGAATCCAGAAGTTTTGTCAGACCTTCAGAATCTTTGGCTGTACGAGGAATAAGCTTCTCATTTGCTGCAACGGTCTTTGCTCCCAGAGCATTAACCAAATCAGCAAGCCCCGACATTTCTGGAGCATTAAATGCTTGTGGCGCAATATCCGGAGCATCAGCGGGGAGCTTTTTACCAGCAGAGAAAGGCAATTCAAACTTAGCCAGCTTTCCACCGGCTTCATTTACAGACCAATCTTTATAGGCTGCTTTTGCTTCCGAACCTGCATTCCTGAGACGCTGACCAATACCGGCAGTTTCAGCTTTATCTGCAATCTTGGAGATATTGTGACCAAGATCAACTGCTTCATTGCCGGTAATTGCCTTGGCTTCATCCACAGCTTCGCCAGCAATTCGGGCGGCCCTTTTACCGCCCTCAGCAAATCCCTTTGTTCCAGCAAGCGCAGCTTTACCTACACCGAAAGTAATGTATGTAAGAGGATCAAGAGCAACGTCGCCGACAAAACCGCCAAGACCCTGAGTCCATTTCGCAGCATCATTTTCAGTATCCGCCCCACTAAGTTCCTGAATTTCTTTGATATTATCGCCCCAAGTAACAACGTCATTGTCATTACCAAAAGCGGCAGAAGCACCCTTTGCCAAACCCGTTACAGGAGAAGCAAGGGAACGCAAAATACCGCCACCGATATCTCCGGAAGCAGCTTGCTTTTGCGCTTCAATCATTTCTTTACCCATGTTTGCTGTGGCATAGGTTCCCACAGACAATACATCAATGATTTGTTTAATTACGGGGGTCTTTGCGACCTTTGCGACTGAAGCCTGAAAACCTTCCCATCCACCCTTTTTATAGGCTTCATCGAGGGCGGCGTTTTCCTGCTCGTCCTTTGACAAAGGCTTATTATATTTAGGGAGTTTGGAAACAGAAGAACCGACAGAAACAGAAGAGTTAGATAGCCCGTCGCGGAAGGCTACTTTACTCAGCAAATCGGCAATGTTTCCCTGAGACTGTGCGGATTCATCTGCAATAAGTCCCGCTTTGAGAGCGTAAACGTCTCTCCAAGACGGTGCCGGATTTGCCATTTCTGTTCCTATCGGTTCTTCCTTATCCTACGGATACGGAGTTGTACTTGCTCTTTTCCGAAGCAATCCGAGCATAGGCCAAAGCAAGATTAGGATCGAGACCTTGCTCGACCAATTTCTTTGCAATATAAGACTCGCTCGGATTTGGTGCTGACCCACCTGTGGGGTCATTGTAGTTAATAATGGCGTCAGTATAAGCGCTGTTTGCAGCACCTGCGTCACCACCATTTTGGGTAATGTAGTTGTTGGCATCTTCGAGATTAAATGCATCCCCACCGCCGCCATACTGCATTTGATTCTTTGCTTGATCAGCTTGGAGTTGGGTATAGAACTTTTCACGGTCCCAATCCATTCCCTGCTGATTTTCCATTGTTGCAAGCAATTCTTTCAGACGAGCATTGGTGGATTCGCCAGCGGATTTGCGAGCTTCCATTTCTGCCTGCTGTTGCTGAGTACCCAGATCAGCTTCTTTCATATCAAGCTGTCCCAGAATCTGAGTCAGTTGATTGCGGAGTTCACTTTGACGCGCTGCTCCTTCGGAAACCAAAGAATTAGCACGAGCGGTATTTGCGGTTACGTCAGAAGCTCCATAAGTCAAAGCTTGCTGAATTGCCCCGCCTTTATTTGACGCATTCTGTTCAATCGCATCGGACTGAACAGACCCTGAATCGCCCAAACCGGCTTCAGTAACACCCATACGCTGCAACATTTCAGCACGAGTCTGCATAGCTTTATCGCGCTCATTGGACAACGTTTCGTTATTACCATCATAAAGCCCGGTAAGTCCAGTAACAAGGGCGTTGTTGTTTTCCTGAAGAACATTATTTGCCTGAAGTGTTTCGTTACGCCCACTTCGGTACAAATCTTCAACATTCTTATTGGAAGTTTGGAAGTTCTGATTTGTGCGATCACGGACCCCATTAAGAGTTCCGCGAGCGCCGTCAAATGTAGAACGAACCTGAGACAGCATTCCCTGCGCTTCCTGTTCTGGATCAGCATTCAAAAGAGAACCGATTTGATCCAGAATCATTTGCAGCTTATTGGGGGCCGCTTGCTACCTCTCCATACGACCAACTGCTTTGGTCGGTACCTTCTGCATTTGTCCCACAGTCCGGCCGTTCCCTTGCTGTGCCGGAGTGTGGGTTGCATTCCTTTCAGCAACATTTCGCTGATAGTCAGGACGAGCGTGGTAATTCGACATATTCTGTTCAGTGCGCTTCTTTTCATTCTCAGAAAAGTCGCCCCACATTCCATTCCAGCCGCCCCACAAATCATCCCAAAATGACTTCGCTTTGTCGCTTCCGGAAGGGCCGTCGGCATATTGATTCTGTGCCATTTTATCCCCTTACATAAGTGACTGAGAAGAAGCCAAACGGGACAAAGCGTCACGTCGGGCAGAAGCCAATGAAGCCTGAATATCAGCTTCAAAGTTATTACGTCGGAAACCAAGATCGTTTACCTGATTGAGGATGGAATTACCCAGTCCTGTTTTCTGCCGATCGTAGTTGTTACTTGCGTCCTGATGATTCTTTACAAACAAACCGGAGTTTCCGAGACCTCGGTTTGCAAAATCCTCAGAAACGCTAGTAAGGCCAGCGGTACGATTTCGCTCAATACCAGCCGAAGCCGTTTTGAAATCATTACCCAAAGTGCCGCCCAAATCTTCAGGCTTTACTTGCTTGCCCCACATTCCTGCGCCAACTTGCCGATCATAATCAGCAATGTATTTCCGGAGTTTATCCGTATACATCGCGTCCTGATCGGCAAATGTGGAGTCATGGCCTTTCAATTCTCCGTTTCCCATTGCTTCGAAATTAATCTGTGGCTGGGGCGGTGGAGTTGTAGCCTGTGGAGTTCCGGGGCTTACAGGCCCCGCCCAAGGCCCGGTAGAGGGTGCTGAGGGGACGAAGTTCGTCTGAGGGTAATTGTAACTTGGCTGTGCTGCCAATCCCTGAGAAGGTTGTGCCTGTTGTGCCGGAGCCGGAATTGTTCCGCCATTAAATGCAGGATCAGGCGGGCTGTTTGGTTTTGGCATTCTTCCGAAACCTCGGCCGCTATTAGCGGAACCTCCGTCCCCATCCATACCAATTGGCCTAAGTATTGCCATGTTAATTACCTCCCAGATACTTTAGCAGATATTTCCTGCGGGTATTTGCTTCATTATCTCTTGTTTGATATCCCGCAGGATCAACTCCCCCAGCCCCGGCTTGCGGACTGGGGGAGCTTCCGTTGTAAACTCTGCTTCCAACTGCATAATCATTGTTGGCAGAGTATCCGGTTGCTGTATTTTGGGATGCAGTATTTACCGGATTTAGAGCTTGCATTCGCTTATTGTATCGGTCAATAAAGCTTTCGTTATTTCCAAGCATAACTTACTCTTCCCCCTTTATCAATTAGTTGACCTTACCGAAGACTTTTTCCTTTGGCAGGACATAAGAAGTCAGCGAGAACAACTTTACCGGTCCAGAGGAAGCATTACCATAAGAAAGCAAATCTACTTCGAATGATATCTGCCGGAATCTAAGTGCCTTAATGACCTTCACAAAAAGACGACCATTTTCTGTCTGACTGTTACTAACGTCCAATTCATCGAATACGGACAAAGAAACTGTCAGCCAAGAAAGTGGATTACCTGCCGTTCCCTGAGCAAGTTGGGTATGCGTATACGCTTCCAATTGCCCCCATGAAATCGGAAGTTGCTTGGCAATTGGGATTGCTTTTGCTTCAATCGACTTCGTGGTTTTTACGTCAATTCCCCACCAGAATAGACGTTTATGCGCAGACGGAGCCTGATAATCATAGCTCTTAGTCCGCACATGACATTCGAGATATTCGACGATATTCACGTCAGAAACGTACTGATCCGTCAGTTTAATCAAAGTGTACGGAGATTGAACTGTGTCCCTTTTCAGAGACGGATTAGTAATCGTGAAGTTATCTCCCACAGTAGCGAGGTCAAAGTTTGCAACTCGAATAAAAGCTGCAATTGCCATTTCCGGTGCCCTGAAAGTTACAGAGAAAGCGCCACCGGGAAGGTTATTTTCGACATTTACAAATGACCCATCCCTTAAAAGGAAAGCCATTCGTGCTACCACAGTCCCTACACTTGCGGTCGAGCTTCCCGTAAACAGGAACCGCTGACCAGAAGCACATCGAATGTTGTATTCATCCTTGGAATTCAAGTAAATGATACCCGCAGATGAGTTGGTGGTATTCTTTGTGTTCTTCAGGGTGTTAGGGGATTGGAAAGATATAATGTGATTCGGGGTTCGACGAGAATTTGCGTAAGCCAAATACTCAGCGGAAGTAATATCAGGAATGTATTCGACTGACAAACTTTGGGTAAGCCCTTCCGATGCAGCGACATAAGTTGATTGCGTCGCGGACGCCGAATCGGCAGGGAGTTCAAAGAATCGTCCCGGTGTTCCATTATAGGACCTCCATTGGGACCAAGTTTTTGTGTCAATAAAATACGAATAGACTGTGTTGTAGTACCTGACAATCAATCGTCGAGTCACTACTGATAGGGTTACTCCGGGAGCAATACCGTCCACAGCCTTTGAATCCTGAGTAAACTTCACAAATCGGTTTACCTGAGTATAGATGCTGTTGATAAGTTCGTAGACGCGACCTTGATCGTACACGTAAACAAAGTTCTCGAATTCAGCTACACAGTTGGCATTTGCAGCGCCAATCATTCCGCTGATCTTATCTACCTGACCTTTTGAGGGAGCACTGGGGTAAGAAAAGCGCCATGTTCCGTCGCCCTTGAATATCAGAATCGAGTTATTCAACGGCAAAAGGGCGGTAATAAAACCGCCCTCACCGGGAGCCACTTTAATGAAATCTACTGTGGTGTCCCATTGATCCAAATGCACGCCAGTGGCGTCAATCTTTGAGAACCAGAGAGTACTTCCGTCCGAAGAAGAATCCCTACCAGCCAACCATAGACGGGACTTGTAGGAGACAAGGATATTCCCCTTAGGCATTTGTGCAATGTCCGTGGGGCTGGCATCCGCCTTACGCCATTTAAACCCGGAAATGGAAGCCCCGGTACCCACAGAGAAATAGCTGTAATCATCTACTTGGGCATACCCTGTGACTTTATTCGTCGTTCCCGTAAGAAGTTTGAATTCAGTGTAGGCAGCTACATTGCCGTTCAACATATACCCGAGAGACCAATCAGTACCGGTCCAACGTTGTGCGATTAAGTACCATTCAGCATTTGTTACTCTGTGGATACCGAGAATATTCCAACCGTCGGAAAAGTTATTTCCACGGAGGGAACCTTCAATGACTTCCATCGGCGGCCTTGAAGTAAGAGCTTGATCTAGGGTTACTTCAAGGTTTACCAGTTCCACAGCCTGTGAATCATCAGCTTCACCGGCTAAGGAAATGTTATTCAGCCCACCAACAAAGGGGCCAATGAGGATTGGTTTACCTGACATTAGTAATACGCATCCTCTCCATCGAGCCTGATTGTTGGGTAGGTCGAGCCCTGCATGGTTGTTTTGTTCTGGCGCATTCCGAGAGATTTCTCGAATTGCGCCAACTTCATTTGCGACATTTGTGCGTTTTCGTCAAGCTCATAAGCCTGTGCGATAACGTACTGAACGAGAGCATTGAAGTAAGAATCGGGGATTCCCAGCTTATCGCCGTTTGAAACAAGCTTATCGGGATAAGCGGTAAATCGAATCTTCAATCCATCGTTTACAGCTACGCTGGGAGTAGGAAACAGAACTACATTTCCCTCTTCGTAATACCAACCTAGCGGCGTTCCGGATTCCCTATCGGGAGAAGTGGTTCCCCAATCTTCTGCTTGCTGCACAGTGATTGGGCGAAGAACAATGCCGTTATACCGAATCGAGGTAATATTGGCAATGTTATCAATATTGGGATCGGTGAGCATGGAATAGGTATCCTGCCCAGCAATTACATCTGTGGTAGCCACTTTGGCATTGACGAGAGTATTCGTATCAACGATTTCCCGCTGACCATCATTAGCCCATCGGATAATATCAGCATCGTTGATTTGAACGCCAGATTCGTCACCAAACTGTCGCTTTACCGCAGTAAGAACATCAGCGACTGATTTTTCGCTCTTCTCAACGGGCATTGTTATTCCTTAGGTTCATTGAGTCCCAGATAAGGAACGTCTACTCCGACCTTCACTCCATTTACTTTATAGGTGTGAAGATTGCTCTTGGCAACTGCATGAACAACATCAAGCTTTTCAAGCAATTCTTCGCGGTTGGCCTTATCGACCTCTGCTTTGAGCTTTGCGTTACGGTCCAGCATATTCTGGTAAAGAACATCGGCACCGTGACGCTCGGAATCATTGTCGTAAAGCCACTTCTGAATCCAATTAAGGCTCTTTGCTTCCGCTTCAGAAAGTTCCCTAATGACGTATCCAGCGAACTGATCGAAGATAGCGAACGGCTTGTCCTTTTCGCGGTCATTACGGTTTTCCACAGGCAAATAGGCAATCCGGAGATTATCGTAAATGTCGTTGATAATGGCATCGTTTTCAAGGACTTCCGACGGAACTAGCGTCGATCCTACAAATTCGTACATTAGGGAACTTTCTGTTTATTAGTTCTGCGGCGGAAGCTTCTGGTCAATCTGCTCACTTACGTGATTGATTGCATCCAGAATGTTGAGGCCGGTCTGATTAACGAGACCCGGAAGGTTTTCCCCACCAATTATGGACTCGTTGTTCTTTACCGGATTGAACATAGCATAATGCTGTGCCCGAAATGCCTCAGAAATGGTCGGGGGGACCGGGAATTCATCCGTGGGATCAAATGCCGGGTGGTTCAGGAAATCTTCGATGGAAGCCATGAAAGTGTCCTCTTCAGGTTCGCCTAGTTCTTCGTTTACATATTCAAAGAACAAATCCCAGTCAAAATCTGCACCGGGATCAGTTCGAGATAGTCCCGAATCGCCGTGAGCACAGAAACCGGGAACACGAGCGCGAGCCTGTGCTCCGGTAATGCGAACGCGGGGGACTTCAATTGCATAAGTCTCACGCATATAACGGACAAAATCAGCCGCTACAATTGCGAGATTACGGTAATACTTTAGGCGGGTCTTGATTTCAATTCCCAGCCAATCTGCCGCCCGGCACGCTGCGGAGATTCCCACAGCCCAGTTATTCGTTTCCGAATCCTGCCAAGTTTCCCATTCCCAGTCGGCCATTTCGATGATGTTATTTGCATCAACAAGACGGTGATAGGAACCCCAGTCGGAACGCTGCGAAATAAACTTCGCTACGTCGTATGCTCCGTAACCTTCGGCGGTGTGAACAATTACGGTGCCAGAAAGGCGGCCATAAATGCCACGACGCTGCGGTACGAATTGGGGACGGTCAGGATGGATAACGTTTGGGTTATCCGCGAGATAGAATCCCATTTTATCCCTTTCCGAATACATTCCAAAGGAAACCACCTAAGGCGATAATCAATGCAGAAACCGCTGTGGCCCTTGGGAAATTCTGACTTGCTCGATCGAACAAGGTTTTGATATCTTCACGGATATTGCTGATATCACCGGTGTTTGTAGTTACGCGGGTTGAGACCGCCGTAACTTCTTTCGTGACTTCTTCTTTTACAGCGGTCAAATCAGTGCGAAGTTGGCTGACCTTTTGTTCTGTATCCGTAATACGTCGCCCATGCTCAGTAATAACGGTAGTGAGAATACCTTTTAGTTCGCCAATATCTACTCTGATTTGAGTGTAGTTGTCACTTTCTGTCGAAACCATTCCAGTCCCCCTGCTAGAAGTGGAAGAGTTATCAGACAATTCCTACAAACGTACCGAGAGCCGTGGAAGTACCAGCAACAGTGCAGATATAAATGCGCTGATTTGCGGTAGACGGCGTATCGGTACGGAAGTAGAATTCCCCAACAGAACCGCCGCTAGGCACAGTTGCCAAAGCAGGAACGCCGGTTCCAGTATAAGGTTCGAAAACCTTAATATTGCCCATATTTACCTGACGATCAAATTCCTGCTCATTTCCAAAAGGAGCGGCAAGAAGCTGATTGAGGTTCTTTGAGGGGAAGTATTTCTTAAGCCGGTTAGCGAACCGCTCATTACGGTGCATGTAACCGGGAGAGCCGAGCTTTGCAAATGGCATTAGACCTCCTAAGTCTATTTTATCTTAACATTAGAAAAGGCACCTGACCACAGTCAGGTGCCTTTTCTTGAATCAATTAAGCTGCGGGATGGTCGCCGCGGCTCATTTCAACCCAGTTTGTTCCATCAAAGAACAAAGTCATTGAGTCTCGTGCTGCATCCAACGTGAACGCTGAAATATAGCGAATATTACCGGATTGAACAATAGTAATATCCTGAGAGTTTGACGTTGCCCTCAGAGTAATAATCTGCCCTCGCAGGCCGCCATTGATGGTAGCAATATTATCCGTGGACGCGCCGCCCTCAGCATTCAAGGAAACAAAGCGAGTTGTCGGAGTAATCGTAATTGCATCACTAGCGATTGTTCGAGCCAGCCAGCCGTCATGATCTGTGGGAGTTATTGCCCCAGAATCCACAACGCTATAAACCTGCGAACCACCAACAATTGTGTTGTTTCCATGAACAATCTTGCTTGCGTGAGTCAGCAAGAATGCATAGGAACCAGCAGATCGAATGGAAGAATTACCTGTAAAGATAACGCCTTCCTCAGGGCCAGTATTTACTGCTGAAGCCCAGCCAATAATAAACCCAGACTGAGCTGAATCTACACTGACATTCCCTTGGCAAACAATCGACTCATAAGCAAAGGTAGTGCCGCGAGAACCCGCACGAATATAGATAGAAGTATTTCCTGCTTTGACAATAACGTTATCTTTGCAGACAATACGACCGGCTACGTCAGCTTCGTTGTGGACGCTAATTCCGTAAGAAGTAGTTCCATAAACGTAGTTTCCAATAATGGTTCCACTGGAGCATTCGAAGTTAATACCCTGACCCGCAGAGCCCATTACCTTATTGTATTCAATAAAGATATCTTCCGCTGCGGTGTGAGTATCAATGGCGTCACCGCCACCCATTGATCCGCCCAAAGCTGTGGAGGTCCAGTTTACCGTATTGAAAGAATACACAATACGTCTCGGAAGTCCGGGATTTGCCGTCTCATTG
>Ga0307413_10000805_pt1 | contig 10932 bp, 8 predicted proteins | sample DK1Ometagenome_3_FD_203714 | JGI IMG/M metagenome (GOLD analysis project Ga0307413, IMG submission 203714) | Maize rhizosphere microbial communities from greenhouse at UC Davis, California, United States - DK15-O-2 | ecosystem: Host-associated > Plants > Roots > Rhizosphere > Soil | place: USA... | reverse complement strand
GAGGTCCCAGTCCCAGACGACGTCGTTCGTCGCCTTCTGGACGAGGCGATAGCGCTCCTCGCTCTCGCGGATCGCGGCGTCGGCGTAGCGGCGCTGCTGGAGCCAGAGGTTCTCCTCGCGGTGCCGGTGCAGCTCGACGAAGGCGGCGACCTTTGCCCGCAGGATGTCCGGGTCCACCGGCTTGAAGAGGTAGTCCACGGCGCCCGACTCGTAGCCGAGCGTCGCCCGGCGGCGGTCGCGGTCGAGCGCGGTCAGGAAGATGATCGGCGTCGTGCGCGAGCGCTCGCGGGCCTTGATGAGACGCGCCGTCTCGATGCCGTCGGTGCCCGGCATCTGCACGTCGAGCAGGATGACGGCGAAGTCCTCGACGAGCACCTTGCGCAGCGCGTCCTCGCCCGAGACGGCGCGCACCGTCTCGAGGTCGAGCGGCTCGAGCAGCGCCTCGAGGGCGAGGAGGTTTTCGGGCCGGTCGTCCACGATGAGGACGCGCGCCGGCGGACTCGTGTAGCCCTCGCCCGACCCGGTGCCGGTCGCCGCCGCGCGAGCGCCGACCGGCGAGTCGCGGCCCAGTCGGCCTTCTAGCATCGGTGCGGGCTGGTGGGCACTCGTCGGCAACGGACTCGGGGTCGCGGGCGGGACGCCGGGCAGACGGCAGCGGCAGCGGCGGCGCGAACGGCTGGGGTGGGTCGCGGGCGAAGTGCTCCTGCAAGGAGCGGGCGCGCGACGTCCGCCGGCAGGCGGTGGCCGGCCGCCGTCGCCCGCGGCAACGGATGTGCAGTGATGGGGCGCCCACCACCGCACCACCACGACCCCACCACGGAGCCGACGATGGAGCACACCGACCACCCGGAGCCGGAGTCCCACGCCGCGACCCCCGCCGCCGCCGAGGCGGCCGCCCCGCCAGCACCGACCGACGCACCCGTGCCTCCGACCGCCCAGGGCGCGTCCGAGGTCGCCCCGCCGTCGGCCGCGCCGCCGGCGCGCGGCAAGACGAAGGGTGTCGCCGACATCGTCTTCCTCGTGGACGTCACCGGCTCGATGGCGCCGATCATCGACGCCCTGCGTCGGAACATCGAGGCGTTCGTGGACTCGCTGAGCCGCGGCGACGCGAACAACGCTTCGCCGGTAAAGGACTGGCGGGGGAGGGTCGTCGGCTTCCGCGACATCGAGACCTCCGAGTCGGAGGGGGTGCCGTGGTTCGTGGACAACCCGTTCGTGCGCGACGCGGTGGCGCTCAAGGCGCAGCTCGCCGCGCTGCGCGCCGAGGGAGGCGGCGACGAGCCGGAGTCACTGCTCGACGCGCTCTACAAGGTCGCGACGACGGAGGCGACGCCGAAGGGGGCGCAGAGCGAGGACCCCGGGAAGTGGCGCTACCGGAGCGAGGCGGCGCGCGTCGTCGTCCTCTTCACCGACGCCTCGTTCAAGGAGACGATGACGATCCCCGAGGCGAAGGGCGGCGCGCTGCAGGACGTGGCCAACGTCGTGATGGCCAACCGCATCATCCTCAGTCTGTTCGCGCCGAACTTCGAGGGCTACGACCGGCTCAGCCAGATCGACAAGTCGGAGTGGGAAGTGGTCGAGTACGAGGGGCTCAACCCGCAGGAGGCGCTGCAGAAGTTCACGGCCGACCCGGCGAACTTCCGCACGACGCTGAAGCAGCTCGCGGCGAGCGTCTCGAAGTCGGCGGAGACGGTGGCGCTGTAGAACGGCTCGCGGCCGTCGGCTCTCGGCTCTCGGCCAAGGCGGTAGCCGAGAGCCGAGAGCTACCTGTCTCACCCGTCCCGCGCCCCGCATCAATGGCCAAGAAGCTCAAGCTCGGCGATACCCTGCGCGGCTACCGCGTCACGAAGGTGTTCGGGCCCGGCGCGATGGCGATCTCGTACGCCGCGGAGGCGCCGGGCGGGACGAAGATCTTCCTCAAGCAGTACAAGTCGCCGGCGCCGACAGTCATCTGGTACCGGCCGTTCGTCGAGTACCAGCAGGAGCTCGCCAGCCGCGTGCGCAACGGGAAGGCGGCGCACTACGCCGTGCGACTCGTCGACGCGTTCGAGGAGCGGTGGGGCGGGCCCTGCTACTTCCAGGCGTACGAGTTCGTCGAGCGCGGCGGCGACCTGCAGCAGATCCTCGACGAGGAGCACGAGCTGCACCGGCGTACGGGCGCCGCGCCGGCCCGCGACCCGGCCGTCTGGGCGCGCCACGTCACGTGGGCCAAGGTGCTGCTGGCCGGCGTCGCGTCGCTGCACGAGTCGAAGATCGTGCACGCCGACCTCAAGCCGCCCAACGCGTACCTGATCCAGGACCCGTCCATCGGCTCCGGCTATCAGCTCAAGCTGATCGACATGGACTTCTCGCTCCTCGCCGACCGCCGCGCCCCCTGGCACGGCTACCAGGGCTACGTCGGCTCCGACAACTACCGCTCGCCCGAGCACATGACCAAGGGCGGCGTGCCCGGCACGGCGTCGGACGTCTTCACCTGCGGGCTGATCCTCCACGAGCTCCTCGCCGGCTCGCATCCGTACTGGCGCGACGACCAGGCGACCTACGCGGCGCTCGTCCGCGAGTACGCGGCGAAGCCGCCGCGGCTCGTCGGGACGATGCCCGCGCCGGCCGACAACGCCCAGGTGAGCGCCGCCTTGCATCGCTCCCTCTCGCCCAACGCGGCCGACCGGCCGACGGCCGCCGAGCTGCGTGCCGTACTGAGCGGACGCGGCCCGAAGAAGGAGGGCGCGGGGACGGCGGAACCGGCCGCCGCGCCGGCGAGGGCGGGCGCGCCCTCCAGGTCGCGATCCGCACCGAGGTCGGCAAGCAGCTCGCGCGGCAGTTCGGGAGCGACGCCGAGTTCTGGGACGCGCGGCAGTTCGTGCTCGAGCGCCTGCCCGACCGCCGCTGGCAGGTGGTGCCCGTGGCCGGCACGGCGAACGAGACGCTCGTCAACGGCGAGATCCTGGCCGCCCCGCGCCCGCTGCACGACGGCGACGTGATCGCCGTCGGCCGCAAGGCGAAGGGGATCGTCAAGCTGCCGCTCACGGTGCGTGCGCTCTGACCCCCCGCCGGCGGACGGCGCACCGTCGCCGCTCGCGGACGAGCACGAGGCGCCCGCCGACGTGCACGAGGCGCCCGCCGAGCCGCCGCCGCCCGGGCCCGTCCTACCGCCCGCAGTGCCGGAGATCGTCGAGGTCGAGCGTCTCGACTGGGACGCCGTGCTGCGCGCCGTGGACCCCGGCGCCGTGCGCGCCCGCATCCGCGCCACGGTCGAGTGCATGGAGGGGCTGCTCGACCGCGACGGCGGGCCGGGGCTGCTCTTCGACGCCGACCGCGACGGCGCGGCCGACCGCGCGATCCGCGTCCGTGCCCTCGAGATCGAGACGCCGCTCTGGTTCGTCGGCGACCTGCACGGCGACCTGCTGGCCCTCGAGGCGGCGCTCGCCTGCATCGAGGCGGCGCGCCCCGACGCGACGCCGGCGCCGCGCATCGTCTTCCTCGGCGACCTGTTCGACGACGCCGGCTACGGGCTCGAGGTGCTGCTCCGCGTCTTCGAGCTCGTCGCCGCGTCGCCGGAGCGCGTCTGCGTCGTCGCCGGCAACCATGACGAGGCGCTGCGCTACGACGGCGCGCGGTTCTCGGCCACCGTCTCGCCGTCGGACTTTTCCGAGTTCCTCGACGCGCACCTCGCCCACGAGTGGATCGTGCGCGCCGGCAAGCTCGCCGTGCGGCTGTTCGCGTCCGCGCCGCGCGCGTTGTTCTTCCCGGACGGGCTCCTCGCCGCCCACGGCGGCTTCCCCCTCCTCGACCTGCACCCGGCGCTCGCCGAGGGCGGCGACTGGAACGACCCGCACTGCCTGAGCGACTTCGTCTGGACGCGAGCCCACCCGAAGGCGCGGCGCAAGCTGCCGAACCGCGCCTCGCGCGGCAGTCAGTTCGGCCACCAGGACTTCGCCGACTTCTGCGCCCTCGCCGCCACGCTCGGCCGCCCGGTGACGCACATGGTGCGCGGCCACGACCACGTCGAGGAGCGGTGGGCCGTCTACCCGGCGTACGCCGCGCACCCGCTGCTCACGACCGTGGCCCTCTCGCGCCGCCTGCCGCGCGAGTCGTTCGGCCCCTACGTGCGCGTACCGACGATCGCCCGCTGGGTGCCGGGTGCGGTGCCGCAGGTCCACCGCCTCCACGTGCCGGCCAACGCGGTGCGGGCGGTCTTCCCCGAGGACGCTGCGGGCGACGACGCCGAGGGAGCCGGCGAGTGAGCGACCCGGTCCTCCGCTGCCCGAACTGCGGCACCACGCAGGCGACGCCGGGAGAGTGCGAGGCCTGCCACGAGGCCGAGGTCCGCTGGTTCTGCCCTAACCACACGCCCGGCCGCTGGCTCGACGGCCCCGTCTGCGCCGAGTGCGCGGCGCGTGCGGCCCGCGAGCGCGCGGCCCCGCGCGCGCCGCCGCCGCGTCGCGCGCCCTCGCCGCCCCCGTCGCCGCCCCCGTCGCGCTCGCGCACCCCCGCGACTCCACACGCCGGCGCGCCGCCGCCGCGCGGCCGCCGCGCCGCGTCACCCCCGCCGCCGCCGCCGCGCGCCCGCGACTACGTGGACGTGCCGACGCCCGAGTGGAGGCCGGCGCCCACCGAGCCGCCGCGGCGCGCGCCGCCCGTGGACCTCGCGCGCGTCCGCGCCCACGGGGCGACGCTCACCGGCTGCATCGGCCGGCTGCTCATGCTCGGCGTGCTCGTCGTCGTCCTCGTCGTCGTGCTCTTCCTCGGGCTGTTCAGCGGCGGCGGCCCGTTCCGCGACCTGGTGGTGGACGTCGGGCGGTCCACGGGGCTCGTCGGCGGCGTGCCGGCGCAGACTCTGCGCGGCATCGAGGCCTACCGCGCGGGCGACCTCGAGACCGCCGAGCGGGAGCTGGAGGAGGCGGCGCGCACGTACCGCCGCTCGGCGCTCGCCCTGCTCTATCTCGCGCGGATCCGGATGGACGCCGGCGATCTCGGTGGGGCGGGGCAGTACCTCGAGGACGCCGTCGGGCGCGAGCCGGAGAACGCGCTCGCCCACCGCGAGCTCGGTGCCTACCATCGCGCGCGCGCCCGCCGGCTCGCCGCGCAGCCGGGGCGCGAGCGGTTCGCGCGCGAGGAGCTCGCCCTCGCCGACCAGGAGTACCGGCAGGCGATCGCGCTCGACCCCGCCGACCGCACGGCGCGCGGCTACCACGCCTGCGTCCTCGCCGAGCTCGGAGAGACGGACGCGGCGGCCACGGCGCTCGCCGCGGCGGGGCCGGGGCCGTGGGACGAGTGCGCTGCCGCGGCACCGACGCGCTGACGCGGGGCGCACGGCGACGGGGCGGCGAGCACCTGGCTCGCCGCCCCGTCGCCGCGCCGCGGGAATAGATGCCGGCGCGGCGGCGTCTACCCCGGAGATGGCCGCGCGGGCGACGAAGCGCTCGCGAGGAGCGTCGCCTCGACGCGCTCGGCATTTCCAAGGAGGGCAGATGCGTAGCGGACGATACGTCGTTTCGGTGCTGTGGGTGGGGATCCTCGCCAGCGGCGGGTGCAGTGGCGGCGGCGGCGACGGCGGAACGGGACCCCAGAACAACCCCCCGCCGGGATCGCAGCAGCCATCGAACGAGGTGGCGGTGACGAACGACCAGTTCACGCCCTCGAACCTCACCGTGGCGAGCGGCACGACCGTCACGTGGCGCTGGCGCACCTGTGACGGCGACGGCTACGGCGGGCAGAATTGCGGCTCGCACACCGTGACCTTCGACCAGGCCACCGGGTCGGGGGTGCTCACCCAAGGCACCTACGCGCGCACCTTCTCGACGCCCGGCACCTTCCCGTACACCTGCCTGGTTCACAGTGGGATGTCGGGGCGCGTCGTCGTCCAGTAGCCCCGGACGCGGCCGTCTCCTCGGCTCGCGCCGGCGGCGGCGGCGCGCTCACTCCGCGCGCTGCCGCTCCAGCCGCCGCCAGTCGAGCAGGACGAGCGCCGTGCAGAGCGCGATCGTCACGGTGGACACGGCGCACCACGAGCAGAACGAGCGCAGGATCACGAACTCGGCCCACTTGAGCCGCGCCGTGAAGGCGAGCGCGGGGAAGATGAGCGCCATGAGGGCGAGCGTCGGCCAGCGCTCGTCCTCCCATCGCGGCAGCGTGCCGAGCACGGCGACGACGACGATCGCCGCGTAGCCCACCGCGCCGATGAGCGCGACATCGACGCCGAGGAACCAGCCGTAGCGGCTCCCCTGCACGTACTCGCACCCCCCGGTGCCGCAGGCGAGGGCGCCGAAGACGCCGATCTTCCACAGGTGCAGGTAGAGCGCGACGAAGCCCGAGATCAGGCTCGCCAGGGCGACGGACATGCGATAGGTCATCGAGCGCGCGGTGCGGTGGGAGCGGAAGTCGCGTCGCCGGCGCACCGGCGCGGCCGGGGCGCGGCGCGGACGGACGGCGGGCGACGCATCGTATTCTAGCAGTCTCGCGAACCGGCGGGCGCGGCCGACCCTTCACCGAAAATTCGCCCTGCACCGGTGGTGAGAGGGGCCGCCCGGCCGTATCATCAAGTCATCCGGGCGATTCCGACGCCCGCCACGCCCGCGGCGGGGTCCGTTGCCGCGGGCGACCACGGCCGCCACCCCGAGAGCCATGCACCGGTCCCATCCAGCCTTCCGCCGCGCCGCCGCGGCCGCCGTCGCACTGCTCGCGGCCGCGAGCGCACCGGCGCGTGGTCAGACGCCGGCCGGCGCGGACAGCGCCTCCCGCGACAGCGCGTACGCGCTGGAGCCGGTGCGCGTCACCGTGCTTCGCACCCCCTTCGACCTGTCGCGCGCGCCGTTCGCGATCTCGGTGCTCGGCGCCGCCGAGCTGCAGCGCGGACGCCCGGGCTTCAACCTCGCCGAGGCGCTCGTCGCGGTCCCCGGGGTCCAGGTCGAGAACCGCTACAACTACGCGCTCGGCGAGCGCATCTCGGTGCGAGGCTTCGGCGCGCGGGCGCAGTTCGGCGTGCGCGGCGTGCGCGTCCTCGTGGACGGCATCCCGGCGACGATGCCCGACGGGCAGACGACGCTCAACCACGTGGACGTGTCGAGCCTCGGCCGCGCCGAGGTCGTCCGCGGCCCCTCGGCGGCGATCTACGGCAACGCCTCGGGTGGCGTGCTGCAGCTCGAGACCGAGGCGCCGCCCGACGTCCCGCTCGCGCAGCGCTTCCGCGCCACCGGCGGCGCCGACGGGCTGCTTCGCCTGCAGAGCACGACCGCCGGCCGGTCGGCCGTCGGCACGACGCGGGTGAACTACTCGCTGAACCTCTCGCGCCTCGACTACGACGGCTACCGGGCGTGGCAGGACGCGAGCAACACATACGCAGCGCTCAGCGTCGGCGCCGGCGGCCCGCGGACGAGCGTGCGCCTCGTCGGGCACCTCTCGAACTACGACGGACACAACCCGGGGGCGCTCTCCGACTCGCTGATGCGCGTGGACCGGACGCAGGCCTTCCGCGACAACGCGGTGCGCTGGCGGGCGGGGGAGGAGGGGCGACACCGGCAGCTCGGCCTCACCGCCCGCCACCAGCTCCCGCGCGGCGAGCTGCGGGCCAGCGTCTACGGGCTCACCCGCTCGCTCGACAACCCGATCCCGCAGCGCGTCGTCGTCCTCGACCGGCGTGCGACCGGATTGCGGGCGGCGTACGGCCTGCCGTTCACGGTCGCCGGCCGCGCGGTGCAGCTCGTGGCCGGCGCCGAGCGCGACGTGCAGCGCGACGACCGCCAGAACTTCGTCAACGACACCGGTCGGCTGGGCGCGCTCACCCTCGATCAGCTCGAGCGGGTGACGGCGACCGCCGGCTACGCGCAGCTCGCGGTGGACGCCACGCAGCGACTCAGCGTGCTCGGCGCGCTGCGCTACGACGACACGCGCTTCACCGCCGCCGACCGCTTCGTGACGGCGACCGACGCCGACGACTCGGGCCGCCGCGGGATGCGCGCGAGCAGCCCGTCGGTCGGCGTGAGCTGGCGGCTGCCGCGCGGGGCGAGCCTCTACGCCAACTACGCGACCGCCTTCGAGACGCCGACGACGACCGAGCTCGCCAACCGCCCGAGCGGCGCGGGCGGCTTCAATCCCGACCTCGAGCCGCAGCGCACGCGCTCGGTCGAGGTCGGCGGACGGACGCCGCTCTTCGGCGCGGCGGCGCTCCAGCTCTCGCTCTATCGCGCCCGCGTCGCCGGCGCGCTGATCCCGTTCGAGGTGCCGGGCGGCCCCGGGCGGCAGTTCTTCCGCAACGCCGGCTCGGTCGAGCACCGCGGCGTCGAGGCCGGCGCAACGCTGGTCGCCACGCGCGGCGTCTCGCTCCGCACCAGCTACACCTACACCGACGCGCGCTTCGACGAGTACGTCGTCTCCGGCGTCTCGTTCGCCGACAAGCGCGTCCCCGGCGTCGCCCCGCACCGCGCGGACGCCGTCCTCACCTACGCCGGGTGGCGCGGGCTCGTCGCCGAGCTGGAGGAGCGCTACCTGTCGGCCGTCCCGGTCGCCGACGCGAACCCGGCCGGCAGCGACGCGCCCGCCTACGCCGTCACCAACGTGCGCCTCTCGGCGCCGCGCGCGCGGCTCGCCGGTGTCGCCCTCGTCCCCGTCGTCGGCGTGACGAACCTGCTCGACCGCGAGTACGTCGGCTCGGTCACCGTCAACGCCTTCGGGCGGCGCTACTACGAGCCCGCGCCGGGCCGCTCGCTGTACGTCGGGCTGGAGGTGGCGGCCCCTGGCCGTTAGGCTGCGTGGGGCGGGGGACGCCGGGCGCCGCGTCCTCATCGTCTCGAACCGGCTGCCCGTCACCGTCACGAGCGTGGACGGAGTCCTCCACGCGCGGCCGAGTGCGGGCGGACTGGCGACGGGACTGCGCCGCCACCACGAGCGCTCGGGCGGGCTCTGGATCGGCTGGGCCGGCTACGCCGACTTGCTCGGCGGCGTGCCGGCGGCGGAGCTCGAGCGGCTCCTCGCGCCGCTCCGCGCGGTGTCGGTGTCGCTCAGCGCCGACGAGGTGACGCGCTACTACGAGGGGATCTCGAACGGCGTCCTCTGGCCGCTGTTCCACTACCTGATCGACCAGATGCCGCTGCGCGTCGAGCACTGGGACGCCTACGAGAGCGTCAACGCCCGCTTCGCCGACGCCGTCGCCGAGCAGCACCGTCCGGGCGATCTCGTCTGGGTGCACGACTACCAGCTCATGCTCGTGCCGGCGCTCCTCCGCGAGCGCGTGCCGGACGCCCGCATCGGCTTCTTCCTCCACATCCCCTTCCCGAGCTCCGAGGTGTTCGCGACGCTGCCGCAGCGCGCCGAGTTGCTGCGGGGCGTGCTCGGCGCGGACCTCGTCGGCTTCCACACCGCGGCCTACGCGCGCCACTTCGGACGCGCCGTCGAGCGCACGCTCGACGTCGTGCCCGACTCGCGCGACCGCCCGACGCGCCTCGTCTATGGCGGCGCCGCGACGCGGCTCGGCGTCTTCCCGATGGGCGTGGACGCGGCCAGCCTCGCTGCCCGCGCCGCGAGCCCCGCGGTGAACGCCGCGCTCACGCAGCTCAGGCCCCCCCAAGGGAAGGCGCTCCTGCTGGGTGTGGACCGACTCGACTACACGAAGGGGATCCCGCGCCGCCTGCTCGCCTACGAGCAGCTCCTCGTCAGCCACCCGGAGCTGCGCGAGCGCGTGCGCCTCGTCCAGGTCGCGGTCCCGTCGCGCGAAGGCGTCGGCGCCTACCAGCGCATCCGGCGCAACGTCGAGGGGCTCGTCGGACGGATCAACGGCGAGTTCGGCACGCCGCGCTGGGCGCCGATCCACTACCTCCACCGCAGCGTCACCGACAGCGAGCTCCTCGCCCTCTACCGCGCGGCCACGGTGATGCTCGTGACGCCGGTGCGCGACGGGATGAACCTCGTCGCCAAGGAGTTCGTCGCCTGCCGCGCCGACGAGGACGGGGTGCTCGTGCTGAGCGAGTTCGTCGGCGCGGCCGCCGAGATGCGCGACGCGCTGCAGGTGAACCCGTACGACGTGGACGGCAGCGCCGAGGCGTACTACCGCGCGCTGACGATGCCGCCCGCCGAGCGGCGGACGCGGATGCGCGAGCTCCGCCGGCGCGTCCTCACCTACGACGTGCACGCCTGGTCGTCGTCATTCCTCGCCGCGCTCGGCGAGGACGCGAACGCGCGCTAGAAGCCGAGTCGCACGCCGGCGTTCACTACGGTGCCGGTGAGCTCCGTCCAGGCGTCGGTCGTCCACCGTCCGCCGGGCCCGCGCGTCGGGCGCAGGAGCGGGTCGTAGCGCGTCTGCCGCACGCCGGTCAGGTTCTCGCCGTTCATGAACAGCCGCGCGGCGCCGAGCGGCGTGTCGAGCCTCCACTCGCCGAGCAGGCCGACGAGCAGGTAGGGCCGGCTCTCGGCGCGGTACGGGTCGTCGTCGAGCGCCTGTCGCCCCGTGAAGAAGAACTCGAGGCCGACGCGCCCGCGCTCCTCCGCCTCCCAGATGAGGTCGAGCCCCGCCGAGCGGCGCGGCGTGAGTGGCACCTCGCGCCGTCCGCCGCCGCCGTCAGGGTCCTCCTCGGTCGACCGCAGGTAGACGTAGGTCGCGATCAGCCCGAACTCTCCCGCGAGCACGTCCTCGACGCGCAGGCGGACGAAGGCGTCCGTCCCCCAGGAGACGGTGGGGCGGGCGGCGTTCCCGAGCTCGAGGCGCGACACCGCATCGCCCGGCGCGGGGGGCACGTCGCGGACGACGAGCGGGTGCGCGATGCGCGAGCCGAACAGCGTGCCGTTCACCTCGAGCCGGCCGAACGGCAGCTCGAGCGGCCCGCCGGCGTCGAGCGAGGCGCTCCGTGCGCGCTCGGCGCGCAGACCGCGGAGCGGCAGGAGCGGCGTCAGCCCCGTCGCCTCGGTCTCGTCGGTGAGCGGCGTCGGGGCGAAGGCGCCCGT
>Ga0307413_10000802_pt1 | contig 10939 bp, 11 predicted proteins | sample DK1Ometagenome_3_FD_203714 | JGI IMG/M metagenome (GOLD analysis project Ga0307413, IMG submission 203714) | Maize rhizosphere microbial communities from greenhouse at UC Davis, California, United States - DK15-O-2 | ecosystem: Host-associated > Plants > Roots > Rhizosphere > Soil | place: USA... | reverse complement strand
TCACCGACGATGCACTATATAATGAAACGCGGGCCGCGATTATCGACCTGCGCACCTCCGCCGCTAAATTCAACACCATCGTCGACGACCTGAAATTGATCACGACCGATCTCACCGGCGGAACCGGCAGCGCCGGAAAGTTTCTAAAGGACGAACAGCTCTACGACAACGCCCGCGACACACTGGCGAAGTTCAATTCCACCGCCGATAAACTCGACCTGATCCTCGGCGACGCCCGTGCCGGCAAGGGCACCATCGGCCGCCTCGTCACCGACGATACCCTCTACAACAACATCAACCAGACCGCCTCGAACGTAAACCAACTCTCGAGCGAAAGCACGAAGCTGATCTACGATTTTCGCCAAAACCCAAAAAAGTATCTGAGGATCAAGCTCAGCCTCTTTTAACTTCCGAAATATTGACCGACAACTAAAAACTGTATATTATGCATCTATACACAGTCTATGCATTGACTTAGACTTGAATGGTAATGCAGAAACAGGATCGTCATCAGACCATAATCGATCTCATCGGCGCCTCGCGAATCGCGCGTCAGGACGAGTTGGTGCGGGCACTCGGAGACCGCGGGTTTTCCGTAACTCAGGCCAGCGTTTCCCGAGACCTCGACGAACTGGGAATCGTAAAACTTAATGGCGCCTACGCTCGCCCTGAAAGGCGGGCCAACGGTCTCGGGATCACGCTCATATCTGTCGAAACGGCCGGCCCGAACATGATCGTTGCACGAACGCCGGCGGGTCTGGCATCGGCTTCCACAGTTCGTATTGATTCGGCAAAACTGCCCGGTATCGTCGGCACGATCGCCGGTGACGACACGATTTTCATAGCGGTCACGGGTGAGACAGAACAAAAGAAAATTAACAAGCAGTTGTGGGAATTATTCGAGGGGTGAACAAGGGGAAATGATGGAAATTCATATAGACAAGATCGGATCGGCCACGTCGACTGTCAGTCCGCAAAAGAAAACTAAAGTGATGACGGAAAGCCGTGCGGCGTGCGTGGGTGATGTCGTTGCCGTACGGGCGCTTTCCGAAAGCGTAACTTACGGCAACCTTGAACTGCCGACCGGCAGGCTCGCCAAGATCAACACTGGTGACGTGATCCTGGGGGTTCTCGGAAAACGGCGTGCGCTCAAAGGCTTTGTCGGGGATGTTCCGGAAACGATCGCGGCCGGTGATTCCCTCCACCTTCTCAACATGGGCGGGCTGGTCGGCGAATGTAAAGGGCATCACTCTTCCCTTTCGGAAGCGATCCGCGTCGAGGTGATCGGGACGGTATGCGACGAGATCGGATTAACGGTAAATATCGCCGACGACGCACTTTTGCCGTCAGACAAACTCGATCTAAACGTCCCCCTCGTGGTCGTTGCCGGTTCCTGCATGAACTCGGGCAAGACCGTCGCGGCGGTCGAGATCATCAAACAAGCGGTCAATTCCGGGCTCCGCGTCGCCGCTGCCAAGCTGACAGGCGTTGCGTGCCTGCGCGACACATTGAACATGGAAGACCACGGAGCCTTCGCGACCGCCAGCTTTCTCGATTGCGGTCTTCCTTCGACCGTTGCCGTTGATGATCTGGCTCCTTTCGCGAAAAGCATTCTGAATCATCTGAACGGTTTCGCCCCCGACATCATTGTCGCTGAACTCGGCGACGGAATTATCGGAGGATATGGGGTCGATTCGATCCTTAAGGATGCCGAGATCCAACGAGCGGTCTCGTCCCTCGTATTCTGCGCCTCGGATTACGTCGGCGTTGTCGGCGGGCAAGTCGTGCTGAAAGACTTGGGCCTTTCGATCGATGTCGTCGCCGGTTCGGTCACCGATTCGAAGATGGGAGAGGATTTTGTCGAGCAACATTACGGGTTGAGAGCAGGCAACGCCCGACGTGACGGTGCTCGTCTTTTCGAGCTCGTCCACCATTCGACCCGGCGGGAGGCGGCCTACGCATGACCGAAAAGATCAGGATTGCCATATTTGGAGGGTCAGGCTACGGCGGCAGCGAGCTTATTCGCATTCTGCTTTTTCACCCGAACGCGGAGATCATGCTCGTCACCGCAAACGAGCAAGCCGGTAAACCCGTCGGCACGGTCCACCGCAATTTGAACGGCATGACCGATCTTGTATTCGCCGCGGCCCCGAAAGATCTTTCCGAACTGGATGTGGATCTCGCGTTTTTTGCATTGCCGCACGGCCAGGCTTTGTCGATGGTGCCTCAGCTAAACGAGGGCACCCGCGTCATCGATCTGTCGGGTGATTTCAGGATCGACGATGCGGACACGTTCAATAAATACTACGGCTTCGATCACGCAGGAGCGGTGCAGTCGGATTTCGTTTATGGATTGACCGAAACGCACCGTGAAGCGATCCGCTCGGCAGCCCGAATCGCGAATCCGGGCTGCTTCGCGACCGCGACGCTGCTCGCATTATCGCCATTAGTGAGCAGCGGGTTGTTGTCCGGCAAGATCGTCGTGGACGCAAAGACCGGGTCTTCGGGGTCGGGTGCAAAAGCCGCAGCGAACACGCACCATCCTCAGCGATCGAATTCGTTTTACGCGTACAAACCTTTTACACATCAGCACGTCCCTGAAATCGAGCAGCATCTAAGGGCGGTTGGGACGTTTGAGAACGAGTTGGTTTTCATGACACACAGTCTGCCGGTTGCGCGAGGCATTTTCGCTTCGTGCTATGTCGAAACGACATTGAACATGACCAACGAGGACATCCGAAATTTGTATCAACATTTCTATCATGATTCGTTCTTCATCAGATGGAGCGACGGATCGCCTGATATAAATTGGGTGAAGAACACCAATTTCTGCGACATCGCCGCGCACACCAGCGGAAAAAACGTCGTCGTGTTTTCCGCGATCGACAATCTCGTAAAAGGTGCCGCCGGCCAGGCCGTACAAAACATGAATCTTATGTTCGGGCTTGACGAGACGACCGGGCTTCGATTTACGGGGGGAAATCCATGATCGCTCAAGGAACTGCCGGGGCTTTCGGCAAGATAAAGGCTATCGAGGATGCATGCCAGGTTGCAACTTACAAGAAGATGCCCTTCTCAGTCGAGCGCGGAAAGGGTTCGTGGGTGTGGACCAGTGAGGGCGAAGAGTATCTCGATCTCTACGGCGGCCACGCAGTGTGTGCCACGGGTCACTCTCACCCTCACGTCGTAAAGGCGATCAAAGAACAGTCCGAAAAGGTTTTGTTCTATTCCAACCTCGTGTATTCCGATATTCGCGGGCGTGCCGCCGAAATGCTTGTTTCGGTCGCGCCCGACACGCTGACCAAAGCCTTCTTTTGCAATTCCGGCACCGAGGCCAATGAGAATGCTATGCGTATGGCAAGAATGGCCACCGGGCGGAAAAAGATCGTTTCCTTTTCCGGCGGGTTTCACGGGCGAACCGCTGATTCCATCTCCGCGACATTTCTCGGCAAATACAGAAAGATCGGCGAGCCAAATGTACCTCATCACGTGGAGGCCGAATTTGGAAGTGTCGAAAGTATATCGGCGGTAATTGACTCGGATACCGCCGGCGTAATACTCGAGCCCATCCAATCGATGGCCGGCGTCCGGGAAGCCTCACCCCAGTTTTTCAGGTTGCTGCGCGAACTCTGTGACATTCACGGCGCGGTTCTAATATTCGACGAGGTCCAGACTGGTATCGGCCGCGTCGGCAACTGGTTCTTCGCGGGCAGCGATCTCGCCGGAAGCGCGGAGCCCGATATAGTCACGCTCGCAAAATCGTTAGGCAGCGGCATCCCCGTCGGGGCGTGTCTGGTAAATGAAGGGGTCTCATCTCACATCAAAGAGAACGATCTCGGCACCACGTTCGGTGGCGGCATGATCGCGATGGCCGCTGTGCTTGCAACACTCGAAGCGATAGAGAACGACGCGATGATCGAAAACGCGGCCTTTGTTGAGGGTTATCTCCGCAATTCGCTGGAGGGTATTCCTAAGGTTAAAGCGATGCACGGAAAAGGATGTTTGCTGGGTATCGAATTTGAGGGCGCTTGTTCAACGGTTCACGCGGATCTGCTGAATAGAAAGATCATCACCGGCACCTCGAGCAATCCAAATATATTGCGCCTGCTTCCGCCGCTATGCGTGACCGGGGGCGAGCTTTCTAAATTCGTCGAGGCGCTTTCTGAAATTTGAGACCTGAGATATGGACAGCACTGTTTTCTTGTTCGACGTCGATAACACGTTACTCGACAACGACCGTGTAACGGCCGATCTGCGCAAGTACCTCGAAAAAGAAGTGGGGCGTGAACGCAGCGGCCGTTATTGGGAGATATTCGAAGAACTCCGATCGGAATTGGGCTATGCCGATTATCTCGGTACACTTCAAAGATACAGAGTTGAACATCCGTACGACTCGCATCTCCTTGCCCTTTCCACCTATCTGGTCAACTACCCGTTTGCGAACCGGCTATACCCGAATTCGCTCGACGTTATCGAACAGTGCAAGAAACTCGGCAAGGTCGTTATTCTCACCGACGGCGATGTCGTTTTCCAACCTCGCAAAGTAGAACGATCCGGACTCTTCGAAGCCGTCGACGGCAACATACTTATCTACATTCATAAAGAGCAGGAACTTAAAGACGTTGAACGCCGCTTCCCTGCCGAGAGATACGTGCTCGTCGACGATAAAGTGCGGATCCTTTCGGCGATTAAGGACAGGTGGGGTGAGCGGGTGACTACTATATTCCCCGTGCAGGGTCATTATGCCCTTGATAGCGAAGCGGTTTCGCGATACCCGGCGCCGGACGTCACTATCGAACGCATCGGCCAGCTTCTCGATCTATCTCCCAGCGTTTGGAGCGGCGCACATGAATAAAGATTTCCTGACAACAGATACTTTCTTAAGGGATGAGCTTGAAAAGTTTCTAACCTCTGCGGCCGCTTTCAAATCGGGCGCAGCATCGTCCAGGCCATTATCCGGAAAAAGTATCGCGCTTGTGTTTTTCAACCCCAGCCTTCGTACCCGGGCATCGATGCAGGTCGGCATTTACGAACTCGGCGGAAACGCGGTGATCCTGGAACCCGGCGGCACATCGTGGACGTTGGAGCACCGGGAAGGCGTCGTGATGGATGGCGACAAGACTGAACACCTAAAAGAATTCGTTCGCGTGCTGGAGAGATACGTTACGGCGATCGGAGTTCGCACGTTCGCTGAGTTGAAGGATTGGGAAACTGAGCGCGCCGACCCTATCATGAACGCTTTCGCGAAATACGCCTCCGTCCCGATAATAAATTTGGAATCCGCAATGCATCACCCTTGCCAGTCGATGGCGGATATGATGACGATTCGCGAAAGATGCGGGAACGAGAGGAAGAAGGTGCTGCTCACCTGGGCCTGGCATCCGAAACCTCTGCCGATGGCCGTACCAAACAGTTTCGCACTCGCTGCCGCTCAGTTCGGCCACGACCTCCGGATCGCCCATCCGACGGGTTACGATCTGGACGAAGCCTTGATGTCGGACATCGAACGGCAAGCCGCCGCTAACGGCGGAAGCGTCGAATTCACCAATGACGTGGATGAAGCGTTCTACGGAGTCGAGCTCGTGTACGCCAAAAGCTGGGGCGGGAAACGCTTCTACGGTGACCCGAACGGGGATCTCCGCGAACGCGCCGCACATCGCGAGAAATGGATAGTGGACGAATCGAAGATGGCGCGAACAAAGGATGCAGCGTTTATGCATTGCCTGCCCGTGCGCCGGAACGTGATCGTGACGGACGGCGTCATCGATTCGGAAAATTCGCTCGTCATCGATGAGGCTGAGAACCGTCTGCACGTTCAAAAAGCGATAATGACGGAGCTGATCAAATGAATATAGAAACTCTGGACCTGCTTCGTGAAGCACTTCCCTACATTCAGAAATTCAAAGGCAAGACCTTTGTCGTGAAGTTCTCAGGTAAGGTCACCGAGGACAAAGAGATACTTGTCTCGCTCGCCGAGGAGCTGGCACTTTTGCATCAAGTGGGAATTCGAGTTTGCGTGGTTCACGGCGGCGGCAAACAGCTCAACCAACTCGCGCAAAAACTCGGCGTCGTTCAAACCGTCATCGAGGGCCGGCGTGTGACCGACGACGACACGCTCGAACTCGCAAAGATGATCTTCCGCGGAAAGATCAACACGGAGATCCTTTCCGCGCTCAGGAATCGCGGAGTCGAAGCAGTAGGACTCTCAGGCCTCGACGGCGGAGTGGTGAAAGCCGAGCGGCGCCCGCCGAAGGATGTACTGATCAAGGCGACCGGCGAGACGGAAAGGGTGGATTACGGGCATGTGGGTGACGTCGTGGATGTGGATATACGGCTCGTAGATCTTTTATTGGAAAACGGATACCTGCCCGTGATCTCCTCGCTCGGAGCCGACGATGAGGGAAAGATCTACAACATTAACGCCGACACCATTGCCGCCGAGATCGCCGTCCGGCTCTACGCTGAGAAACTCATACTCCTCTCTGACGTTAATGGTATCTACCTCGACCCGAACGACGAAACTACAAAGATCGACCGCCTCTCGGTGAAAGAGGCCCGCGATATGATCGCCAGCGGCAAGGCCACCGGCGGCATGATCCCGAAGCTCGAGAATCTTGCTTCCCTCATAGAGCGTGGCGTGAGATCGGCCCACGTCATCGGCGGCAACTCCCGAAACGGAATCCTGGCTGAAGTGTTCACCGATGAGGGCACGGGGACGATGGTAGTCAACTGATCAGATTATCTATCCTGAAAGCGACCAAGTCCCTCACGTTTCATCGGTTATGGCCGTCCCTTCGGTTTCAAAAAAAACGGTAATACGGCGGTCATACCGGGGACGAAATGGTCATACGGATCGAGACGTGTTTGCCCTTTTCGTCTCGATTGGGGACGCGGAAGTGTCTCGAAAATACTTGTAATGTGAAATTGAAAAAGGACAGGCACTTTGCCTGTCCTTTGGGATGGTGCTCAGGGCGGGACTCGAACCCGCACGGATTACTCCACACGCCCCTCAAACGTGCGCGGCTACCAATTACGCCACCTGAGCCTACCGATTTGAGATCTTTGATTTCGGATTGCTCCTGATCGGTGTCTCAACGTAGAATCGGCTGAAAAATTATAAAGATCAGTTATTTGCAGGAGCAGAATTAGAAGGCGGAGCCTCCGAGTTGGACGCCGGGGCCTCGGAATTCGTTGCCGGAGCAGCATTTGCTGGTGCGTCCGTCGCCGGGGCCGCTTCCTGCTCGGATCCAGCCGGAGCTTCCGAGGTCGTTTGCAGAACCGAAACGCCGCCCTGCAACGCGGGCATCGAGATCAAAAGAGCCAAAACCATGAAGCTCGAAGCAGCCACGATTGTGATCTTCGAAAGCACCGACGCAGTTCCCCGCGGCCCGAACGCCGCGTTCGAAATATTACTCGTAAAAAGAGCACCCGCGTCCGTCTTGCCCGGCTGCAAAAGCACACTGCCGATCAATACCAGACAGGAAAGGAAAAACAATGCGTAAAGTACGTATAACAAGTTAGTGCTACCTCAGTTCCCAATAAGCCGTGCCCGTAACTATTTATAATTCACTATCTTAGCAAAGCTATCAGCTTCCAAACTCGCTCCACCGACAAGGGCCCCGTCAACATCCGCCTGTGACATCAACTCAGAAATGTTTTCCGGTTTGACCGATCCCCCGTACAAGATCCGTAAGGAATCTGCAGCTTCGGACCCATGGACATCCGCAATAATGCCGCGGACATAGCTATGCATTTCTTGAGCCTGTCCGGACGTCGCGGCTTTACCCGTACCGATCGCCCAAACAGGCTCGTAAGCGATTATGATACGTTCCAGGTCCGAAACTGTCAAACCCTGTAAACTGCCTGCGAGCTGGCTTTTTACTGTCGATTCCGCGTTTCCCGCTTCCCTCTCCGCAAGGTGTTCGCCGACACAAACGATCGGGACCAGACCTGCCGCCAAGGCGGCCATCGTCTTCCAGTTCACCGACTCATCTGTCTCGCCGTAAAACTGCCGCCGTTCCGAATGGCCGATAATAACGTGCGAGCACCCAACATCTTTGAGCATTACCGGTGCCACCTCGCCCGTATGAGCCCCAAAATCATTTTGTACTGCGCAGTCCTGCCCCGCCACCCCAATGTTCGAGCCTTCCAATCGGTCCGCCACAGTCTTTAAGGCAGTAAACGCTGGCGATATAACCACTTCACAATGATTGGCGTTTGCCACCAAAGCTTTCAGGGCGAGAACCGACTCTACAGCGTCCGCCAGCAGTTTGAACATCTTCCAATTGCCTGCAATTACGGGTTTTCTCATTTATTTATCATCCAATGCCGCAACACCCGGCAAAATGTCGCCCGCCAAAAACTCGAGCGTGGCCCCGCCACCTGTGGAAATATGAGAGATCTTGTCCGCAAGACCGGCCTCGTTTACTGCAGCGACCGAGTCACCCCCGCCAACGATCGATGTCGCCCCCTTCGCCGTCGCTTCAGCGACAGCGTTCGCTATTGCGATCGTCCCTTCATCAAAAGGTTTTTCTTCGAACATACCCATCGGGCCGTTCCAGACAATCGTTTTTGCTCCCTCCAAAGCCTGGGAAAAACGATGCGCCGTATCCGGGCCGATATCCAACCCTACAAGGCCAGCATTGGTGAATTCGATTTGGATCGCTTTCCGAGAGTTGATCGGATCGTATGAATCGACCACCTGGTGGTCCGTCGGCAGCAGCAGTTCGACTCCGGCGTCCTTTGCCTTCTGCTCGATCTCAAGCGCGGTCGGCATCATCTGATCCTCGACAAGCGATTTTCCCACCGTAAACCCCTGGGCCTTGAAAAACGTATAGGCCATCGCCCCGCCGATCAGCAGCTTATCCACTCTCCGTTCGATAAGCGATTTGATCACCGGTATCTTGTCGGAGACCTTAGCCCCTCCCAAGATCGCCACAAAGGGACGTTCCGGATCATTTAGCGCTTTCCCCAGAAATTCAAGCTCTTTCTCCATCAAAAGCCCGGCGACGCAAGTGTCGACGTGGTGTGTGATGCCCTCCGTCGAAGCATGAGCCCGATGGGCAGTGCCGAAGGCATCGTTGACGTAAACGTCGATCCCTTGTGCAAGCTTTTTCGCGAATTCGGGATCATTGTTTTCTTCGCCTTCGTCCAGTCGAAGATTTTCTAGCATTAGAACATCGCCTTCGCCGAGAGAAGCGATCTGCCCGGCAGCGTTCGACTTTTCGAACGCGACTTCCTTGCCCAGCATTTCCGAAAGCCTATCCGCGACGGGCTTCAGCGTGTACTTGTTTTGATCAAACGCTGTCCGCTTTTCTTCGGCTTTCGTTTTATCTTTTAACGGACGACCCAGGTGCGACGCGAGAATCACCCTCGCCCCATGTTCTGTAGCATATTGAATCGTCGGCAACGCTCCGCGGATCCGGGTGTCGTCTTCCACCACGCCATTCTTGATCGGAACGTTAAAATCGACGCGGATGAACAGCCTCTTTCCGGAAATATCAACGTCCTTTATCGTCTTCTTGTTCATTGTGTAAAAAAGCTAATAGCTGCTTGCCGACAACTATTAGCCAAAGAATTCCTCGAAAGTAAACTAGATACCCTTATCCGAAATGAACTTAACAAGATCGCGGACGCGACAGGAATAACCCCACTCGTTGTCGTACCAGGAGAGAATTTTTATGGCCGTGCCCCCGATCACTTTTGTGTTTTCGGCATCGACGATAGAGGAATTCGGGTTTCCGCGGAAGTCGATCGATACGAGAGGCTCCTCGGAAAATGCAAGAATTCCTTTTAATTCCTCGTTAGCCGCGTCTTTTAAAACCTGATTTACCTCTTCCGTAGAAGTTTCTTTTTCAACATTCATCACAACGTCCACAAGAGACACGTTCGGCGTCGGGACGCGCACCGATATCCCGTCAAATTTGCCCTTAAGCTCGGGGATCACTAGCGCCACGGCTTTCGCCGCTCCTGTCGAAGTGGGGATCATCGATAGGGCGGCCGCGCGAGCTCGTCTTAGGTCTTTATGCGGCAGATCCAAAAGCTGCTGATCGTTGGTATAGCTGTGGATCGTATTCATCAAAGCGTTCTTGATGCCGAACTTCTCGTGGATTACCTTTGCGACGGGCGCCAGGCAGTTCGTCGTGCAGGACGCGTTGGAAATGATGTGGTGATTGACCGGGTCGTACATATGGTCGTTAACGCCAAGCACGATCGTCACGTCTTCGCCTTTGGCGGGGGCCGAGATGATCACTTTCTTGACCGTCCCGCGGATGTGCTTCCGGGCATCCTCGGCCTTTGTAAATCGACCGGTAGATTCGATCACAACCTCGGCTCCTACAGACTCCCAATCGATAGCGGCGGGGTCCTTCTCAGAGAAAACTTTAAAGCCATCGCCATCCACAGTGATCGTGTCACCGTCGGCGGTGATATCGTTCTCCAGATTCCCCATTATCGAGTCGTACTTAAGCAAGTGCGCAAGCGTTTTCGTATCGGTGAGATCGTTAACCGCGACAAAATCGATCGACTTGTCGCCGAGGCAAGAACGAAGCACATTGCGGCCAATGCGGCCAAAGCCATTAATACCAACCTTGATAGCCATTTATATAGGTCTCTCCTTGAGAATCAATACTTTGTTAAAACTTTGACGATACTCCAAATATAGGCGGAATTCAACGCATTAGGTATCAGCACCAAATTAGAGAGTGGAGACTCCGGAAATTCAAATTGTTGAAACAATGCAGGTTTTGGTGTCGTAGAACGGATTTGAGTTTTTGGCCATTATTAACCAAATCAACTTGAGCCCGGAGCTATCTCTAATGAAATTGTTGTCGCGCAACTTAATTCTTTTATTCGTATCAATTGCAGCATCGGTAGGCGTTTCTGCACAGGAAAACACCGTCGCAAAGAATTTGCCTGATTCGCGCATTGCGGACGAAAA
>Ga0307413_10000801_pt1 | contig 10947 bp, 14 predicted proteins | sample DK1Ometagenome_3_FD_203714 | JGI IMG/M metagenome (GOLD analysis project Ga0307413, IMG submission 203714) | Maize rhizosphere microbial communities from greenhouse at UC Davis, California, United States - DK15-O-2 | ecosystem: Host-associated > Plants > Roots > Rhizosphere > Soil | place: USA... | reverse complement strand
ACCTCGCGCGTCGCAGCGCGGCGCACCTCGTCCTCGGTCGGGCCGTTGGCGATGAAGTCGGCGATGATCTCGTCGAGCCTCTTTTCGACGACCGCCGGGTCGACGCCTGGCTTCACCGTCGCGTCGACCTCGAACAGTCCGATCCGCTGGAACGGCTGCAGCCCGGCGCTGACGCTGACGGCGAGCTTTTCGTCACGCACCAGAATGCGGTCGAGCCGCGAGCTTGCGAGTCCGCCGAGGATCGAGCCGCCGATGTCGAGTGCTGCGAGCTGGTCCGATTGCATGCCGGGGACCGCCCAATGACGCTGGATCACGGTCGCCGCCACGCGGTCCTTCATCACGATCGACTTGGGCGCTGCGAGCGTCGGGACGGCGGCGGCGGCGGGCACGTTGACCGGCCCTTCCTTGATCGCTCCGAAATATTTCTCGACCAGCGGCCGTGCCTCGGCGGCGGTGATGTCGCCGGCAAGGACGAGCACGGCATTGTTCGGGCCATACTTGTCGATGAACCATTCCTTCACCGTCGCGAGGCTCGCCGCGTCGAGGTCGGCCATCGAGCCGATGGTCGAGTGCTGGTAGGGATGCCCGTCGGGGAAGAGGTTGCCGAGCACCTCATATTCGACGAGGCCGCCCGGCTGGTTGTCGCCCTGACGCTTCTCGTTCTGGACGACTCCGCGCTGGTTATCGAGCTTCTGCTGGGTGACCGCTCCGAGCAGATAGCCCATGCGGTCGGACTCCATGAACAGGGTCCGCTCGAGCGCGGCCTTCGGCACCGTCTCGAAATAATTGGTACGGTCGAACCAGGTCGTCCCGTTGTAATCGGTCGCGCCGATCTGCTGCAGGTAGGTGAAATAGTCGCCCGGCAAAGTGTCCGAGCCGTTGAACATCAAATGCTCGAACAGATGGGCGAAGCCGGTCTTGCCCGCCGGCTCGTCCTTCGACCCGACATTGTACCAGGTGCTGACCGCGACGACGGGAGCCTTGTGGTCCTCGTGCACCAGGACCGTGAGCCCGTTGGCGAGCTTGAACGACGTGTGCGGGATGGCGACTTCCTGGACCAGCTCGCTGACCGGCGCCGGCTCCGCGGGAGCGGCCGGCGCTGCGACGGCGTCCGGAGCGAGCGGCGGAGCGACCTCGGCGGTCTGCGGCGCGGTTGCACAGGCCGCGAGCAGCGACGCGCTCGCAAGCAGGACGGCAAGACGATTTATCTGGAACATGAGACTCTTGGCTCCCCTCGAACTGAGCGGGAACCGCTGTAAGCGGTGAGCCGGACGGTGCAACCCCTGCGATGATTGGGGGCCGCGGCCCGCGAAGCGGCAAAGCAAAAAGCCGCCGGCGCAGGTCCTGTCTGCGCCGGCGGCTATGTGTCCGCTTGCAGCCTTACTGCTTCGGAGCCGCCGCGGCCGTGACCGCCGGCATCCCGCCGAGCTCGACGACCAGCTTCTTGTAGGCGTCGAGATAGGCGAGGACGATGATCTGGCCGATCTCGGTGTTCTGGTAGCCGCTGGCGCCCGCTGCCGCGAAGCCGCCCCACCAGCCCGCTCCGCCGCCGCCGGCCCAGCTCAGGTCGCGTTTGCGGAAATAGCCCTCGACGACCGACTCCTCGGTGGTCGCGGCGTCAACCAGCGAGAGCGTCACGTTGGCCTCGCCCTTCTTAACGTTGATACCGCCGGCAAGCGCCCCGATCGCGTGGCCCGCGCCGCCGAACAGGCCGCCGATGGCTCCGCCCAGCGCTCCTCCGACTCCGCCGCCGCCCGAATTCGAGTTGGAGCTGACGATGTTCGGCTCGAGGAAATATTGCGCGGCCTTGACCTGGCCCTTCTTGGCGACCTTGGAGCCTGCCTGCAGTTCGCCCTGCTCGGCCAGCGCCTTCTCCATCGCTCGGCTCTGCATCGAACGGCCGCGGCTCACCAACGTGAAGCAGCCCGACTTCTGCACGAAGACGCGAAGGATCGCTTCCGGGCTGCCGAGGTTGAGCTCGCGCCACCACTGGTTCTCGGGCTCGACGATGGCCAGCGTTCCGATCTTGTGCGTGCAAACCGGGATCTCGGCCATGCCCTGCGCCTGGTCCTTGCGCCCCGAGCTGGGCGCGGTCTGCTTCTGTGCCTCCGCCGGAACGGCCGAAATCATCGCGGCGAGCGCCACGGTCGAAAGAACGAGCTTACGCATCATTACCCCCTGTTCACTGATGTGAGAGCAACGGCCTCCGACACCCCCGAGCGGGCCGTGCTCTTGAAGCGCGCCTCTAACAGAATCCGTGAGTCGGGGCTACTGGCTGCATGCAAATCTTCCTGCTAGCCGCCGCGGCAAATGACAGACCTTTCCCGAATTCGGAATTTTTCCATCATTGCTCACATCGATCATGGGAAGAGCACGCTTGCCGACCGTTTGATCCAGCGCACCGGGGGCCTCAGCGACCGCGAGATGGCGGACCACAGCCAGGTGCTCGACAACATGGAGATCGAGCGCGAGCGCGGAATCACCATCAAGGCGCAGACGGTGCGGCTCGAATGGAACGGCTACGAGCTCAACCTGATGGACACGCCCGGCCACGTGGACTTCGCTTACGAAGTCTCGCGGTCGCTCTCCGCCTGCGAAGGCGCGCTCCTCGTCGTCGACGCAGCGCAAGGCGTCGAGGCGCAGACCCTCGCCAACGTCTATGCCTCGATCGAGCACGATCATGAGATCGTGCCGGTCATCAACAAGATCGACCTGCCGGCCGCCGACCCGGAAGGGGTGAAGCAGGAGATCGAGGAGATCATCGGCCTCGACGCTTCGGAGGCGGTGCTCGCGTCGGCGAAGTCGGGCGTCGGCATCGACGAGGTGCTCCAGGCGATCGTCGACAAGATCCCGCCGCCGAAGGGCGACCGCGACGCGCCGACCAAGGCGATGCTCGTCGACAGCTGGTACGACCCGTACCTCGGCGTCGTCATCCTCGTGCGGGTGATCGACGGCTGCCTGAAGAAGGGCCAGCAGGTCAAGTTCATGGCTGCCGGCACGACCCACCTCGTCGACCGCGTCGGCTGCATGCGCCCGAAGATCGAGCTGCTCCACGAGCTCGGCCCCGGCGAAATCGGCTTCATCACCGCGCAGATCAAGGAAGTCGCCGAGACCCGCGTCGGCGACACGATCACCGACGCCAGGCGGCCGGCCGCGCAGGCTCTCCCCGGCTTCAAGCTGGTCCAGCCGGTCGTCTTCTGCGGCCTTTTCCCGGTCGACGCGGCGGACTTCGAAAAGCTCCGCGACAGCCTCTACAAGCTCCGCCTCAACGACGCCTCGTTCAGCTTCGAGATGGAGACCAGCGCCGCGCTCGGCTTCGGCTTCCGCTGCGGCTTCCTCGGCCTCTTGCACCTCGAGATCATCCAGGAGCGGCTGACCCGGGAGTACGACCTGGACCTCATCACCACCGCGCCGAGCGTGGTCTACGAGGTGTATCTGAGGGGGTCCTCCAGTTCCGTTCGTCCTGAGCGGAGCGCGGAGCGCGTAGTCGAAGGGCGCCCTTCGACAAGCTCAGGACGAACGGATGTTTTGGAAATCCACAACCCCGCCGACTGGCCCGACCCGAGCATCATCGAGCGGGTCGAGGAGCCGTGGATCGAGGCGACCATCTACGTGCCGGACAGCTACCTCGGCGCGGTGCTCAAGCTGTGCCAGGACCGCCGCGGAGTGCAGAAGGACCTGACCTATGTCGGCACCGGCAGCCACGCCCGGGCGATGCTGCGCTACGAGCTGCCGCTCAACGAGGTGGTGTTCGACTTCTACGACCGGCTGAAGTCGATCAGCCGCGGCTATGCGAGCTTCGACTATCACCAGATCGGCCACCGCGAGGGCGACCTCGTGAAGATGAGCATCTTGGTCAACGGCGAGCCCGTCGACGCGCTGAGCATGATCGTCCACCGCGGCAACGCCGAGGCCCGCGGCCGCGGCATGTGCGAGCGGTTGAAGGACCTGATCCCCCGGCACCTCTTCAAGATCCCGATCCAGGCCGCGATCGGCGGCAAGATCATCGCCCGCGAAACCATCGCCGCGCTGCGCAAGGACGTCACCGCCAAATGCTACGGCGGCGACGCGACGCGGAAGCGCAAGCTGCTGGAGAAGCAGAAGGAGGGGAAGAAGAGGATGCGGGAGTATGGGAGCGTGAGTATACCGCAGGAGGCTTTCATTGCGGCGCTACGGATGGGGGATGAGGGCTAAGCGGCCTTGTTAAGGTTTGATCGCTGCGAGCAACGCCCTAATCCGCCCTTTGATGTTCTCGTAAGTCACAGTCAAATGCAACTTCGCCGGAGGGGCCAGAAGGCTAGTGTGACTCACCGCATCACGGACCGGCTTGTACGCCGTAGCGGCTTGAACCATCGGATTAACCTGCCCTCCAGTCGAGGCGCCCCCCTCCGCGCAGATAGCAAGCTCATTCATCCCTAAGTATAATAGATCTTCGTCTTCGTGGCGCACCTCGAAATTTATGTTCGCCTTTTGCTTTGCCTGCGTCTCACTAGTGCGGAACTTTGTGACTTCGCCTGCAACAGTCTTGTGAATGCCACTTCCTGCTTCTTTAATGTAGCGGCGCGCCAAGTTTTCCGAAAGAAAGCAGTCTACATACGCGCCGACATTGAATTGGGCATGCGGACGTAGTTGCTTTACCCAATCCTCAACGATTCCCTTCGGTCCAGGCGGAAGGTCATTCGTGAATTCCTCCTCGGTAGCTTCAACCAAAGCGGCCGCCTTACGCTCCTTTTTTGAACGCCGGGTATTCTCATCGTCACCCTCTTTGCCGATCTCCTGACGAAAGCTGTCCCAGTCGTCGAACACTTTGGGCAACAGGGTGTTCTTGAGGTATGAAAGAAGCTCCTGAAATTTTTCATCACCCTCAACTACGCCCTCTCGGCTACTCGTGAAGGGGTCAGCGTCCTCTCTATCTAAAGCGTCGAAGTGCAACTGTCCGTAAATGTAGCTCTCTACTATTCTTTGAGTAGGAACATGCTTAATAACGTTTTTCTCGCGAACTCGTCCGTTTACAAACAAATCGATCGACACTCGCTCTTCTGTCCCACGAATTTTAAGGTGACGAGGCAATTCCACGGACGCCACATAGCCTTTGATCGATAGATTGGTTTCAAGCTCTTGGATCGGCCACGCAAGAGCGTCCAAAGTATGCAGGAAGGGGTCATCATACCCATTAATGCGCCACAGGAATTGTGTCTTCTGAGCGAGATCTTTCAGATCAGTGATGCTGATAGACTTATCGTTAACGTGAATAGTAAAGTTCTCATCAATTAAGCTAAACTGAAACGACAGAGCGAGAATTTTTCGTATATAACCATCAGTATTCCTGAGTACTCTGTCTGCACCTTCGAAAACTATTGTCGTCCCACGTTCGTCATTCGTGAACAGGTCGTCAATGAGTCCGTAGTCTAGACCTTCAAGGGGATAATCCTCGGGCACAAGGTCGTTTTGAATAGCTGCATCCAGCCCTGAGTTGTCGATGACACCACCGGTATACGGTGTACTTTCCGTATGTGTGAAAACAGATATGCGGTCTGCGCACGAGAGAAGTGCTAGTTTCCCGATCCCTTTGGCGCCGATGTAGGGACGGCCACCCTCGCTCCGTTGTCCGCCCTCTTTGCGCTTTGAATAACCAATCTTCAGGAAACGGTTCTCAAAATCGTCGGGGGTCATCCCTACCCCGTCGTCGGTGATCATAAATCGATTACGATCACGGTCGATGTCGATCCACACGTTCTGAGCGTCTGCGTCCCAAGCGTTGGAGATCGCTTCGCCCAAGACGGTAACAAAGTTCCTGTATAGGTTTCGGCCTAGGTGGTTGAGGACACTAAGAGAGATCGCGAATTGATATTCGCTGTCATCGTGCTCGACGCTCACCGTTCGCAACTCGCGATGATGCTTTTGCCTATTGCCCGGCCCAACTCAACGGGTACGGCGTTGCCGATCCAACGGCCGATTTCCTTCATTGCGGGCTCTTCACCCGGCATGAGAAATTCGTAATCGGCTGGAAAAGACTGCAGAATTGCAGCCTCTCGCAGACTGATGGCCCGATCCTGCTCCGGATGGCCGAAGCGGCCATTGCCATAGCCGAAGCATTGTGTGGTCATGGTAGGTGCCGGCTTGTCCCATTCCATGCGCGCGTAAACGCCTGGATACGTTTTGCCGGACTTACGACGGTGGCAGGCGGCGCGCAGGTCTTCGGGCCAATCTCTCCAAGTCCCGCCTGGTCGGGAAGCTTTGATGCGGCGCATGTTCTTCGGCGAGAGTGCGGAAGCCGTGTGTAATGCGTCCGAATTCGCCGTCGCCCCAGCTGCCAGCTGTGGCAATCGGCCTATCGCTTCACGTACGGACGCGTAACCTGAGCCAGTAGGTTTCAGCTCCGGCGCCGGTCCAAACTTAGAGGCGAGCACAACCAGCCGGCGGCGGCGTTGCGGAACTCCGAACTTCTCGCATTCGGCGACACTGTGGCTGACCTGGTAGCCTGCATCCTCGAGCAGCGATTTGAACTCCTCGAAAACATAGCCCCCTTTATACCGCAGCAGAGCAGGCACGTTCTCCATCGTAACGAAGTCAGGGGCGACTTCGACTGCCAGCTCAGCGAACTTCCGCACCAGTCCCCATTGAGGGTCTTCATCGTAGCGCTGCTTATACGTTGAGAATGGCTGGCATGGAGCGCAGCCGGCAAGAACTGACGGACCTTCCCGGCTGAAGTGCGCCGAGATTTCGCCGGGGCTCAGCTTCGAAACGTCGCGAGGATAGAAGTCAGCGTCGTTGTTCGTCTCGAAAGCGTACTTGCAGCGGCTGTCGATATCGTACCCCGCGACGATCCTACAGCCAGCAAGCTTGAGCCCGTGGCTGAGCGCGCCCACCCCGCAGAACAGGTCCACGACTTCTGGCGGATTGTGCGGCATCACGCGCGCAGAAAAGTGGAAAGGGACTGCGATAGCGCATCGATGTCGCGGGTTTCACATTCCCAGACGACCATCGGCTCCCACCCCAAACTCAGCAATTCGGCAATTGCTCTTTTATCGCGCTCCACATTTTCCGCAAACTTCGGTTGCCAGTAGGCCAAATTCGACTTGGGGGTTGTTGCTTTGCTGCAACCGTGCCGATGCCAGAAGCACCCGTGTACGAAAATGACCTTCTTGAGTTTGGGGAATACCAAGTCGGGGCGACCGGGCAGATCGCGACGGTGCAGCCTAAACCGATAGCCGAGCTGGTGGGCTAGGCTACGTACGACTATTTCGGGCTTGGTATTCTTCTGCCGGACCCGACCCATGAGCCACGACCGGCGCTCAGGCGATAAAGGATCGACCACCGTCCTCCTGAGTGTGAGGTGCGCTAAGCCACCTCAGCCGAGGCAATTCCGAAAGCAATTTCGCCGACACAATACCTATTTGATGACGATGACAGTTTACTAAATTACGCCGCGTTCAGCGCTTCGCTAGGCTTCGCAGTATCTCGCGATCGTCTCGCATGATGGCTCCGGTCAATTCCTCTTCCGTTGCAGCGAGTTCCCGCAGGGCGCGTTTGCGCCGGGCCATGATTTCGCACGCGACCGCTGCCTGATCTTCGAACTCCACCTCGCGCGCCGACAGTTCGATCCCGTGCCGCGTCTTGCTGACAGACAGCGCTTCGCCGATCTCCGCGTCGAGGTGCGCGAGCAGCTCCTTCGGCAGGACCACGCCGGCCGAATTGCCGATCTTTCGGATCTTCAGCTCCTTGTTCATACGAATGTTATAACGCGAGGCGCGGCCCTGAGCAACCGGAGCGCCACGGGCAGCCTTCACGAAGTAAATTCGTGACGTCGATCGACACGGCTTCGCCGGTCGTCGGCCGATCTGGTTTCGCATCTCTTCGCGCTGCTCCATCATCCGGTCCGCCATGAACCCCGGCATGGCGGCGTGCGAATGATCGCTGCGCGTCGGCGGCGCTGCGCTCGGTGCTAACCCTCACAAATGTTAGGACGATTCCCACTTCGTCCTTAACCTGGATGATTCCGAATCCCCGGAACTTTCGTCAAAAAAGCCCAGTAATTTCAAGCCACTGGGGGTCACATGACGACAGCGATGAGGGAGTATTACTCGAACCGTGAGCGGGCCGAGCGCGCCGCCGCGGAGCGTGCGGCGAACGATCTGGCGCGGGGCATTCATCTCGAGCTTGCGGACCGCTACGCGGCCCTGGCTCGCCACCGGCAGCGGCTTTCGGTGCGCTTCTGATCGGATGGCGATCGCGAGGGGACGGGAGTCGAGGCCCGCTCGCGACACCTTGTTCTGCAGGAACGTGCGGGCCTCGGAGCCGGGAATAGCAGAGCCGCGAGCCGCCGCATTAACCTGCATCAGAGGTCCAGGCCTGCCGCATCTTCGCGTGCTTGTCCGGGCTGCAGCCGGTAAAGGGGGAGTCGCCATGAAGCGTGCCTGTCTCCTGACCGCGGCGTCTGCCGCCTTGATGTTCGCCGCACCCACCGCCGAAGCGCAGCAGCGCTCCCCGGTGGGCGGGTTCCGCAGCCCGCCTCCGGCGCACCACGGCGGCATGCACGGGAGGCACGGGGCGCACGCCTTTTTCATTCCGTTCATCGTCGAGCGGCAGGCTCCGGTCGTCATCGAGCGCGAGGTCGTTCGGGAGGTGCCGGTGGTCGTCGAGCCTCCGCCGCCTCCGCCGCCGCCGAGGGAGCCCTATGTCCTCGGCAAGAGCTACGCCTCGCTTCCGGGCGGGTGCATGAAGATGATCGAGGACGCGGTCTCCTACTATCTCTGCAGCGGGGAATGGTACCGGCAGGTCGGCGGCGGCCGCTCGGCCAAGTACAAGGCGGTCGCCAAGCCTTAGAGGCGCGCCGCATTCGTCCGCCGCGGCGAGGCGTGCTAGGACGGTCCCATGACCACACCAATCATCGAACGGGCGTTCCAGCTCGCGCCCAGTTGCAGCAACATCGAGGACATCCGGATCGCGCTCCGGCGTGAGGGCTATTCGAACGTCGACGCGCACCTCACGGGCCGTGTCATCCGCGCCGATCTGGGCAAGCTGCTCCACCGCCAGGATAGCCGCGGCGATTAGGTCATTGCCTGCCTGCGTGCTACAAGCCCTTCATCGCGCGGAGGAAACGAACGTAGGCTTGCGCGGCTGAGAGACCGTGAGTGCTCCCGCTTACGTCAGGAGCACGATGCATGGACCTCAACTACCTCTATCTTCGACAGCAAGTGTCGCGGTTCAACGCCGACAATGCCGCTTGCGACGATTCCCGCCGGGCCCACAGCGAAATGGCCGACGCCTATGGCGCGCTGATCGCCGAGGCGCGCAACGGCGCCGTGGTGGAGCTGCGGCCATGATCCCGTCTTCGACGCCGGGCGAGGCGGCCGACGAGCTGCGCGGGCAGGCGGCGTCGTGCCGGAAGCTCGCGCTGAGGGCGCGCAGCCCGAGCGGCTCGGAAGCGCTTCGCACCGTCGCGCGCCAGTTCGATGCCGACGCGGCGCGGATCGACCCGGCCGTGATCGATGCCGTCAGGGACGGGGATGCAGCGGCCCTGACCCGCCTTCAGCTAGCGCTCGAACGCCAGACCATGCGGTGGCTTCAGCCGCGGAACGGAGCGTAAATGGCCAAGGGTCAGAAGAGGTCGAACAAGGAGGTTCGAAAGCCCAAGGCGGCCAAGCCCAAGAAGACGCCCGGCCTGCAGCCGGGATCGCGGTCCGGCGTGCTCACCAGCTCCTGAAGCGATGCAGGAAGACTCTTCGGAAAGGCGCAGTCGACGCCCCCGCATTCTCGGGCTTTCGCGAGGCCGCCAGACGCTGATGGCCGCGCCGGAGGATAGCGCTCGGGGTTGCCGTGAACGCGCCGAAGCCGACCTGCGCCGCGCTGACGACGACATGCCGGCCAACGCGCGCCAGGTCCTGCAGGCAAGCGCCAGGCACTGGTTCGCGAGAGCGGAATTGCTCGAACGGCTCGAGACGAGCTTCGCCACCCGTAGCGCCGACGGGCCGGAAGGCGATTAGCCGATCCTGTTGATTGATGGTCGTCTCGGGCTCGCAATGTCTGGATCGCGAGCCGAGGCGGGGAGCAAGCGACCTGCCGGCCGCTCGCTCCACGTTCAGCGAATTATTTGCCCATTTTAATGTCGACCCATTGGCCGTTGTCGATGAAGGTCCGGTACTTCTCGTACTCGGCGACGGCCGTGTCCTGTTGCGCCTCGCTGAATGCCGCGTTGATTTCGGCTTCAACCGCTTGGTCGCGCTCCCGGTCGGCATCGAGGACCCCGGTCGATTTCGAGTGCGTGAGGATGAGCACGTTGGGCGAGCCCTTCACGTAGCCGATGCGGCTCATGAACTGGTACTCGTCGATGAGGCCCCTGCGCTTCAAGGTCTCGAACACCGGAACGAGAGACTTGCTGAGGCCGGTCAGATAATCGTCGACATGGTTGGGATCGACCGAGACCGCGTTGATGTCCCAATATCCCTTCTGCGGGGAGTAATCGACGTAGGGCTTTGCAGCGGCGGGCGCGGTCCCGAAGGCAATCGCAGCCGCGCCGAGCGCGGTGAGAACGAGCTTTGTCATGGTAGTCCCCCTAATCGACGGCCGAGCGCCGCCGGGCCGGGACAGAACCACATTGTTTCGAGTCGTTCCTAACATAAATTAACTTGAGTAGCGTTTGAGGACCAACCCTGGGGAACCTCGACGCCCTTAGCGCTGTTGATTGCCCTGGTTCGCGCGCCTGTGGTTCGCTCGTGACTCTCGGGGGGAATCGTATCAGCATGTCTCGCCATGGCCGACAGGGCTAAGCCATTGAAGCGAAAGGCTGCGGCGCCCGCGCCGGCTCCTACCCCGCCGATGCCGCCGCTGCAGCCCGGCGGCGGGTTCGACTTCTCGACCATCGTGGCGATCGCCGACGAGCTTCCGGTGATGGTCGGCTTCCTCGATGCGAGCGAACGGTTCGGCTTCGTCAACAAGCCGCTGGCG
>Ga0307413_10000799_pt1 | contig 10956 bp, 6 predicted proteins | sample DK1Ometagenome_3_FD_203714 | JGI IMG/M metagenome (GOLD analysis project Ga0307413, IMG submission 203714) | Maize rhizosphere microbial communities from greenhouse at UC Davis, California, United States - DK15-O-2 | ecosystem: Host-associated > Plants > Roots > Rhizosphere > Soil | place: USA... | reverse complement strand
CACAAGTTGGGTGACTTCGCCTTCGATTCGGGGCAGCTTCGACGTCATGGCGGACTGGGGGGAAGTTGAGTCGCCCAGAGGCGAAGCTGATGCCGATCCGGGGCAGGACGCCGGCGATCTGAAGGCCGTTGCGGCCAGCCTCGCGGCGCTGCCCGGGCCGGTCAATTTCTCGGGCGTGCTGGCGATTGCCGATTCCCTGCCAGTGATGATCGCCTATCTCGACCGCGGCCAGCGCTACATGTTCCTCAACCGGACACTGGCCGACTGGCTGGAACGGCCGCGCAAGGACATCCTCGGCCGGACCATGAGCGAGGTGGTCGGCACGAAAGCCTATGAATTCCGCCGCCCGATGCTCGAAGCCGCAATGCTGGGCGAGAAGCAGTGGTTCATTGCCGACTTCGATCATCCAAGCCGGGGCAAGCTGACCGTCCAGACCCAATATGTCCCGCACGTCGGCGCTGATGGAGAGGTGATGGGGGTGATCCTGGTCATCCAGGACGTGACCGAACAGCGCGCGGCCGAACTGGCGATACGGGAGAGCGAGGCGCGGTTCCGCCGGATCGCCAATAGCGCGCCGGTGATGATGTGGGTCACCAGGCTCGACCGGACCCGCGACTTCGTCAACGACGCCTATGCCGAGTTCGCCGGCTTGCTGCGCGAGGAAGCGCGGGTGATGGACTGGCGTGGCCGTATTCACCCCGACGATGCCGAACGGCTGGTCGCCGAGAGCGTGGCGGGGGAGGCCAGCCTTAAGCCTTTCACGCTGGAGGCACGCTACCTCCGCCATGACGGCGAATGGCGATGGCTTCGGTCAGTGTCGCAGCCTCGGTTCGGCGCCGATGGGGAATTGTCGGGCTTTATCGGCGTCGCCACCGACATCACCGAGCAGCGGGCCATCGAATTGGCGTTGCGCGAGAGCGAGGCGCGGTTCAAGCGGATCGCCGACAGCGCGCCCGTGCCGATGTGGGTCACCAACCTCGATGGCACGAGAGATTTCGTCAACCAGGCCTTCACCGAATTCTTCGGCTTCCCGGAAGAGAGCCGCGGTTTCCATGACTGGGAGCAGGCGATCCATCCCGACGACCGGGAGGAGTTCGTTGCGGCGCAGGCGGAGGCAACCCGCAGGCTGCAGGCCTATGACCTGACTGCACGGTTCCGGCGATATGACGGGCAATGGCGGTGGCTGCGCGCCGTCTCGATGCTCCGGCAGGATGTGGAGGGTGACGTCATCGGCATGGTCGGTGCGGCCAGCGACATCACCGAGGCCAAGGAGGCAGAGCTTGCGCTCCAGCGCCAGGTCGAGGAGAGGACCGCCGAGCTCAGCGAAACTCAGGACCAGCTGCGTCAGGCGCAGAAGATGGAGGCTTTGGGCCAGCTGACCGGAGGCATCGCCCACGACTTCAACAATCTGCTGACGGTGGTGGTCGGCGGGCTCGATTTGATCGTCAAGCAGGTCCAGGACGAGCGGCTGCTGCGCTTCGCCACCAATGCCCTGTCGGCGGCGGAACGCGGCGCGCGGCTGACCGCCCAGCTGCTGGCGTTCAGCAGGGTGCAGCGGCTTGAGGTGAAGCCGACCTATGTCGCGCCGCTGATCGAGGAAATGCGGCCGCTGCTGCGCAACGTGCTTGGGCCCGGCATTCAGAAGAAGTTCGACCTGGACCCGCACCTGACGCCGGTGCTGGCCGATCCGACCCAGCTCGAGGTCGCCGTGCTCAACCTCGCGATCAATGCCCGTGACGCCATGCCGGAGGGCGGAACGCTGACCATCTCAAGCCGCAAGCGGCGAGTGAGCAAGGATCCGGAGCTGGAGCCGGGCACCTATGTCGAGCTGTCGATCGCCGATACCGGAGCCGGGATGACGGCGGAGGTCATGGCCCGCGCCTTCGAGCCGTTCTTCACCACCAAGGAGGTCGGCAAGGGCACCGGGCTCGGCCTGTCGATGGTCTACGGCATGGCGCGGCAGTGCGGCGGGGGCGTGAAGATCGAAAGCGAGTTGGGCCGGGGAACCGTCGTCAGGCTCTATTTCCGCCGGGCCGACCGCGATGCCGAGGTGCCGGCCAGCGGCGGCCAGACCGGCGATGAGCTGCGCCGGGCGCGGGGCGCGGCCACGGTGCTGGTGATCGACGACGATCCGGACGTGCGTCACTTCATCGCCGCCGGCCTGGAGGAATATGGCCATGAGGTAATCGAGGCGGCCGACGGCAGCGAGGGTATCGACAAGTTCGGCGCCATCAGGCCGGACCTGGTGATCCTTGATTATATCATGCCGGGACTGTCCGGCGCCGAGGTCGCGGACCATATATTGGCGACCAGGTCCGACCAGCCGATCCTGTTCGTTTCCGGCTATAACGAGACCGATGCCATACGGCGGGTCGCCCCGAACGCCAACATATTGGCAAAGCCGTTCCGGGCCGCGGCCCTTGAGGACGCGGTGCGCGCTGCGCTCGCTCCGGCTGGCTCTTAGAAGTCTACCGAAAGGGTTGCGTTGAGCCGGCGCGGGAAAACCCGCCTGAGGCCGCCCCCGCCGGTCACGTCCCAGGCATATTTGTCGAACAGATTGCTGAGCTGGAGCCGGAGCGTTGCCGGCATGTTGCGCAAGTCGAACCGGTACCTGCCGCCCATATTGACCAGCGTGCGGCCCGGAATGACCAGCTCATTATCGACGCTCCCTGCCCGCTTGCCGAGGTGCTGGACGCCCAGGTTCAGCGACAGATCCGTCAGCCACGGCAGGCGGTAGTCCATATAAAGGCTGGCGGTACGTTCGGCTTGGCCGACCGGCTTTCGCCCGACCAGCCCGAGGTCGACGGCTTCGCCCGTGACGCGGGGCTTCATCAGTACCGCGCCGGCCACGACGTTCAGTCCCTTGACCGGTTCGCCGGTCAGCGAAATCTCGACACCGCGATGCCGGACAGTGCCGAGTTGCTTGTAAACAAGGTCGGGGTCCAGGTTGAAATAGGGTTTCCGAACGTCGAAGGCTCCGACCACCAGCCGCATCGGCCCAAAGGCATAACGCAGGCCGAAGTCGCGCTGTGAGGTGAGCAAGGCCGGGGGAGCCTCGCTGCGGTTGGCCGCGATCTCAGGCGCAACGCCGCTGTCTTCGAGGCCCTTGGTGTATCCGGCATAGGCGACCAGGCCCTCGGCGAGGTTGATCGCCAGCGTGCCGTTCCACAGCCACGGATCGGCCCGGGTCACGATCTCCGCTTCCTCGGGCGGGGAAATGGTCTTGCGGTAGCGGACCTTCTGGACGCCGACGCTGAGTTCGCCGACATCCTGCCAGCGGCCATGATAGGCGATGCCCAAGCCGACCTGCCGCGCCTTGTCCGACGTCTCTTCGCCGAACTCGACATCGGGCTCCGAGAAATCCGGCGGCACTTCGCCGACGGTGATCGGACCGAGGTCGACTACCTCTTCCCCGCCGAAATCTCCGGCGCGAGTCCCACCCTTGACCGACCAGTGGATGACATGCCGCCGCGGTCCCTCCTCGAAGCTTCGTGACAGGCGAATTTCGCCGGCGTTATTTTCGGTTAGGCGCGGCGGGTGAATGTTGACCAGGAAGCGCGCGCTGCCATCCTCATGAGCGTTGACGTAAAGCGTGTTGAAGCTGCGCCTGCTGTCGACCAGATGCCGGAACAGCCCACCGCTCAGCCGCCAGTCGCCGAAGGTCGTGTGGCCGAACAGACCCATGGTGTAGAATTTGTTCTTCCATGCCGCCCATTTCTGCCCGTGAAGATGATTGGGCAGATGGGGCGGAAGCTCCGTTCCCTCGACGAAAGTGAAGGGGGTGCTGACGTCCTTCGGCGCGATCTGCACGCCATAGTAAGCGCGGACTTCGGTTCCCTCCTTGGGCCTCCACGCCGGGGCGATCCCAAAGTCGAAGTAATCCCCGACATCGCCGCCGGGAAAATCGATGTAGCGGTTGAAGGAGATGCCGCCGGCGAGGCTCAGGGTGCCGGAAAGGGGCAACTGGCCGTCGAGATCGATACCGAGCTGGGTCTGGCCGGCATAGGCCACGCCGGAAAGGGCCGGCTCATTGCCCGCGGGCCGGAGTGACAGCTCGACGATGCCGGTCGGGGCGGGGAACGGATAGCCCTGGGCGGTAAGTCCGACCCGCACGTTCGAGCCAGCCTGGAGCCGCGGGTTGCCGATAACGATCCCGCCCATGTAAAGGCCGTCGATGCGGATGTTCCCCGCGGCCCCTGGGTTGAAGCCGCGCACTTCGCCAATGCCGTAAAGGCCGATCGTCTCGTTGCCGACGCTGGTTCCGAACGCGTCGTCGGCCGAGGTCACGGCATTCTCTCCGGTCCGCTGGGCAAAAGCGGGCTCGGCACAGCCGATTGCGGCCACGGAAAATAGGGCGAGTCCGGCAGGCAGGCGGCGATTCATATGCACCCCAGGATCGCGCCGAAGGAGAACGCCTACTCGCGCGCAACCCAATTGCCAGAGCCGGAACGAATAGGGAACCGGCCGCCCGCCCCGCGGTCGTCAAAATCTGGCGGTTGGTAGAAAAGCTGTCCTTATGGCCTAAGTCGCAGCCGTGGCGCGCGCCTTCCTTTGCCGGATCTTGCCCATCAGCCATTCGTGGAACCGGTTCATGTCGAAGAAGGCGACGAACACGAACGGGTAGAAGAAGAACTGAACGTTCATCAGGAAAAAGTTGGCAAGGTGGAAAACCGTCGCCCCGAGAAGGGCCAGCAACTTCAATCGCCAGTCGCGGATCAGGAGAATCAGCGGGAAGAACAGCTCGAACACGAACACCAGCGCGCCGAAGAACCAGACCAGGTTGGGCATCTGCGCCAGGTCCCAGGCGAGCGACAGGTTGACCGGGTCACCGGTCGGGGTGAAGCCGTCGCGCACTGCCCGGGAGATCAGCACCTCCTGGATTCGGCCACCGCCGGTGAACCAGTCGAGGCCCGACAGGCGGACCTTGGCCACCAGCGCCCAGAAGTAGAACATGGCGATGTAGACCTGCATGGCGCGGAGCGGCCAGCTCGACTCCCAGGACTCGATCGGCGGCAGGTTCTTCTTGCGTGCGTCGATCCCGAACATTCGGTCGCACTTGGAGAAGAGGAACAGGATGAGCATCGCAAAGATCGGGATCTCGCGATGGTGAACGTCGCCGGAGAAGCTGTCGCGGACGCCCTTCATGTAGAAAATGCCGATGATGATCGCGATGATCGCCGGCTTGGTCCATTTGCCGAGGGCGAAGAACAGGCAGGCAATGGTCAGCAACGGCATCACCAGGAAGCTGATCCACGGCACGTTGGTGTCGATGCCGAGCAACCAGAAATACCAGATCGGCCGGGTGAAATGGAAATGCGCCCCGAAGGCGTCGATCTTGAGCGCCTGATCGAACTGGATGTTGAGATAGATCGCCAGGCCAAGGCCGAAATAGAAGCGCACGGCGCCGAGCGCGGCCGGGTCGTGCCAGTCGAAGAAGAACCAGTCGACCAGCGACCTCTTCTTTGAAGCGACGCTATTCAATTGCTGCCCTTTCAATCCCGCGCGGCATGGGGATCAGCTCGTCGCCCGTGCGCAGGAACGAGCCCTGTTCGGTGATGATCGCAGTGCGCCTCTTGATGGTCGGCCGCGACAGATTGCCGACCGCGACATCTTCGTGGGTGAAGCTGGCCCGGTCGAGCGACGCCTCGAGGCGAACGATCCGCCTGGGATCCTGGGGTCCGTAACCGAAGGTGCGGTTGACGCTGACCAGCAGCTGGATGTCGTAGCGGCGGTCGAGCCGAGGGTCGGGCCCGACGAAGGTTTCGTACCACCAGCGGTTGAACGGCGCCAAGGCGGCCCGCTCCCGGTCGTCCTGCGGGGGGCCGTTGTTGAACGCCCGCTGGTGATAGAGCCGCCGGAAATTGGCATTGGGGACGCCGAGGTCCTGCGCGGATAGTGTCAGATGCTCGCCATTGGCACGCCATGCGTCGAAGCCGCGCTTGCGCTGATCGAGATCGCCGACCGAGACGGTCACGTCCGGCTTGGCCGTGTGATAGCCGTACATCGGCACCCAGCTGAACGGGAAATAGTCGACGCGAAGGAAGATCGCGCCGAAAAAGATCAGGAAGTAGAGCGCCAGGAAGCGCTTAGCCGACTGCTTGCTTTCCACACCGCCCCCGCTTTGGGCCTTCGCTTCGCCTTAGACGGCGCGGCTGTCAACTATCCTTGATTTTTTTGCGGCCTAGCAGCCTCAGCAGCATGTTTCGGCCGGCGCGAAGGAGCGGATAGCTCAACCGGGCGATGGCCAAATTGCCGAAGAACAGCTTGTTGAGGCGATTGCCGAGACCCTGATTTGGCGCCACCCGGGCCATGATGTTGAGCGCGTCGGCGCCATGGTAGAGCCGGCCCTGGTGGATGACGACCATGCCGTCGTCGAGGTCGAGCCCGGCCGCCTTGGCCTGGCGGACCAGCTCATGATCCGCGTCGCGGGCATTGACCCGGTTGACGCCCGCCGCCTGGCCGTCGTCGACCCCGACCGAACAGCTGTACGCCGTGCAGACCGGGCACTCCTGGTCATAGATCAGAGCCAGATCTTCGGGCTTTTCCTGGGCGTCCGCCATGGTGGGCAGATAGTGGTGCTTGGCGGCGGCGCCAAGAGGCCTGCCGATAAGCTAACCGGCCATGCGCTTGGCGCCGAGGCCGAGCACCATCTGGTTGGCCCGCTCGTAGCTCAGCGGACGGCCGAACAAATAGCCCTGGATGGTGTCGCAGCCGAGCTCGCGCATCCGCTCGAAATCCTCTGCCGTTTCGACGCCCTCGGCAGTTACCGACATGCGGAACGACTTTGCCAGTTGCACGATCGACTGGATGATCGCGACATTCTCCTGCCGCGATCCGGCCTCGCGGACGAAGCTGCCGTCGATCTTCAGCTTGTGGAAAACCGCCTTGTTCAAGTAGCCGATCGACGAATAGCCGGTGCCGAAATCGTCGAGAGCGATGCCGACGCCGAGCGCGCGCAGGCGCTTCAGCACGTCGAGGGTAGCGCCTTCGCCGCCAAGGAATACGCCCTCGGTCACTTCCAGTTCGATCCGGTTGGCGGGCAGCTTGTAGCGGCCGAGATGCTGGCTGACGACATTCGGCAGCGAAGGCAGGACAATCTGCTTCGGGCTGACATTCAGCGCGACCGTGATCGGCTCGGGCCAGGTCGCGGCCGCGCGGATCGCTTCCTCGATCACCCATTCGCCGATTACGGGCATCAACCCGCTTTCCTCGGCGACCGGGATGAACACATTCGGGGGCACGAAGCCGCGCTGCGGGTGGTTCCAGCGGATCAGGGCCTCGAAGCCGACCAGCTTCTGGGTCTTGGCACTGACCAACGGCTGATAGACGAGGTGGAACTGCTTCGCGGCGATGGCGCCGCGCAGATCGGTCTCCAGCCGGACGCGGTCGTCCTGCTCGGTCTGCAGCTCGGACGAGAAATATTTGGCAACTCCGCGGCCGGCACCCTTGGCTTCGTAAAGCGCGAGGTCGGCCTTGAGGATCAAATCGTCGACGGTAGCCCCGTCAATCGGGCCAAAGGCGCAGCCAATCGACACGCCGATCCGGATCTCGGTCTGGTCGATCATATAAGGTTCCTTGATCGACCGGATGATGCTGTCGGCCAGCTGCTCGACCTTCTTGCGCGACTGGGCGTCGGCGATGACGATCGCGAACTCGTCGCCGCCCATGCGACCGACATTGCCGTCCTGACCGACCTGGTCGCACAGCCGTTTGGCGACCGCCTGGAGCACCGCATCGCCCTTCGGGTGGCCGAAGGTGTCGTTGACTGGTTTGAAGCCGTCGAGGTCGAGGAACATGATGGCGCAGGGGACATTGCCGACGGTGGCCTGGCGCAGCGCCTCGCCCAGCAGCTGTCGGACCCGGCCGCGATTGGGCAGGCCGGATAGCACGTCGACATTGGCGAGATGGGTCAGCCGCTCCTGCGTCTGGCGGATCTCGGTGATGTCGCTGCCGACTCCGCGGAAGCCCTCAAACCGGCCGGCCGTGTCGATGATCGGGTCGCCGGCAATCGAGATCCAGCGCGGCCCGCGCGCGGTCTGAAGCTCCATTTCAAGATTGCTGAAGGGCTGCTTCTCCAATAGCACCCGTCCGAGCTCGGCATGGCCGCCGAGCAGCGAGGGAAGTGAATGGCCGAGGAGCGCGCTGGCCGGCCGGCCCAGCAGCGCCGTCATCCGGCTCGAAATATAGGTGACGCGATTCTCGCCATCGACCTGCCACAGCCAGCCCACGCCGCGCTGCTCATATTCCTGCAGCAGGAGGCTGGCGCTTTCGGACTGGGAGCCGAAGTCGGCATTGGTCTTCAGCTGGCCGAAAGCCCAGCGGGCGACGTTCAGGACGCCGAAGATTGCGACCCCGAGCGTGAAGAGGATCGCCACCAAATTGTCGAAGGGCACGTCGTTGCGGCCCGTCAGGAGCATGTAGCTAAGACCCGCGGTGAAGACCGCCATCCAAGTAGTAACGCACGCTGGAACCACCACCAGACCCAGTGCTGCAACACCGAGGCCGGCGATCAGCGTGGCGGCAACAGTCTGATTTGACGGATCGAGTGAGGTGAAACTGATCACCGGAAGCGACAGCCACACCAGGGCCCTGACGGCGATATCGCCGATCATCTGCCATTTCGGGACCTTTCGTCCCGACCGGCCGACATGGGTCACCGCCTGGGTGCGGGCGAGGTGCATCGCCCCAAGATTGGTGACGATCACCGCCACCGCCCAACCGCCCAGATAGGTCGCGGAGACATGGCCGTAGAGAATCATTGCCATGAACACCGCAGCAACGCTGTTTACGGCGGCGAAGAAGGGAGCGAACTGCCCGCGAGCGATCAGCTGCGCGTCGCGCAGCGGGCTGCTGCCCTCGTCGGCTCCCTGCGACGCCACTCCCAACGATTCGCCGTCGGGAAGACGCGCAGAAATCATACGCTTGTAACGATCAGGGGCCTCGTACATCCGGTCTTCCGCTGGCTGTGTGCGGAATACCTAGGCCAAATTGGGTTACTTCGCGGTTAAAGATGCCTGTTTTTCAGGTCTCGATTAGGCCCAATTTATCCAGGTCGTGGGTCGTCACGGCGTGATAGGACGGGCGGGCCCTCGAATAAATGCGGACCGAGATCGGGCGGCCCCACTGCCGGTCCTCAGCCAGCGCCTCGATCAGCGGCCTTACGAACTTGCGCCGGCCCTGGGCCAAAAGGAACCGCTCGAGCGCCGGCACTGCGGGCTGGTATCGGTTGGCAACCGCCAGATCGAGCCAGGCAAACAGCACTTCATTGTTGCCCACCCGGTTGAGGTCGAGCTTGCCGTTGAGTTCGTCCAGCCGCGCGGCCGGCAACTTGCGAGGCAAGCTGTTGATAAAACGGATTTTCTCGGCGGTCGTCCAGGCCGCGAATTCGGCTGGAGCGGCTCCTCCCGAAGCAAAGTCCGCCACCGCCTTGTCGACCGCCGCGAATGCCGCCGGATCGGGCCGCGCGACATTGGCCGGCAGGCCGGGCTGATAGACCCACTGGTCGAGCATCAGCCTGGCCTCCAGCGCCTTGTCGCCCCTGACCAGATTTGCGCGGAAATCGGCCAGAAACTTGGCTGACGTCATCGGCTGGAAGGCGTAGCGGTCGAAATATGACCTGAGCCATCCGTCGAACCGTTCCCGGCCGACCAGCCGCTCGAGCGTGCGGAGAAATATGGCGCCCTTGTCATAGACGATTCCGCTCGATCCTCCGTCTGGATTGGCTTCGGCCTCGGCAAGGTGGAGCCTGGTGACCGGCGCATTCACCCCTACCTCGTCGAACGATTCTTCCATTGCGTCGAAGCTCAGGGCCTCTTCCTGCTGCGCGCGCTTCGGCCCGTAGATCGCCTCCATGATCCTGTTTTCGAAATAGGAGGTGAAGCCCTCGTTGAGCCAGCTGTCCGCCCAGGTGGCGTTGGTGACGAGGTTGCCCGACCAGCTGTGGGCCAGCTCGTGCGCGACCAGGCCCACCAGGCTCTTGTCGCCGGCGATGAAGGTTGGAGTGAGGAAGGTGAGGGTGGGGTTTTCCATCCCGCCATAAGGGAATGACGGCGGCAGGACGATGACGTCATAGCGGCCCCATCGGTAGGGCCCGTAGAGCTTCTCGGCGGCGTCGACCATCTTCTCGGTGTCGGCCAGCTCGGCCGCCGCCCGGTCGAGCATCACTGGCTCAGTCCAGACGCCGGTGCGCGGTCCCAATTCGCGGAAGGCGAGATCGCCGGCGGCGATTGCAATCAGATAGGGCGCGACCGGCTTGTCCATTTTGAAGCGGAAAGCGCGACGGCCGTCGCCATCCGGCTCGCCGTCGGGCGTCAGCCGCTCGCCCGACATGACGACCTTGAGCGGCTCGGGGGCGCTAACCTTGGCGCTCCAGGTCTGGCGGATGCCGGGGCTGTCCTGCGTCGGAATCCAGGTCCGGTTGAGGGTCGGCTGACCCTGGCTGAACAGATAAGGGTGCTTCTTGCCAGCGGTCTGTTCGGGGGTCAGCCACTGCAGTGCGGCAGCGTCGGGCGCGGAGCTGTAGCGGATGAGGACCCGTTGCTTGCCGTCACGGGGCAGCTCGACTGTCAACGGGGCGCCCTTGTCCGCGTCGGCGGCGCCCAGCTTCCATTTCAGCGGCTGCCCGTCTGCGTCTTCGACGCCTGCAATGGCCAGCCCCTTGCTGTCGAGAATCACTTGGCGAACACCCGGCCGGGCGATCACGTCGAGGGCGGCCGTGCCGGCCACGCGCTTAGCGGCGAAATCGAGGGCCAGGTCGAGATCGACATTGGCAACGCGCGCTTCGAGCGGCTTGGCATAGCTGTGAGGATCGACCGCGTCGGGCGTCTCGAGGATCGGGGCGACCTGCGCGGCGCCGCTTGGCTCAGAGGGCGGGGCTTGGGTTTCGCAGGACGCAAGGAAAAGTGCCGCGACGGCGGCAGTCAGTGAACGCAGCAATTAGTTTCTCCGGAATTGGGC
>Ga0307413_10000795_pt1 | contig 10972 bp, 6 predicted proteins | sample DK1Ometagenome_3_FD_203714 | JGI IMG/M metagenome (GOLD analysis project Ga0307413, IMG submission 203714) | Maize rhizosphere microbial communities from greenhouse at UC Davis, California, United States - DK15-O-2 | ecosystem: Host-associated > Plants > Roots > Rhizosphere > Soil | place: USA... | reverse complement strand
GAGAAAATAACCCCTTATTGGCATATTTCCAATAAATATCTCTCGCCTGAGGATTGTAAGGATCATATACTCTAACTCCTGAAGGATAATCTGCATTTGGAGGCCATATTTCTGAACCGGATTCCGGCCAGGTTTTAATATTAAATAACATTCCTTTTTGATCCATTTCCTTATAAGGTTTTGTCTGCGGGCCAAAGGAAGACCAAATCGAAATAATCATATGGGCATTAAGATTATGAACCTCGTCAACCATTTTTTTTGGATCTGAAAATTCAGGATTCAAAAACTCCATTGCATTCCATAAATAATTGTTGCCCCAATATTGCCAGTCCTGTATTATTCCGTCAAGGGGTACTGATAGTTCACGATACTTTTTAACGACTTCTACCAATTCATTCTGGCTTTTATACCGCTCTTTACTCTGCCAGTAGCCATAGGTCCACAAAGGAAACATCGGTACTTTTCCGGTCAATTCACGCATTTTTCCAATTACCCCATCTGCATTACCCCCATACATAAAATAATAATCAACAGCATCGCCCACAATCGATTTAAAAGAAGTTTCGGTGGCATCATCTTTAAATTCTGTCGGAGAATAGTTATCCCAATAAAGTCCATAGCCTTTTATTGATTGAAAAAAAGTAACGGCATCATCCACATTGCCCTGCTCGAGATGATATTTTTGATTTCTTTGGTTTAATTCTCCGCTTTGATGTTGTCCTAAACCATAAATGGGTTCCTCTTTATCTAAGATAAAAGACTGTGTGACTGTAAAGGTATTTACTCCTGCATCATCAAAAGTTTCAAATTTGGTCCCTTGAGGTTTTTCTTTTAGTAATTCATTTTCAGAGGATGCAAATGCTACATTTCCCGAATCAGTATTTATACTAACAGTTAACTGATCTGATTTTAAAAAGATAATATTGCCAAGAGTTTTGACACTAAAAGCAGTTTTGGCAGGCTTTAAAACTACCGAGAGACTTTCTTTTGAAAAATTTTTCATCTCTGGAAATTTAATAACCCTGACAATAGCAGGACTATAAAACTGTATTTCTATATTATTGCCATTGGCGATAGTCTTGATTCCCTGAGTGGTTTTCTCGAATTTCTGCCCATTACTATGAAAGCAAAAAAGCATCAAAGTGCATAAGGAGTAAATAATTTTCATTTCAATTGAGTTAAATAGTTTAGTGCAATAAAAATAACTTTTGTCATTTTTAAAGTCTGTAAACCATGTTGAAATAATTATAACTAATGTTGAAATTAGATTATATTTACCACAAGACACAAAAAATCAGCGTATTAAAAAATTGATTTATTGTTTTGAAACATTTTTACTCTCTGCTTTGACTTGGTGTTTTACCAAAAGCTTCATGAAAGCATTTGGTAAAATAAGAAACACTATTAAAACCTGCCTGATCAGACACATCTGCAATTGTCAGTTTCTTATCCAATAATAATTCGGCTGCTTTTTTTAATCGAATAGTACGAATAAAATTTGTGGGAGAATGATCTGTAAGTGCTATAAGTTTTCGATATAAACCTGTACGATCCATATTCATATCCTCACTGAATTTTTCTACTGTGTAATCAGAATTCGACAAGTTATCTAAGACACATTGAAAAGCACGTTTTAAAAACTCCTGATCAATTGGATTATCTGTTAATGTGTCAATTTGAACTTCTTTTTTATTAGTGAAATTTTTTCGTCTCGTCTCATTTATCTCCAATAGTTTATCAATTCGAAGTATTAACAAATTAATATCAAAGGGCTTTAACATATATGCATCGACTCCTGCCTTATAACCTTCAAATCGGGCTTCATCAGAGGTTCTTCCGGTAAGCATGATAATGGGAATGTGACTTACGGCAATCGTATTTCGAATCGCCTGGCTTAATTCCGGGCCATCCATTTGTGGCATCATCATATCTGTAACAATAAGATCGGGAACATGCATGATTGCTTTCTTTAAACCTTCTTCTCCATTATGGGCTGTGATCACATTGTAATAATTTTTCAATTCATCCAGCAAATAGCCTCTAAAAATAATATGATCCTCGACAATAAGTATATTTTTTCTTGTTGCTGCTTCCCCTTCAAAAGACGTCAATTCCGTTTTTTTAAGCACTGATAATAGTACCTTAAAACAAGTTCCCTGCTCTGGATCGCTTGTTACGGTAACCCATCCGCCATGCATTGCTGCATAATATTTCACCATGTACAAGCCTATACCGCTGCCTGTTGCTATTTCATTTTGATTGTCTGCCTGATAAAAACGATTAAAAATATTATCTATTTCTGTCGTAGGAATTCCAATTCCTGAATCTTCAACCGAAATTATCAGAACTTTATCCAAATTGTCAATTATGGCTGAGAATTTAACGGTACCTCCTGAGTCTGTAAATTTAAAAGCATTAGAAAGCAGGTTAATTATTATTCTGGTAATTTTTTGCCTGTCCAGATACAAATCATCGTTTTGCGGGTCTATATCCCAGGTAAAGTCAATTTCTTTTTCCTTTGCTATCACTACATAAGCTTTACACAATTCAGTCATGAATGAAAGATTATCATAAAAATTGCAATGTAATATTTCTTCGCCCGTATCGATCTTTTTAAAATCAAGCAACTGATTGACAGTATCCAATAAAAGATCGCTATTGGTGCTAATTTGCTGTAGTTCTCTTTTTATTTTCTCATCTGCCACTTTTGCAAGCAGTGATTTTAAAGGTGTTATTATAAGTGTGAGCGGCGTACGCAATTCATGGCTCATATTAGTGATAAAATCTGACTTTGCTCTTTCTATAGCATAATCTTGTTGTCTTTTGCGAATTAAAGTATTACGTTTAATAAGAACTTTTGAAATTAAAGCAATCCCGATACACAATATTATCAAATAAAGTAATTTGGCAAGAGTAGTATTCCATATAGGAGGCTCGATTATAATTAAAAGATTTTTTACTCTGCCAGGCCAGTGTAAACCGTCAGAACTGGCTTGCACCTTAAAAGTATAGTGACCGGGAGAAATATTGGTATAGCCAGCTTCACCTATTCCGGATGTAGAATTCTCACTGCGCCAATGCTTATCAACATGCTCCAATTTATACCTGAAATAAGTGTGTGATGGATTGATATAATTAAGTCCTGAAAATCCAATGCTAAAAAAGTTTTGATCATATCTCAACCTTAAGGTATCGGTTGATGCTACCGCATTATTTAATACAATTTCTTTGTTTATTTTTTGCCCCGTAGTCACATTCTTGCCAAACAATTTGAAATTAATGAGTATTGGATTAAGAACAAATTGATTGTCTCTCATATCATTTCTTTTTAGATTGTTCATACCGTCTATTCCCCCAATAAATAATCCGTTCTTTGCGGAAATAAACGCAGCACGATCTATAAATGGATATTCCAGGACTCCGGTAAATTTATCATAATTTACGATTCTAAAATTAAGTCCGCTTGTTGTTCTTTTTTTAATGATATGACTTATTCCACGTGACGTCGTAACCCAAAACGAGCGATCTATATCTTCCACTATTGCCTTAATACTATTGTTTACTAAACCTTTATCCGTATTTATTTCATATAATTTTTTATTTTTATTATCCCAAATTGTCAGGCCATTATAAGTCCCCAGCCATAAATCCTGATCAGAGTCAGATAAAAGGCTGCTGTATTTATGGTTCTTTTGGCCGAACATCGGCATTCTTTTATGCCCTTTTGATAAAGGCATTATAATTTTATCACTTTTGATATTCATTATAAAAGGACCACTGGAAGAAATGCCAATCAATTGTTGATTCCACTGCGTGATTTTAAGTACATCAGCGGGAGAATTAATCAAAAAGGACAGACCAAAAGACTGCAAAGACTTATTCCACTTGAAGATTCCAGTATCAGTGCAAACATATATTTCGCCCTGACTGGTTTGATATACGCAACTTGTAGATTGTTTTGTATATTGTTTTATAATGCCATCCAGCCCAAATACATAAAGTCCTTTATTGGTCGAAATCCATATTTGGCCTTTAGAATCTTTTAGCAGAGAATGGCATCTCAATTTAGAGAGCAAAATCGTAAATGATTTAGTTTGATCAAGAGGAAGTTCCGCTATATAGAGCTCTTCATTTGTACCGATGAGTAATTTCCCATCACTAGTTTCTTCAAAACCATTTACCTGGAATTCGTCATTGTCTTTTAAGTTGAAATTGCTTTTTTGATAGTATTTAAAACGAGAACGATCCGGATGATAATAATAAATCCCCTTATTTAATGTCCCTATCCAAAGCCCTCCCTGATAATCAAACAAAAGAGTACTTACTTCGGTTTTTATTTTGTTCTTTCCTGCCAGATTTAACTCCGGATAAAAATTCCCTGTGATACTGCCAGATTTAAAGTGCCAAAGCCCTTTGCTGCAGCTCATGAAAAAGTCCCCCGTCTTATTTGCTGCAAAGGTGTTAAGCCAATATGTATCGGCTTGTAATAATACTTTTGAGTGCCTGGTCTGAGTATCATATCGAATCAATTGCCCTTTTCCGATTCCAGACCTTACAAGGTACAGATATTTACCAACCGCCGTGGTGTGGTTCCAATCATTAAACTCATCCAGGGTACCTTTGACAACAGATAGTTTATAAATTTCTTTTGATGTGAAGCGATCAAAACAACGGATTAATCCCGACTTATAAATTAAATATACCTTTTGCTGATGAACAACAAGATCGTAAAGTTGTTCATCAGGGTTTTCTTTTATAAAAATTCTGTTTAAAAAGCAGACTACTTTTTTTGAATTCTGTTCGTAACAAAGAAGTGCACCCAAATCATCTACTACCCATATATCTTTTTTTTCATCAACAAATAAATCATGCGGTGTGCCCTTAAATCCTAAAAAACGCAGCGTTTTAATAGGATCAGATTCACTCTTTTCTTTAGAGACATTAATCAGGCTGATCTTCCCTTTATGCTTAAACCAAATGCGATTGTTCTCAAAATAACTGTGATGGAATCCTCTATATGATATCAGAGCAGCAGAATTATCATCGTCAATTTCTATTGTCTTAAAATCTGCTCCATCATATAAGTTGAACATTCCCTCAGTAAAAACACCTATTCTGCCATCTTGCAATTCAATAAAATGCCTAATTTTCTCTTCATTGAGCTGGTGTTTGTTTTCAATTGGAGAGAATAAAAAGTCCTGTGCAAAAACTTTGCTGTTAAAAGAAAAAAAGATGGCGCAGAAAAAAAAGTACACATGAACGGAGAATCGGAAAATGCCGTTTTCTTTTTTCAGGTCCTGCCACAAAAATTTAAATAATAATTTTTCCATTTATTTGAAATTCGTGTCTATTAAAAAAAGTATTATGGAGTTGTAAATATACTCTCTAATCTTAATAATTATATTAAAGATCAGATGAACATCGATATTTTATACTTGAATAATTATACTCTAAATAATATTGAATAAGAAGAATTCATTCTCTAAATTTACAATTCTATATAAACCAACTCTCCTAAAACATGAACAAAGTATTTTCAGAAAATAAAACCTTGCTTTTAGGCATAGAAAAATCTGAAAATAATTCATTTTTAGATATACCTGTACAATTTAGCGAGTATACTGTTTTACTAATAAGCAAAGGAGAAGGAATTTACCAGGCTGATTTTGCCTCTTTTGCATTTAAGGCTCCTGCGATATTATTTTCAACACCTCAACAATCCATATCCATTAAGGAAATTATACCATTAACCTACACCGCATTACAATTTCACGGTGACTTTTATTGTATTGAATACCATAGAAAAGAGGTTGCATGCAATGGTTTATTGTTTAATAATATTTATGTTGAGCCTTCTATAAAATTAACTAATGAGCAGCATCAATTATATTGTCAGTTAGTCGACCAGATTATTGATGCGATTAAACAGCAAACTCCTTCAGAAATTGTCTTACGAGCTTATCTTCAGCTTTTACTTGCCAAATCCAGCAGTCTGAAAATAACCAGTGAAAGACAAAATTTTCAAAAAGATGAAAAAATGGAACAATTTAAAGCACTGTTAGAAGAAAATTTCTTAACACTGCATAAAGCAAGTGATTATGCCTCCTTACTTTCTATCACAGCAAATAATTTGACGAAACAATGCAGCAAGCGTTTCAATAAAACGCCTACCCAAATGATTCAGGAAAGATTAATTTTGGAAGCAAAAAAACAACTTCATCTCACCCGATTAAGTATCAAGGAAATTGCTTATGCCCTACAATTTCAGGATGAATATTATTTTAGTCGCGTATTTAAAAAAATGACCAAAGTCTCTCCTCAAACCTTCAGAAAAACAACCGGCATCTCTATTGTGGCAGATTTGTCTAAGTAATAGCATTTTTTATCCATTTCTTAACTCTCATCGAGGAGATAACTTTGCATTGTTAATGATAACAAAAACTTAAAAATCAAAAACAATGAAAAATTCTCTTTTAAACACAATAGCAAATCTTGATAGCCTTGGAAAAAATGCAGTACGTGCTGGTATCGTAATTGTTTTTTTATGGATTGGCGGACTTAAATTTTTTACTTATGAAGCTGACGGTATAGTGCCTTTTGTAGCAAACAGTCCTTTTATGTCTTTTTTTTATGATAATCCATCTGAATATAAAAAATACAGCAATAAGGAAGGTGAATTAATTGCTGAAAATCACCAGTGGAATATTCAAAACAATACTTATGGTTTTGCAAATGGTTTAGGAATTTTACTAATTGGTATTGCTTTTTTGGTGGCTATTCATAATTGGGCTCCTTTGGCAAGTATGGTAGGAAGTATACTGGTATTTATCCTTACCATTGGTACACTTTCATTTTTAGTTACAACACCCGAAAGTTGGGTGCCGCATTTGACAGATCATCAATATGGTTTTCCTTATTTATCCGGACGTGGACGATTGGTTCTTAAGGATGTTGTTATTCTTGGAGCATCCCTGATTACAATGAGCCAGTCAGCAACACTTTATCTCCAAAGAAAAAAATAATTAATATTAAGAACCTAAGAAAGCCGTGAAATTATTGTAATCTCAGGGCTTTTTTAGGGTTTTATTATCCATGCAGAACACTTAAAAGTAATAGTTTGCTTCTATTAATAATTTAGAATTACAATTACTGCTGAGATAATTCAGCTTCGGTATGCAATAGCCAAGTCCAATTGTTATTTTCTTTTATCCAGGTAGAAGTGCAGGCACATTTCGCAGGTGCTTTTTGTTCCTCATCCGTTATTCCTAATTCTATCAAGTACGCTATTACAGCGGTATTTTCAGCAACTAATTGTGTTTTGACATCAGAAAAATTCAATACTTTTATTTTATCACCATCTCCTGAATCAAACATCTTTTTAAAATTAGCTTCATCTACACTATGCACTCCATTTTTGCCGGCGATTATACAAGGAAAACGAGTCAGTTTTTTTACCGTTTCATAGTCGTGATCTTCCATTCCCTGCCAATATTTTTTTTCCAGTTCAATAATTTGCGTTTCCATAATCCTCTTTTTATTAATTAAACAGTTATACAAAGTTCAAATTAATATTAAAAGGCAGGAACATTTTTAACATAGATTTAATTAAGAATAAAAGAAACTAAACCGTTTCTTCTTAGTGGTCTTCTCTTGCTTTTCATAAGAAACAATATGAGGAGCAGAACGATATGATTTTTTAAATTTCTACAACAGCAACAAAATCTAAATAATAAATTTTATCTTTCCTAAATTTGTTCCCGTAACTGTAATGTTTTAATTTCTAACTTCTAACAAAAATGGATTTTCAGAATAGTGAATTTTCAAAAATAGAATCATTAAAATCAAAAAAATTAACTTTTATAGCAAAGGCTATAGGAGTATTTCTTTTTGTGAGTACAATTTTAGGAATAATTAATTTAGAGATAATCATTATTGAATCTGGAAAATTATCTGCTGAATTTAAAATTTCTTCTGTAATACTATCCATAGTACTTCTTTCTTTTTTGGTATATTTCGTATTAAAGGATATAATTATTACCCGAAATAACAAAATTACCAAAGTAATAGTGGATCAAAGTGGTTTACATCATTATAAAAATGAAACAATTATTGAATCTCTAACCTTTGAGTCTTTATACCCAAATCCCGACCTAAAAAATTATGATGTAGTTTTATCAGAGGGTGAAGATGTAGCTAATGATATTTGTGTATATTATTTGGATAGCTCTACGAATACAATAATTTATAAAGCTATTATATTTAAAACTCCATTTTCAATACGCAATGGAAAAGAATTAAAAAGACATTTCATAAAGGGTATTTTAAAGTTCCGATCTGATTTGGAAGTTTCACCAAAAGTTTTAGATTTATTACATTTAAAAAAATTATAAAATGCGTTTGCCCGCATTTCCAGAATTCAAAAAGCCGTTTCTATATAAAGAAACGGCTTTTTAAAAACTAAAAATCTATATTATTTTATTCCATCAATTCCACTATGTGTTGGGGTTACCTGTTTGATACTTCCGTCAGGATTAAACTCTAGTTTATCGATACAAACTTCACGGTGAAAACCACCGGCATCACCCATTTTTATTCCGGTTGGATAAGAAAAACGATGATATGTAATGTACCATTCATCTTTGTCTGGAATTTGTAAAACCGAATTATGACCCGTAGCATAAATTCCCTGATCCGGAATTCCCTGAATTACAATATTATTTGCCGGAATTTCAATTGGCCCTAAAGGTGATTTAGAGGTTCCGTATCTAACTTTATAATTTGGACTTCTGGTATCATCTTCACTCCATAAAAAATAATAGGTTCCTTTTCTGTAAATAACATAAGTTCCTTCTCTGAAAGTTTTATCAACCTGAATTAATTTTGTACTTCCCTCTTTAATCGAAAGCATATCAGCATTTAATTCGGCTACAGCCATATAACCATTACCCCAATACAAATAACTTTTTCCTGTTTTAGGATCTGTAAATACATCCGGATCAATTTCCTGACCGCCCTTTACTCCATCTGGTCTTGTGCCTACAAGTGCTTTTCCACTATCAGTAAAAGGTCCGTTTGGATTATCTGATGATGCTACACCAATTTTTTGAGCAGCTGTGAAATAATAAAAATATTTGTATTTTCCCTTGATCTTTTTCTCAACAATGCAAGGCGCCCAGGCATTTCTGTTGGCCCAGGCCACATCTTTTCTGAGATCTACAATAATTCCTTCGTCTTTCCAGTCAATTAAATTATCTGAAGAGAAAGTCTTGAAATAATTTCCTGACCATCCATCAAAACCATCGCTTGTTGGATATATATAGTATTTTTTTGTTTTGTTTGAATATAAGATTTCCGGATCAGCATAATAACCTTCTAAAACCGGGTTATTATTTATTTTTGGGAATTTATCCGGCATCCCCCATTTTGCAATCAGTTTCTTCAATTCAGAACGTGTGATAGGCAAAATAGTTCCGTGGCGGGGATTAAAATCCATCGAAATATCATTATCAATAACAGTGAAATTTTCTAAATCTTTACTTTTTGTAAACTGATATCTTCCTTTCGTGTAAACATCATACATTAAGATATAATCCTCCGAATTGTTTAGTTTGAAGACGCTGGAACCTTCAACACCATCCTTTGTTTGTTGCAGATAATTGTCATTTTCTGTCCAATTTCCAGAAGTCAGATCCGTTGTTGTGGCTACTTTAATTCCTGCTTTTTCTGTTTCTGTTTTATAAAAAAGATGATAAATTCCGTCTTTCTCAATAATGTCACCGTCAATACAAGCTCTCTCCGATTTTGGAACAAATAATAATTTTGGAGTACTTTCTAAACCCGTAAAGTCTTTGTTTGCATAAGCGTAATAAATTTTATCCGGACCTCCTGCATATTGCAAACTAAAATAAATTAAATACTTTCCTGCTTTTGCATCGTAGATTGTCTGCGGTGCCCAAACTCTTTTTAAATTTTCATTTCCCGGAAAAGCAGTTTGGATATTTACAATACTGCTTTTCCAATTTACAAGATCGGTGCTTTTTAACAAGACCATGGCGCGATTGCTGTCCCAGCCTTTTGAAGAGGTCATATCTGTCAAAACCATATAAAAAGTTTTGCCATCGTCTCCGCGCAAAATATGCGGATCCCGAACGCCGCCAGTCGAACTGATTACTTTGCTGTCTATAACTGGTTTGTTATTATTTAAATGATAATAATGATAACCATCTGCGCTAATGGCATATCGAACAGCCTCTTCTTCAACCTTATTTCCGGTGAAGTAAACAAATAAATAAGCCGTTAAATCCTTCTCTGCAATTACGGGCGGAGTTGCTTTTGTATTGTTGTTTTGTGCTTGTGAAAAAGTAAAGACCAATAAAAATAATACAATACTAAAATGTGTTTTCTTCATTATTTTTTTTCTTTTAATTGATACAAAACCGAACTGTGAGGTTTTAATTCTGCTGAAATTGCTGTTGAAGCAACTTTTGATTTCTCACCCGTCCACATATTCAAAGCTTCTATATTTCCTGAAATTCCTAAATCAGAAAAATTTACCGAAATAGTTTCTGAAGCTTTATCGGAGATATTAAACAAAGCCAGATAAATACTTCCGTCTTTAGGATTTTTTGAAGTCACCGCAATTTTTCCGTCTTTTTGGAAAAGCTGTTTTACATCGGTACTTTCATTGTGCATTTTCACCACTTCTTTATTAGTTAATAAGGATAGTGTAAAAGCATCGTTACTTGGTAAATCTCCACCAAAAAACAATGGCGATTTAAAAATATTGAAGAAAGTAATTAAGGTATATTGTTCGTCTTTTGTTAAGCGTGTCATTCTGTCTTCGCCACGTTCTCCCCTAACCGAAATGCGTCCTAACGGAATCATATCGCAGTCTGGCCATGTTCCCGGTGCAATATGCGGATACCATTGTTCGCTTACCTTCATTAAATGTGTAATATGAGGCCAGGTGTCC
>Ga0307413_10000794_pt1 | contig 10975 bp, 9 predicted proteins | sample DK1Ometagenome_3_FD_203714 | JGI IMG/M metagenome (GOLD analysis project Ga0307413, IMG submission 203714) | Maize rhizosphere microbial communities from greenhouse at UC Davis, California, United States - DK15-O-2 | ecosystem: Host-associated > Plants > Roots > Rhizosphere > Soil | place: USA... | reverse complement strand
GCGCGCCAGGTGCATGGAGCGTGGGCCGAGCGGGAGGGGCTGTCGATCCAGACCCCGGTGATCGTCAAGTACCGCGACGAGAAGACCGACGTCGCGACGGCGCTCGAGGCGTGGCTGCGCTGATCGTTCGCGGCGCGGTCCGCGTGCCCGGCGACAAGTCGATCTCGCATCGCGCGCTGATTCTCGCGTCGCTCGCCGCGGGGAGCGGCCGCGTACGCGGCGTGCTCGATGCCGCCGACGTTCGGTCGACCGCCGGCGTCTTGCGCGCGCTCGGCGCGGAGGTGCCAGAGCTCTCGCAGGATTTCGTGGTGACCGGACGCGGTCTGCGATCACTCCGGCCGGCCGACGAGTCGCTCGATTGCGGCAACAGTGGCACGACGGCTCGGCTGGTTGCGGGCGTCGCCGCGGCGCACCCGTTCGCGTCGCGGTTCGTGGGTGACGCAAGCCTGAGTCGTCGTCCCATGCGTCGCGTCGCGGGCCCGCTCGCGGCGATGGGCGCACGCATCGACCTGGCGCCTGCCGGCACGCTGCCGATGACCATCGAGGGCGGCGATTTGGTCGGCCTCGAGTGGGCCACGGAAGCGGCGAGCGCACAGGTCAAGAGTGCCATCCTCCTGGCCGGGCTCGTGGCCGGCGTGGACGTGACCGTCCGCGAGCCCGAACGCTCCCGCGATCACACCGAGCGCATGCTCGCGGCGAGAGGCGCCGACGTCGGCGTTACGGACGGTGTCGTGACGCTTCGCCCGCGCGGTCCGCTGCCTGCCGGCGACGTGGCCGTGCCGGCGGACCCCTCGTCGGCCGCATTCCTGGCCGCGTTCGCCGCGCTCGCCGACGGCGGTGAGGTGGAGCTCCCGGACGTCTGCCTGAACCCGACGCGGACAGGGTTCCTGCGGGCCCTCGCCCGCATGGGGGCCCGCGTCAGCATCGGCGACGAGCGGGACGAGGCGGGCGAGATCGTCGGCACGGTGTGCGTGGCACCCGCCGGCCTGCGCGCGATCGCGGTTGAGGGCGGCGAGGTTCCCTCGCTCATCGACGAGCTGCCACTGCTCGCCTGCATTGCCGCCCGCGCCGAGGGCGAGACCGTCATCAGGGGCGCCTCGGAGCTGCGCGTGAAAGAGAGTGACCGCATCGCCGCCGTCGTCAGCAACCTTCGCGCGATCGGGGCCGCGGCCGCCGAGCTGCCCGACGGACTCCGCGTCGCCGGCGGCGCTGGCCCGTTGCGCGGCCAGGTGCGCACGTTCGGGGACCACCGGATCGCGATGGCGTTCGGCGTGCTCGGCGCGCTCCCCGGGAACGAGATCCGGGTGGACGACCGCGCCTGCGTCGGCGTGTCCTACCCGGCCTTCTGGCGGGACTTGAACAGGCTGGCGAGTGCCTAGCGTGGCGAGAGCGCAGCATACGGTGATCGCAATCGACGGCCCCGCCGCGTCGGGCAAGTCGTCGACCGCGCAGTGGGTGGCGGAGCGTCTCGGCTTCCTGCACGTGGACTCGGGATCGCTCTACCGGGCGGCCGCGGCAGCCATGCGGCGCGTCGCGCTCGAGCCCGAGCTCTGGACGGAAGCGGCCGTGCTCGAGCAGCTCGCCCGGGTGCGGCTGGTGCCAGGTGGGCGCTCGTTCGTGCCGCTCATCGACGGCGCCGCGGCCGAGGAGGAGCTGCGAGGCGCGGACGTCACGCGGCTCGTCTCGCGCGTCGCGAAGATGGCCGGTGTTCGCGCCTGGGTGAACGAACAGGTCCGCGGCACGGCCGCGGGCCATTCCGTTGTGGTCGACGGCCGGGACATCGGGACCGTGGTCTTTCCCCATGCCCAGCTCAAGATCTTCCTCGTGGCCGACCCGTGGGAGCGGGCGCGGCGCCGCCTCACGCAGCAGCTCGGGCGTCGGGCCACCGACGAGGAGATCGCCGAGGAGACCGACCGCCTGGTGCAGCGAGACTCGCGGGACGCGACGCAGACCGTCCAAGCCAAGGACGCCGTGCTCATCGACACGACGTACTTGACCCAGGCGGATCAGGTGGAGCGGATCGTCGCCTTGGCGCGGGCCGTAACTCACCGTCCCGGCGAGACTTCCTCCATTGACGCGGAACGCGACTTCAGATAGCTTTTTCGGTTCGCATGGCGAGCCGCCCGCGCAGACGAGGGCGCCGGCCAATCAGCTGTTCTACCCCGACTCGGCGCGGCGAGCCCAATTCCGCGAACCAGGAGATCGACTTCGGTATGCCCGAGCTTGAGACCACCACAACCGGCACGCCCGTGCCTGCCCCTTCAGCAGCGCTGACCACGCGCGAGAAGCGCGACCTGCAGAAGGCGCAACTGCGGCCGCTTGCCAACCGCCGCCCTGAGCTCTACGAAGAGGACGAGTACTCGTCCGAAGAGTACGAGCGGATGATCGACCTGTACCAGGGCACGATGGCCTCCATCGAAGAGGGGGAGATCGTCAAGGCCAAGGTGCGGGAGATTCGCGAGAACATGGTCGTCCTCGACATCGGCTTCAAGTCCGAGGGGACTGTGCCGCTCGAGGAGTTCAAGGACATGCCCGACCTCAAGCCTGGCGACGAGGTCGAGGTCCTCCTCGAGCACCTCGAGGACCAGGAAGGCGCGGTCGTGCTCTCGAAGAAGAAGGCGGACTTCATGCGCGTGTGGGAGCGCATCCGCCTCGCCTACGAGAACGACCAGCCGGTCGAGGGCACGCTCGTCAAAAAGATCAAGGGCGGTGTGGTGGTCGATCTCATGGGCGTGGACGCGTTCCTCCCCGGCTCGCAGATCGCGCTCCGCCGCGTCCCGAACATCGACGAGCTGCTCGGCCAGAAGTACGAGTTCAAGATCATCAAGCTCAACAAGCGCCGCCGCAACATCGTCGTCTCGCGCCGCGTGATTCTCGAGTCCGAGCGCGCCGGCAAGCGCGAGAAGCTGATGAAGGAGCTCGAGAAGGATCAGGTGCGGAAGGGCGTGGTCAAGAACATCACGGACTTCGGTGCCTTCATCGATCTCGGGGGCGTCGACGGCTTGCTCCACATCACGGACATGTCGTGGGGCCGCATCTCGCACCCGTCGGAGCTCGTCCACATCGGGCAGGAGCTCGAGGTCAAGGTGCTCGACATCGACTGGCAGCGCGAGCGCATCTCCCTCGGCCTCAAGCAGCTCCAGAGCTACCCGTGGAAGGACGTCGCCGCCAAGTACCCTGTGGGCACGCGCGTGCAGGGGAAGGTGGTCTCCATCACCAACTACGGCGCCTTCATCGAGCTCGAGCCCGGCATTGAGGGGCTGGTGCACATCTCCGAGATGAGCTGGACGCGCAACGTCCGGCACCCCTCGAAGCTCGTCTCGATCGGCGAGAGCATCGAGGCGGTGGTGCTCAAGGTCGATCCGAACGAGGAAAAGATCTCGCTCGGCATGAAGCAGACGGAGCAGGATCCGTGGGTGGTGCTGCCGCTCAAGTACCCGGTGGGCACCCGGATCAGTGGCAAGGTCCGGAACCTGACCAGCTTCGGTGCCTTCGTCGAGATCGAGCCGGGCATCGACGGCCTGATTCACATCTCCGACATGAGCTGGACGAAGCGCGTCCAACACCCGTCGGAGGTCGTGAAGAAGGGCGACACTGTCGACGTCGTGATCCTGAACATCGATTCCGACAACAAGCGGATCAGCCTGGGGCTCAAGCAGGCGGAGGAAGACCCGTGGCTCCGCATCGGTGAGACGTACCCCGTTGGCACTGAGCTTCGCGGCAAGGTCGTGCGGCTGATGGACAAGGGAGTCGTCGTCGACGTCGGCAACGACATCGAGGGCTTCGTCCCGGTGAGCCAGTTGAACGTCGGCCGCCAGGTGCCGAACCCGGCCGACGTGGTCTACGAGGGGATGAACCTGGACATGCGAGTCCTCGAGGTGGATCCGATCCACCGCCGGATCGTCCTGTCGGTGACGAACATCCCCGAGGACCAGCCGCCGCGTCCGGAGACGCCACCGAAGGTCATCCCCATGGAGTCCGAGCACGACGTGGGTGTCCCGGGAGGCTACGAGGCGTAGGAGACGCGTCCTAACCGGCGGCCGAAGCGCCCCGCCGAGCAGTCGCTCGGCGGGGCGCTTTGCCTTTGCCGGCTCTTTCACCCATACTGGGCGCGTGCCGGAGCCCGCCCCCGACCATGCGCCGCCGACGCGGCGCATCCTCCTCGCCGACGCCGACGCGTTCTTCGTCGCCGTGGCGCGGCTCGCCGACCCCTCCGGAGCCGGCCAGGCGCGGCTACTAATCGTCGGCGGGTCCCCCGGCAGCCGGGGCGTGGTTTGCTCCGCGTCGTACGAGGTGCGAGCGTTCGGCGTACGGTCCGGCATGTCGATCGGGCAGGCATTGCGGCTCTGCCCCGAGGCGACGTGCGTCCCCGTTCCGCGCGCGGCGTGCGGCGCGAAGAGTCGCGAGATTCGCGCCGTCCTCGATCGCTTCTCGCCCGTGGTCGCTCCCGCCAGCATCGACGAGTTCTACCTCGACCTGACCGGCACTGAGCGGCTGTACGAGGGCGCGCCGCTCGCAACCATCGCCGCCCGCATTCGCGACGCCGTCGCCCGCGAGACCGGGATCGCTGTGTCGATCGGCGGCGGCACGTCGCGCCTGATCGCGAAGATGGCCGCCGCGGCCGCCAAGCCGGCGCCCGGCAGCGCCGCGACGGGCGTGTCCGTGGTGGACGAGGGCGGCGAGGCCGCGTTCATGACGCGCTTCCAACTCGGCGACATACCCGGCATCGGGCCGCGCGCGCAGGAGCGCCTCCGTCAGCAGGGTCTCGTGCGCGTCACGGACGCGCTCGCGGCGGACCGGGCCGCCCTGGAGCGGTGGCTCGGCGCGAGCGCGGCCGCGTGGCTCCAGGACCGCATCCGGGGCGTCGACGACTCGCCAGTGATTCCTCGGCTGGAAGCCAAGTCACTAAGCCGCGAGGACACATTCGCGGTGGATCTGCACGACGACGCCGAGCTGCAGCGGGAGCTTCTGCGCCTCGTCGTCCGGGTCGCGGCGGATCTCCGGCGCGATGGGCTCCGCGCGCGCACCGTCACCGTCAAGCTCCGAGATGCGGACTTCACGACGCGCCAGGCCAGTCGGACCGTACCCGGCGGCGTGGAATCGGACGGCCCGATCTATACGCTCGCGCGAGAGCTCCTATCAAAGCTCCGTCAGGCGCGGCGGACTCCCGCGCGCCTGCTCGGGGTGTCGTTGTCGTCGCTGCGCCCCGCCGACGGTGGCCAGCTTCCGCTCTTCCCGGGCGCCGAGCCCGCCCTCGAGACCGAGCGCGATCGCACGGTCGCTCGCACGGTCGACCGCGTGCGGGCACGGTTCGGCGACGGCGCGATCCTGCCGGCGAGCCTGAAGCGCCGGTAGCTCAGCGCGTCCGTGGCGCGCTCCGCGGGGTGCCCCGCCCCCGTCTAGATGCCCACCGCGCTTCGCAGTAGCTTACCGCGCCTATGAGCATGTCGGAGAAGCTGGAGCTCCTCGAGCGCCGCCGCGCCGAGTCGGAGCTCGGAGGCGGGGCGGCCCGCCTCAAGGCGCAGCACGACAAGGGTAAGCTCTCCGCGCGAGAGCGCCTGGACGTCCTCCTCGACGACGGCACCTTCGTGGAGCTCGATCGCTTCGTCACCGCGCGTACGAGCGCCGAGAATGGCGACGGCCCCGTCTACGGCGACGGCGTGGTCACCGGCTACGGACGCATTGACGGGCGAGTCGTGTACGTCTTCTCGCAGGACTTCACCGTCTTCGGAGGCTCGCTGTCCGAGGCGCACGCCGAGAAGGTCTGCAAGGTCATGGACCTCGCAATGCGCAACGGGGCGCCCGTGATCGGGCTGAACGACTCGGGCGGCGCCCGAATCCAGGAGGGCGTGGTCTCGCTGGCCGCGTACGCCGACATCTTCCTGCGCAATACGCTCGCCTCCGGTGTCGTGCCGCAGATCTCGGCGGTCCTCGGCCCCTGCGCCGGGGGCGCCGTGTATTCGCCGGCCATCACGGATTTCACGTACATGGTGCGCGGGACGTCGTACATGTTCGTGACCGGGCCGAACGTCGTGAAGACCGTGACGCATGAAGACGTCACGATGGAGCAGCTCGGAGGGGCCGATACGCACGCGAGCGTGTCCGGCGTGTCCCACTTCGCCTTCGACAGCGAGCTCGCCTGCCTGCAGGCGATCCGCGAGCTGTTTCGTTACGTCCCCTCGAACAACCTCGCCGACCCCCCGCGGGGACCGGGCGCCGACCCGCGCGACCGGCGCGACGAGGCGCTCCTGACGCTCGTGCCGGAAAACCCGAACAGGCCGTACGACATGCACGAGGTGCTGCGCCGCGTGATCGACGACGGGGAGTTTTACGAGGTCCATCGCGACTACGCGCAGAACATCGTGTGTGGCTTCGCTCACCTCGGGGGCTTCAGCGTGGGCATCGTCGCGAACCAGCCGGCCGTCCTCGCGGGGGTGCTCGACATCAACGCCTCGCTCAAGGCGGCGCGGTTCATCCGCTTCTGCGACGCGTTCAACATCCCGCTGGTGACGTTCGAGGACGTGCCCGGCTTCCTGCCCGGTGTAGCGCAGGAGCACGGCGGCATCATCAAGCACGGCGCCAAGCTCCTGTATGCCTACTGCGAGGCGACCGTCCCGAAGCTGACGGTCATCACGCGCAAGGCATACGGCGGTGCGTACGACGTCATGAGCTCCAAGCACATCCGCGGCGACTTCAACGTCGCCTGGCCGTCGGCGGAAATCGCCGTCATGGGCCCCAAAGGCGCCGTCGAGATCCTCTACCGTAAGGAAATCGCCGAGAGCGACGACCCCGCCGCCGCGACTGACCGACGGATCGAGGATTACCGCGAGAAGTTCGCGCACCCCTACATCGCGGCCGGCCGTGGCTACCTCGACGACATCATCGACCCACGCGACACTCGGCCGCGCCTCATTGACGCACTGGAGACTCTTCAGGGTAAGCGCGATCGCAATCCGCCGAAGAAGCACGGGAACATTCCGCTGTGACCGCTCGGCGCATCCATCCGTGTTCTCGAAACTCTTGATCGCCAACCGGGGGGAGATCGCCCTCCGCGTGGTTCGCGCCTGCCGGGAGCTGGGCGTGCGATCTGTCGCCGTCTACAGCGACGCGGATGCAGGCGCGCCCCACGTGCGCGAGGCCGACGAAGCGGTGCGCGTCGGGCCCGCGCCGTCGTCCGAGAGCTACCTGCGGGGAGAGCGCATCATTGAGGCGGCCCGCGCCGCCGGCGCGGAAGCGATTCACCCCGGCTACGGTTTTTTGTCGGAGCGCGAGTGGTTCGCGCGCGCGGTGCGCGACGCCGGACTCGCGTTCGTCGGCCCGCCCCCGGAGGCGATCGCGGCGATGGGCAGCAAGACTGCCGCGCGGACGCTCGCGATCAGCGCCGGCACGCCGGTGGTACCTGGAACGACGTCCGCCCTCCGCGACGCCGACGAGGCGGCCGCCGTCGCCGAGCAGTTCGGGTACCCGGTGCTGCTCAAGGCCGCCGCCGGCGGAGGAGGCAAGGGGATGCGCGTGGTGCGGGCGCCCGGCGAGCTCGCGGCAGCCCTCGCCGCCGCGAAGCGCGAGGCCAAGAATGCGTTCGGGGACGACGCCGTCTACGTCGAGAAGTACGTCGAGGGGCCCCGCCACGTGGAGATCCAGGTCCTTGGCGACGTGCACGGGACGATGCTGCACCTTGGCGAACGCGAATGTTCGGTGCAGCGGCGGCATCAAAAGATGATCGAAGAGGCGCCGAGCGTCGCCGTCACGCCCGAGCTCCGCGCGCACATGGGGGCTGCCGCGGTCGCGGCCGCGCGCGCGGCGGGCTACGTGAACGCCGGGACCTGCGAGTTTCTCCTGGCGCGCGACGGCAGTTTCTACTTCCTCGAGATGAACACCCGAATCCAGGTCGAGCACCCCGTCACCGAGCTCGTCACGGGAATCGACCTGGTACAGTGGCAAATCCGCATCGCGGCCGGCGAGCGCCTGCCGTTCGCGCAAGCGGACGTGGCACCGCAGGGCTGGGCCATCGAGTGCCGCATCACCAGCGAGGACCCCGCAAACGGCTTTCTCCCGTCGACCGGGCGCGTGAGCTATCTGCACCTGCCGAGCGGGCCGGGCGTGCGATGGGACGGCGGCATCGAGGCGGGGAGCGAGGTGGGCCTGTTCTACGACCCGATGTTGGCGAAGCTCATCGTGCACGGGCGCACGCGAGAGCTCGCGATCGCGCGCATGCGCCGTGCCCTCCTCGAGCTGACGGTGGACGGTGTGGAGACCTCGCGCGACTTCCACCTGCGGGTGATGGAGGACGAGGAGTTCCGGCGCGGCGACATCTCCATTCAGTGGCTCGAGCAGCGCCTGCCCTCGCTCCTGGCCGTCCGCCCTCCACCCGCCGGGGTGCGCATCGCCGCGATCGCGGCCGCGCTGTTCGCCGACCGGGACCGGCGGGCGCGCCCGGTGGCCGCCGCCGTCCCAGCGGGCCGGTCGCGTGCGAACGGCGGCGCGCCGGCGACTGAAGCAGACGGGTGGCGCCGCGCGGCTCGACTGGAGGCGTTGCGCCCGTCGTGACCCAGACACTCGACGTGGAGGTCGAATCCATCGCCGCCGGCGGCGATGGCGTGGCACGTGCCGCGGGGCTCGTCGTCTTCCTGCCCCGCACCGCGCCGGGCGACGCGGGCCGGGCGCAGGTCGAGCTGAAGGGCCGATTCGCTCGCGGCGACCTGGTCGAGCTGACACGCCCGTCGTCGGTACGGACCGAGCCCCTGTGCGCACACTACACCCGCGATCGCTGCGGCGGGTGTCAGATCCAGCACATCCGATACGACGCCCAACTTGCCGCCAAGCAGCGCATCGTGCACGACAGCTTGTCGCGCATCGGCGGACGGGCCACGACGCTGCCCGACGTGCGCCCGAGCCCGCGCCAGTGGCGCTACCGGCGCAAGCTCACGCTCGCGATCCGCCCGCGCGGCGCGAAGTGGGTGGCCGGCCTACACCCGTACGACGCGCCGGGTCGCATCTTCCCGCTCGACGACTGCCCGATCACCGACGAACGGGTGCTCGCCGCCTGGCGCGAGGTCATGGCCGCGAGCGCGCATTTCCCGCGCGCGCGCGAGCTCCGAGGAGCCGTCCGCCTCCTCGACGCAGGCTCGGCCTTCGTGCTCGAGGGCGGGACCTCTTGGCCCCAGGCGGGCAGGTTCTTCGAGGCGGTACCCTCGTTATCCGCGCTGTGGTGGGCACCCCAGAGTCGGCGTGCCGAGCCGATTGCGAACCGACGTGCGGAGCGCACGCCGAGCGCGTCGTTCGCGCAGGTGAACCCTGTCGTGGCCGACATGCTGCGCGAGTACGTCGTGGAGCGCGTGCTCGGGCATGCTCCGCGGAGCGTTGTCGACGCATACGCGGGCGTGGGCGACACAGCCGCGGCGCTGGCCGGCCGCGGCGTCCGAGTGACGGCGATCGAGCTGGACGCCGACGCCGCGGCGTGGTGCGGCCGACGACTCCCGGCGGGCTCCCGGGCGATTGCCGGGCGCGTGGAGGACCACCTCGGGGCGGCGCTTCCGGCCGACGTGGTGCTTCTCAACCCGCCGCGCGCCGGCGTAGACGCGCGCGTGGCGGCGGCGCTCGGCGCACCCGGCGCCGCGCCGCGCGCCGTGGTGTACGTGAGCTGCAACCCGGCCACGCTGGCGCGCGACTTGGCGCGCATGCCTGCGCTGCGCATCGCGTCCGTGGTCGCCTTCGACATGTTTCCCCAAACGGCGCACGTGGAGACGGTGTGCGAGCTGGTCCCGGGGGCGGCGTGAAGTACGTCGTGCAGGTGGGCGACGAGCGGGTCGAGGTCACCCTGACGCCCGAGGGGGTCGTCGTTTTGGGCGACGTCCTCGAGGCCCACCTCTCCGACGTCGAGGGGACACCGGTCCGGCAGGTGCGCGTCGGGACGGCGGTCCACCGCGTCGTGTCACGGCCGCACCCCTCGCGGGGGCGCTACACCCTTTCGATCGACGGCTACCGATACGAGGTCGAAGCGCTCGACGAGCGCACGCGTGCCATTCGCGACCTGTCCGTGAGCGTCGCGGCTCCCGTCGGACCCGCTCCACTCGTGGCCCCGATGCCGGGCCTGATCGTGCGCGTCAACGTCCAGCCGGGCGACGCGGTGCAGCCGGGCCAGGGCCTCGTGGTCATGGAGGCGATGAAGATGGAGAACGAGCTCCGTGCGTCGGCATCCGGCACGGTGAAGCGCGTGGCTGCGGAGCCCGGCACGGCAGTGGAGAAGGGGGCGCTTCTCGTCGAGTTGCAGTAGCGCTGAGCGCGAGTGCCGGCGCCTCGGCGCGGCCCGCGTTGAGTCGGTTGACAAGACCTAACTGCTTGTCTAGCTTCACTGTCTGTCCAAAAACGCCTTCGGTGGCGGCCGAGACCCGGGTTGCATGACGCACCGGTGAGGCGCAGGCCCCTTTTTGTTCCGAGACTCATGAGATCCTACACAGCGACTCCCGCAGACATCGAGCGCCGCTGGTTCGTCGTCGATGCTGAGGGAATGGTCCTGGGGCGCCTCGCCACGGAGATCGCCAAGATCATCCGCGGCAAGCACAAGCCCACGTACACGCCGCACATGGACACCGGCGACAACGTCATCGTCATCAACGCCAGCAAGGTGCGGGTGACGGGCCGGAAGGCCGAGCAGAAGCAGTACTTTCGCCACACCGGCTACATGGGCCACGAGCGCTTCACGCCCTTCGCGTCGATGATCGAGAAGCACCCCGAGCGCGTCATCGAGAAGGCCGTGTACGGCATGCTGCCCAAGTCGACGCTCGGCCGCCAGGTGCTGCGCCGCAAGCTCCGCGTGTTCGCCGGCCCGCAGCACGACCACGCCGCCCAGCAGCCGCAGCCGCTCACCTTCGCGAAGCGCGAGGTGAAGTGATGGCCGACAACACCACGCACACTGTCGGTCGCCGCAAGGAAGCCGTCTGCCGCGTGTACCTGAAGCCGGGATCCGGCAAGTGGG
>Ga0307413_10000791_pt1 | contig 10984 bp, 12 predicted proteins | sample DK1Ometagenome_3_FD_203714 | JGI IMG/M metagenome (GOLD analysis project Ga0307413, IMG submission 203714) | Maize rhizosphere microbial communities from greenhouse at UC Davis, California, United States - DK15-O-2 | ecosystem: Host-associated > Plants > Roots > Rhizosphere > Soil | place: USA... | reverse complement strand
CGAAGAGGCGTTCATGGCCGCGTGCATGCGGCGTGATCGCGACAGGGCCGCGGCGCTGGCGACGGCGCATCCGGAATATCTGCAGTCGCCGAAAACCCTGTTCGCTGCGGCGCAGCGGGATCGCGCCGACGTCATCGCGCTGCTGCTGGAGCTCGGAGTGCCGGTCGATGTTCAGGACTCGAACCGCCGTACCGCGCTGCATGCGGCCGCCTGGAGCGACGCGCGTGCGGCGGCAACGCTGCTGCTCGAACGCGGCGCCGACGCGGACGTCCGTGAGGCGCAGTATCAGGGCACACCGCTGGGATTTGCGGCGCATTACGACCACCGCGCGATGATCGACCTCCTCACGCCGCACAGCCGCGACGTCTGGGGCCTGGCGAGCCAGGGACAGCTCGCACGCCTGCGCGACGTTCTCGCCGGCGAGCCGCGGCGCGCAACCGAGATCGGGCCGCACGGATCAACACTGCTCTGGCATCTTCCTCACGACGAAGAGCTCGCGCTGGAAGTCGTCGAGCTGCTGCTGGCGCACGGCGCGGATCCGGCGGTGAAGGCAGACGACCAGATGACGGCGGCCGACTCCGCGCGCGCACTCGGCCAGGACCGCGTGGCCGAGCGGCTTGAACGAGCCGTTCGTGGCTAGGGTCTTTTCGAACACCGGTGGCACGATGTCGTGGGCGAGCCGTGCAGGCTCGCCTCGCGAACCCGCAGGGTTCGCGCCACGGAGGTGAAATCCGCTGGCTAGGTCAGCACCAGCGAGCGCATGCTGATGCCCGGCCACTGGAAGCCTTCGCAGAACGTCTCGATCGGACCGCCGCGCTCGACGAGTCCCAGGCAGTAGAGCAGCGGCAGGAAGTGGTCGTATGAAGGATGCGCGAGCGACGCGAGCGAACCGAGCGACACGAAGTTAACCGCCTCCTCGTGACGGCCGGCGGCGATCGCCGAGGCCATCCGCTGGTCGAACTCGATCGCCCAGTCGCGAGGCGTCCTCGTCACGCCGGTGCCGCCGCGCTCGCGCGGGTTGTGCACGACGTTGCCGGACCCGATGACCAGCACGCCCTTCGAGCGGAGACGTCGCAGGCGCTGTCCCAGCTCGTAGTGGAACTGCGGCGGGCGGCTGAAGTCGACGCTGAGCTGCAGCACCGGGATGTCGGCGGCGGGATACATGTACTTGAGCGGCAGCCACGTGCCGTGATCGAGCCCCCACGCGGTGTCGCGCCGGACCGCCGTGTGCCCGTCGAGCGCGCGCGTCACTTCCTGCACTACCGCCGGATGTCCCGGGGCCGGATATCTGAACTCGTAGATCTCGCGCGGAAAACCGCTGATGTCGTAGTTCATCGACGGCGTGTTGCCGGTCACGAGAGAGGCGCCCTCGGTGAGCCAGTGCGCGGAGACCATCAGGATCGCCGCCGGTCGCGGCAGCGTGCGGCCGACGCGTCCCCACTGCTCGGTCCAGACATTGGGATCGATCGCGCTGAACGGCGTGCCGTGCCCGACGAAGACCACCGGCATTGGATCGGTCGGCGGCAGCTCTTCGAGCACGCCCAGCGCGTCGTCCAGCGCCGCCGGCCTGCGCAGGGCCATCGTCGCGGCCGCGCCGGCGCCAAGCGCTCCCAGTGCAGCGAGCACGGCGCGGCGGCCGCTGTTTACGTGCGAGGTATTCGGCCGCCGGGCCGCCGGTGGATTCCTGTTTTTCCTGCGTGACATGGTCCTGACAGGGCAGCTCCTCGATCGTAGATCCTCAATCGTAGGGCACTCAATCGTAGGGCACCCCTTCAGGGGTGCCAGGCACTTACCGGCCGCCCAGCGGGCTCGACGGCTGACGGTTTCTGACGAGATCGCGAATGACTTCGTCGTAATACGGCTTGTCCTTGAGGCTGGCGCGCGACGCGGGGAAATACGTCAGCGCCACGCTCAGCACGCTGGGATTCAGCGCCGTCAGCGACACCGCGGTCCGCTCGCCCCCCGACAACCGCGTATTGTCGATCATCGGGAAATCGAACAGCCCGACGAGGAAGTTAGTGTCGATTTCGCGCTTCGCCTGGAGGTCGAGCGCCGGCTGCCGGCATTCCTCCTCGGTCAACGGCTGCGTCACGTAGAGGTGGACCAGCACTTCGCGCGCGGCGTCGTTGTACTGCAGCAGCTCGAGCCTGAACTGCCGGTACCGCGCGGTGCCATCCGTCGTGCTCATCGACAGACAGACGCGGGCCGGACCTTCGCCCGGTTTGATCTGCGGATCCGGAACCGTCCTCGTTCCGAACATCAGGAACGCCTGCAGATCGTTGATCTTTTCGGGCAGGGCGTCGCCGCGCTCGATCATTCCGGCCTCAGACAACGCGGTGAGCTGGTGCTCGATGACCTGCAGCGCGACCGATTCGAGGCGGCTACGGAGCTCGGTGTTCGTGTCCCGGTTTTCGACGGCGATGCGCCGCTGCACGTCCTTGAACAGCGGCCCGATGTCGAGCGACTCGTGAAAGTTGTAGGCGAGCAGCTCCAGGCTGAGAATCTGCTGACGAATCAGCTCCTCGGAAGACAGCCGCAGCGACGGATCCCGAGCCATGAATGTGGTCAGGATCGAATTGAACATGTCCTTGCGGAGGTTGCTGTCGGCCTCTTCCCGCCGCCCCATCATTTCGGCGTACAGGCGGATGTTGCTTTCCACCTGCTGGCGCTCGTTGAGCGACGAGTTGAACCAGTAGCCGAGGACGAGCGTGACCAGCGGGAGCGCGAGCGCCTTGATCAGATCGACCCACGTGCTGCCCGCTTTCACGTCGCGCTGGACTTCAGGATGGGGAACCTCGCCGTCGCTCGTGCTCACCGGCGCTTCAGCTCGTACTTGCCATCCGAAAGCTTGACCAGCTCGTAGTTGAAAGCGGCGGGATTCGGCCCCGAGAACACAGCCGCGGACGGCCGTCCTTCATACGACGGCAGCGTCAGCGTGCACTGCCCTTGCTGCGACACGTTGATCCGGTACGAGCCGTCGGCGGCGGTCGTTCCGGTCACCGCCGCCTCTTTCCCGCACTGGATCTCGATCGCAGCGCCCTTGACGCCCTGGCCGCCAAGGACAATGGTCCCGTAGATCTGCCCGGCGTCCACGACAGCGGGAAACACGAACAGCGCGGACGCCATGCAGAGTGTGGTGAAGGCTTTCATGGTCATCACGGTACCTGGACGCCGTTGGCGTCGTGGTAATGGCCATGCCCTGGATCCCACACACGGACACTGCCGGTGCTGCCGGTGCGGAACGACGTCGCGGCGGCGGCGAGGCCGCCAACGATTGCGAGCCCGACGACGACCATCAGCACACGCGACTGACGTCTGGTGCTCGTCTTCGACTCGCAGCATTTCTTGAACTTGCGGCCGCTGCCGCAGGGACAAAGATCGTTTCGGCCGGTCTTTGCTGCCATTGGAACCCCCAGTGCTGTAACAGCCAATTTACAGCACAGTTGGCCGGTTCCGGTCTACCTCTGGCATACGCGCGCCGCATCGCGGCTGAACGCTATTTCGAGCTGAACTGCACCGTGATGGTCATGATCACAGGAATCGGAACGTTGTTCAGCCGCGTCGGAGTGTACTGCCACTGACTGACGGCTTCCATCGCAGCCTGCACGAATGGCCCCGTCTGGGCGTCGGACGTCTGCGGACGCAGCGTCACAATGTCCCTTACCGAACCGTCGGCACCGATGGTGGCCTCGAGGATCACAACGTAATTGCCGCCTCCCGGGGGGCAGGTTGGGGCTACCCGGCTGACTTGCCTCGGTGCGGCGATTTGCCCTCCAACGCGTACCGGTAACTGCGCCACCTGAGGGAAGGCGAAGAGCGGCGGCGTCATGCGGCGCCTGTCGAATGCGAGGAGAGGTGCAGCACCGCGCGGGACCACCGCGGCGCCTGCGCCACATACAACGGAGACGGTTTCCTGAATGCTGCCGACCTGCATGGTGAGCGAGATCTGCTGTTCGCCGCCACCACTAAGGTCCACCGTCTCGACAATCGACCTGAAGCCGGGCAGGCGGGCTGTCAGCTGGTACCTCGCCGGAGGGATGTTGCGAAGCAGAAACCGGCCGTTTCCATCGCTCACGACGGGATACGAAGCCCCTTCGGTATTCGCGACTGTCACCTGTACGCCGGGCAACACGGCGCCGCTGGCGTCGCGGAGCGAGCCCGACAGCGACGCGGGCGCCTGCACTGCTACTGCTGGCGGCGGGACGGCGGCGATCGGCGCTGCGGCGCGCGGAACCGCGCGTCGCAGCCGGACGGGCGCCACAGCGGCGTCGGGCACAGGCGCAGGAACAGTAGTCGGCGCCGCTAACGCGACATCGCGCGCAACTTCCGGCACGATCATCATCGACTGGACCGGTTCCGTCAGCGTCACGGCGACAACGGGTGCCGTGAGGGCGAACACGACGAGCAGCGTGAGCATTCCAGCCCGGAGTGTCAGCGATTCGCGCCGGCGTGAAGAGTTCAGCATCGCGGCAATTCTCCTTTCGAGCGGCGACGAATTGACGATGGCGGGTGCCGATGCCCAGCGGTTTCCACCGGCGAGCACCTGTCGCGCGACCGCAAGCAGGTGCGAGGCGTAGTCCGCTGGATCGACGCCGCGGCGAAGCACAGCATCGTCACAGGCCTGCTCGCTCTCGTCGCGCAGGCGCCGGCACGTTATCCACATCAGCGGATTGAACCAATAGACGGCGCAGACGATCTGCGCGGCGATCTGCAGTGCCCAGTCGCGCCGCGCAATGTGCGCGAGTTCGTGCGCGAGGACGGATTCGATCCGGGCTGCAGTCCACAGGGCCGCGCCGGCCGGCACGATGATTCGCGGCCTGAAGAGGCCCCACGTCAGCAACGGCGTGCGAGCGTCACTCTCGAGCACGACCACCTGCGGCAGTGTCAACTGCGCTGAAAGCGCAGCCGCCTGTTCGCGCCAGACGCTCGACTCGATCGGCCGGCAGCGGCGTGTCATTACCATCAGCCGGCCAAGTCCCGTCAACAGGCCAATGATCACGACCAGGAAGCCGAGCACCCAGATTCCGAGAAGCGTTTCGCGCCACGTCAACATCGACGCGTCGGCGACTTCCATGACGCCAACACCGGCGCTCACAACGACGGGCTCACTGCTCAGCGCCACTCCGGATCCGGCTGCCTGCGACGCTGGCGGCAGCAGCGCGAGCTCCCATCGCGGCAGGACCGCTTCCAGCAGTGGTACGGCGGCGGCCACGGCAAGCGCCGCCGCCAGCATCGCGTGGCGCAGGGCGGCCGGTCGCCGGTGAAGCAACCGGCAAATCACCAGCGCAAGCACGCAGACGATGCTGGTGTCGACGATGACGGCGACGGCGGTCGTCATTCGCCGCCTTCTTTCCTCGCCTTCGCGATCATCGCGGCGATGCGATCGAGCTGCTCATCGGTCAGCCGTGCGCCTTCGCCGCCGAGCAGGGCGGCGACCGCCTGCTCCGACGACCCCTCGAAGAAGGTCTCGACCAGATGCCGCAGCGCGGATTTGCGTGCCGCCTGGCGGGCGAGCACCGGCATATAGACGAAGCGCACGCCGTCGAGCTCGTGGCGCACATGACCTTTCTCTTCGAGGACCCGGAGCTGGGTGCGGACGGTCGAGTAGCTGGGCTCTCCCGGGAGCTCCTCCATCACCTCGGCCGCGGTGGCGCGGCCGCGCCGGAACAGGATGTCCATGATTTGCCGTTCGCGACGGGAGAGAACGGCGTGCAGGGGACGGGATGATTTTGCCGGCATCGTGTTATTTCTCTCGCACTCTCTGCGAGAGAAATAACACCTCTGCGCTCGCCTGTCAAATGCTTCGAGTTGTCTGCTTCTAGTTGCCGGTCGGCCGTTCCACCCGGTCGATCACGAGGACCTCAACCGGCGCGCGTATTGGCTCCAGCTTCAGACCAAGCTGTTCCACGAGCGCGGTGAAGAACGTCGGCGCGTTCGGATCCAGTGGAGCGCCCGGCCCGGGTGCGCCGTCACGGTAGATCGTCGGATCCGGCGTGAACTCCAGGTCGATGTCGAAGCCTCCAGTAAGACCGGTGCGATCATGGATGATTCGCGAGTGGATGCGGGAGAGCCCCTGCGCGAAGTTCGCCATTGTCGTGCCGCCCGCGAGCACGCGGCCAAATCTCTGAGAGAAGAGGCATGCGGAGCGCCCGTCGGGAAGCTGCGGCACCTCGATTGGCGGCCCGCCGCCACGGGCCTGCATATTCGCCTTGGTGATGGCGTCGCAATCGACGTCCGATTTTTTGATCTTCGGGCCGAGCCGGCCGTCGTCGCGCGCCACCGTCAGCGCAAAAATCGGCAACTCACGCGTCTCGGTATGAACCGCGAGCCCAAATCGATCCGCGAGCATGCGTTGGATCGCCAACTGCGACGACGCGGGTGTCAGTGGCCCCGGCGCTGTCGCGGAGATGTCGTAGCGGACCATGTCGATCCAGGCCGGTGCGTCGACCAGCTGTTGCGGTTGCAGCGCGAACGCGCCCAGGATGAGCAAGCGCAGCGGCCAATTCGTCGTGACGAACCGTCCACCGGGCATCAGCGCGATCGACGAGTCTTCCGGGTCCAGCACCGGCGACTTGTTCTCTCTGATCGACACGACGTCGAAGGCCGGCGCGTTGGCGAGCGGCGCGACCACGATCGGCAGCGTGCTTTGCGCGCGAAGCGGACCCACCGCCGCCACCAGCACGCCAGCCGCAGCAAGGATGACCGCGGCACGCGCACGACCGAGCCGCCCGCGCATCTGCGTCTCGTCGAGCACTGCCGCAACGCGGGCCGACAGATCGCTGCGGCCAGCCATCGACAGCACCGGAATCGCAGATGGCCTCCACCGCTCTCTCGCCAGCGTCACCAGTTGCTGGGCATACGCCGTCGGTTCCGACCCGCGCAGCACCGCGTCGTCGCAGGCGCGCTCGGCTTCCAGCCCCAGCCGGCGCCAGGCGATCCAGACCAGCGGGTGGAACCAATACAGGGCGGACATGATTCGCGTTGCGACGTAGACCGGCCAGTCCCCGCGGCGAACATGTTCCAGTTCGTGGACGAGCGCGCGCTGGACGTCCGCGTCGCTCCACTCGGTCGCGGCCGCGGGCAGCAGAATCGCCGGCCGCGCGATGCCGCACGCCAGCGGCGCGGTCTGTTCGTCGTGAACGAACACCGCGACGCGGTGAGCCGTGGGATCGACGGTGCGAAGGAGCTGGTCACCATGGTTCCATCGGCGCGACCTGGCACGCAGCTGACGCAACCGCCACGGCGTGAGCAGAACGGGGACGAGAGCCACGAATGCGCCAAACCCCCATGCGGTCAGCAGCAGTTGTTTCCGGGACCATAGCGCGGCATCAAAGGCCGACGCCCGTGGCGCCCTGGCGCTCCTGTCCGGCACTGCCCGAGCCGGCGTCTCGACGCGCGTAATCGGCAGCAGCGGCGGCGCAGGTGCGAAACCGGCGACCGGGATGCCGATCGCCGGCCCAAGACGCTCGGCCATCGGAAGCGCTGCCAGGACGGCGAATGCGGCGACGAGGATCAGGTGCCGCAGCGATGCCGCTGCCGGACGCGTCACGCGCACCGCGAGGAGCGCGACAAGCAGGATCAAGGTCGTCTTGGCGACGATCGAGAGCGGAAACGCGCTCAGCGTGAGCGCAGCCTGCGCCACGGTATTCATCATGACCTTCTCCTCTGCTTGCGAGCGCGGTCGATCTCCGATTGCAGCGAGTTCAGTTCATCGTCCGTCCACGTGTCGTCTCGAAGCAGCGACGTGACGAGGTTGTGCCTGGAACCCTCGAAGAAGACGCCGAGGAAGCGCTGCAGTCCCGCGCGCTTGGCGGCGGCGGGCGAGACGGTGGCCGAGTAGATGTAGCGGTTGCCCTGCGCCTGGTGCCGCACGTAGCCCTTCTCCAGCAGCCGCGTCAGCATCGTCCGCGTCGCCGAGTAGCTCGGGGAATCCACCAGCCGGCTGCGGATATCCTCGACCGACGCGCGGTTGCCGAGTGCAAAGATGGCGTCCATGATTTCGCGCTCGCGGCGCGACAGACGCTCGGGCACGGCGTGTTTCATTCTTTTCCTCTGCGATGCTACAGATGTGGCACTTTACTGCCACAGATGTGGCATGTCAACAGCGGCTGATACGGGGGGGGGCCGAGGGGAAGTCCCATGGCCGTGGTAGATTCTTGCCACCATGATCAAGACCCGCCTCGTCTCCGCCCTGATCGTCGCCGTCGCCTGTCTCTCGGCGGCGATTGACGCCCACTTCGTGCTGATCTCGCCGGCCGCGTCGCTGCAGCAGAACCGGCTCGGCGACCCGCAGAAGACTGCGCCGTGCGGAGGCGTGTCGGCGAACCCCGGACGGGGAACGCCCGCGAATCCCGGCGTCCCGAGCGGTGCCGTGACGAACGTCAAGGGCGGCACGATGTTGCCGCTGATGGTCCAGGAATCGATCTTCCATCCGGGCCACTATCGCGTCGCGCTGGCGCGGACGATGGCCCAGTTGCCGCCGGATCCGATGGTGACGACGACCGACACCGGCCGCGGGATGCGCTCGCAGTCGGCGGTGATTCAAAACCCGCCGGTGGCGCCGGTGCTGCTCGACGGCATCTTCGTGCACACCGAGCGGCCGACACAGAACTTCGAAGCGCAGGTTCCCATTCCCAACATCACCTGTCAGAACTGCGTTCTGCAGGTCATCGAATTCATGGCGGATCACCCGGGCATTGCGGTGGATGGCGGTCACTCCTATCACCACTGCGCGACCCTCAACATCACCGCCGATCCCGAGAAGCCGATCGACAAGCGCTGGTAACGCAGCCACTGGAGCAGGTAGCCGGATATTGCTATCCTGCTCACAGGGGTTGTGCGATGAACGACGACGCCCCAATCGTCGAGTACGGCGAGCCGATCGATCCGAAGTCGATCATCGAGCCGACGGACCCGGATACTCTCGAGCTGGAGCCGGGACACCCTGGCGTGGGCGACGACGCCTACGTGCAGCGGCGGCGGGCGCTCTTCGCGCTGTGCCGGCAGCACCGCCTCGACCACCTCGGTCCGCCACTCATCGAATACACGCCTGAAGAGACGCGCATCTGGCGCGAGGTCTCACCGAAGCTTCACCACCTGCATCGTCAGCACGCCTGCTCGATCTACCTCGAAGCCAAGAACACCCTCGGTATCAGCTCCCGGGAGATCCCGCAGCTCCGCTCGCTCAGCGATCGCCTGCGGCTCGAGACCGAGATGCATCTGGTGCCTGCGGAGGGGCCGCTCGCTTACCGGACGTTCTATGGCTACATCGCGCAACGGGGATTTCCGGTGACGCAGTTCATCCGCCACGGATCGCATCCGGAGTTCACGCCCGAGCCGGACATGATCCATGACTGCCTCGGCCATGTTCCACCGCTGATGAACCACGATTACGCGGAGCTGTTGACGCTCATCGGACAGGCCGCGACCGCCGCCCGTGATCCACGGCACGTCCTGGCGTTGAAGCGTTTCAGCTGGTACTCGATCGAGTTCGGTTTGATTGAAGAGGCGGGAGCGACCAAGGTCTTCGGCGCCGGCATCCTCTCGTCCACCGGTGAGATTCCGTTCTCAGTCCTTTCAGCCGACGTCGTGCGCCGGCCGTTCGTCACCAGCGAAGTCATCGAGACGGATTACGACCCGACCCGCATGCAGGATCACTTATTCGTGATTCCCTCGTTCGGCTGGCTGCGAAGGGAAGCGGAACGCCTGGTCGAGCGGCTGCTCGGAACCGATCAATTCACCTTCAAACGCTGATAGCGCTGCGCCGGATCCTCGAAATACCGGTTGTCCTCACAGACGTACTCCTCGATCTTGTAGCCGGGCCAGCGCTTGTACATCCACGTCCACGTCCACGGCCTGGCGAGGAATTCCGGATCGACGATGGTGACCACGTTTTCGAGGATCTCGTCGTTGACGAGCCGCAGGCGTTCCGTGATCCGCATGTTCATCGAATGCGGCGTGTTGCGGAACCGGGCGGACTCCTTGACGCCAACGGTCTCGACGACCAGCGTGCTGCCCTCCCAGCGTCCGGTCGAGTGACCGGCGAATCGCGGTTCGGCATCCTCCGGCGCGACGGGTTTGGCGCCGAGATGAATGCGACGGACCTGCGTGAAGGCCTCCTGGATGATCGTGACCTGACCAGGGGTCTCGAGGATCTCCATCGGAAACGTCGACTGCATCATCCCGGGCATGCCTTCGGGTATGCAGGCCATGCCGGTCGACGGTGGCGGGAGTCCCTTTTTGGTGAGCTCGGCGTTGCGTGCCTGGACGGCGCGCCATTCGTCGAGGAACGCCTGCTTCAACGGCGGCTCCGCGATCGGCGGCGGCGGCTTGACCGGCGTCTTCGGCTGTATTCCCGATCCGAAACCTTCACCGCGCAGCGGATACGCCTCCCACGACCCGTTGATGCCGCGCACGACCGGCGATTGCGCGAGCACGCTTCCACCGACCGTGGCCGCCGTGAGCACCGTGACGAGCGTCAGTCGCAACCTCATCGGCACCTCACTGAATCGTCGCCCGTCCGGCGGCCGCGCCGTTCGAGAATTTCCTGCCGTCGGCCAGCGTGATCTGTTTGAGCAGCGCCGCCGGCTCGCCATTGCGGAGCGGCGACACGATCACGGTGATCCGATCGCCCGGCTTGATGATGTTGAACTTCCACCCGGCGCGGTTGAGGATGCTCGTGCTCGCACCCTCGATCAGCCAGTGACGCTTCTCCGCCGTCTTCTCGTCCGCGGCGTCAATCTCGATGTAGACGTGGGGATTGACCCACCTGAACTCGGTGACGACGCCGGAGAGCTTGATTTGCAGCGTGCTCTCATACGGCGCAAACGAGTGATGCGCGCGGACGGGCCCTCCCGAGAGGACGCTAATTACCAGCAGCGTCGGAAGGATCATCTTCATGGCGCGGAGTGTATATCATTCGCCAGTTGGTAGTTGGTAGTTGGTAGTTCGTAGTTCGTAGTTCGTAGTTGGTAGTTGATGAGGA
>Ga0307413_10000790_pt1 | contig 10991 bp, 10 predicted proteins | sample DK1Ometagenome_3_FD_203714 | JGI IMG/M metagenome (GOLD analysis project Ga0307413, IMG submission 203714) | Maize rhizosphere microbial communities from greenhouse at UC Davis, California, United States - DK15-O-2 | ecosystem: Host-associated > Plants > Roots > Rhizosphere > Soil | place: USA... | reverse complement strand
ACATGTGTTCGGTCGCGGTCCGACTCCTGCGATCCCCTGATCGCGGCCGGGCACCAGACCCGGTGGTGGGGCGGGGGAAGCGCCTCACCACCGGGTCAGGCCGGCTTCCCCTCGGCACGTCATCCGCTGTCGAACGTAGGAGGCCCCCGTGTCCGCCACCCTCGACTTCCCGGTCGTGTCCGTTCCCGCCACCGCCCGTGCCCTGCTCCGTGACGCCCGCGAGGGCCTCGTCGACGCCGTCGCCGAGCCGGAGCCCGCCTACCGGTTCGCCGCCGCCTACCTCGCCGCGCTACGTGCCGCCGCGGCCATGCTCGCTCTGCGCGGGCGCCCACACCGTGGCCGGGCACGCCCGGCCAGCGTGTGGACGCTGCTCGTCTCGGTCGCCCCGGAGATGCGGGAGTGGGCGGCGTTCTTCGCGTCCAGCTCGGCGACCAGGGCCTCCGTGCAGGCCGGCCTCACCCGCAAGGTCAGCGTCCGCGCCGCCGACGACATGGTGCGTCAGGCCGGCCAGTTCGTGGACCTGGTGGGTCGGGCCATGCGGGGCGGCCGCACATGACCTTGATCGACCAGGGTCGTCTGCTGGCCGCTCTCGAGACCGAGGCGCAGCTGATGGCCTCGTCGGCGCGTGGTGCGGACACCGAGTTGGCGGTGCCGTGGTGCCCGGGGTTGACCCTGGGCGAGACGGTCCGCCACACCGGCAGTGTGTACCGGATGGTGTTGTCCTGGTTGCGATCCGGCGACCGGCCCAGGACCTGGCAGCGCGGCCCCGACGATGGGCAGTCCACAGAGGACTTCCTGCTCGCGGCGATGCGCGCGCTGTCCGACGAGCTGGCCCGCCACGAGCCGGCCGAACCGTGCCCGACCTGGTGGGCGACCCAGCAGAACTACGGTTTCTGGCGTCGGCGGATGGCCCACGAGACGACCGTGCACCGCGTGGACGTGCAGCAGGCGCTGGGCCTGCGCGTGGCGGTGGACACCGAGCTGGCGGTGGACGGCGTGGACGAGGTGCTCAGCCTGTGGTTCGGCCACCGTCTGAACGTGAAGGGCGTGTTCGGCAGCCGCACCGACCGGGTGCTGGTCGGCACCGGTGGCCGCCACTGGCTGCTCACCACGAGCACCACCGGCACCTCCGCCGCGCTGACCGACCCGGCCGACGCCGAAGCGTCGGCCACCGTCACCGGCAACCCGGTCGAGGTCTACCTGTGGCTGTGGGGCCGCCGCGCTCACACCAGCCACACCGTCACGGTGGAAGGCGACCACGACGCGGTGGCCAACGTCTGGACCCTGCTCCGCCTCGCCACCCGGTGAGCAGATCCGCTGGTACCCGCTTTGGGGCGGGTACCAGCGGTTCCTGCTGGTGTCCGGTCCTGCTGGTGCCCGGCCCCACCGGGGCGGGTACTCGCTCGCTGGAACGACTCCTGCCCGCGGTCGGCACCGGCTGAGCAGCCGTTGCTCCGGCTCGGAAACGCGAGCGGCCGACACGACCGTTCGCGCCGTGCCGGGGTCGGGCCCTGTCGGCAGGCTCTTGTCAGGCGTCCGCTGGCTCGTCCAGTCGCAACGCGATGGTGAAACCGTCGTGGCCCTTGCTGCCCACGGTTTGGATGGCGGTGGCGGTCACCCTCGGTTCCGCCGCGATGAGTTCGTGCGTCGCCCGCACGCCCTGCACCATGTCGTCCCCGTTCGGGTCGATCACCCGGCCGTCCCTCACCACGTTGTCGCAGATGATCACGCCACCCGGCCGGGTCAGCCGCACCGCCCATCCGAAGTACTCCGGCATGGACTGCTTGTCGGCATCGATGAAGACCAGGTCGAACGGCTCGTCGTCGACGAGCGCCGGCAGGGTCTGCGCCGCGGCCCCGACCCGCAGGTCGACCAGGTGCTCGACCCCGGCCCTGGCGAAGTTGGCCGCGGCCACCTCGGCGTGCAGCGGGCTGTACTCGAGCGTCACCAGCCGGCCGTCGGTGGGCAGGGCCCTGGCCATCCAGATGCCGCTGTACCCGCCCAGCGTGCCGATCTCCAGGATCCGCCTGGCGCCGATCATCCGCGCGTACAGGTGCAGCAACTTGCCCTGGTTGGGGGCCACCGCGATCTGCGGCAGCCCCGCCTCGTCACTGGTGCGCTGCGTAGCCTCCAGCGCGTCGTCGATGGCCACGAGCGCGTCGCACAGGTAGTCGTCGATGTCAGCCCAGAGCTCTTGGTCGGTCACCCGGCCAACCTATCCCGGTCAGGCGTTCGGTGGCCGCCGGCGGCCCTGCATCCGGCTGCGGATCACACGCCGCACCAGCTTGGACACCTTCTCCGACTCGTCGTCCTCGGGCTCGTCGACGGTCAGGGTGCTGCCGAGCGAGGACAGGGCCTGGTTCAGCTGGGTCCACAGGGGAACGAACAGGCCGATCAGCGGACCCTGCGGCCGCACCGGCCCGCCGTAGGCGGTGGTCACCTCGCGGGCGAGGTGCAGGGTCGCCTCGTCGGTGAAGACCAGGTGCACCTCGTCGCCGTCGACCCGCAACGACATCCTCCGCACGGCGGCCTCCTCCGGGGTCGCGTCCGTGGTGCCCTCCGGGTCGATCTCGTCCACCTTGTCGGCGATGGTGTCCGGGTCGACGCCGATGCCGGCCAGTACCTGCGCGGCCATGCTGCCGTCGGCGCGGATGAGTGCCTCGAGCAGGTGATGGCTGCCCATCGGTGCGTCACCGGCGAGCGCCTGAGCGGCGGCGACGACCTCCTCCGCGGCCGTGGTCCGGCGTGGGGTGCTGCGCGCCGCCGGTGCGTCCTGCGACTGTCCCCGCCCGCTTCGGCTCAGCACGGCGCCGCGGACCGCGGCCACCCCGGGGGTGTGGTTGATCAGGATGGTCGCACCGAGGCCGGACTCCTCGCGGACGATGCCGAGCAGGATGTGTTCGGTGCCGATGTAGCTGTGGTTGAGCGCCAGCGCCTCCCGCAGCGCCAGCTCCATCACCTTCTTGGCCCGCTTGGTGAACGGGATGTGGCCCTTGCTGGCTGCGTCGCCGCGCGGCATCGCCGCGAGGACGTCGTCGGTCACCATCTCCTTGGTGAGACCGAAGCTGCTGAGCACCCGGCACGCGGCCGACTCCGGTGCGCTGAACAGGCCGAGCAGAAGGTGCTCGGTTCCGATGTGTTGGTGTTGCAGGGCGCGGGCTTCCTCTTGGGCCACCACGACGACCTGGCGGGCTTCTCCACTGAACCTCTCAAACATGTCTCCAGAATCCGCACTGCCTGCAACCCTGTCAATTCGGTAGTTTTAACAGGGTCAGTCTGCGACGAGAGAGGGTGCCATGACATCTGACTGGGAGTCCCGCCTGACCCGGTGGCGCACCGAACTGGAGTTGTTCGCCCAGCTCGACGACACCGAGTGGGTGCCGCTCGCGCAGGCCGAGGCCGAAACCGGCGTGTCCCGATCGGCGCTGCGCACCTGGTATCGCAACGGCGAGATCCGGTCCCGACTCGTGGACAGCCCGAACGGCCCGCAGCGCCTGGTGCCGCTCGAGGAGGTGGTCGAGCGGGCCGCCCGGTCGCCGCGAATCCGCCGTCGGGCCGAGCGCGAACTGAGTCTCGAGGCGCAGGTGACACTGCTGCGCAGCCGGGTGGACCAGTTGGAGCTGCGCCTCGCCGCGCTGGAGAACCGAACCGGCCACACCGGCACCTGAGCCCCCGGGCACATCGGTGGCGTGGTGGTCGTGAGATGACCGGCGCCGACGAGGAACGACGCGACGTCGACAGCGACGACCGCTCGGCGCCTCACGGCCCGTGGAGACCGCTGATCGATCAGAGTGGCGACAACCGCAGGGGAGTCCCGGGGGAGACCGACCGGTGCTGCTGGTCGGCGCCGGCGATGAGCGGATCCGTCAGCGGACGCCGGCCCGGGCCAGCGCGGTGCCGAAGAGCTCGTGCAGGGCCGGGTCGGTCAGCTCGGTATCGGACCTGATCGTGACGTGGCGGTGGCGCCGGCCGGTGCCCTTGAGCAGACCGTTCGGGTCCGCCAGCTCGACGCCACGGTAGAAGCCGATGTTCACGTGCTTGCGGTACGGCAGGACGGTGAACACCAGGCTCTTGTGCCCCGACCCGGTGCCGAGCCCGATGGAGTCGCCGTCCGCGGTGATCACCGCGTCCGGGAACCGTTCGAGCAGGGTCTGGAACACCTGCTTGGCCAGCGGTATGGACCGGGCGAGCAGATCGTCGGCGGCCGCGTTCATACCGACAGGGTGTCAGGCCCGCAGCCGCAGTCCCTTCGGGGTCGCCCGGAAACCGGCATCGCGCAGAATCACCGCCAGGTGCGAGGTCAACGCGTCGTCGCCGTCGGCCCGCTGCACCGCGAGCTGACCGAGCCAGCCCTCCCGCACCGCCCGGGACAACGCCTGTGCCGCGGCCCGCAGCTCCCGTTCGTCCTCGACGAAGGACAGCAGCGACCGGCCGCCCCGCTCGACGTACAGCGCCGGCGCGCCGTCGACGAGCACCGCCAGCGCGCCCGCCTTGCGGCCCGGTCGGTGCTTGCCGGCGCCCACCGCGTTCGGCCACGGCAAGGCCGCACCGTAGGGCTGGGCCGGGTCCGCGGCGGCCAGCACCACAGCGTCCAGCTGGTCCACCGGGGTCGCGCCGTCCGATGTGGACAGCGCACGGAGTCGGTCCACCGCTCCGCGCGCCGCGAACTGGGCGGCCCCGAGACCGTCCACCACATACCCGCGGATCACCTGACCGGACTCCTCCATGGCTCGGAGCACCCGGTACACGCCGGCGAACCCGCCGGTGACCCGTTCGGTGTCGAGCGCTCCCCGGGTGAGCACGCCGTGCCGCTCCAGGAACGCCTCCGCCCTGGCATGGGCTCGCCGGGTCGGATCGTCCTCTCGGGACAGCACCAGCGACCATCGGCCCGCGGCGATCGGCGGCCCGGTCCGGCTGGGCATCGCCGGCCGCCCGGCACGCATCCGGGCGTAGCGTCCGCGGGGCGCCGCCCGCCGTGTCTTGTGCGCGGCACCGCCACCGGAGACCAGGGCCCGGACCGGCGCGATCGAGTCGTTGGTGACGAGGCCGCCCCAGACCAGATCCCACAGTGCGCCGACCACGTCGGCGTCGCTCGGTGCCTCGGCTCCACCGGCCAACTGGATCTGTGCCGTCCGGTCGGCGAGCTGCCGGAAGAACAGCGCTCCACCATCCAAAGAGGACAGAATTGCGGTGTGCAGGGGTGTGTCCGGCACCGCCTGCTCCACCTCGGGCAGCAGCAGGTCGGCGACATCGGTCGGCGCCAGCGCCAGCCAGCCGTCACCCCCGGCGAGTGAACCGCATCCGCACCAGGTGACCTCGCCGGCGGTGGTGAGCTCGTCGAGCAGAGCGGGGGAGTAGCCGGGCAGCCGCGACGGCAGTACCAGTGACTCCAACGCGCTCGCCGGCAGTGGCGCGCCGGCCAGCTGCTCGACCACGGTGAGGACGTCGTCCGCCGTCGGCGCGCTGCGCAGACGCCTGCCGATACCGTGCCAGGCGGGCAGGAACCTGCCCAGTGCCGCCTGCTCGACCGGCTCCACCTCGGCCCGCAGCCGGGCCAGGGAAGCGCGGCGGAGTCGGCGCAGCACCTCCGCGTCGCAGTACTCGGTCTGGGTGCCACCCGGCCGGAGCTCGCCACGGACGAGCCGGCCGGCGCCGGCCAGCCGTTCGAGCACCCCGGTCACCACCGACACACCGAGACCGAACCGCTCGGCGGCCTGGTTCGCGGGGAACGGTCCGTGCGTGCGGGCGTAACGGGCGAGCAGGTCGCCCAGCGGGTCGGCGACCGGCTCGGTGAACACCTCCGGCACACCGACCGGCAGCGCCGTACCGAGCGCGTCGCGGACCCGGCCCGCGTCCTCGATCGCGATGAACCGCGGCTCGCCGCCGACGCGTACCTCGATGACCCGGCGCTGCTGGCGCAGCTCCTCCAACCACTCCGGCCGCACGCCGCGGACGAGTGCCTCCGCCACGGTCAGATCACCGAGGAATCGCAGCAGGTCGGCCGCGTCCTCGGCGTGCCGGGCATGGCGGTCCTCGTCGAGGCGCTGCAGCGACCGTTCGATCTCGGCCAGCACCTCCGGATCGAGCAGCTCTCGGATCGCCTCGGACCCCAGCAGCTCGGCCAGTAGTGACGAGTCGAGCGAGAGAGCGGCCGCCCGCCGTTCTGCCAGCGGGATGTCGGTCTCGTACAGGAACATGCCGACGTAGCCGAACAGCAGGCTGCGCGCGAACGGCGACGGCGACGGCGTGGTCACCTCGACCACTCGCACCCGGCGCGACCGGATGTCGGACATCAGCTCGCGCAGACCCGCCACGTCGTAGACGTCCTGCAGGCACTCCCGCATGGCCTCCAGCACCACGGGGAACCGCTCGTACTTCGACGCCACCTCGAGCAGCTGCGCGGACCGCTGCCGCTGCTGCCACAGCGGGGTCCGCCGTTTCGGGTCTCGCCGCGGCAGCAGCAGTGACCGGGCGGCGCACTCCCGGAACCGGGCCGCGAACAAGGCCGAGCCGCCCACCTCCGCGGTGACGATCTGCTCGACCTCCTCGGGCTCGAGCAGGATGTCGGCGGCCTGCGCGGTGACTTCCGTGCCCGACTCGTCGACCGTGTCGGGCAGCCGCAGCACGATCCCGTCGTCGGAATGCGCGATCTGCGCGTCGACGCCGCGGCTCTCCCGAAGCCGGGCACCGATCGCCAGCGCCCATGGTGCGTTCACCTGCGCGCCGAACGGCGAGTGCACCACCAGCCGCCAGTCGCCCAGGTCGTCGCGGAACCGTTCGACCAGCAACGTCCGGTCGTCCGGCACGTGTCGGGTCGCCTCGCGCTGCTCGGCGAGGTAGCCGAGCAGATTGTCCGCCGCCCAGGCGTCCAGGCCGGTGGCGGTCACCCGGGCCCTGGCCTTGTCGTCGTCCATCGCGGCGAGCTCGCGGACGAACGCGCCGAGCGCCCGACCGAGCTCCAGCGGGCGCCCTGGCCTGTCGCCCTTCCAGAACGGCATCCGCGCGGGCTGGCCCGGCGCCGGGGTGACGATCACCCGATCGTGGGTGATGTCCTCGACGCGCCAGGCCGAGGTGCCGAGCAGGAACGTGTCGCCGACCCGCGACTCGTACACCATCTCCTCGTCCAGCTCACCGACCCGCGAGCCGGGGGAGCCCTCGGACCCCGGGGTGGTCACGGTGAACAGGCCGCGGTCGGGGATCGTGCCGCCGGAGGTGACCGCGAGTCGCTGTGCGCCCGGCCGTCCGCGCAGCTCGCCGGTGATCCGGTCCCAGGTGATCCGCGGTCGCAGCTCGCCGAACTCCTCACTCGGGTAGCGGCCGGCCAGCATGTCCAGCACCGCGTGCAGCGCCGAGTCGGGCAGCGACGCGAACGGCGCGGCCCGCCGGACCACGGTGGCCAGCTCGTCGACCGTCCACGGCTGCAGCGCGGTCATCGACACGATGTGCTGGGCCAGGACGTCGAGCGGGTTGCGCGGGTAGCGCACCGACTCGATGGCGCCGATCGTCATCTGCTCCGCCACCACCGCGCACGCCACGAGGTCGCCGCGGAACTTCGGGAACACCACTCCCCTGGAGACCGCGCCGACCTGGTGGCCCGCCCGGCCGATGCGCTGCATGCCGGACGCGACCGACGGCGGCGCCTCGACCTGGACGACCAGGTCGACCGCGCCCATGTCGATGCCCAGCTCCAGCGACGAGGTGGCCACCACGCAGGGCAGTCGGCCGGACTTCAGATCCTCCTCGACCACGGTGCGCTGCTCGCGCGACATCGAACCGTGGTGCGCGCGGGCCACCACCGGGTTCGCCACACCGGCCGCGAAGCCCGACTGGCCGATCGCCTCGGCGGGATAGCGACCGACGTCCGCCGGTCGTAGCGCGGCGTCCTGGGGCGCGTCCTCGGCGGCGAGTTCGTTGAGCTTGGCGGTCAGCCGCTCGGCGAGCCGCCTGGAGTTGGCGAACACGATGGTGGACCGGTGCGCGCGGACCAGCTCCAGGATGCGCCGCTCCACCGCGGGCCAGATCGACGGGCGGGAGTCCTCGCCCTCGCCGGTCGACTCGCCGATCGCGGACATGTCCTCGACCGGCACCTCGACGCTGACCTCGACGGTCTTCGGCGTCCTCGGCTGCACGACCCGCACCGGCCGCCCGCCACCGAGGTAGGCGGCCATCTCGTCGATCGGGCGGACCGTGGCGGACAGCCCGATGCGCTGGGTCGGCCGGTCGAGCATCGCGTCCAGCCGCTCCAGCGACAGAGCCAGGTGTGAGCCGCGCTTGCCTCCGGCCACCGCGTGCACCTCGTCGAGGATCACCGTCCGCACGCCCATCAGCGACTCGCGGGCGGCCGAGGTGAGGATCAGGAACAGTGACTCCGGGGTGGTGACCAGGATGTCCGGCGGGGTGCGGGCGAACGAGCGGCGCTCGTCGGCCGGGGTGTCGCCGGTGCGGGTGCCGATGGTGATGTCCGGCTCGCCGAGACCGAGACGGTGCGCGGCCTGGCGGATGCCGGTGAGCGGCGCACGCAGGTTGCGCTGCACGTCCACCGCGAGTGCCTTGAGCGGCGACACGTACAGCACCCGGCAGCGGTGCCGCCGCTCGTCCGGCGGTGATTCGGTGGCCAGGCGGTCCAGCGCCCACAGGAACGCGGCCAGCGTCTTGCCCGATCCGGTCGGGGCCACCACCAGGGCGTGCTCGCCGGCGGCGGCGGCGCGCCAGGCGCCTGCCTGGGCGTCGGTGGGCGCGACGAAGGCCCCGGTGAACCACTGCCTGGTCGCCGGGGTGAACAGGTCGAGCACCGAGCCCGGCTCGACGTCCTGGTCGTCACCCATACCGACATCCTGACCCACCCCACCGACAATTCCGCATCGGCGCGATCCGCGCAGGTCAGCGGCGTCGGTTACGCAACACGACCAGCCCGACCACGATCGCGGCCAGCAGCGCGGCGATCACCGCGATGTCGAGCAGGACCGACTCGGTCGGCGTCGGCGGCTCGAGTTGGGCCACACCGGACGCCGCGATGATGGTGGTGACGGACACGGCCCCGATTCTGCCCCAACTAGGCTGGCCACGATGCGTATCACGGAGTTCCGCCGGCGGATGGCGGACGAGTTCGGCCGGCTGCGGGCGCAGACGATCGCCAAGGATTACGTGCTGGGCGCCCTCGGCGGGCGCACGGTGGACGAGGCGTTGGAGGCCGGCGTCGACACCCGGGACATCTGGCAGGCGGTGTGCGACGCCTTCGAGGTGCCGACCGCTCGGCGCTGACCCCCGCTGATCAACGACGCAGGTGACGATCCCGATACCACATGGCGTGTCGGCGCACGGGGCGAACAGATGTTCGGGTACGGTGTTGTCCACAACAAGGTCGGTTGTCCACAGATCGGCACCGCCGGCACGGAATCGTCGGTCCCCGCCCGTAGCGTCATCGGCGTGACGGCAAAGACACGACAGAAGCAAGGTGGATCGCAGATGGCACCAGCAGCACCGGACAAGGGCAAGGCACTCGACCTCGCGCTGTCCCAGATCGAGAAGAACTTCGGCAAGGGGTCGGTGATGCGCCTCGGGGACGAGGCCCGCGCGCCGATCGAGGTCATCCCCACCGGCTCCATCGCGCTGGACGTGGCGCTGGGTATCGGTGGCCTGCCGCGTGGACGCATCATCGAGATCTACGGGCCGGAGTCCTCCGGTAAGACGACGGTCGCGCTGCACGCGGTGGCGAACGCGCAGCGGGCCGGCGGCATCGCGGCGTTCATCGACGCCGAGCACGCGCTGGACCCGGACTACGCGAAGAACCTGGGTGTCGACACCGACGCGCTGCTGGTGTCCCAGCCGGACACCGGGGAGCTGGCGCTGGAGATCGCGGACATGCTGATCCGCTCCGGCGCGCTGGACATCCTGGTCATCGACTCGGTTGCCGCGCTCGTGCCGCGCGCCGAGATCGAGGGCGAGATGGGCGACAACCACGTCGGTCTGCAGGCCCGGCTGATGAGCCAGGCACTGCGCAAGATCGCCGGCGCGCTCAGCAACTCCGGCACCACCGCGATCTTCATCAACCAGCTGCGCGAGAAGATCGGCGTGATGTTCGGTTCGCCGGAGACCACGACCGGGGGCAAGGCGCTGAAGTTCTACGCCTCGGTTCGGCTGGACGTGCGTCGCATCGAGACGCTCAAGGACGGCGGGGACGCGGTCGGCAACCGGACCAGGGTCAAGGTCGTCAAGAACAAGGTCGCTCCGCCGTTCCGGCAGGCCGAGTTCGACATCATCTACGGTCAGGGTGTCAGCCGCGAGGGCTCGCTCATCGACATGGGTGTCGAGCAGGGCATCCTGCGCAAGTCCGGTGCCTGGTACACCTACGAGGGCGACCAGCTCGGTCAGGGCAAAGAGAACGCGCGCAAGTTCCTGCGCGACAACCCCGACATCGCCAACGAGATCGAGAAGCGGATCAAGGACAAGCTCGGCATCGGGCCTCGTCTCGACGCCGAGGACGTCGCCCCGGCGCCGGTGGACTTCTGACCCGAGCGGTCGACTCGACGATGACTACACGGATTCCACCGGATCCGAGGTCGACACCGGCCGGCTCGTCACCGCAACGAGCGGCCGGCGGGGTGGGGGACGAGGTCCGGCGGGCGCGTGACATCTGTCTGCGCCTGCTCACCGCCCGTCCCCGTACCCGGGCCGAGCTGCACCAGGCGTTGCTGCGCAAGGAGATCGACACCGACGTGGCCGAGCAGGTGCTCGCCCGGCTGGACAAGGTCGGGCTGGTGGACGACGCGGCGTTCGCCGAGGTGTGGGTGCGCTCCCGGCACACCTACAGCGGACTCGGCCGCCGCGCCCTCGCCGCCGAGCTGCGCCGCAAAGGGGTGGACGAGTCGGTCACCGCCGAGGCGGTCGCCGCGCTGGACGGCGAGGACGAGGAGCGGCGAGCCCGCCAGCTGGTCCGCAAACGGCTGCGCACGAGCGGGTCCGTCGACGAGACGGCGATGATCCGGAGGCTG
>Ga0307413_10000788_pt1 | contig 11008 bp, 9 predicted proteins | sample DK1Ometagenome_3_FD_203714 | JGI IMG/M metagenome (GOLD analysis project Ga0307413, IMG submission 203714) | Maize rhizosphere microbial communities from greenhouse at UC Davis, California, United States - DK15-O-2 | ecosystem: Host-associated > Plants > Roots > Rhizosphere > Soil | place: USA... | reverse complement strand
GCCGATCCGCAGCTCGCTGCGCTCGCCAAGCGGCCCCTTCCCGAGCGGGTGCGCGGCGCGCTCCAGCTCGATGGGAGGTACGGCGAGTTCGTGCGGCGCGTGGTGCTCGAGTCGGCGCACTACACGCTCACCCTCGCGCCGAAGCTCGCCTACGACCCGGTGGCGGTGGACCGCGCGATGGAGTGGGGCTACGGCCACGAGGCGGGTCCGTTCCGCATCATGGACATGATCGGCCTCGACGAGCTGCGCCGCGGCTTCGCGGAGCTGGGGCTCGAGGAGCCCGAGCTGCTGGCCACCACCGCCGAGGGCTTCTACCGCACGAGCGGCGACGGCGAGGAGTACCTGGGCTTCGACGGCTACTACCGCCCCGTGCCGCCGCCGGCCGAGGACGCGGTCCGCCTCGCCCCGCTGGCGCGGCGCGGCGGCGCGGTGCTGGAGGAGAACGAGGGCGCGCGTCTGCTCGACGCCGGCGACGGGGTCGCGGTGCTCGAGTTCCGCTCCAAGATGAACACCCTCGGCGAGCCGGTGCTGCGCCTGATCGACGCGGCGCTGGCGCACGTGGAGCGCGACGGACTGGCCGGGCTCGTGATCGGCAACGACGATCCGCGCGCCTTCTCCGCCGGCGCCGACCTGGGCGGCTTCGCCGGCGCCCTGCAGGCCGGTGACTGGAAGGCGCTCGAGGCCGCGGTGCGCCGCTTCCAGGACGCGATGATGAGCCTGCGGCGCGCGCCCTTCCCCGTCGTGGCCGCGCCGCACGGGCTCGCGCTGGGCGGCGGGTGCGAGCTCTCGCTGCACGCCGACGCGGTGCAGGCCAATGCCGAGCTCTACATGGGCCTCGTGGAGGTCGGCGTGGGGCTGCTCCCGGCCGGCGGCGGCACCAAGGAGCTGCTCTTCCGCTTCACCGAGGAGCTCGCCCCCTACGCGGAGGCCGATCCCTTCGAGGCGGTGAAGCGCGCCTTCGGGCTGATCGCCACCGCCGCCACCAGCACGAGCGCGCTCGACGCCCAGGGCAAGGGCTTCCTGCGCCGCGGCGACGGCATCTCCATGAACCGCGACCTCCTGCTGGCCGACGCGAAGCGCCGCGTGCTGGCGCTGGCCCCAGGCTACGTCGCGCCGGCCGAGCGCACGATCCGCGTCCTGGGCAAGGACGGACTCGGCAACCTGCGCTACGCGCTCTTCTCCTTCCAGGAGGCGGGCCAGGCCACGGCGCACGACGCGCGCATCGGGGAGGAGATCGCCTACGTGCTCTGTGGCGGCGACGGCCCGCCGCGCACCGTCACCGAGCAGGACGTCCTGGACCTCGAGCGCGAGGCGTTCCTGAAGCTTCTCGGCACGAAGGAGACGCAGGAGCGCATCGCCCACATGCTCACCACCGGCAAGCCGCTCCGGAACTGAGGAGAAGATCAGCATGACCGAAGCCGTAATCGTATCGGCCGTCCGCAGCGCCGTGGCGCGCGGCAAGGCCGACGGCGCCCTGGCCGCCGGGGGCGTGACGCCGGTGGATCTCGCGGGGCTCGTGATCGAGGCCGCCGTGCGCGGCGCCGGCGTGGACGGCGCCCTCGTCGACGACGTGGTGATGGGCTGCGCCATGCCGGAGGCGTCGCAGGGGCTGAACGTGGCGCGCAACGCCGCGCTCCGCGCCGGCCTGCCGGTCGACACCTCGGCCGCCACCGTCAACCGCTTCTGCTCCTCGGGGCTGCAGACCGTGGCGCAGGCGACGCAGGCGGTGATGAGCGGCATGCAGGACGTCGTGGTGGCCGGCGGCGTCGAGATGATGAGCCAGGTGCCGATGTCGGGGTTCCACACCCGGCTGCACCCGGAGCTCACCGAGAGCTACATCGGCATGGGCTTCACCGCCGAGCGCGTGGCCGAGCGATACGGCGTGAGCCGGGAGGCGCAGGACGCGTTCGCGCTCGAGAGCCAGCGCCGCGCCGCCGCCGCGCTGCAGCGCAACGCTTTCGAGGGGCAGCTCGTGCCGATCCCGGTGGAGCGCGTACGCTGGGAGGGGGCGAAGAAGACCGTCGAGCGCGGCGTCTTCGAGCGCGACGAGATGCCGCGCGCGGAGACGTCGATGGAGGGGCTCGCCAAGCTCCGGCCGTCGTTCAAGCCCAAGGGCACCGTCACCCCAGGCAACGCGAGCCCGCTGAGCGACGGCGCCGCGGCGCTCGTGGTGATGAGCCGGGCGCTCGCGGAGGCCCGGGGGATCCGGCCGCTGGCGCGGCTGATCACCTACGCGGTGGCCGGACTCGCGCCCGACGTGATGGGCATGGGCCCGGTGCACGCCATCCCCAAGGCGCTGAAGAAGGCCGGGATGACCCTCGACCAGATCGACCTGATCGAGCTGAACGAGGCCTTCGCCGCGCAGGCGGTGGCGGTGGCGAACGAGCTCGGCCTCGACCCGAGCCGCGTGAACCCGAACGGCGGCGCCATCGCCCTCGGCCACCCGCTGGGCGCCACGGGCGCCAAGCTCACCACGCAGCTGATCCACGAGCTGCGCCGCCGCGGCGGCGGACTCGGCATGGTGAGCATGTGCGTGGGTGGCGGGATGGGGGCGGCGGGGATCTTCGAGGTGTACGGGGCATAGACGACGCGCGGACCGCACCAGCGAGCCTCCCGGATCCAGGTCTGATCCGGGAGGCTCGTCGCTTTCTCCTCCCACCATGAACGAACCTTCACACCGTCCTCACGTTCGCCCCGCCCGTGGCACTCTACCATTGCTCTCAGCATCACGAGCCGCGCCTGCGGCCGCCGTTCCACCACCCAGGGAGTCCCGCCATGCGCCTGACGTTCGCCGCCTCGTTCCTTCTCGTGGCCCTCACCGCCTGCTCCACGCCGTCCGACGACGCCGCAGCGGGGACCGCCGGCGCCGCCGGCGCCGCCGGCTCCGGGCCGGCCGCCGAGGCGACCGCGCCCGCGGCCACGGGGTCGGTCATCGAGATCAAGGCCATCACCGACGACCAGGGCAACCGCTTCGAGCCGGCGAAGGTCGAGGCGAAGCCGGGCGACGTACTGCGGCTCACGCTCGTGAGCGGCGTGCACAACCTGAGCTTCCCGGCCGACAAGAACCCGGGAGCCACGGGCCTGCCGCCCGCCAGCGACATGGTCCAGCTGCCCGGCCAGACGGTGGACATCCCGGTCTCGATGGGCCCGGGCAAGTACCAGTTCCAGTGCGACCCCCACGCCGCGCTCGGCATGACGGGCGAGCTCGAAGTGGAAGACGATTGAGTCATCCGGCAGCCTTCTCTCACAGGAGCACCACCATCATGTCACGCGTTCGGTACGGAGTCACCGGACTCACCGCCCTCGGGCTCGCCGCGCTGGGCCTCTCGGCCTGCAGCGGCGTGAAGCCCGAGGCGCCCAACCAGCGCACGATGGCCACCGGCGACGTGCAGGCGGCCGCGCTGGCCAGCTACGTCAAGCCGGGCGACCACGACGAGTACTACCTCTTCTACTCCGGCGGGCACTCGGGCCAGGTCTTCGTGGCCGGCGTCCCGTCGATGCGCCACATCTTCACGATTCCCGTCTTCACGCCGTACCCGGGCACCGGCTACGGCTACGACGAGGAGACGAAGGCGATGCTCGGCGGCTACACCTGGGGCGACGTGCACCACCCCGCCGCCAGCAAGACCGACGGCGACTACGACGGCCGCTGGCTGTTCGTGAACGACAACGCGAACAACCGCATCGCGCGGGTCGACATGCGCGACTTGAAGACGAAGCAGATCCTGGGCCCCATCCCCAACACGATGGGCAACCACGGCTCGTCGATGGTCACCGACAACACCGAGTACGCGCTCGTGGGCACGCGCTTCTCGGTGCCGATCGGCAGCCAGTATGCGCCGCTGGAGGAGTACGCCACGCGCTACAAGGGCGCGGTCACGGGGATCAAGGTCGACCCGAAGTCGGGCACCATGAGCGTCGGCTGGCAGATCATGACGCCGCCGTTCAACTGGGACCTCGGCGCCACGGGCAAGGGCCCGTCGAACGACTGGGCGTTCTGGACCTCCTACAACACCGAGCGCGCCACGGGCAAGCTCGAGGCCAGCTCGACGCAGCGGGACCGCGACTACGTCGCGATCGTGAACTGGAAGGCGGCCGAGCGGGCCGCGGCGGCCGCCGGCGCCGGCACGTTCCTGGCCAGCGGCATCCGCATGATCGACCCCGCGAAGGTGCCGGGCGTCATGTACCTCCTCCCCTGCGGCAAGAGCCCGCACGGCGTGGACGTCGACCCCAGCGGCGAGTACGTCGTCTGCTCGGGCAAGCTGCAGCCCACCTCGACCGTCTACTCGTTCAAGAAGATCCAGGACGCCATCGCCCGGAAGAGCTTCACCGGTGAGGAGGACGGCATCCCGGTCCTGAAGTACGAGGACGCGCTCCTGATGGAAGTGCCCGTGGGCCTCGGCCCCCTGCACACCCAGTTCGACGGCAAGGGCTACGCGTACACCTCGCTCTACGTCGAGAGCGCGATCGCCAAGTGGAAGCTGCCCCCGTACGCGGCGGGCGCCGATCCGAAGGCGCAGGTCGTCGACAAGATCCCGGTGCAGTTCAACGTCGGCCACCTGGTCACGGCGCACGGCGACACCCGTCACCCGAAGGGCGACTGGCTGGTGGCGATGAACAAGATGTCGAAGGGCCGCTCGATCAAGACGGGCCCGTCGATCCCCGAGAGCTCGCAGCTGATCGACATCTCGGGCAAGGACGGCGGCATTAAGATGAAGATGATCTACGAGACCTACACCGAGCCGGAGCCGCACTTCGCCCAGCTGGTGCACAAGGACGTCCTCAAGAACACCATCGAGTTCTACCCGAAGGCCGAGAACCACCACCCGCGCGCCATCTGGGCGGGCAAGGACGCGAAGGTGACGCGCAACGCCGCGACCCGTACGGTCGAGGGCACGGTGTTCGCCGTCCGCAGCTACTTCGAGCCGGGCCGCATCCAGGTGCAGGAAGGCGACACCGTCGTCCTCCACATCACGAACGCCGAGCAGGCGCGCGACGAGATCCACGGCTTCGGGCTCGTGGCGTTCGACAAGAACATCATCATCGATCCGGGCGAGACCAAGACGCTGAAGTTCGTGGCCCGGAAGTCGGGCGTATACCCCTACTACTGCACCAACTTCTGTTCGGCGCTCCACCAGGAGATGCAGGGCTACCTCGAGGTGGTGCCGCAGGGAACCGCGCTCACCATGTACAAGGGCGGCCACGGCGAGATGCTCTTCGCCCGCCGTCCGGAGGCGCCCGCCGCGCCGAAGGCCGCCGACCACGCGTCGGCGCACTAGGCAGGGCACGACGGAGTCCGGGGGGCGTCTGCTCCCCGGCTCCGGCCCCACCACACCGGACACGACGAGCTCATGCCGACCCTGACCGACCGCACCCGCACCCTGGCCCTGCTGATCGCCGCCGCGCTCGTGGCCGTGTCGATCTTCCTGCCGCTCTGGGGCATGACGCTCGTGAGCACCCAGTACCCCGAGGGCCTGCGGATGGTGGTGTACCCGAGCCGCATCGTCGGGGACATCCACGAGCTGAACGTGCTCAACCACTACGTCGGGATGATGCCCATCTCCGACGGCTTCTTCACCGAGCTGCGCATCCTCCCCGCGGCGTTCGCCGCGCTGGCGGCGCTGCTCGCCGCCGCGGCGTTCGTGCGCCGCCGCTGGGCGGTGCTGCTGCCGCTGGTCGGCATGACGGCGCTCGCGGTCTACGGCTTCGCCTCGATGCGGCACCGGCTCTGGCAGTTCGGCCACGAGCTCGACCCGGCGGCGGCAATCGACATCCCGCCGTTCACCCCGGCGATGTTCGGCCTGCACGAGATCGCCCAGTTCGCCGGCTACTCCTACTTCAGCTGGGGCACCTTCCTTCCGATGGTGGCCGGCGCGCTCGCGGCCGCGGTGCTCGCGAGCGACTTCCGCCGCTCCCGGAGCCTCTGAGCCCATGCTCCGCGCCCTGCTCCTCCTGGCCGCCGCGGCGAATCCGGGGCCGGCGTCGGGGCAACACCCCGGGCCGCGCACCCTGTCCGTCGGGCCGGGCGCGGCGTACGCCACGGTGGCGGCCGCGGTCGCGGCGGCGCGCCACGGCGACACCGTGCGCGTCGGGCCGGGGCGCCACCAGGGCCTGGTGGTGGTGGACCGCCGCATCGTCCTCGTGGGCGAGCCGGGCGCGGTGCTCGACGGCGGCCATCGCGGCACCGTGGTCACCGTGCGCGCCGACTCGGTCGAGCTGCGCTCGCTCACCGTGCGGGCCGCGGGCCGGCAGATGAACGCCGACGAGGCGGCGGTGAAGCTGGAGCGCTGCACCGGGTGCCGCGTCACCGACCTCGTGATCGAGGATCCGCTGCACGGCATCTACCTGCTCGAGTCGCACGGCGTGGAGATCGCGCGCAACCGCATCGGCGGCACCGAGGGCGTGCCCGAGAGCGCGCGCGGCAACGGGATCCACCTCTTCAACTCGACCGGCAACCGCATCACCGACAACGTCGTGCGCGGCACCCGCGACGGCATCTACTTCTCCTTCGCCGGCGGCAACACGGTGAGCGGGAACGACGTGGCGCACGTGCGCTACGGCCTGCACTACATGTACTCCGACGACAACCGGTTCGCCGGCAACGTGTTCGCGGAGAACGCGGCCGGCGCGGCGATCATGTTCTCGAAGCGCATCGTCTTCGTGGAGAACGTCTTCGCGCGGCACACCGGGTACCGCGCCTACGGGATCCTGCTGCAGACCGGCGAGCAGATCACGGCGGAGCGCAACCGCATCGAGGGCAACCTGACGGGCCTGATGCTCGACGGGGCCACCGCGAACGTCTTCCGCGACAACCTGATCGCCGGCAACGGCACCGGCGTCGACGTACTGGCCAGCGCCGAGGGCAATACCTTCACCGGCAACGTCTTCGCCGACAACCGCGTGGCGGTGCGCAAGGTGCTGGGCACCAGCGAGAACGCCTGGGGCGAGGCGGGCCGCGGCAACTTCTGGGGCGACGCGCGCGTCTTCGACCTCGACGGCGACGGCATCGGCGACCGGCCCTACCGCGTGGGCGACCCCTTCACGTCGCTGGCCGCCCAGCGGCCGGCGCTGGAGCTCTTCGCGGGCACGATCGCGGCGCGCGCGCTCTCCTGGGCCGACGACGCCTTCCCCGTCTTCGACCTGCCGCGGGTCGAGGACGCGCACCCGCTCGCCGCCCGCCCCGCCTGGGCCGACCGCCGGGCGCCCGACGCCGCGGGGTCGCGCCCGATGCCCGCCGTGCACCGCGCGGCGGTGCCGAGCCTGCTGGTGGCGCTCGTCGCCCTGGTCCAGCTCGCCCGCCGCCTCCGCCGATAGCGCAGACAGCATGCACGCGACGAGGAGGATCCACCCGTGATCCGCTACGAACACTTCGGCAAGCGCTTCGGCGACGTCCTCGCCGTCGACGACGTGACGCTGGCCGTGGAGCCCGGCGAGACGCTCGCCCTGGTCGGCCCCAACGGCTCGGGCAAGACGACGACCCTCAAGGCGCTGGTCGGCCTGGTGCGGCCCACCACCGGCACGGTGCGGGTGGCGGGGCTCGACGCCACGCACGGCGGCCCCGCGGCGCGCGCCCTCGTGGGCTACCTGCCGCAGCGGCTCAGCTTCCCCGACGGGATGAGCGCGCGGCAGGTGCTGCGCTTCTACGCGCGCCTCCGCGGCGCCGCTCCCGCGGCGGCCGACGCGCTGCTGGTGCGCGTCGGCCTCGCGGACGCCGCCGACCGCGGGCCCGACGGCTACTCGGGCGGCATGCGGCAGCGGCTCGGGCTGGCCGTGGCGCTGCTCGGCGCCCCGGCGGTGATCGTCCTCGACGAGCCGAGCGCCGCGCTCGATCCGACCGGCGCGCTCATGGTGCGCGACCTGATCCGCGACATCCGCGCCGAAGGCACCACGGTGCTGCTCAGCTCGCACGACCTGGCCGAGGTGGCCACCCTGGCCGACCGCATCGCGGTCTTCGCCGGGGGGCGGCTGCGGGTCGCGGGGACGCTGCCGTCGCTCGAGTGGCACGCGGGCGGCGTGAGCGGGATCGAGGCGGTCTACCGCCGCCTGGCGCTGCCGGAGGCCGCGTGACGCCCGCGCTCCCCGTCCACGGGGCGATGACGCGGCGCCGCGCGCTCCTCGTGCTCGGCGCCGCCGCGGCGGCGCTCGCCTGCGGCGGCACGGCGGCCTCGGCGCCCGCGCCGGCCGCGATCGCCTACGGGCGCGACGAGTGCGACTACTGCCGCATGACGATCGACGACCCGGCGCTCGCCGCGCAGCACGTCGGCGCCGACGGGCGCGCGCACCGCTTCGGCGAGGTGGGCTGCCTGCTCGCCTGGCTCGCCGAGCGTGGCGCCGATGGTGCCGCCGCCGGCGGCACGGCCTTCGTGGCCGTGCCCGCGACTGCGGCGAGCTCGGACCCCAGCTGGCTCGCGGCCTCCTCCGCGCGCTACGCGCGCGGCATCGTGCGGACTCCGATGCGCTTCGACCTCACCGCCCACGCCCCCGGCGGCGCCGCCGCCGCGACGCTCGACTGGGCACGGCTTCTCCGGGAGGGTAAGCCCCGTGTCAGCCCGACTTGACGCCGTCGCCGCGGTCGCCGCGGCCGAGCTCCGCCACGCGCTCCACGGCCGCCTCGTGCAGGCCTTCGGCGGGCTCTTCGCCCTGCTCGCGCTCGCCATCGCGGTGGCCGGGCTCGGGGCCAGCGGGCAGCTGCTGGTCCAGGGCTTCACCCGCACCGCCGTCTCGCTGCTCACGCTGGCGCTCTACCTGCTGCCGCTGCTCGGGCTGGTGATGGGCGCCAACGCCTTCGGCGCCGAGGACGGCGGGCTCGAGCTGCTGCTGGCGCAGCCCGTGGCCCGCACCGACGTGGTGCTGGGGCGCGCGCTCGGGCTCGCGGCCGCGATGGTCGGCGTCGGCGCGCTGGGCTTCGGGGCGGCGGGCGCGGTGGTGGGCGCGGTGGCGGGCAGCGAGGGGCTCGCCGCCTATGTCCTCGTGGCGGCCGCGGGCACCGGTGTCGGCCTGGCCGGACTCGCGCTCGGCGTCCTGACCGGCACGCTCACGCGCCGCCGTTCGGCGGCGGTGGGCGGCGCGCTGGGGCTCTGGCTGGTGCTGGCGGTGCTCTACGACTTCGTGGCCATCGCGGTGCTGCAGTTCATGGGGAGCGGCGAGCCGGGGCCGCTGCTGCTGGGCCTGCTGGCCGCCAATCCGATCGACGGCGTGCGCGCCCTCGCCCTCGTCTCGCTCGGCGCCGACGTGCTGCTCGGCCCCACCGGCGCCTCGATGCAGCGCCTCCTCGGTGAGAGCCGGGGCGCGCTGCTGGTGGTGACGTCGCTCGTCGCGTGGTGCGTGCTCCCGGCCGCCGGCGCCGCGCTCGTCTACCGGCGCCGCGACTTCTAGCGGACGCCGGATCCGACGCCGTGTACACCCTCGTCCGCCGCTACATCAAGACCGGCATCGGGTTCCTCGCCTTCGGGCTCCTGATCGGCGGCTGGATGCTCGCGCGCCGCGAGCTGGCCGACGCCTGGCCCTCGCCGCACCTCGTGAGCGCGCACGTCCACGCGATCGCCGTCGGCTTCGTCATGATGATGATCCTGGGCGTGGCGCTCTGGCTCTTCCCGCGCCCCGAGCGGGAGGACACGCGCTACCGGCCCGCGCGTGCCGAGGCGGCCTACTGGGTGCTGTCGCTCTCGACCGGGCTCCGCGTCGTCGCCGAGCTCTCGCGCACGGCGAGCGACGCGCCGGCGCTGCGGTGGGCCGTCGTGCTCGCGGGCTTCGGGCAGATCGTGGGTATCGGGCTCTTCTTCCACACGATGTGGTCGCGCATCCGGCCGGTGGGCAGCCGCGGGCGCGAGGAGCGGGGCGAGCGGTTCTAGGGCGCCGTCAGACGGTCCTCGACCAGCGCCGCGACGGGTCCGCGTCGGCCCGCCGGGCCCGGGGGTCGAAGCACATCGCCAGGTTGCGCAGGAAGAGCCGTCCGAGCCGCGTGACGGCGAGCCCGTCCGCCCCGAGGTCCACCAGCCCGTCGTCGGCCAGCGGCGCCAGCGCCGCGAGCTCGGTGCGGAAGTACTCGCGGACGTCGACGCCGAGCGATGCGCCGAGCGCGGCGAAGTCGAGGCGCGCGTCGCACATGAGCCGCGCGATCAGCCGGCCGCGGATATGGTCGTCGGCGGTCAGGACGTAGCCGCGGGCGACGGGCAGCGCGCCCGCGGCTACGTCGCGTCCGTAGTCGTCCAGCGTCTTGTGGTTCTGCCAGAATGCGCCGTGCGCATGCGAGATCGCCGACATCCCGAAGCCGTAGAGGTCGGTGCCGGCGCGCGTGCTGTAGCCCTGGAAGTTCCGCTGCAGCGTCCCCTCCCGCTGCGCGCGCGCCAGCTCGTCGTCGGCGCGCGCGAAGTGGTCCATTCCCACGTAGACGTACCCCGCCCCTTCCAGCCGCTGCACGGTGTGCAGCAGGATGTCGAGCTTCACGTCGGCCGCCGGGAGGGCGCTGCCCTCCAGGAGCCGCTGCGCCGGCTTCATCCACGGCACGTGCGCGTAGCTGAAGACGGCGAGCCGGTCGGGCGCCAGCGCCAGCACGTCGGCGAGCGTGCGCTCGAACGACTCGACCGTCTGGTGCGGCAGCCCGTAGATGAGGTCGACGTTCAGCGAGCGGAAGCCCGCCGCCCGCACCCACTCGGCCGCCCGGGCGGTGACCTCGGGCGGCTGGATGCGGTTCACGGCGCGCTGCACGGCCGGGTCGTGGTCCTGCACGCCGAGCGACGCACGGTTGAAGCCGGCGGCGGCGAGCGCGTCGACGTGCTCCCGGGTGAGCCGCCGGGGATCGATCTCCACGCCGGCCTCCACGTCGTCGGCCAGGGTGAAGGCGCCGCGCACGGCCTCGCCGAGCAGGCGGATCTCCCCGGGCGTCAGGAAGGTGGGCGTGCCGCCGCCCGCGTGCAGCTGCACCACGCGGCCGGCGGGGGGGAGCAACGCCGCCATGCGGGTCATCTCCCGCGCCAGACCGGCCACGTAGGAGTCGCTGTCGCTCTGC
>Ga0307413_10000785_pt1 | contig 11021 bp, 7 predicted proteins | sample DK1Ometagenome_3_FD_203714 | JGI IMG/M metagenome (GOLD analysis project Ga0307413, IMG submission 203714) | Maize rhizosphere microbial communities from greenhouse at UC Davis, California, United States - DK15-O-2 | ecosystem: Host-associated > Plants > Roots > Rhizosphere > Soil | place: USA... | reverse complement strand
AAATGATCGAAAAACCTCTGAGAAGGATTTCAGAGGCCAAAACCTGCAACATTCATTTGATCGGCGGGGAGAATTTCGGCCTAGAGGGCGTAGATCACACGGCGCAAAAATGGAAACTTGAAACTGAAATCCAAGACCTGCGCAAGATTCAGATCGGGCTTGTTCCTCTTCCCGGCGACAATCCATGGAATCCATATAAATTTATAATGAAGACTGCACAATACATGGCTCTCGGCATAGTTCCGGTCGGAACGCCAATGGCTTCGAACAATGAGGTCATTAAACACGGCGAGAATGGCTTCCTCGCGAAGACTGATGACGAATGGGTGGAATATATATCCATCCTGGCTTCAGACGAAGTATTGAGAAAGCGTCTTTCTGAGCGATCCGCCGCCGACGCACAAGCGTGCTATAGCCTAAGAGCCAACACGCCGAAGATAATAGCCGCCTTTCGCTCCGCAATCGCGTCCTAGCAATCGGAACGAATTCTTATTAAGCTAAATAGCGAGATAGAAAAGAAGGCGATCTGGAAGAAACGTGGAATTAAAGGATCGGCGCCTGCTGCCAAGCGGCCTGCTTATGGCTCGGTAGAACAGATCGGTGTGGCGCATCACATATGTACATTTTGGGCTTAACGACTTTAGGGGATTCGGCGGCGGCGCTGATAAAGGACGGGCAGTTGGTGGCGGCTGCGGAAGAGGAGCGCTTTTCGCGGAAGAAGCACCATAGCGGATTCCCTTTCGAGGCAATCAGATTTTGTTTGGATCACGCGGGGATCGAGCTAAAAGATGTAGAGCATGTCGGGCATTACTGGAAGCCGTGGATCCTCAGGCATAAGGCTCTCCAAGCGGCGAAGGCCGCTTTTGTTTCGCGCGATATGTTCAAAGCACGGGCGGACCGCGGGATCGCCCAGGTGAGCGAAAGCTATTTGGGGATGTTCAAGCACCCGAAACGGCTGCGCGAGCATTTCGGCCCGAGCGATTTCAAGTTTCATTGGATCGAACATCATCAATCTCACGCGGCCTCGGCGTTTTTCGTTTCGCCGTTCGAATCAGCGGCCATTTTGACCTGGGACGGCACGGGCGAAGACACGACCACACTTTTCTGCAAGGGTAAAGATAACAAGATCGACGTGTTGAAGCGGATCAAGCTGCCGCACAGCCTGGGGCAGTTTTACTCGGCGGTGACGAATTTCATCGGTTTCGACATGTTCGCGGGCGACGAGTGGAAGGTGATGGGTTTGGCCGCTTACGGCAAACCGAAGCACTACGATTTCTTCCGCGAAAGGGTCTTAACTACCAATGGCAGCGGCGATTTTCATTTCGATATAAAGGTCTTGGATCACCACCTGGCGAAGCATTACCAATTCCCCGACGAGATCGTTAAAGAACTGGGGCCCGGGCGCAGGAAAGGTGAGGAGTTGACAGAGCACCACTGGGATATCGCTTCCTCCGCTCAGAAAGCTCTTGAAGATACGGCAATATACCTTGTTGGAAAGATCCACGAGATGACGGGTGAGGATAACCTCTGTATGGCGGGCGGTGTCGCGTTCAATTCTGTAATGAACGGGCGAATATTTCACGAAACCCCTTTCAAGCGATTTTTCGTGCAGCCGGCTGCGGGCGATGCCGGCTGTTCACTCGGATCCGCATATTACGTTTGGAACCAGATCCTGAAACAGCCGCGCAGTTTCGAGATGAAGCACGCCTATTGGGGGCCGGGTTTCACCAAAGATGAGTCCGCGGAAGCTTTAAGGCAGGCCGGTCTGCAGTTCGAGACAATTCCGGATGATATATTGCTCCCGCGACTCGCCAAGATGATCTCCGAGGGAGCGATAATCGGGTGGTTCAACGGAAGAATGGAGCTTGGGCCGCGTGCGTTGGGAGCGCGCAGCTTTCTTGCGGACCCGCGTCGGGCGGATATGCGAGAGGTCCTGAACCACAAGGTGAAACTCCGAGAATGGTTTCGCCCTCTCGCACCTTCGATGCAGGAAGAACACGGGGCGGAGGTTTTCGGCGTTGAGCATCACGACCCCTTCATGATCACCGTCATTCAGGTAGCGGAAGAGTATAAGGACAAGATCCCTGCGGTCGTTCACGTCGATGGCACGGCGCGGCCGCAGATGGTAAACAAGGAAGTAAATCCGCGTTACTGGAATCTGATAAACGAATTCAAAAAGATCACAGGTATTCCGATGCTCCTGAACACGTCCTTCAACGTTCAGGAACCTATCGTTTGCACCCCCGAGAATGCAATCAACACTTTTAGGGCCGCAAATTTCGATGCTCTTGTACTAGATAACCATCTGGTTCTCCGCGATGACTCCGATGCGGACAATGGTTAGTTCATAATGTTGGATAGACGCATTATCGTTTCAGTAGCTGTATTGCTTTCCGTGATCGTCGTGGCCGGCGTCTACGGTACCGAATACTTGGGAGCGCTCGTGTTGACTGCGGTCGTATCGGGTATCTTGCTCGTCCTGTTGCGCAGGTTCTCGGATCAACCGGATTTTGTTTCGAAGGTTTTTTTTGTCGCCCTAGGGGCTAGGCTTTTGTTCGGCCTTCTCTTATATGCCTTCGATTTGCAGTCATTTTTCGGAGGCGACGCAGTAACTTACCATTTTCGCGGACAGTTACTTTCTGATTATTGGCTTGGCGTTGCACCGGCTGACTCGTCAGAGCTTGCAAAAGCGACCTCGGTGGCAGGACCCGGTTGGGGGATGACGTACTTTGTTGGAGTAATTTACTTATTGACTGGGGGAAGCTTCCTCGCGGCGCAATCCGTTGCTGGCGTATTCGGAGCGGCTACGGCACCTCTCGTTTATCTATGCGCGAACCAGGTGTTTGAGAACCGCCAGGTGTCACGTATGTCGGCTTACTTCATAGCGCTATTCCCTGCCTTTGTCATTTGGTCCGGACAACTGCTCAAGGACGGGCTGATCGTTTTCCTGCTGGTGCTTGTGATGCTGCTTGTCCTGCGGCTTCAGCAGAAGTTTAGTTATTTAGCGATCGTCATTCTCATTTTGGCTTTGGGTGGGATAATTTCGCTTCGATTTTATATCTTTTACATGGTGGCGGCCGCGGTCGCAGGGAGCTTCGTGATCGGGACCTCGAGCACCCGGGGGTCGCTTTTTCGCCGCGTTTCGGCACTGATCATTGCGGGCGTCGCCCTGACTTACCTAGGAGTAGTCCGAACGGCGACAACCGATTTCGACAAATACGGAGACCTTGAGCGTATCCAGGTAAGTCGACAAGACCTGGCGCGTTCAGCAGATTCAGGGTTTGGGGAAGACGTTGACGTTTCGACTACAGCCGGGGCAATTACTGCTATCCCGATCGGGTTCGCCGTGCTTATGCTCGCACCCTTTCCCTGGCAATTCTCTTCTTTTCGTCAATCGATCACAATACCTGAGGTGCTTTTATGGTGGTTTCTGCTTCCGATGATGTGTTGGGGGATTTGGTATGCCATCAAGCATAAACTTAGATCTGCATTCCCCATCCTGGTCTTCAGCGGGATGCTAACCCTCGCTTACTCGATATTTCAGGGGAATGTTGGGACAGCATATCGGCAGCGGACTCAGATACAGGTGTTTCTCTTCATGTTCATCTCCGTCGGGTGGGTGCTTCTGAAGGAAAAGCGGGAAGACCGAAAACTCATCAATCAGGCAAAAAGGAAACGCGTTGACCCGATTTTCACGCCAGAGGCTTCAAGTTACAGATAAATGTGTGGAATAACCGGATTTGTAGTTAAAGGTGGTCGGCCTCCGGAGCGTTCCGTTTTGGAGTCGATGAATGCGGCTATATTCCACCGCGGGCCGGATGAGGATGGTTTCTTCGTTGACGATCAAGCTGCTCTGGCGATGCGTCGGCTCGCGATCATCGATCTGGCGGGCGGACAGCAGCCGATATGGAACGCGGATCGGACGAAGTGCATTTTCTTCAACGGCGAGATCTACAATTATCAGGAGCTTCGCAAGGGCCTGGACGAACGCGGACACGAGTTTTACACAAATTCGGACACTGAGGCGATCGTCCATCTTTTCGACGAATACGGCCCGGATTGCCTCCAGCACCTGCGCGGGATGTTTGCGTTCGCGATTTGGGACACCGTAGAACACTCACTGTTCCTCGCTCGCGATCGTGTCGGAAAAAAACCGCTGCTTTATTCTCAACAGACGAACGGCGATCTTATATTCGGGTCGGAATTTCGAGCCCTTCTGCGGCACCCCGCTGTCTCCCGTGACGTCGAGCCGGAGGCGATCGACGCGTACCTTTCTTATTCCTGCGTACCCGCTCCGCTCACGGCATTTAAGGCGATCAGGAAGTTGGAACCGGGCCACTGGCTGAGATGGAAAGATGGGTCGATCGAGACCAATCGCTACTGGCTTCCCAACTTCTCCAAAAAGATCAAGATCTCGGAAACCGAGGCGATCGAGGAAACGACCCGGCTGCTTCGCGAATCGACCAGACTGCGAATGATATCCGAGGTGCCGCTGGGAGCTTTCCTCTCCGGCGGGGTAGATTCGTCGGTGATAGTGGCTCTGATGGCCCAGGAATCGTCGACACCGGTCAAAACCTTTTCGATCGGCTTTGAGGAAGAAGATTTCAGCGAGCTGAAATACGCCCGAATGGTCGCGGAACACGTCGGTGCGGAGTACAACGAGTTTGTCGTCAAACCGAACGCATTGGAGATCCTGCCGACACTCGTCGAACACTACGGCGAGCCGTACGCCGATTCGTCCGCGATCCCGACCTATTACGTCGCCCACGAAACCCGTAAGCACGTCACGGTCGCACTCAACGGCGACGGAGGCGATGAATCGTTCGGCGGGTATGAACGTTACGCCGCGATGCGTATCGCCGAAAAGTATCATCGCATTCCGGCGATGCTTCGAAAGGCTTTCGTTGAATTCCCGGTGAGCCTTGTTCCGACGTCCGAACTGAAACGCAGCCGCTTTCGCGACGGCAAGCGTTTTCTCGCTGCGGCGTCGCTTCCTCCGGTCGAGCGTTATTTTAGGTGGAGTTCGGCGTTCGACAGGGAATCGAAGAAGGATCTGTACACTCGAGACTTCCGTCACGAGATCGATACGACAGACGCGTCGCGTTTCCTAGAACAATGGTTTTCGACCGCGAACGGCTCTGGCATCGTCGACACGACGATGCTGGTCGATCAAATGACCTATCTGCCGAACGACCTTCTCGTTAAAGTGGACATTGCTTCGATGGCCAATTCGCTCGAGGCCCGCTCCCCGTTTCTCGACCATAAAGTTATCGAGTTCGCGGCAAGTTTGCCCGAAAGTTTGAAGCTGAGCGGAATGGAAACCAAGCCCTTCCTGAAAAAGATCGCCGCCGCGCTGGTCCCTAAAGAAGCGATCTACCGCCGCAAAATGGGGTTCGGCGTGCCTGTGGGCAAATGGTTCCGAGGCGAGATGAAAGATTTCGTCCGAGAGGTTCTGCTTTCCGAACGCTCCCGCAATCGCGGAGTGATCAGACCCGAAATGCTTCAGCGTTACGTTGACGAGCACACATCGGGCTCGCGAGACCACGCATTTAAAATTTGGGCTTTGCTGATGCTCGAGCTTTGGTATCAAAGGTTTATCGACTAACGGTTTATGAAAGGCGTAATTCTTGCGGGCGGCCTTGGCACGCGCCTCCACCCGCTCACTAAGATAACGAACAAACATCTTCTGCCCGTGCACAACGAGCCGATGATCTATTACCCGATCAAGACGCTTATAAACGCGGGTATCGAAGATATTATGATCGTCACCGGCGGTAATTCAGCCGGTGATTTTCTGAGACTGTTGGGTAACGGCAAAGACTTTGGACTGAAGCATCTCAACTACACTTATCAGGAAGGCGAGGGCGGCATCGCCGACGCTCTCAGCCTGGTCGAGCATTTCGCGGATGACGGAGCGATCTGCGTGGTCTTGGGAGACAACATAATTGAACGTAACATAAGAATCGCCGCCGACGAATATCGCGTTCAGGGCGGCGGAGCCAAGATCTTGCTGAAAAAGGTGCCTGATCCGCAGCGTTTTGGCGTTCCCGAACTCGACGGCGTTAAAGTACTCAAGATCGACGAAAAGCCCTCCGAGCCGAAGTCTGACATGGCCGTCATCGGCATATATTTTTACGATCAAACGGTTTTCGACGTTATCCGAACTCTTGTCCCATCCGGCCGAGGTGAACTCGAGATCACGGATGTGAATAATCATTACATACGCCGCGGTGAAATGACCTGGAACGAATTAGATGGGTGGTGGACCGACGCCGGGACCTTCGAAAGTCTGCTCAGAGCCTCCAACATGGTCGCGGAATCGGGGGCGAACAATATATGACACAAACCGAGCAGCAGACGCTTTTCATCGATGGCGAGATAAAAGACGTTCTCGTTTACCCGCTCAGAAGGTATTTCGACGATCGAGGGTGGCTGGCCGAGCTTTTCCGGCATGACGATCTTTCGGAAGAATTCTACCCTGCGATGTCTTACATCTCGTTTACCAAGCCCGGAGTGCAACGCGGGCCGCACGAGCACGTCGACCAGGCTGACCTATTTTGTTTCATCGGCCCGTCGACTTTTAACATAAGATTATGGGACAACCGCCCGGATTCGGCCACATACCGGCATATGATCTCCCTCTTCGTCGGCGAAGAAAACCCACAGGCCGTAGTGGTGCCGAAAGGGGTTGTCCACGGTTACAGAAATGTTGGCGAGACCGATGGCATGGTGATCAACTGCCCTAATCGACTTTACATGGGTGAAGGCAAACGCGAACCGATCGACGAGATCCGCCACGAAGATGATCCGGAAACGATCTACCGCATGGACGGCTGATCTCCACCCGCCCCCGTTATATCAGTGAAGATCCTCAGAATCATTGCCAGGCTGAACGTCGGCGGCCCAACGCGTCATGTTGTGTGGCTGACCGAGGCCTTGCGCGATGGCGGCTTCGAATCAAAACTGATCGCGGGGACAGTGCCCGCCGGTGAGGAGGACATGGCATATTTCGCCGCGGAACACGGCGTCGAGCCTACATATCTCAAAGAGATGAGCCGCGAACTTTCTCCCCGCGACATAGTCTCCTTGTTCAAGCTGCTTAGAATGATTCGAGCAGAACGGCCAGACATTATACACACACACACCGCCAAAGCCGGGACGGTCGGCCGGGTCGCCGGATTGATCTACAAATGGTTTACGCCCGGCACGGTTTTCGGCCGGCCGCGACGCGTAAGGTTGGTCCACACCTTTCACGGTCACGTCTTCCACAGCTATTACGGCAAGGCGAAAACTCGTGTCTTCATATTGATCGAAAAAGCGCTCGCCCGCTTCGCGACTGACAAGATAATCGTGATCACCCCGCAACAGCTCAACGAGATCCACGACAAGGTCGGTGTCGGGCGGGCAGGCCAATTCGAAGTGATCCCTCTAGGCATCGACCTTTCTCGATTAGAACGTGACGAACAAGCCCGAACCGACTTTCGGAGCGAACTAAATATACCCGACGACACATTCCTGATCGGTTTCGTCGGCAGGTTGACGGAGATCAAAAATATCCCGATGCTCCTCCGCGCCATGAGATCCTTTGTGAATCTACCTGGTGCTCCGGAAGGGAAACTGGTGATCGTCGGAGACGGCCACTTGCGTGGCGATCTCGAACGCATGTGCACGGAGCTCGCAATTTCGGATCATGTAGTTTTTGTCGGCCACCGCGAAGACCTCGGCCGTATATACTCCGGCCTGGACGTCGTCGCTCTGACGTCGCTAAACGAGGGTACGCCTTTATCCGTCATCGAAGCGATGGCGGCCCGCGTGGTGGTGACCGCGACGTCGGTCGGCGGCGTGCCGGATCTGCTTGGTGAAAAGGCCGAGGACATCGACGAATTCATTCTTTGCGAACGAGGTGTTTCGGTCCCGTCGAACGACGAGGCGGCCTTTGCGAACGGCTTGCTTTATTTAGCGAAAAATGAAAAATTACGATTTGATCTAGCCGAGAAAAGCCATCAATTTGTGGTGGACAACTATGGGAAGGAGCGTCTGATCTCCGACATCAGATCACTCTATACCCGCATACTTGAGGACTGAAATCAAAAGGATCCGGGAACCCGTAAAACATCGGCCGAATCGTTAAGGCGACCAGCCGTTTGTTGAAAAGATGCTTCAGATTTTCGCGCAACCAATATTCGCCGGCGCGGTCGGTATAATCCTTGCAGTTTTGCTGACCTATGCGGTGCGTGCCTTTGCCCATCGCTTCGGCCAGGTAGCAAGACCGAAGAGCGACCGATGGCACAAACGCCCCACGGCCATGCTCGGCGGCGTGGGTATATTTCTCGCAACGCTCGCGGGTTATTTGATCTTTGTTCCGAAATCGCCCCAATCGCTTGTCATTATCGGAGCCAGTTCTTGGCTCTTCTTAGTCGGCCTGGTCGACGATCTCCTGAACATTAAGCCTTATCAGAAGCTGTTCGGCCAGTTGATCGGGGCTATCTTCGTGGTCGGTTTCGGATTGACACTTCCGATCACCGGGAATGGGTTGATCGACATCTGGATCACGGTTTTCTGGATAGTCGGTATCACCAACGCGATCAATCTGCTCGACAATATGGACGGGCTCGCGGCGGGCATAACGGCCATCGCCGCGTCGTCGCTTGCCTTCGGACTGTCGAGCAACGGACAGAGCGGCGAATTGCTTTTGGTTTCCGTTTTCATCGGTGCCCTCGTCGGCTTCCTGGTTTACAACTTCAACCCCGCGTCGATCTTCATGGGTGATTGTGGTTCCATGTTTATCGGATTCCTGCTTTCCGCCTCGGTGCTGTTAAGCGAATCGGGCGGACGGTCGCGCGGGATCTTCACGATCCTCGCGGTCCCGGTGCTGATTTTATTCGTTCCTATATTCGATACCACATTCGTCACCGTTTTGCGGAAAATTTGGGGCCGCAAGGCTTCCCAGGGCGGGCGGGATCACACTTCGCACCGGCTCGTCGCCCTCGGCCTTTCGGAAAGATCCGCCGTGCTGATGCTTTACGGTTTCGCGTGCATCGCCGGCGGGCTTTCGGTCGCCGTCGCGCAGCTTCCTTTAACGAGAAGCTTCGCGTTGATCGGCCTGTTCACCGCCGCCCTCACGATCATCGGCGTCTATCTATCCAAGGTAAAGGTTTACGATGAAAGCGAAGAGGATCTGGCGGTTAACAACAACGCCGTCTTCGCGTTCCTCCTAAACGTCTCGCACAAGCGGCGCATCTTCGAGGTGATCCTGGACGTGTTCTTGATCACCGTCTGTTATTACGGCTCCTACGTCTTTCTTTTCGGTTCGTTTGAAACCAGCGGGAATTGGGACCTATTCCTGACCACGCTGCCCCTGCTGGTTGTCATTAAACTTTTCGCCTTTTTCTTCGTGGGCGTTTACCGGGGCCTCTGGCGCTACACGACGATTGGCGATTTCGTGACTTACGGCAAAGGCGTGGCGATCGGTTCGGTGCTCAGCATAGTTGCGATCCTGCTGCTCTATCGTTTTCAGAATTTTTCGCGTTCCGTCTTTGCCCTGGATGCGATCCTGCTGCTCGTCGCGATAGCGGGAAGCAGAATGGCGTTCCGGCTTATCCGCGAAATCATCCCGCTTCCTCACCAGAACATCGGCCGCCGCGTGCTTATTTATGGTGCGGGTGACGGCGGAGAGATGCTGCTTCGCGAGCTGCGAAAGAATCCCGAATGGAATTACAGTCCCGTCGCGTTCGTCGATGACGATCCGCTTAAGAAGGATAAGCTTATCAACGGGCTGAAAGTCTTCGATGCCAACGGGTCGCTCGCTGGCGTATGCCGCGACCAGGAGATCCAGGAGATACTGATCTCATCGAAAAAAGTAAAGCCCGAAACGGTCCGCCGCATCCGCGAGGTGTGCCGCGACATCGACGTTCGCTTGATGCGGGCTGAGATCAAGATCGAGCCCGTAGATTTTGAGTAGTGATGGATAGCCCTTGGCGGATAAATGACTGTTTCCCAAATCAAACTACCGACGGCATTTCGCCATCCTATCTCGATCGCGGCCCTGGCGTTGTATATTGTCGGTTGTTTAATCGTGGCCGTGTGGGGGTTCGCCAACACGATCGCGAGAAACTCTGATGGCAAGGATACTTCCGAGATAGCCGCCACATTGGCGCCAAACGATCCCGAGGCGCGTTACCGTTATGCCATCGCCCTTGAAAAAACCTTCGAAATGACGGACATCGCCCGGTCGCTTCACGAATATGAAGAGGCTGTCGCCCTAGCACCTCATAATTTCGTATATTGGCTCGCACTCGGGAGGGCCCGCGAGCGCGACGGGGACCGCCCAGGCGCGGAAACCGCGTATCGGCAGGCCCTCAGTCTCGCCCCTAACTACGCCCGGGCGAAATGGGCGCTCGGCAACAATCTGCTGCGTCAGGGTAAGACGGACGAGGGCATCGAACTAATTCGCGGTGCCGTCGATCAGGAAAGTACCTTCGCTGCACCGGCCGTGACCGCGGCAATGCAGGTGTTTGACGGGGATATCGCGCGCGTGCTCGACGCACTAGGCTCGAGTTCGGCAAGCACGTCCGAACTCGCCAAGTGGCTCGCAACCGAAGGCCGCTCCGATGAGGCACTTGCCGCGTGGCTGCGGATCGACGCGAACACCAGGCGTAATTCCTTGCGCAATGCGGGTCTCGCTCTTCATGGCAAATTCGTCGAAGCAAAGCGTTTCCGTGATGCCGCAAAAGTGGCTTCTTCGATCACCGAAAACGATCCCGCCGCTGCCCAAACGGGCGTAATCTACAACGGCGGATTTGAAAGCGGTGTTTCGCTGCAAAACAAGGACATTTTCGATTGGCAGATCGGAAAATCCTATCCGCTCTTCGGCCTGTCGGACAGCCATCCAAAGGAAGGGAAATATAGCTTGCTTGTGAGATTCAACACACCCGCTAAACTGGATTTCGAGGGCGTGAGCCGTACGGTCGCGGTCGAGCCGGGTATGAACTATACGCTGTCCGTGAGTTACAAGAGCGAGG
>Ga0307413_10000784_pt1 | contig 11026 bp, 10 predicted proteins | sample DK1Ometagenome_3_FD_203714 | JGI IMG/M metagenome (GOLD analysis project Ga0307413, IMG submission 203714) | Maize rhizosphere microbial communities from greenhouse at UC Davis, California, United States - DK15-O-2 | ecosystem: Host-associated > Plants > Roots > Rhizosphere > Soil | place: USA... | reverse complement strand
GACCAGCCGGAGGGCGTGTACCATGCGTAGGGACGGGGCACGAGGTGGGAGGGACGAGGTAACGACCTTGACGCACGCGCCTCGTGCCTCTGACCTCGTGCCCCGTCCCTCCCGCGAGGAGCCATAGAGGAGCCATAATGGCCAAGGGATTCTTCACCGACACCACCGTCTGCATCGGCTGCAAGGCGTGCCAGGTGGCCTGCCACGAGTGGAACGAGCTCCCGGCGCGCGAGGGCGGCGCCACGGAGCTCACCGGCAACTCGTACGACAACACCGGCCACCTGAACGCCCTCGACTGGCGCCACGTGCGCTTCATCGAGCAGCTCCCCGTGAGCCGCGAGATGAACGGCTTCCTCGGCGAGTCGCGCTGGCTCATGATGTCGGACGTCTGCAAGCACTGCGTGCGCGCCGGCTGCCTCGAGGTGTGCCCCACCGGCGCCATCATCCGCACCGAGTTCGACAGCGTCTACATCCAGCAGGACGTCTGCAACGGCTGCCGCGCCTGCATCAGCGCCTGCCCGTTCGGCGTCGTGGACGTGGGCGAGGACGGCAAGGCGCACAAGTGCACGCTCTGCTACGACCGCCTGCAGCACGGCCTCGAGCCCGCCTGCGCGAAGGCGTGCCCCACGGACTCGATCCGCTTCGGCGACGTGGACGACCTGATGGTGCTCGCCGAGCGCCGCGCCGCCCAGCTCACCGCCGCCGGCACGCCGGCCTACGTGTACGGCAAGGAGGAGATCGTCGGCGGGCTGAACTGCTTCTTCCTGCTCGTGGACGAGCCCGAGGTGTACGGGCTGCCGTCGAAGCCGGAGCTCCCCTCCAAGAACGTCGCCGAGGGGTTCGTGGGGAGCGCGGCGGCGGCCGCCGCCGTCGCGATCACGGGGCTGCTGAGCTTCCGCAAGGAGCGCATGGACGCGATGCACGGGGACCTGGAGGAGGAGGAGCGACCGAGGACGACCGACCGTGACTGACTTCCTGCTGCAGCTCGCCACGAACCCGCAGTCCGGCTACGGCCTCCCCCCGCACTGGGGGTGGTACATCGTGCTCTACTTCTTCCTCGGCGGCCTCGCCGCCGGCTGCTACGCGATCGCCACCCTGCTCGACATCCTCGGCGACCGGCGCGACCGCGACGCGGTGCGCCTCGGCTACCTGCTCGCCTTCCCGCTCGTCGTCGTCTGCGGCGTGCTGCTCATCCTCGACCTCGGCAAGCCGCTCCGCTTCTGGCACATGCTCGTGCAGTCCGAGAACGTCCCGGAGCTGCTCCTCAAGCCCTGGTCGCCCATCTCGATCGGCACCTGGCTCGTCTCGACGTTCGGGCTCTTCTCCTTCGTCTCCTTCGTCGGCGCGCTCATCGAGACCGAGCGGCTGCGCTGGGACGTGGCGCGGCGCGTGGACCGGCGCGTGCGCGACCTGCCGCGCCCGCTCATCCTGCTCTGGGAGGTGCTCGGCGTCGTCTCCGGCTTCTCGCTCGGCGGCTACACCGGCGTGCTCGTCACCGGCACCAGCATCCCGGTCTGGCACAACGCCTGGCTCATGGGCGCGCTCTTCCTCCTCTCCGCCGCGTCCACGTCGTACGCGCTGCTGATGCTCCTGCTCATGCGCCACGGCCGCGCGCACCACGACTCGACGGTGAGCAAGCTGGCCCGCGGCGACCGCTCGGCGATCGTCATGGAGATCGCCGTGCTCGCGACGATGCTCCTCCTGCTCGGCGCCCTGGCGCGCCCGCTCATCGCCGGCGGCTTCGGCGTGATCTTCTGGCTCGGCGTCGTGATCGTCGGGCTGCTCGCGCCGCTCGTGCTGCACGGCGTGCCCTGGGGGCGGATGACCGCCGAGCGGCGCGCGATGCTCGCCGCCGCCTGCGTGCTCGTGGGCGGCCTCTGCCTCCGCTTCGTGATCGTGATGGCGCCACAGTATCCGGCGGTGCACCCATGGGCGCTGTGATGCGAGGGAAGAGGGAAGAGGGAAGAGGCACGAGGTGCCTGCCACGGCGGCTGCACGTCCTCGTCCCTCTCTCGTCGTGCCTCGTGCCTCTGCTTCTCTCCTGCTCTCCCGAATCGCGGCGCGTGCGCGACGGCGGCGCGGGGGCAGACCCGAACAACAAGGTGCTGGTCGCCGCGCCCCCCGTGAATCCCGGCCCGGCCGACACGACGCTCTGGCCCGGCCGCGCGCCCACGCCCGTGGAGCGGTTCGCGGCGGGGAAGATGGCGCCGCCGGTGGCCGTCACGCCCGCGCGCGTGCCGCAGCCCGGCGCCGAGCAGCCCGTCACCTCGCGCACGCCCGCGACGCGCGCCGAGCAGCGCACCTTCGACCGCGGCACCGCGGCCGACCCGCGGCGCCAGACGGGCGGTGGCACCGACTCCGCGCGCGCCCGCCCGCCGCGCGAGTAGCGGGTGACCGCCCCGTCGCGCCCCGCGACGCCTCCGCCCTCGCGCCTGGACGCGGCGGTGCGCCGGCACGAGGCGCTCGCCCCCGCGGCCGCGTCGCTCCGGGCGCTCCTCGGCGCCATGCACGCGGTGCCGGTGGCGCTCCCCGACGGCGTCCCGAACGTGGACGCCGCCGCCGCGCGGCTGCACGCCGGCGTCCCCGCGCTCACGGGCGAGCCGCTGCTCGACGGCGAGCGGCTGGTGGCGAGCGTCGCCGCCCTCGCCCGCGCGCTCGCGCAGGGTGGGGACGCGGCGGGCGCCGGGTCCGGCGACGCGCTGCTCGCGATCGCGCAGGCGATGCGCCCCCTGGGCCCGTCGCCCGAAGGCGGGGCGCTCGCCGAGGCGGCGCTCGCCGGCGCGTGGGACGAGGTGGTGGGCGCGGCGCGGCGGCTGGGCGTCGACGAGTTCGCGCTCGTCACCGCGCTCGACTACGCCGTGCGCCCGGCGCTGCGCGCGGGGGCGGCGCGCGCGGCGCCGCTGCTCGCGCAGGGCGCGTGGGCGCGCGGGAGCTGCCCCGCGTGCGGCGCGCCGCCGCTCGTCGCCGAGCTGCGCGGGGAGGAGGGGCGCACCCTCCGCTGCGGGCGCTGCGCGACCGGGTGGGCCTTCGCGCGCCTCCAGTGCCCTGGGTGCGGCGAGCGCGACCACCGCCGCCTGCTCGCGCTGCACGCCGAGGGCGAGGGCGACCACCGCCGCGCCGACTGCTGCGAGAGCTGCGGGCTGTACGTGAAGGCGGTGGCGGTGCTCGACCCGCTCGGCGCCGACGCCGTGATCGAGGAGGACCTGGCGACGGCGGAGCTGGACTTCGCGGCGGTGGAGCGGGGGTACCACCGGTGAGAAGCGAGGGCGAGGGACGGGGCACGACGTCGGAGGCACGAGGTGCCCGCCACGGCGTGGGCAGCTCCGCGTGCCTCCCCCCTCGTGCCCCGTCCCTCCGCTACCCGGTCACGCCACGCTGATGCGCCGGTACCTCGCGTTCACCAGCTCGTACAGGGCGTAGGCGATGAGCCCGAGCGCCACGATGCCGAGCAGCCACGGCCCGTACCCCTGCCGCTCGAGCGTCGCCAGCGCCTCGCCCAGCCCGCCCGCCTCGCTCGCATCGCGCTCCATGCCGGCGCGAACCAAGAACCAGCCGATGATGGTGAACACCACGCCGCGCGCCCCGATGCCGAAGCGCGAGAGCCGCACCACCCACGTCGAGGCCTCCGGCGTCAGCGGGCTGAGGTCGAGCTGCTTGCTCAGCTTGGCGGCGTACGCGCGGTAGAGCTGGTAGATGCCGTACGCGATCACGCCCGCGCCGGCGAGCAGGACGAGCGTGCGCCCCATGGGCATGGTGAGCAGCCGCGCGGTCCAGTGCTGGGTGCCCTGGCCGCCGCTGCTCCCGGCGCCCATCACGAGCCGCAACGCCTCGACGCCGAGCGCCGCGTAGGCCAGCGCCCGCACGGCCATCCCGACGCGCAGGGCGATCCCCTTCGCCTCGCTCCCCTTGCGCTCGGCGTCGGTGACGGCGGAGATCAGCCGCCAGACGGCGTAGCCGAACAGGCCCGCGGCGATGATCGCCATCAGCGTCCGCCCCATCGGCTGCGCCATGATGGTGCGCAGCGCGCCGCGCTGGTCGGTGGTCTGACCGCCCGCGCCGAAGGCCGCCTGGGCGGCCAGCAGGCCGACGGTGAAGTAGACGACCGCCTTGGCCGCGTAGCCGACGCGCGCCAGCCGCTCGATCCAGGGCGCGGCCTCGTGCGCCGCGCCCACCGCCCCGGCTACCGCCCGTTCTGGTCCTGCCGACATGGTGTTCATGGCCGCTCCCGCGTGTGTGGACCGCGAGATAATGGAAGGATCGCGCCACGCGCTCCGACCGGGTCCGCTTCCTCCTTTTGCGACAGCGCCGCGTCCGCCGGCGGGGACACGGCGCGGCGCGCCGGCCGGCCGCGCCGCGCCAACCAGTTGCGGCGCAGCGCGTTGCGTGGCGCCGGCGGGCTGGTGCGCGCGTTGCCCCCGCGTGGGGACCGTCGCAGCCCGCACCCCCCACGCCCCGGAGCCCTCGATGACGCCCGCCACGCCGGTCTCGCCCCCGCGCCCCCGCCCCGCGCGCCTCCTGCTCACGCTCGCCCTGCTCGCCGCCACGGCCGCGCCGCTCGCCGCCCAGGGGCGCCGCACCGCGCCCACCCTCTCGCTCGAGGGCGGCGGCGTCTACGCCGCCTACCGCGGCGGCGACTTCCGCGTGATCAACGACGGCCCCGGCTTCGACGTGCAGGCCAACCTCGGCGTCGGCATGCTCTCCATCGGCGGCGGCTACCTGCGCACCTCGCACGACGTCGCCGGGAGCGACGAGGACGCGGTGCTGAGCGGCGTCTTCGTCGAGCCGCGGCTCGCCCTCCCGATCGGCTACGGCAACTTCACCCCCTACCTGCTCGGCCGCATCACGCGCCTGGAGAGCTCGATCGAGGGGCGCGAGGCCACCGGCACCGCCTTCGGCGGCGGCCTCGGACTCCTGGTGTGGGTCGCGCCCGGCGCGCAGCTCAACGGCTCCGCCGCCTACTCCGCCACCCGCCTCACCGCGGACGGCGGCGCCCGCACCACCGGCAACGGGCTCACCCTGCGCCTCGGCATCTCCCTCGGCGGCACCGGGTGGGGGCGCGACGAGTACGCGCCCTGAGCCGGGCGCCGGCCAGCGCCGGGCGGCGGTGAGCTGCCCGGCCGCCCGCGCCCGTTAGCGTCAGGCTGGTTGCGCGGCGCCGTCGGGACGCGTCTGGGGGAAGGCGCCCGCACGGCGCGGCGCCGCCCCCCACGACCGGCCCCCGATGCTCACCCAGTCCGCTCGCGCGTCCGCCGCGGTCGCGCGTCCCGCGCCATTCCTCTGGTGCAGCGACTGCCGCACCCCGCTGCGCACCAACTACTACGCGCTCAACGAGCGCCCGGTGTGCGGGAAGTGCAAGCCGGGCTACGCGGCGCGCGTCGCGCGCGGCACCGGACGCCGCGCCTTCGGGCGCGCCACGCTCTACGGCCTCGGCGCGGCGCTCGCCGGCGCGGCGCTCATCGCCACCGTCGTCATGACCATCGGCTTCGGCCGCCTGATCTGCGCGCTCGCCATCGGCTACGTGGTCGCCCGTGCGGTGAACCGCGCGACCGGCGACTACTACGGGCGGCGCTACCAGTGGCTCGCCGTCGCGCTCACCTACTTCTCCGTCGGCCTCGGGTCGCTGGGGCCGGTGCTCGTCGCCTACGCCAAGCTCGACGACGCCGTGGACGGCGCCGCGCGCGGCGCGCAGGTGACGCTCGAGGGCGCGCGCGGCGCGGACCCGACGGCGCAGGCCGCCCCCGCCCCCCCGCCGGCGCAGCGCGACTACGACCCCGACGGCTCCTCCACGCGGTACGCGTCGCGGCTGGCGTACGGCGACGCCGCGTCGCGTCTCGGCGGCTGGGTTCTGCTCCTCGTGCTGCTCCCGCTGCTGACCGCCTTCACCTACGGGCTGTACGGCGGGGTGATCGGCCTGATGGCCTTCATCTACGCCATGCGCAAGGCGTGGGACATCACCGGGCTGGGGGTGACCTACGCGATCAGCGGCCCGCACCGCGTGGGCGAGGGCCCGATCGCGCTCGCCGGCTAGCGCCGCCGGCGCGCGGCGCGCGGGCTAGAGCCTGTTCAAGAGCGAGTCCCTCAGGCCTTGCGGTCCCTGCCGCGTTCTCTCGTCCCGGGCGCGCCTCAGACCACACGGCACCGTACGGCCGTGGGCGCCGCGCCGTCCGCCAGCGCGGCGCCGCTCACACGACTTGAAAGTTCGACATCATGCCCTGGTCCTCGTGCGCCAGCTGGTGGCAGTGGATGAGGTAGAGGCCGCGCCGGTCGAAGCGGACGAGCACGTCGACGGTCTCGGAGTCCCCCAGCAGGACCGTGTCCTTCCACCCACGCTCCCACGGGAAGACCTGCCCTCGGCCGCCCGTGCGCGACTGCACCTGGAACGAGGCGCCGTGCACGTGCACCGGGTGCGGGGCGTTGCCGTTCGTCCGGAAGCGCCACCGCTCGACCGTCCCGAGGGGGACCTGGAAGTCGATCCGGTTGATGTCGTAGAGCCGGCCGTTGATGCGCGTCATGCCGTCGAAGCTGAACGTGCGCGTCGGCGCGGCGGGCCCGGACAGCGGCGTGATGGAGGACAGTGGCCCCACCGGGATCGCAGCGCTCGTGACGACCGCGCCGGTGCCGCGGAACTCGACCAGGTCCCACCCGGCGCCGACGTCGCGGAGCATCACGCTCGCGTTCTGGCCGAGCGCGCGGAAGTCGACCAGCAGGTCGAGACGCTCGGCCGGCGCGAGGGTGATCTGCGTGACCGACGTGGGCGCGGCGAGCAGCCCGCCGTCGTTGCCGATGAGCGTGAACGGCGCCCCGCTGCCGAGCGCGAGCCGCAGCACGCGCGCGTTGCAGCCGTTGAGCACGCGGAAGCGGTAGACGGCCTTGTTGACGGCGAGGAACGCGTTGCGCGTGCCGTTGACCAGCGGGTCGGTGCCGATGAACCCCGACGACTTCGACCCGAACTTGAGGTTCCCGGCCGAGTCGAAGCTCGCGTCGCGGATGATCAGCGGGACCTCGTAGGCCCCGGCGGGGAGGTTCAGCGCCGCCTCCTCGGCGTCCCGCAGGATGAAGGCGCCGGCGAGCCCGTAGTACACCTGCTCCCCCGTGTGCATGTGCGGGTGTGGGTGGTACCAGTTCAGGCAAGCGCGCTGCGCGACCGTGAAGTCGTACGCGTAGCTGCCACCCGGCGGCACCGCCTGGCGGGGGTGCCCGTCGTCCGCGTAGTCCACGATCATACCGTGCCAGTGGGTGATCGAGTGCTGCGACAGCCCGTTCGTGAGCTGGATGGTCGCCCGTCCACCCGTGTTGGCGACGATCGTGGGGCCGGGGAACTGGTTGTTGTACATCCAGGCGGTCGAGCGCTGTCCGCCGCCCAGGTCCGCCGTGCCCGGCGCCGCGGTGAGCGTGAGGCCGCTCGGCGACACGACGCTCGGGATGCGCAGCGGGTTGCGCGTGGAGGTCGCCCTCGCCAGGCGCGGGGCGTCGGCGGGAGAGACGAGATCGCGGCCGCAGGCGGCGAGCCACGCCGCGGAGAGCGACGCCGCGGTCAGGCCGACGAACTCGCGCCGGCCCAGTCCAGGTGAATCGAGGCGGGGCGACATAGCGACCTCCCGAGTCGGGGGTTGAGCCGCAGTGCGCCAAGAGCTACCTCGATCCGCGTCCCATGCCCGAGCTTCAGTGGGTGAACCGCGGCTGGCGGGTGCGGGCAGATCCATCTGCTGCCCCACGATAGGCGCGGCGGCATCGGCCGCCATCGGGGGACCCCGGATTCTCGTCCCCATGTTTCCCGTCGCCAGCGTCAGGGATCTCCGCACGAGTCGGGGGTCGCCGGCAGGAGCGCGACGGGTCGGTCGCGGCCGACCGGCCATGCGACGTGGCCGGCTGCACACCCCCTGGTGCGCGGCGAGACGCCACGTGCTCGCGACCGCTGGTTCCGAAGCAGACTTTGGAAAGTGTGCGGAACGGTGCGAGTCCGGAGCGTTGCCGGGTGCCGCGGCGGTGCTGCCGTGGCGACGCTGAACCCGACATGCCACGTTAGCTTGGACCACTGGTTCACCGCGAGCGCGGTCTCACGCGTCCGATCCGCGGCTCCCGCGCTGCCGCGGGAGTCGGATGAGCGGGGGGCATGGAGGTCACCTCAGTTCGGTGAAGACGCTATGAGACGACTTGCGCTGACGTCGGCGAGCCTCCTCCTGCTTACCGCCTGCCGGGCCACCGCGGGCGTCGCCTCGGCCGGGTGGGAGCCCGCGACCGTCGCGGAGCTCTCGGCGGTCGCCGACAGCATTCTCGTCGCCGCGCGCGCGCGGGACGCCGTGCGCTTCACGGGGTACTTCGCACCGGGCGACGAGCTCACGTACGTGATCAACACGCGTACGCTGCGCTCGCACGCCGCGCTCTCGGCCGCCTTCCGTTCGCTGCTGGGAGCCCAGCGCGAGTTCGACGTGCGCTGGACGGACCGGCACGTCGCGGTCCTCGGCCCCGAGGCCGCCGTCTTCACCAGTGGCTTCCGGACTGCCGCACGAGATACGAGCGGGGTCGCGTGGGGCGCCCGCGGCGTCGTCACGTTCGTGGCGCGCCGGGGCGCGGCGGGCTGGCGGGTGGTGAACTGGCACACCTCGGAGGTCCCCACGCCCCCCTGAGGCCGTGCGGCGGTGTGCCGCTACGCGGCGGGCTGGGTCAGGCACCCGAGCATCAGCCGGCTCGTTGCGCCATGGATCATGGGAGAACTTCGCTCGTCGCCGGCAGCCGCTCGTCGTCCTTGCTCAGGCGACGCGCCTGCCCGAGCCGTCCCGGGTGCCCTGCGATGCAAGGCGACCGGGGCGCGACCGTGCGCTCGACCACCCGGTGGTGCGGTAGCACTTCGGCGGTAGCACTTCGAACGTGTGCCGGGGGCACTGCTCGTACCCGTAGCGCCACGACTGCCGCGCCGGGTGGCGCACCACGTCCAAGCGCCAGCCGCGCGTCTCGCGCAGGGCGGCGCCCGGGCTAGTCGTCAGCTGAGCGCCCCAGCGCCTGCTCCAGCCAGCGCCAGTAGTCGCCGGATCCAGTCACCTGCACGTCGTTGTGCCCGGCGCCGCGCACCACGAGCAGCTCGCCCGGCACGCGCGCCGCCGCGTGCACGGCGCGCCCCATGTGCAGCGGGATGATGAAGTCGCGCTCCCCGTGCGCCACGTGCACCGGCACGTCGAGCGCGCGCACGCGCGTCTCCGTGTCGTAGTGCACGCGCGAGATGACGCGCCAGAGCGCGACCACCGGCCCCGCGACGACGATGCGCGCCATCGCCCGCGCCGACGTCAGCGGCGCCTCGAGCAGGAGCGCGCGCGGGCGCGTCTCCGCCGCCAGCTCGGTGCCGATCGCGCTGCCGAGCGAGTGGCCGTAGATGGCCACCCGCGCGGGGTCGGCGCCGAGCGTGTCGCGGGCGAGCGCGTAGGCGGCGCGCGCGTCGAGCCGGCTCCCCTCGTAGGTGGGGGTGCCGGGCAGCCCGCCGTAGCCGCGGTACTCGGGGACGACGACCGCCAGCCCCGTGCGCCGCGCCACCGTGCGCGCCCAGCCGATCCAGTTCGTCGCCAGGTCCGCGTTGCCGTGGAACGCGAGCACCACGCCGCGCCGCGCCGGCGGCTCCGCCCCGCTTCCGTCGGCCGCCGCGCCGCCCGCGCCGCCGCGCACGGGCGGCGTCACCACGAAGGCGTACAGCTCCTGCCCGTCGGCGGCCCGGTAGCGCACCTGGCGCACGTGCTCCTCGGCGCCGTCCCAGGCGAGGAAGGCGCGCGGCGGCTGGAAGACGATCCGCTCCTGCCGCCACCAGACGAGCGCGACCAGGGCGGCGAAGCCCGCGACGGCGAGCGCGGCGACGGCGAGCGCGGTGATGAGCACGCGGCGGAGGAGGGACACGGGCGGCGTGTCGTGGGGCGGAGCGCAGGCGGCGCTCGGGTACCGCCTGGTGGCGACGCGAGGCAATTTAAGACCATGCGCATCCCCGTTGACACCTACCGGCTGGCGAACGGACTGTTCGTCACGCTTTCCGAGGACCACACCGCGCCCATCGTCGCGGTGAACCTCTGGTACCACGTCGGCAGCGCCAACGAGCGCGCCGGCCGCACCGGCTTCGCGCACCTCTTCGAGCACATGCTCTTCCAGGGCTCGGAGAACGTGGGCGCGAACGAGCACTTCGAGCTCGTGCAGCGCGCCGGCGGCACGCTCAACGGCTCCACCTGGCTCGAGCGCACGAACTACTTCGAGACGGTGCCGAGCAACCAGCTCGCCCTCGCCCTCTGGCTCGAGGCGGACCGCATGGGGCGCCTGCTGCCGGCGATGACGCAGCAGAAGCTGGACACGCAGCGCGACGTGGTGAAGAACGAGCGCCGCTGGAGCGTGGACAACCAGCCGTACGGCACCTGGTGGGAGCGGCTGCCGGCCCTCGCCTTCCCGCCGGAGCACCCGTTCCACCACTCGCTCATCGGGTCGATGGAGGACCTGAGCGCGGCGAGCCTCGACGACGTGGCCACCTTCTTCGCCACGTACTACACGCCGGACAACGCCGTGCTCACCATCGCCGGCGACTTCGACCCGGCGGAGGCGCGGCGCCTCGTGGAGCAGATGTTCGGCTCGATCCCGCGCGGCGACGGCTCGCGCCCGCCGCTGCCGGCGATGGACGTGCCCCCCGGCTTCGGCCGCCCGCTGCGCGAGGTGGTGCCCGACGACGTGATGCTCCCGCGCCTCTTCCTCGCCATGCGCTCGCCGGTGTTCGGCAGCGACGCGTACTACTCGGCGAGCGTGTGCGGCGCGATCCTCGGCATGCGCAAGGGGAGCCGCCTCCACCGCTCCCTCGTGCGCGAGCGGCAGGTGGCCAACGAGGCCAACGCCTTCACCTTCGACCTCGCCAAGGGGAGCGACCTGCTGGTGGTGGACGTGACCGCGCGGCCGGGCGTGGGCGCCGAGGCGCTCGAGCGCGAGGTGGCGCGCGAGCTGGACCTGCTCCACCGCGACGGCGTGACCGAGGACGAGGTGACGCGCGCCGTCGCCCTGATCGCCACGGACT
>Ga0307413_10000783_pt1 | contig 11028 bp, 7 predicted proteins | sample DK1Ometagenome_3_FD_203714 | JGI IMG/M metagenome (GOLD analysis project Ga0307413, IMG submission 203714) | Maize rhizosphere microbial communities from greenhouse at UC Davis, California, United States - DK15-O-2 | ecosystem: Host-associated > Plants > Roots > Rhizosphere > Soil | place: USA... | reverse complement strand
GCAAGGAGCATGCCATTGAATTTAAAATGCTACAAAATTTCTTTTTCGCTACATGGGTCAGCCAAGTTGACGGTGCCTCTCTAGGAAATATGCCCATACAATTTCTATGGAGTGCACGAATACGACAAGGTTTATTGGCCCTTGCAAAAAACACAAAACAAAAGAAATTAGCTACAAAAAAAACACTTCTCACCCCAATAGACAAAGTAGAATCAGTAGAAAAAACAGTATATTCAGCCCCTGACAACAATATAGATAGAACCCATATTGAGACCGAATCTATTGCTGAAACAATTATGGGCAATATAGATGATGCTAACAAATCAGAAATGCCTCTCAACCCTGAAACTATGACACAACTTAATAATAATGTCATTAATACAGAAGAAAACGAACACGTTGACACTCTCACACAAGCGCAGGGACAATTCCCTCCACAGCCTAACGTATGCTCTGAACAAGAACAAAAAACGATAAACAGAAAACAAGCACCGTATGATAAAATTTCAATTATAACTGGCATTAGTCTTGGCATGCTCACAGTTGCTGGTCTCGTCTATAGTATTATGCACTTTTATTGGTTTACAAGTAATTACCAAAGAGTACACTCCCCTCTATGATAGCCAGCTAATGCATTCATCATGTGTGTAGAACTAGTATGGTTTATCGTTGATATATTCTTATCTATTTTCGGAAAGTCGCAACGATCCTGAGCAATAAGATCTAATGGTACCTGCTTTAGCTTCACTGTAGTGACAACTGTATCCTGATTACAATATCTCATTAAATAGCTTATCGTGGCAGAATGCCCCTTTTTCACTGCTAAATCAAGCGCTCTATTCTTATTACTTGTCAGCGCATCAACATCGGAACCGCAACTTACTAAAAATTTCACAACATCTAAATGACCTCTACGGGAAGCATAATGCAAAGCAGTCCATTGTTTAGAATCTGCTGTTTTAATATCAATACAGGTACCATTATCTATTAAATATTCTGCAATAGATACATAACCCTTTTTTGCGGCACAATGTAATAAAAATTGCCCTTTTTTATTTCTAGCATTCTTCAAAAACCATAGTTCACGATCATGCAATAGCCCCTTCATCCCACCGATATCATTCTTGCTGAGAAGAGCAAAAAGCTTTTTTTCTTTTTCTATTCTTTGCATTAAACATGTCACCACCCCAAAATGTTTTTTTAATCGCGCAAAATCAAGAGCTGTGAAGCCTTTTATGGTTTTTGCATATATATCACATCCATATGAACCCAAGCACTCTACAATCTCCACATATCCATTATATGCTGCCGCATGCAGTGCTGTCTCTTTGAAGCGATTACTCGATGCAACATCTACTCCATTATGAATCAATAATTGAACCATATTGTCATGACCCTTCGCCGCTGCAAAAAAGAGAGGTGTATTCTCGTTAGAAGTTTTAGCATTTATATCTGCGCCACTATCCAGTAATAATTGAACCATCTTGCGGTAACCCTTTTTTGCCACAACATGCAAGGCCGTAAAACCATGGTCAACTTTAGCATCTACACACGCATCATACTGTATCAAATAAAGAGCTATTTCTATATAACCATTTTTTGCCGCAAGCGTTAGAAGAGTATCCCATTGGCTCCCTCTATAGTTAACATTGGCATCATATCGTATTAAAATTTTCACCGCATCTAAGCAATTATTTTCTACCGCTATCCATAAGGCCTGATTTTTATATCCATTGCTTCCCTGACCGACCATATTCATTAATATCAGAGTAAGAACATACAGATTTCTTTCTGTTACTGCCTCCCTTAAGTCCCCTGCATCATTTTTTAAATACAAGTTTTTATACTGGGTTATCGTAGGTCTAGGCGGGTACCCAAAAAAATCTAGAGCATTTCTCCGATGGGTCATATTTTCATCTGATTCGTAAAGTAATAAGTGCTTTACCATTGCGATATTTTTTTCATTAGTATAACGTCGAAACGCCCTGATATTGTCATTCATAGTAAATTGCTGACATATATGAGAATTATCTCGTAATACTTTCGCTACTCCAAAAGGGATGCTATCAAGTTTCTTTTGCAATCTTTTAATTGTTTCAGAAGTAATATTATACAGATCTATAGAAGGAAAATCTTTTCGAGCTCCTTGTTGATATATCTCATAAACAACCGTACATGTTCTTAAAAAAGAACTAATATCTGCAAGAGTTCTCATATGTGAAGTAATACAAGGGATAATGTCACGAAAAATATCCGTTTGCATATGAACACTATAAGCATGTTCCATAGAAGAAAGGTGTGAACAAAAAAATAAGAATTGAAAAATCGCTATCATTACTCTTGTATACATTGTATCACAATCTCAGCATTAGTGGCATTACATATCGCCTCAGTATAACACTAAATGTACTCCATCACTCTATCATTTTAAAAAAACCCAGCTCTTCTAAGGCCTTGCGCACCTCAAACATAGGCAGACCAATAATAGTAGAATAAGAACCATTTACTGTTTTTAGAAACTGACCGCCATATTCTTCTATTGCAATAGCACCAGCAACATCAAGAAATGGGATTTTATCAAGATAAGTATTTATTAATCTATCAGGTATATCAACAACAAAATATGCATACACAACATCAGTAATTCGCTCTTGAATTTCCCATGCTCCAGAACGCCATATCTTTTTATCAATACAAAACCCTGTCCACAACAAAGCGCCTTCGCGTGCAGATTTTATTTTTGCAATCGCATCATTGCGATCAACTGGCTTGCCATGAATAACTCCCACTTTATCATGATGCATAGTATCTGCTGTAAGAACAAAACAAACATCATTTTCAAACTGTCCAGAAGGCAATATAACATGATCCATTTTGTATAATGCTATATCAAGAACTAACCGAGGCAATGGTAATGACCAATCACATTCAGTCTCATTAGCATCTTGACTAACTATAGTAAACGGTATTTGTGCATCTGCCAATAACATACGGCGCGACTGTGACTTAGATCCTAGATATAAAATATACTTTGACATGCGAGTACTTTCTTACATAAAAAAAAGCTTATTACATACTTTTGTAATAAGCTTAATTTGGCTGGGGCGGAAGGATTCGAACCTCCGATCATAGGACCAAAACCTATTGCCTTACCACTTGGCCACGCCCCAAAGAATTTATATTGTTACTATACCTTTTTTTAAACTTTTTTTCACTACTCTTCGTCTATATCCATTGGCATAGAACCATGTTCCATAACAGTCTTATACACTGCTACTACTTTATCTTCTATCATTCGTCGAGTCTCTGGATTTAAAGGATGCACTACATCTCTAAATGTACCATCTTTACGCTTTCTTGATGGCATTGAGACAAATAATCCCTTCAATCCCTCAATAACCTTGAGGTCTCGAATAATAAATGCATTGTCAAAGACGATTGTAGCATATGCTTTCAACTTTTCACCATCTGTCACCGGAAATACTTTTACTTCCGTTATTTCCATTGCTGTAGTCCTCAGAGAGTTATCATTGTTTTGCTTCGTTTCTACTCGTACCTTAATGTATATTATACATCTTTTTTGTCAAATAAATCCTGCATATTTTATGCATTTTTTTAAAAATTATTTAATAAATCGCGCAACACGCAACTTTGCTGAGCGTGCGGAGGGATTTTGTGCTACCTCTTCCTTGGTCGGGATAACTACCTTTTTGGTAATGATCTCTAGCCGTCCTTCTTCTGCCCTTTCTCTAAAAAATTGTTTTACAACTCGGTCCTCTAAAGAATGAAATGATATACATAATAGAAGACCACCAGAATGCAATACCTGCATAGCCGATGATAAAAAACCTTGTATATTATTTAACTCATGATTTACATACATCCGTAATGCCTGGAATACCTTGGTTGCTGGATGAATTTTAAGGGCATTACCTCTTTTTTTAGGCATTATTTTTTCGATAATAAGCGCAAGCTGCCGTGTGGTTTTTATTTTTTTCTGTTGCCGTGCTGCAATAATTGCCTGTGCTATTTTTTTAGCATGCGCTTCTTGACCAAGCTGCCAAAAAATCTGAGATAATTTCTCTTCTGATGCTTTATTAACTATATCAGCAGCTGTGATCTGCTGATGAGCTGGTGACATACGCATATCAAGCAGGGAATCCCTCTGAAAGGAGAACCCTGCTCGTTCTTTTAGATGCATCTGTGACGTACCAAAATCAGCAAGAATCCCGTCCACCTTCGTAATACCAGCCTTTTTTAAGAGACGATACAACTGTGAAAAATTACCCCATATCACTTGTAGTCTATCACTATAGATGCTTTCAAGTTCAGGGGCATATGTTTCAATTGAAGTAGCATCCCAATCTAGAGCTACAACCTTACAATTTTGTTGATAATTCAGGATAGCCTTTGTATGCCCTCCTGACCCAAACGTTACATCACAATAGAGTCTATCCGGTTGTGGATTAAGATACTGTAATACCTCATTAACTAATACTGTTTTGTGATATATTATTGATTGTTGCTCTGTGTTGGTATTCATTAGGATACTTTATAGTCAAGAAACATTCTCTGTTTCAGTTTTTGTTAATCTATCTACTAAGTTACTCAGTCCTACTGCATGAGAGCCTTTTACTAAAATTGCTGGTTGCGCATCTAGTTCTTGCTCCACTCTTTCCATTGCCTCTTGCCAAGAAGTAACAATTTCAACCGGTAATCCTATTGGTGCAGTTTTTTTGACCCACGCAATCAGATCTCCCACGAGAATTACTTTATGCAAGGATGGTATTTTCTTCAAAAATCTCCCTACTTGCCTATGCCAGAAGGGACTATTAACTCCCAAGCCCAACATATCTCCTAATATAGCAATTTTTGGAGATTGTGTCTCTATCTGTTGAAATGCTAAGAGCGCTGCTTTCATACTCTCTGGGTTAGCATTGTAACAATCATTAATCAGAATGCCACTATTATTTAATAATGCCCGCTTTTCAAACCGACCGGCAACAATACATGGTTTTTGTATCGCTGCAACAATTACCTCATCAGGTATGCCTAACCAATGAGCTGCCGCTGTTGCAGCAAGCGTATTAAACACTGCTCCAACATGGGGGTTATCTAACGTAATCATGTACTTCTTTTTATATATTTTTAGTACAAAAGTAATAGTAGAATTTGATACCCGTACTTTACGAGCCTGAATCTGATTGGTTGTTTTTGACCCAAATTTTATAATGGGATGCTGATAAGATACCTGTGATAATATTGCTTGATCTCCATTGATAATACCAATACTATCCTCTGTTAAGTATTTAAATACATCCCGTTTTTCTAGCGCAATATCATTGAGTGATCCCAGTCCATCCATATGTTGATGTCCAATATTTGTAATCAGTGCCGTAGTTGGGCATAAAATGCGTGCTATCTCAATCATTTCACCGCGTCTACTAATACCAATTTCAAAAATCGCTAATTCATGCTCTGGCTTCATATGCAGCATATTAAGAGCAACACCAATCTTCGTATTCTGATTTTCATGAGAAACAAAATAGTTTTTTTCATGATAGAGCATTATACGAGAAAGAAATTCTTTAGTTGATGTTTTTCCAACAGAACCCGTAATTGCAACAACCGGATAACTAAACTGTGAACGCCAAGCGATAGCTAATTGTATAAATGATTCCAATGTATCATTTACTAGTACCACCATATGCTTACTGCTTAATTTGATAGCGTCTAAAACATTTTTTTTTGAATGCGCAATAATATACCCAACGGCACCTTTTTTATGTGCATCCTGTATAAAGTCATGCCCATCTGTCTGTCTACCTTGGAGCGCAACAAAAATATCTCCAGGACGTACTTCGCGTGAATCTATCGAAAATTGAACTACTTCTGGAAATGTTCCATTCACTATTGTATCTGTTGGTAAAACGTTCCGTATAAAATGTTCATCAAAAATCATATAGTCTCCTTTAAAACCAACTAATATTACTACGCCCTGCATATCTTGTGGTAAGTCTGTGCGGTTCGTGACACTAACATGTTCTTTTTTTGGATTGTTGTCAAGAACTATTAAAAAAAAATAAAAATACTATTAACGAATTACTTTTCTCATCTTCGCTCCATCCTGCGGCATAATAAGCCCTCGAGACTCGAGCATATCGATAATTCTTGCGGATCGATTATATCCAATTCTAAACTTTCTTTGTACAAGAGAGATTGAAACCTCATCAACTTCATGTAAAAAAATACATACTTCATGATACAATGGATCATCCTGTGATAGAGAATCAGATCCATGTGCGGTATGATGGAGAGTCAGATAAGAAACAACTCTTTGCGAACGAATGTGATTAACAACAGTATTAATCTCCTCGTCTGAGACATATGCACCGTGCACTCTTGTCAATTGTGAATGTGATGCATCTAAAAATAACATATCTCCACGCCCAAGAAGACGATCAGCACCCATAGTATCAAGAATAGTTCTTGAATCAATTCGAGATGCAACTCTAAACGATATTCGACTAGGAAAATTTGCTTTTATTAAGCCTGTAATCACATCTACAGAAGGTCGTTGTGTTGCAACAATAAGATGAATTCCTGCAGCACGCGCCATCTGGGTTATGCGAGTAATAAGATCTTCTATCTCTCTTCCTGCAGTGATCATAAGATCTGCAAGCTCATCAATAATGACCACAATCCAGGGTAACTGTGTATCATGAGCACCGTTATTATAATCAGCAATATTACGCGCACCATATTGTGCCATTTTTTCGTATCGTTGCTCCATCTCTTGCACTACCCACTTTAACACTGGGGCAGCGTTATGTGGAACTGTTACAATGGGAAACAGAAGATGTGCTATATCTGCATAAGAAGAAAATTCTAATCGTTTAGGATCTATTAATATCAGTCTTAATTCATCAGGATGTAGCTTACATAATAAGCTTATGAGAATAGCATTGAGTGCAACAGATTTTCCCGACCCTGTCGAACCTGCAATTAATAGATGGGGCATACGCGCTAAATCTACCACAACAGGCTCTCCAATGGTCCCTTTACCCAAAATTAATGGTAATGAACCTTTAAAGGATCGATAGACCTGACTTGTTACTAACTGTGAAAAAAGTACATCATTGCGCTTTACATTAGCAACCTCAAACCCCACAACAGCTTTCCCAGGAATTGGCGCAATAATACGAATGCTCAATGCTTGCAATGCCATAGCAAGATCATCTTCTAGTGCAATAATTTTACTTAATTTTGTATCTATATCAGGTTGATACTCAAAAAGGGTTACTACTGGTCCTTGTTTTATTGCAACCACTTCGCCTGATACGCCAAAGCGTTTTAATTTATCTTGTAAAATATGAGCTCGTTCACGTAATGTATCTTCAAGATCGCTCTCGTTATTTTTCTTTTTTTCATGAATAAAAATATCAAGTTTCGGTAATGCATATTCTGATTGCGAAATAGTATCATACGCTATTATATTACTCTCTTGAGTATCTCTTACCGATCCTGTATAGGCTGTCCGCACTGAATCACTCTCTCCATTTTCATCTATACATTTTTCTTCTAGCACAGCCTCTTTAGATTTCTGATCGTTCTGAAAAGAGAACGCGGCGTAGAGCGCTTGCGCTTCTTCATCTTCTGGAACAAGTAATCCCGTACCATCAAACGCTGAGCCATGTAACAATGATTGTACAAAATAGAACAGAACAAGAACTGGACGAACAAAGACTATATACAGCATCAATCGCATCGCATATATGCATCGGGATACAACACGATATTTTCGTAAGACATCTATCACAACGCCCATCGCACGCATCCCATAATGTACTATCGTGAGATGAGAGAATCGTAATGCTATAATAACACATATAAGCATACTCACGAGTAAAAAAAGCATACGCCCAACAGGATCAAAAAGATGTACTAAAATTGTAGCACTCTGCCTCCCAATAAATCCACCGGAATAGATACTCCAGTGCACATCAGAATCTAATACCGCACATACTATTGCACTTATAAACACAACACCTATAAGAGCACAATACCGTTCCCAATGTCCTGCCATGGTGCATCCACGTATCGCCATTCCAATACCGATGACACACGATAAGACCAACATCCACACCGCACCTCCTAGCATGTACCACAAAAAAGCTGCGCAGTGCGCTCCTAAAGCGCCACATATATTGTTCACTGATAACGCCTCTGTTGTAACATAGAAGCACGAAGGATCAGTAGGGCAATATGACCCTATTGAAAGAGTAATAAAAATAGTAATTGCTATCAGCGCTCCGATCATCAATACCATAAGAAATGTCTGCTTCTTTTTATTCATAAAGTCCTCTTTGCATACATATTTTCTTGTAACTACAAAGAAAATATGCCGATATAGACTACTATTTTAGAGCGTTTACTACCCGTAAAACTCCACCCACAGCATAATCGCTTTATATTTTCTCTTTACAATTCCGATTTGTCCATACTATATTATACGAAGATACAAAAAAATATGATAAAAGAGATAATAAAATCTAAAGAAAGGAGAGTAACTCAGAGAAAAATACTATATATGCATCTTATTTTACTGCATGTTTAGTGCATGTAAAAGAATTTTACAAGAATATCATTAGTGAGTAAAAGGAGTTGGGAATTATGAAACAATACTCAAAAAAATTGTTTTCAATAGCTATGCTTTGCGGCACAGCATCACTTATGGCAAGCCAGCCTGCAACGAATACAACACCATCAACAGATTCTGTTCTGCCATTTTTACAATTTCGTTCACAAGGTAGAAACAACGCTCGTAAATTAGTAGGAACAACGAACGCAATTGATCAATACGGCGCTGAGGGACACTACGGAACATTTTTTGCAACGTTAGAATATGATCGCTCGTTCAGACCATCACGTATTACAAAAGCGTTATTTGGTGATAGCCTCGTTGAAACACCTCAGACAACAACCACAACAACAACGACTACTACAAATACCAATAATAGTTGCAAAAAAAAATGTAATAATAATCAATCAATAGTTATTAGTGGCACAGATCTTAATACACGTGGGCCAAGAGAGTGGATGGCAGAAAACTTCCTGCTTCCGAGCAGCTTTAAAAGTACATTAACATTTGATCCACTTGTTCAGAATGTTATATTTGATCTCGATTTTTTTATGGGATTTGATCGATGGGTATCTGGAATGTATTTCCGTCTCTACGGACCAGTAGTTAACAATAGAACCAACTTACGTGTAACTGAAAATGTTATCGCCGCTGGTGGCGACTCTGAAGAAGCCCCTTCATACCAGGCAGGTTTTTTTGCACCAGGGGATGTCCGTTCATCACAATTGTATAGCAATGCATTACAATTTTTTAGTGGTGCAGCACTACCTGGAACTATTGAGCAAATTACGGTTCGCCCACTCGCATTTGCTAAAATGAACGGTTGTGGAAACAAAAGCAAAACAGGGTTTGCTGAATTGCGTGCAGAATTAGGCTGGAATTTCTTGCGTGAAAACTACCGTTTTGGACTTAATATTCAGACAGCAGCTCCAACAGGAACTCGTCCTAATGCAGAGTTTTTACTTGAACCACAAGTTGGTAACGGTAAACACTGGGAGTTAGGTGCAGGGTTCACTGGTGCATGGACTATGTGGCGCAGTGAAGATGAAGACAAACACTTTGACTTTGTTGTTGAAGCTGATGTAACTCACTTATTCAAAGCAAAACAACGCCGTACGTTTGACCTTATCAACAAACCAGACAGTCGTTACATGCTTGCAGAAAAATTGACTGCCGTTCCTACTACTACTCCTCCTACCACACCCCCTCCTGTTAATGCGTCCGGATTTCAGTTTGCAGGCGAATACTCTCCTGTAGCAAACTTTAGTACTCGTGATGTTAAGGTAAGCATTGGTGTGCAAGGTGACGTTGTTGCGATGTTTAGTTACACATGCCGTGGCTTTAGTTGGGATCTTGGATACAACTACTGGGGAATGTCGCATGAAAAAATATCTCTAGATACCTGCAACAGTGATAATAATAACAATAACTGTCCTGCAAACGTTCCATTTGCTGAAAACACATGGGCGCTTAAAGGCGATGCATCTGTATATGGTACCGTAGGCGGAACAATAATAGTTCCTCTTGGTGCAACAGAGAGTGGTGCAACTATCTATACAGGAACAAACAAAGCTGCTAGTTCAACCACAAATCCTACTTTAAATGGACTTACTAACCCTGGAATCAATAGCCCGGATGAAGCAACAATTACAATCAATGGCGACTCCGTTCCATTAGTGACTTTAACAGAAATACCGGTATCTCCAACCGATCCTGGCACGCCACAACCAATTCGTACTTCAGTTCCACCGGTATTCATTAAACTCACAGACTTTAATATAGCTGGTGCTGAAATGCGTGGTATGTCGAACAAAATCTTTACGCATTTTAACTACACATGGCTTGAGCGTGAACGCTGGGTGCCATATGTAGGCTTTGGTGCGAGTGGAGAATTTGGTAGCCATAGCGATTCGGATAATTGTCCGAATAGAACAACAACGACCCCAACAACTACAAATAATTGCAACAAAAGCGGGAATCATCAGAGCTTTGGTCTCTCTCAATGGGCAGTCTGGGTTAAAGGTGGGGTATCTTTCCACTAATATAGTCCATATTTGTTAGTGTAAAGTAAATACTACCTAGCAAAGTAAACAGAAATAAACTAGTACGCAAAAAAGCTTAGCCAATGTGCTAAGCTTTTTTGTTTATCCCCACATAAGTAGATGACTCCACTATAAGAATCTTTTTTCCTTCGTAATAACGCACATCGGTAATAATTTGCAAAGTATGCATATTTGATCTACATTAAGTGCAAAAAACAACAATCTTTTACACAAAAAGGAACGTATCCGTGAAGAATTTTTTATATTCACTCTCTACAGTCATACTTTCTACAAGCGTATGCATGTATGCTGATCTAACAGTTGCTCCTTATTTACAGTGGCGCT